>Ga0105044_10001964_pt1 | contig 27899 bp, 16 predicted proteins | sample MAT01_FD_78092 | JGI IMG/M metagenome (GOLD analysis project Ga0105044, IMG submission 78092) | Freshwater microbial communities from Lake Fryxell liftoff mats and glacier meltwater in Antarctica - MAT-01 | ecosystem: Environmental > Aquatic > Freshwater > Ice > Liftoff microbial mat | place... | reverse complement strand
TCGACGGTACGCAGACACCTTGCCGACGCGGAAGGAATTGGCCTTCGACATGTCATCCTCAGAGAATCCCCCCGCCACAAAACGCCACAAACACTGCCACAAATAGGGGGATCCGAGGACGCCTCGGAAATGCAAAGGCCCGTGTGGCAAGCACTTATGCCACACGGGCCGTCAAGTCAGCGGAGAGGGAGGGATTCGAACCCTCGGTACCATTGCTGGTACATTAGTTTTCGAGACTAACGCATTCGACCACTCTGCCACCTCTCCTGGTTGCTTCAATTCTCACTTTACTTTGAGCCATTCTTTTGAGGCAACGCCGATGTCCATCACTTACAGTACGACCGATTCCTTGATTGAATAGGATCACCCCCGGCAAAAATCTGAGCACGACCTACGGCGTCGTCTTTGCCAGTTGCGGCCCTTTTTCGCTGAGTCGCGATCTTCTTCTCGAACTTCCACGATCGAGTAGCGGCGACGTGCCATCCCATGCTTGGCTGCGACGCGGGGCCTCGAATCACAAAACTCGCTCCGCGTCGAGACTCAAAGGTTGTCTCGACCCATCTGGCTTCGGCCTGGCTTGGCGTCTTGATAGCGGCTCGCCGATGCGTAGAGTTCCCACCAGCTGCAAGCCGGTGCTCCCCTCTCGAACCTGGCACTTTGACGCTGAATGACCGTCCCACAATTGAGATACACGATTGTGCAGCAATGCCTTCGATTCATGGCCTAAAAGCTCATTTGCAACTGCAGCAACACGCACGATGGTCGAGCGTTCCTCAAAAGAGTTGGATTCGCTCGGAGTCGGTGAGTGAATTTCAACGAGATCAAAGTCACTCACCACAACGTGACTTCAGAAGGGTATCTTGGGGTCATCATGGTGGTCCTCAAAGCTTAGCTTCGAAAACATTGTCGCCTCTCGCAATCCAAGGTTCGTAGGCGTCAGCGCGCTTCCTGCGAGGGGGCGATGGGGAAAGGAGACTTCAATCAGCACATGGGTTCGCCGGACAAGTTCGTTGACGGAGCCGAGCGGGGCTGGGCGAGCACGGAAACTCATATCGACACATGGGTTCGCTGATTTGGAACTTTCTGCGAGGAAGGGCGGCCCAAGTTCTTCGCAGCCAAGAGCGGGTCCGTTTCTTCCTCTACGAACGTGGGAGCGGGTCGTAGTAGACGGAAGTCGAGGAGTCGGCGGGGTGTGTCGCCGAGGGGAGTTTCGTTCAGCGTAATGTCGACCGTGGCGATATAAAGCCGGGCTCCACCGCGGACGGGGCCGGGTTCAAAGCCAGTACGGATGATCCTCAAACGGCATTTAGGGAACCCGGCAAAGAGGCGGTCGTTTTCACACCCTTGCACACCGTCTTGAAGTCTCTCGGAGTGACCAACCTCGATGCGTCGGCAGGTAGGTGAATCGGGGGCCGGTCCAGGAATCGCGGGAGGAGGGGGGTCGGCGAATGCCTGGCGCACCGCCTCCTCGAAGGAGAGAAAACGTAAAACCGGCGGCGGGCCCACTTCGGAACCGCGAGTGAAAAATCCAAAGGGTAGCGAGAGACCGAGTACGGACAGCACCGATCGACGATCCTGGATCATTGCCAAGGCCTCCTCCGGAGAAACGATCACCTTTTTACTTACCTTTCCGCTGCGCTGCGTGGCCAGAAGCGGAGCTTGCGGCAGGCCGCCACGAAGGCGTTGCAGTCGCTGGCTTGGTTCAGTGGGACAAAACCTTCGTCGATGGCGACGCCGGCCTTCTCCAACAGGGGCGACGCCTGGGCCGTGTAGCCGATGAACTTGCGGTGGGCCGTGGCGTCGGCAATGAAGTCGCGGGCGGCGGACAGCGTTGTCAGGAGTGCCACGCCTTCCTTGGAGGGAAGGACTGCCACGGCGTCGAAGAGGACGGAAGGGCCGCCTTCAATCTTCTCATCGGCGTCGTGCCATGTTCCGCCAGAGTCCTTGACCCCTCCCACTTCGGGTGCCACGAGTTTCAGCATGGCTCCTTCTGCCTTGAGTGTGCTGCGCAGCGTCTCCAGAAGTGCAGCGTCCACGCCGTCAGTGACAAGGGCTCCCACCGTGCGGCCGGCGAAGCTTCGGGGGCCATTGTTGACGATACTCAGTTTCGCGGACGGCTTGAGATCCTGCCGGGTCGGCTTGGCGGCGACGGCCGGCTTTGGCATTTCCTTCAGCCGGAGACCCTTGGCCACGGTGGCTGCGAGGTCCGCATCGATGTTCAACAGGTGGGCCACGATCCGGGAACGGATCGGGGGCGCCTGAACTTTGCTCAATTCGAAGGTCAGAGCGTTCGCAATGTGGAACTGCTCGATGGATGTCTGGCTGATGTAGAATTGCCGGGCTTGGCTGTAGTGATCGGAAAACGTCTCGGAACGGACTCGTAACTTTGTTCCTTGTACCGGTTCCGGGTAGCTTGTGAATCCCGCGGAAGGGGACTCTCGTGGACCGCCTGCTTCTCCCCAGGAGTTGGGTTCGTAGTTGGCCCGGCCTTTCGGGTTTCGCATGGCCATGTGGCCGTCCTGCTGAAAGTTATGGAACGGGCACTTTGGCGCGTTGATCGGCAGGTGGGTAAAGTTCGGGCTTCCCAGTCGCTTTAATTGTGTATCCAGGTACGAGAAGTTTCGCCCTTGCAGCAAAGGATCGTCGCTGAAATCGATGCCGGGGACGATATTCTGGGTGCAGAAGGCGACCTGCTCGGTCTCGGCGAAGAAGTTGTCGACTCGTCGATCCAGGACCATTCGGCCCACGGGCGTGACCGGAATCTGCTCCTCGGGAATCAACTTGGTCGCGTCCAGCACGTCAAAGTCGAAGGTCTTGATAAACGCCTCGTCAAACAGTTGCACGCCGAGTTCCCATTCGGGGAAGTTGCCGGAATCGATCGCATTCCACAGATCGCGGCGATGGAAGTCCGGATCGGCCCCGTTGATCTTGACAGCTTCGTTCCAAACCACTGACTGGAGCCCCAGTTTCGGCTTCCAGTGGAACTTTACAAAAGTGGATTTCCCCTCGGCCGTCACGAGGCGGAAGGTATGAACGCCGAAGCCCTCCATGAATCGGAACGATCGAGGCAGAGTGCGGTCAGACATGATCCACATGATCATGTGCATGCTTTCGGGGGTCAAAGAGATAAAGTCCCAAAAGTTATCGTGAGCGGTCTGAGCCTGGGGAAATCCGCTGTCCGGCTCAGGTTTGGCGGCGTGAATGAGGTCGGGAAACTTGATGGCGTCCTGAATGAAGAAGACCGGGATATTGTTGCCGACCAGGTCCCAGTTGCCTTGCTGCGTGTAGAACTTGACCGCGAACCCTCGAACGTCGCGAGCGAGGTCCGGCGAACCCTGGCTTCCAGCGACGGTCGAAAAGCGAACGAAGACTGGAGTCCGCTCCCCCTTACGCTGGAAGAGACCTGCGCGACTGTAAGAGGCGAGGTTGCCATAGTTCTCGAAGAACCCGTGAGCGCCATAACCGCGGGCATGGACCACACGTTCGGGAATCCGCTCGTGGTCGAAGTGGAAAATCTTCTCGCGGAGGTGGAAATCTTCGAGCAGAACGGGGCCGCGAGCCCCGACTTTCAAAGAGTTCTGATCGTCCGAGACCGGAATTCCTTGTTGAGTGGTGAGAACGGGAGTCGTTCCCTGAGCGGTCTGGTGCGTTTCGCCCCCTGGGGACGCGGTGTTCAGGGCTGGTTCGCCCTGGGCTGGCGCGGGATTCTTCGGTTGCTTCATCGGTCTAATCCTCATTCCCAGGATAATCGACGAGATCCTAAACCATTGAGGAAGTACCTGAGCAAATCCCGATCCAATTCGTGATTCTGCACACCCCGATTCGTGAGCGATCACACCTCTCGGAACGACGACCGATAGAGACCGACTTCAGATCCAAACATTCAGCGAGTCCCACCCCGACGTCATCGTGCTGGACATCGGCCTGCCCGGTCTCAGTTCGCACTGAAGTTTGGCGAGCGGGATCTTGACGGTGCTGGAAGCGAGATGTTGACGCGCGGCCGGGCGGATCAAGGTGTGGCCGGGGTTGCGGTGGGTGCCGGGAGCGAGATGAGGCCTTGATAGAGAGCCTTGAAGGTCTCCGGGCGAAGCGGCAATGCGAAGTGGTTCTTACTCAGGTTCACATTCGTGGCACGGCGGAGGTCGGAACCGTTCCAGACGAGGTTTTGGCCTGTCAGTAAGAAGCCGTCGCCGCGGATGTTCACGATCTTCTCGACCTTGGGCTGGTTGTAATCCGAGTCGGTCAGATAATCCCCGCCGATGAATCCGATCATCGCGACGGGGAAGCCCTCGCGAATGAGCCGCTGAGCCGAGGCCACCACGGGATAACAGCCCGCGCTATAGCCGATGAGCACGACGCGGGCGTGAACGTTCTCGGCCCGGATCTTGCGATACTCCGCCTCGAAGGCGGGCATGTCAAAGTATTCCCCAAACTTGGTGTAGGGATAACCACTGATTCGAATCCGATCCGCGAGGCGTTTCAGGTGAGCCCAGTGGAAGGGGTCGAAGCCGTTCACCACGTACACATATGTCTGGGTGTCTCGCGTCGCGGGTAGTTCGGCGGCATCATCGGCAGGGCTGCGTCGAAGCGAGCCGAGCCAGCCAGGCGCTTCCACCGGCAGCGGGGTCGGTGCGGGCAAGGGCGAGCCGTTGGGCACGGGAGCTGGGTCCGCCGCCAAGGCCGCCCCCCCCGCCGCGAAGCCGAGCCCAAGCAGCAGGATGACGCACCCGCGAAACGGCATGTCGCGATCTCTCGTAAGGAATCCGTGTTAAAAGCTACCGTTTGTATCGAACGTCTGGGGGCCCTGGCTTTGGGAATTCCGGGCGGAAGTCGTGGCGGGTGCATCCACATTCTCGGGGTCTACAAAGGAGTCCACTCGCTCCGCGAGTGGTCGCTTACTCAAGAGGACGCGGTGGATATCCAATGAATCAACCTCATTCTCAAGTCGAAGCCGTCACTCGCGGAGCGGGTGACATACTTCAAGGGCTCAGAGAACTTGGTTACACCCGTCGAGGCGAGTCGAGAGTGGCGAGTAGGGAGAGAAGAAATAGAACGGACTGAAGAGGGGCTCGACTCTTCGCTGTTCTCGCGACTCGCCACGCCGCACTCGCCACGACTCACCCCAGGTGCCTCATGAAGCGTCGACGATTCCTTCAGGCTCTCGGCGCTTCAATGGCACTGCCCTCGCCGGCCCTGGCCGCGGAGGCGACCGCGAAGCCGAGGATCAAGATCGGCCAGATCGGCTTGGGCCACGCTCACGCCTCGAAGCTCTCGGTGTATCGCGAGTCTCCGGATTACGAGGTGGTGGGCCTTGTGGAACCGGATGAAAAGCTCCGCATGAAGGCGTCATCGTCACCCTTGTATCGCGATCTCCCCCTGATGACGCGCGAGCAGTTGCTGAACGTCCCCGGTCTCCAGGCGGTGCTGATCGAGACGCGCGTTCGTGACCTTCTCGAAAACGCTGAGGTCTGCGTGGCGGCTGGGAAACACGTCCACATCGACAAGCCCGCGGGCGAGTCGCTGACGCGATTGAAGCGGATCCTCGACCTGGCCACGAAGCAGAAGCTGATGGTGCAGATGGGCTACATGTTCCGGTACAACCCCGCGGTGGTGCTGCTTCGCGACATGCTCAAGAAAGGCTGGCTGGGCGACGTCTTTGAATTGCACACGACGATCAGCAAGGTGGTCCCACCTTCCGGCCGTCGCGAACTCGCCGAGTACCCCGGCGGCATCATGTTCGAGCTGGGCTGCCATGTCGTCGATCTCGTCGTCGCCATTCTTGGCAAGCCTGCCGACGTGACCGCTTACCCCCAGCATGTCTCCAAGATCGACGATAAGCTGCTGGATAGCATGCTCGCTGTCTTCCGCTATCCGAAGGCGACTGCCACCGTGCGTTCCTCCGCCGTCGAGGTGGAAGGCGGTGCTCGCCGACACATCGTCGTGTGCGGCACCGAGGGTACGTTCCACATTCAGCCACTCGATAACCCCTCCGTGAGGCTTGCCCTTGATCGCCCACGTGGCGAATACAAGAAGGGCTACCAGGACGTGACCTTCCCGAAGTACAGCCGATACGTCGGCGACGCTGCCGACATGGCCCGGGTCATTCGCGGCGAGAAGGCGTTCGAGTTCACCCCCGAGCACGACTACGCCGTGCAGGAAACGCTTCTCAAGGCGTGCGGCGTGGAAGCGAAGCCGAATTAAACCCGCAGCGAGGCCCCTGATGTCGAAGGTTGCGATCGTCACCGGCGGCGGTTCCGGCATCGGCCAGGCGGCAGCCCTGGCCCTGCTCCGCGAAAGCTACGCCGTCGCCATCGCAGGCCGACGCCCCGAGAGCTTGCAGCAGACGCTCGAACTCGCCGGCCCCGATCGTGAACGCATTCTCGCGGTGCCCACGGATGTGGCCGACCCTGCGTCAGTGCAGGCGCTCTTTGAAGCGGTGACGGCTCGCTTCGGCCGGGTCGACGTGCTCTTCAATAACGCCGGTACGAACGCGCCCGCGGTGCCGATCGAGGAGCTCTCCTTCGAGGACTGGCGTCGAGTCGTCGATGCGAACCTGACCGGGGCGTTCCTCTGCACGCGAGAGGCGTTCCGCATCATGTCGAGGCAGAGCCCTCGTGGCGGGCGGATCATCAACAACGGGTCCGTTTCCGCTCAGGCCCCGCGGCCGAACTCGGCACCGTACACCGCCACGAAGCACGCGATCACGGGCCTGACGAAGTCGACCGCTCTCGACGGCCGCAAGCACGGCATCGCCTGCGGCCAGATCGACATTGGCAACGCCGATACGGGCCTCGCCGTGAAAATGAAGGCCGGCGTGCCTCAGGCGAACGGCTCCATCGCCCCCGAACCCACCATGGACGTGGAACAGGTGGCGAAAGCGGTCGTCTACATGGCGAGCCTGCCGCTGGAGGCGAACGTGCTCTTCATGACAGTAATGGCCACCCAGATGCCGCTGGTGGGAAGAGGCTGACACGAAGGTAACAAACCGGGCCGAGCACAGAAGAACTCCGTCTGTAGGATGATCCCCGTTACCATCAATACCGATCGCACCCACGGCAGCCGTCGCTATTGGGTGATAGGAAGCCAGGAGAGCACGCCATGCCAAACCCCTGGACGGGAAAAGGAAACCCTTACACGCGCGAGGAAGTGCGTGAACGGCTCCACGCAACGCTGAAGAATGGCCATGCGATCATCGCCGCCGGCGCTGGCACGGGGATCAGCGCGAAATTCATCGAGAAGGGCGGGGCGGACCTGATCATCATTTATAACTCGGGTCGTTTTCGCATGATGGGCCACGGTTCCACTTGTGGCCTGATGGCCTACGGCGACGCGAACGCGATCGCGATGGAGATCGGCGAATTTGAAGTGCTACCCGTGGTCGATGAAGTGCCGGTGATCTGCGGAGTGCATGCGAGCGATCCACGCCGTCGCATGTGGCACTGGCTTGGCCAAGTGAAGGAGATGGGCTTCTCGGGCGTGAACAACTTCCCTACCCACACCATTGTGGACGGGCACTTCCGGAACGTGCTCGAAGAGACCGGGATGAGCGTGAAGAAAGAGTTCGAGATGGTGGCACTCGCTCGCAAGATGGACCTCTTCAGCGTGGTCTATGTCGCGACACCCGAAGAAGCCATCGAGATGGCGAAAGCCGGCGCTGACGCGATCATTGCCCACGTTGGCACCACCGTCGGTGGCAGCATAGGCGTCACGAACGCGGTGGTTTCGTGGGACTTCACGCTCAAGCGGACTCAGGAAATCATCGATGCCGCCAGTACCGTGCGAAAGGATATCTTCTTCCTTTGTCATGGCGGGCCGATCAATACCCCCGAGGATGCCGACCGTGTGATTCGTGCGACGGACGCGGTGGGTTTCGTGGGTGCCAGCAGCCTGGAGCGAATGGGCATCGAAGATTCGTTGACGAATCTGACGAGAAAGTTCAAGTCGCTCAAGATCGATAGCAAGGATAAACCGAAGGATTGATTGGCCAGCCGAGAGCCGCGAGGCAGTCTCCACGCATCTGCATGGCACCAGCCGAGCGGCAGCGATCCTCAGGAACTCGGCGTCTCGAGGCCCTTCAGCGTCCCTTTGCTGGACCCGAAGGAGGAGGCTGCCGACTTCGGATCCTGAAGCATGCGCTCCACCTGAAGTCGTAATTCCTCTGGAGATCGCAGCTTCTTTTGGCCGGCAAGGTCAAGGAGTTTCTGGTCCGGCATCGTTCGCCAGAAGAAATAGGAGAGCCGCGCCGCCAGAGCGTAATCGTCCAACGGGCCGGGCGTTTTTCTCGAGGAGGAGAAAGTCCGGCGAGCAGAGCACCGCCATCAGCGATTGGCGAAGCGCGTCCCCGACGCTGGCCTTTTCGTTGGCGACTTTGCCCTGAAGAAACGTGAGTTACGGCTGAACTTTTTCCTCCGGCACCGGACGGCGAAAGGCACGCGGAATCAGAAGGCGACGGCGTTATCCTTGAGTTGCAATCGGGGCGGATACTCATCCTTCCTCGCCGAGAGCGATGGCTTCACCGTGGTCGTTTTCGGCCGGGGGCCCGTCACGATCGCCGCGGTAACCCGGTTAAAATCCGCCACGGAAGGTTGGCTGCAACCAAAAGGTGCTGCCAACGGCTGAAGAGTTACAGTTCCAAGATTATGAAGGTCGAAGGTTTCAAAAATATCCCAAAATCGGTTCTCGAAGGGGACACCGTGACCCTTCCTTAGGGTATGCTTAGGACTCCTTCTTGTTGCTCGGAATCAGCCCGGTTCCCCGAATGCGTTGAAGCATACCGCACAACCACTATCGTTAACGCCATGCTGCCATTGCCACAATTGTCTCGTCGCAGGATCGTGCCTGCTGTCTTACACCTTACGACGGTGCGATTGGCCATCGTTTTCCTGGCGTTCGCTTTGCCAGCACTTTCCCCCGTGGCGTCCGCGGCCGACGCCGAGGCTCGGCAACGAGAGGTGACAAACACGTTTCGCAACGAGGTGATGCCGTTCCTGAAGAGCTATTGCGTCGATTGCCATGGGACCAAGAAACGCAAGGGAGGTCTAAGCTTCACGAAGATGTCCCAGCGTCCCGAAGCGGGAGAATTTCGTCGCTTGTGGCAGCTTTCGCGTTCCAATGTGCGGGAGCACGAGATGCCGCCGCAAGACGCGGACAGGCAACCCACGGAAGAGGAACGTCGGAAATTCGTCGACTGGATTGGCACGATCAAGTTTCTGAGCCCCAAAGATCCTGGGCCGTTCGTGATCCGGCGACTGACAAAGACCGAGTACGGCAACACTCTGCATGACCTATTCGGAGTCGATCCCTCGATTGCAGCCGAACTGCCCGAGGATGTGGCCGGCGAGGGCTATCTCAATTCACTCTCGTCGTTGCAGACGGAGCAGTATCTCGCAATCGCCAACACGGTGCTCGATCGCGTGCTCGGGCCCTCGGAGGGACCACCGACGGAGATGCAACGGAAACTCTTTGGCGAAGCCCCGCAACCCGGCGGTGTTCGCGAAGCCGCGAGGAAGGTCGCCCGTTCACTGGCCCGTACCGCGTACCGCCGACCGGCGAAAGACCAGGAAATCGAGACGCTGCTAAAAGTCTTCGACCTGGCGCAGGCGAACAAACTCTCGTATATGGCCTCGTTGCGGTTGATGCTCAAGGCGGTCCTGGTGTCGCCGCAGTTTCTGTACATCACGCCTGCGAGAGATACGGAGCCCGGCACGACCATCGTTCCGCTGGACGACTATCAACTCGCGTCGCGTCTGTCGTATCTTCTCTGGTCCACGATGCCGGACGTGGAACTGGCGGCACTCTCGGACCGCGGCAAGCTGCACGAACCGGAGGTCCTCCGAGCACAAGTTCAACGCATGCTGGGCGACCGACGTGCACGCGCCTTGTTCGATGGCTTCGGGGCACAATGGCTCGGGATTGGGAGCCTGAAGGGCAAGACCTTCGACACCGCGAAGTTTCCGCAGATGTCCTCGGCCATGCGTACGGCAATGTATGACGAGGCCAGGCTGTTCTTCGAAAGCATCGTGCGCGAGAATCGTAGTGTCGTCAGTTTTGTGGACAGTGACTACACCTTCCTCAACGAAACGCTCGCTTCGCTGTACGGTCTCGAAAAAACCATCACCGGGCCGGAAATGCGGCGGGTGAAACTGGCGAACGCCAATCGTGGCGGCATCCTCGGGATGCCCGGCGTCCTGGCTGTGACGTCCTTGCCCGAACGAACAAGTGCGGTGAAGCGGGGCGTGTGGGTGCTCGAACAGGTGCTGGGCCAACACGTGCCACCGGCGCCGGCGAATGTCCCAACCTTGGAAAAACAAGATCAGCGAAAGATCGCGAATTTGACCCTGCGACAGCGAACCGAACTACACCGTACAAACCCCGTCTGTGCCAACTGCCACAAGATCCTCGATCCCATCGGTTTCGGCCTGGAGAACTTCGACGCCATCGGCCGCTGGCGCGATCGGGATGACTCGGGCGGGCCGATTGATGCCGCGGGCGAACTACCCGGTGGAAAGCGTTTCACATCGCCCAAGGAACTGAAAGCGATCATCGCCGGGCGCCAGGAAGAGCTTGCGCGGAACCTCGCGGAAAAGCTACTGGCGTATGCTTTATGCCGTCAGCTTGAGGGCTATGATGAGATCGTGGTGGACCAGATCGTGAAGTCCATCGCACGCGATGGCTACCATATGCAGTCGCTCATCATGGAAATCGTCACCAGTTATCCCTTCCTCCATCGTCACGTTCAAACCCCACTCAACACCAATGCCAAATAAAACTCGTCTTCATCGCCGGGCGTGCCTCAAAAGCCTTGGAGCCACGCTGGCCCTGCCGCTACTCGATTGCATGGGCTGGGCGGACTCCGGTGGCAAGGCCTCCAGGCCGCCGGTTCGCCTCGGTTTCATGTACATGCCGCACGGCGTCATCATGGACCAGTTCTGGCCCAAGTCGCCCGAGAGTTTCCTCATCGCACCGCCACCGGCGCTCGATTCCTTGCGTCCCGTTCTCAACCAGTGCCTGCTGGTCAAGGGTATCTCCGGTGTGCCCATTGCCCCGTTCAACGGCGCGCCACACGCTCTGGAACTCTCCACCTGGCTGACCGCAAAGCTTCCCAGCGCGAGTCAACGCAACAAGATTGATATCGGGATTTCCGCCGACCAGATTGCGGCGAACTACGTCGGTGGATTCACGGCTCTGCCGTCGCTCGAACTTGCCACCATGCCCCAGACGCACAAGGAAAATCAGGAAGGGCTGAACGAGGGCTATTACTCGCATTGCAGCTTCAGTTCGCCCACCAAGGCGCTGCCAGCGGAGATTAATCCCCGTGCGGTGTTGAACCGTCTTTTCGGCAAGTCCACCCGATCCGGCCAGGCCGCGCAGACGGGCCCACTTGATCGGCAAATGCTGGATCTGGTTCTCGACGGAGCCCGCGACTTACGACAGCGATTGCCGAAATCCGATCAGGAGAAACTCGACGAATACCTCGACAGCGTGCGTTCCGTCGAACGTCGAATCGCCAGCATCGAGCATCGCCAAAAGGAAGCGGCATTGGCCAAGGCTGGTGTTCGGTCAACGAAACGCAACGCGTCGGATTCCCCGCCAATCGAAATCCGAATCCCAGAAGGCGACAAGCGCAGCGAATACATGCAGGTCATGTGCGACTTGAACGTACTTGCCTTCCAGACCGACACGACACGCGTCAGCACCTACATCGGCTCCACACCCAACGGTGTTTCCTACCCCGAACTGAATTTCCGGAATGAACATCACTCGGTGACGCACCACAATAACGAAGCCGAACCGGCCAGCAAAGTTGCCGCCATCACCGCCTTCAACATCTCCCAGTTCGCATACATGGTGAAGAAGATGTCCAGCCTACGCGAAGGCGCCGGCACACTACTGGACAACTGCATCATGATGTGGGGCTCCGGTCTTGAGGATGGCAACAAACATACACGTGAGAACTTGCCCTTCATCATCGCCGGAGGAGGCGGGGGCTCGATCAAGACAGGCCGCTTCCTGGCGAAGACCAAAGGCAATCAAGGCGATCTGCTCACCACATTGCTCGCCTGCATGGGTGTCCCAATGGACCGCCCCCTGGGCATTGCCAGCAGTCAAATCAAGGAAATGATGAACGTGTAAACGGAGCGAGGGCCAGATTTCCGGAGCCGGGAGCGTGGCATTGCCCACGATCTCGGCGCCCACAAAGTACGTGTGATTGTCCGCGACGCGGAAGTTATAGACCTTCACCAAGTCGCCAGTGTCGACGATCTCCGGGATCGCTACCCCCTGGCCGTCGCGGCTCAGAATGCCATCGCCCACTCGCATCTCGCTGGCGTACAACCACCCTTTCGTCCACGATCCAGAACGGGTGCTCCGATGTCTTCCCTATCGTAATTTTCCCGATCCGTAGCTTCGACACACCGAAAGTTCACCTCCACGTTACCGAGATGTTACAGCATCCTCGGCCCCTCGTTGTTACAATCCCGATAGCACCTGATACCGCAGGATTCCGGCGCGTCGCGTCGGCTCTCTCTCCTTAAACCGAGGCCCCCGAGATGTGGCGTACCCTTCTTCGTTCCGCCATGCTGCTGCTCGTGCTGGGGGCCGCTGCCCCGGCGGCGGACGCTGTGAAGTTCTCCCCCAGCAAGGTGACGGCGGTCACCGTGTATCAGACCACGGCCCTCGTCACACGTGAGGTGGAGCTGCCCGCCGCGGCGGGGCTCACCGAGGTGGTCGTGTCGCCCATGCCGGCCCACACGATGCCGAACTCCCTGTATGCCGAGGGCAACGACGGCACGCGCGTCCTCTCCGCGCGATTCCGCTCGCGGGCGATCGCCGAGGACACACGCGAGGAGGTTCGCAAGCTCGAAGCCCGCATCCATGAACTCAACGACCGCGTGCAAACGATGCAGGCCGACTCGAAGGCGATGGAACAGAACAGCCAGTTCCTCACAAAGCTCGAAACCTTCACCACCAAGGCCCTCGAACACCTCACGGACAAGGGCCAACTCGATAGCGACAAGGTCATTCTGCTTGCCAAGTACGTCTCGGACGAGCGAACCAAGCGAGCCAAGGAAGACGTGCTATTGAAGCAGCAGATCGCGAAAGCCCAGGAGGAAGTGACCTTCGCCAAGCGCCAGCTTGAGGAAGCCTCCGGCCCCGCCGTTCGCACGGAGCGAGATGCCGTTCTCGTCGTCGACAAGAAGGCCGGCGCAGGCACGATCAAGCTGAACTACCTCGTGGCCCAGGCCTCCTGGAAGCCGTCGTATAAGTATCGCGCGGGGGCCAAGGAGAACGAGAAAATCACGATCGAGTACCTGGCCGCCATCGAACAGCAGACCGGCGAGGACTGGGGTAATGTCGATCTCGTGCTCTCAACCGCACAACCGCTGCTGAACGCGGCCCCGCCGGACCTTCGCACGCTGGAGGTGGCGATCGGCGGCAGCGGATTGAACCCCGCGAACCCCGGCGGCAAGCCCAGCATGGCCGCCAATCAAGGCTTCACCCATGATGTGAAGGAACTCACGAAACAGTCGCAAACGCTTCGTTCGCAAGCCACGGACAACCTCCGCATGAACAACGATGCGATCGCGAACACCTACGCCAACAGTGCGGCGGCCCTCGAACAGTTCCGCGATCTCTGCCTCACCACCGAAGACCTCGCCAAGGGGGACAGCCTCGGAGCAGGCATGGTCGGCGATGGCCCCAGCGTGACCTTCCGGCTCAAGAACAGGCTGACGATCCCGAGCCGCAGCGATGAGCAGATCGTCGAGGTGACGCGAATCGAGCTCGATCCGAAGTTCTATTACAAGGCCGTACCCGTGCTGACGCCAAATGTGTACCGCCTCGCGGACCTGACCAACACCAGCGACCTTGTGCTGCTGCCCGGAGACGCGACGATGTACCTTGGCACGGATTTCGTGGGCCAGGCGAAGCTGCCGCTCGTCGCGATGGGCAAGCCGTTCACCGTGGGCTTCGGCGTCGATCCGCAGTTGCAAGTGAGCCGTAAGCTCGTCGACCGCACTCGCACCACGCAGGGCGGCAACCAGGTGCTGACGTTCCATTACCGCATCTTGCTTTCGGGATACAAAGCGAACCCGGTGCCTGTGCAGGTGTGGGACCGCATGCCGCATTCGGAGGCTGTCTCCGCGATCGCGGTCACGCTGACGAATCCTTCGACCAAGCTCAGCGACGATCCGCTCTATAAGCGGGACGACCTGACGAAGAACCTCCTTCGCTGGGATGTGACGCTGGCCCCGAAGCAGAACGGCGACAAGGCGCTGGCGATCGACTACGACTTCAAGATGGAGCTCGACCGCACCGTGAGCATTGGGACGTTCATCTCGAAGTGAGGATCGCTTCGTCGCCCAGAATGTGCAAACGAAACCGACCTTCACGACGTCGTTAAGGCAGGGATGTATACGATTCTGCCATCGGGTGCCCCATGTCGAGAACGCGAATCGTGGTGGTCGAGGATGAGCCCGCCATCCGCCGTGGCGTGTCCGATGCCCTGCGTTTGAGCGGATACGAGGTGATGGAAGCGGTCGACGGCGCCGCGGGGCTCACGGAAGCCTCCTCCGCGGGGGTCGATCTCGTGCTCCTGGATCTGCTGCTGCCGAAGCGCAGCGGTCTCGAAGTGCTCGCGGAACTTCGGCGAGCCTGGCCGAATCGGCCTGTGATCATTCTGACGGCTCGCGGCACCGAGGACGACCGCGTTCGCGGCCTGAAAATGGGGGCCGATGACTACGTCGTGAAGCCTTTTTCCGCCCGGGAGCTTATCGCCCGCGTGGAGGCCGTGCTTCGTCGAACGTTGAAGCCGACCGTCGAAATTCAGAACGTCAACCTGGGCCGTGGGAAGATCGACCTCCAGCGCCGCGAGATTCGCTGGTCCTCGGAGGAACGCTCGGACCTCTCGGAAACGGAGACCGCGTTGCTTTCGTACCTCGTCCGCCATCGGGAACGGGCCGTTTCTCGCGAGGAATTGCTGACGCGGGTCTGGGGTATCGGCACCGCGGGGCTGGAGACGCGAGCGGTAGACATGCACATCGCCCGGCTTCGAGCGAAACTTCGCGACCCCGCCAGTGTGGAAGTGGAAGAGGGGAACGAAGCGATCGTCACCGTGCGCGCCCATGGCTACATGGCCGGACCGGCGCTTCGTGTGAAGGAGGCAGCGACATGACCCGGCAAATGCAGGGTCGACTTGGCGGCGCCATCACGTTCCTGCTCGTGGCCGGCCTGGTCATCGGCGGCCTTGGCTGGGTCACGTGGTCTGCCTTGCGAGTCGAGGCCGCCCAGCAAGATGCCGCAGCCGAGGCCCGACTCGTCGGCCAGATTCGCCTGGCGCTCTGGCGACTCGATAGCGGCATGATCGCCCCGCTGGGGCTGGAAGACAACCGCCCTTACGACCATTACGCCCTCACCTGCTCGCCGCTGAACACGTGGTCGAACAACAACGACGCCGTCGCCAGCCTGCGCGTTCCCTCGCCGCTGGTGTCGTGCCCCGTGCCGGACTGGATGGCCTTGCACTTCCAGGTGGATACCGCCGGAGGTTGGGCGTCGCCCCAGGTGCCGACCACAGGCGAATCGAAAGACTTCCTGGCGAACTGGTCCGACGTGCCCACCACCAACGTGACCGACAGCCGCGCCAAGGCCCTGGCATCGCTCCGCAACGATCTCGACCTGAGTGGAACCGTGGTCGCCCTCACCACTCGCGAGGCCTCGCTGGTCGCCGATCCGCTGCCCGCGTTCGTCCGCCCCGTCACCGTCGAGGCGATCGTGCAGACCGCCTCGACGTCAACCCAGTCGCTGCCACCTTCCCGTTCGCCCGGCTTCCGTTTCTGGGGCGTCGAGCTGAGCCTGCCGTCTCAACCAATCGCAGGGACCGTACCCCCACAACTCACGATCCCAACGACCGCTAACTCCACGGGTGCGTACGGATCGAACATCACTCAGGACCCGGTGGCACTTGGCCTTCAAACCGGCCGGGGAGGGATTTCCAGCTTGAGCCAAAACTTCCGCTACAACGTCAAGAATCCGCAGGATCTCGAACAGAACAACGAGTTTACCACCCGCGCCCAGATCGTGTCGCGAGGCTTCAACGAGCAGAAGCAGGCGTACGAGTTCAGAAAAAACACTCTGGCCGCAAACGGCGTTCAGACGCTCAATGGTGGCAACATCAATACTCAAGGGATGCCGACTCCACCGAATTCCGGTCCCCTCGGGAAGGGCTTATCGATCTCGAATAGCTTTGCCGCCTCCGCCGCAAATTCGCCTCGCTCCGAATTGCCTCCGATCACTCCGGCCACGGTGAGCGTGCCCACAGTCGTGCACCTCGGCGCCCTGCGGCCCCAGTGGCTCAAGGCAAAGGACGGCAGCGAGCATCTGGCCCTCATTCGCGCCGCGAGGCTTGATCATCGCCTCGTTTACCAGGGCATTCTGCTCGACTGGGACAAGCTTCAGGCGATGTTGAAGGACGAGGTCAAGGAACTCTTCCCCGAGGCTCGATTCGTGCCCGTTCACGATTCCGCCACCGTCTCGCCGGAACGCGCGATGACGGCACTGCCGGTGCAACTCGACCCCGGACCCGCACCGGAGACACCCCGCGAACGCTGGTCGCCCCTTCGGATCGGCCTCGCTCTTGCGTGGGCCGCGGCGCTGCTTGCGCTCGCGGCGGTCGGCCTCGGGGGCTGGTCGCTTCTGGATCTTTCCGAACGCCGCATCCGATTCGTCTCGGCAGTCACTCACGAACTTCGAACACCGCTCACCTCGCTGCGGCTTTACCTGGACCTGCTCACCAGCGGCCTGATCACGGAGGAAGCCAAGAAGGAGGAATACCTCCAGACGCTGAACTGCGAATCGGAGCGACTCCATCGGCTCGTTGACAATGTCCTGAATTACGCCCGTCTTGAGAACCGCTCGATCCGCCCGGAGAAAGCCACGGTCCACGTCAGCGACCTGCTCCAGCGGATTCGCGAAACCTGGCAGGACCGTTGCACCACCGGCGGCCGCGAACTTGTGGTCGTGTCAACCCTGCCCGCGGAACGAACGATCGTGACCGATGCGAATCTCGTTCAGCAGATCGTGGGGAACCTGATCGACAACGCTCGCAAGTATTCCAAGAACGCCGAGGACAGACGCATTTGGTTGTGGGCTCGTCCCGAAGGCGTGACGGGCCTTGTCCTCGAAGTGGAAGATCGCGGCCCGGGCATTCCCGCGGGCGAACGCTCACGCATCTTCCGCCCCTTCCGCCGGGGCGACGATGCCGACACCACCGCGGGCGGGGCCGGCCTTGGGCTGGCGCTCGCACGGCAGTGGTCCACCGCTCTCGGCGGCAAACTCACCTACCGCCCCGCCGACGGCGGCACCGGCGCCTGCTTTCGACTGGAACTTGCCAGGTAGCTCGCTCGCAGTGATACGCCACAAAGCAAAAGCGGTAATCCCCTTCTTCCGATCGTGGCACTGCCACTCGCGGCGTGAGTGGCCTACGATGACGGCATGCGAAACGATTCCGAGGGGTTCCTCCAGCGAATTCGCGCCTTCCCGGACGACGACGTTCCTCGACTCATCTATGCCGACTGGCTGGACGAGCAGAACGACGCTCGCGGCGAGTTCATCCGCATTCAAATTGCTCTCTCGCGTCTACCCCTTGACGATCGTCGGCGAAGCCCGCTTGTCGCGGAGGAGCAACGCCTGCTGGCTCGCCATGAGGCGGAATGGAAAGCTCCCTTCCATGGGCTGGCCAGCGTTCCCGATTTTCGACGGGGCTTCGTCGAGGAAGTCAAGATCGCGGCCCGGCAGTATCTTGCCCACGCGGACGAACTCTTCGGCGGCGGCCCGATTCGCCACATCCACCTCCTGGATGTTGGCAGCAGCCTGCGCTCCGTGCTGGAATCGCACTACCTGGGCCGTCTATCCGCCCTCACCATTTATGCCCAGCATGCCGGGGAACTCCTCGCACGCGAACTCTCTCGATGCCCCCATCTGGCGAACCTGCGTTCCCTGAACCTTGGCCGCAATCGACTCACGGATGAAGCGATCGTCCATCTCGCCGGTTCCTCCACGCTCTCGGCTGTGCAGCGGCTCGACCTGGCCGAGAACGAGATCGGCGAACGAGGAGCACGTGCGCTCGCCAACTCCTCGCACCTGGGCCAACTCGAATTCCTGGAACTCCGCGCTAACCGACTCGGCCCCACCGGCGCCGAGGCCCTGGCAACATCCTCAGCGCTTGACAGACTGCAATCGCTGGGGCTTTCTCAAAATCTCCTGGGGCAGCCTCGCGTTCAGCAACTTCCGGGGCTCGCTCAGCTTCAACGGGCGAGAACCCTTGACCTGACGGGGAACCAACTCACGGGAGACATGCTCGCCGTGCTGCTGCTGAATCTTGAGGAGCATCGACTCCGCGATCTGGATCTCAGCCAGAACGCCCTGGGCGTGGACGGCGCTCGCGTCGTTGCCACGGCCGAATCGCTAGGCGAGCTTCGCACCCTTCGCCTGGCCAACAATCAGATTGGGGACGACGGAGCCCGCCTGCTGGCCGCGTCGCGGAGTCTGCCGAACCTTCAGATCCTGGACATCGGCAACAACCCGCTCAGCGACGCGGGCCTCAGGCCGTTCCTGGATCCCAAGGCCCTGCCGAGCCTTCGCACCATCATCGCTCCGGGCATCGGCATCTCCTCCGCCATGCGGCAGGCGCTGGACGCACGACTCGGTCGTTGATTTCAGTCGCCGAGGATACGAATGCGTAAGCCCCAGGCTCCTTGAGGTGAGAAGGTGCCTGGGGCCACCGCGTGGACTTGGAAGGCGGCACTGGCGAAGCGTTTCGTTCGCCTCCGATTCGAGTTCAACCCTGGATCGGCATGCACACTTGCTCGAGTAGCTTCTCGCACTTCTCCTGGATCACATCGGCCAGGTTCGGCAACGGGGTGCCGTTCGGCAGGGCTTCACGGACCGCGGCAAGCCAGCGAGGCAAGCTGTAAAGCAGCGCGAGCCCGTCCAGCGACGCGGGTTCGAGCCGGGCATGTTTCCCTCGCCGCTCGGCTTCCTGCCAAAGGGTCTTGCTCTTGCCACTCATCGCCAGATCGTCCTCAGGGCGAAGCAGAATCAGGTGGTCGACGAGAGCCGGTTGCGTGTCCATCACCGAGAACTTCACTTCCAGATCCTTGGGTTTGCCGGCTCCGCGAGCGAGGAAGAGGCCCACCGCCACCCGCCAGGGCTGGCCGTCCTTGCAGGCCCAGTGGGCGATCGAGACGGCGCCGTAAGTGGGATGCTCGCCGAAGCCCCACTCGGGAACGACGTGTTGCAGACGCCACGGCCCGACCTTCACGCCATGCTCGTGACACAGAGCTAGGAACGCACCCAGGCCGGCCTGAAGCTCGCGCGTCGCGCCAGTGACCGAGCCGTCCGGTTCCAGCTTTCGCCGGGCCGATCGCTGCTCCGTGTCCCACAGTTCCAGCAACGCCTCATGCGACATGGTGCTGCTGGAATCCTCCCTCACCACAGGGGCGGTCGGGAGGTGGCTGACCACCGGAAACGTCTCGCGCGACGGCACCTCCGGGGCCGCCGGTTCCCCCGCCTTTGCGACGTAAGGTGTCGGCATCTCGCTCGGGCTGTCCTGCCGCCAGCCTTCCAAGCTCAGGGCTCGATCTTCGGGAGTCGAAACTTTGACGAGTTCTTCCGTCTTCGATTTCGCGATCTCCGGTTCGATCATTGCCGCAGGCGACAGCGGCAGCATCGGTGGACTTTGCTCGGGCTGATCCGCGGGCGTCTCCACCAGCGTCACGGAACGGAATGTGACCGCGGGCGTCTCCTCGGCATCACGGCCCAGAAGCTGGGCGATGCGGTTGCGAAGCTCGTGAATCTCCTCCGACGTCGGAATTCCGCGAGACAGCCGAGCCGGCTCCATCTTTCGCGGCTCGGGCTTGGTCGGTTCGGGCCTGGTCGGCTCGGGTTCGGGCTGCACGAATTCAGGCTTGGGCTTCGCGAGGGCCGACTCCTTCTCCATCACCATCAGCTCGGCCTCGCGCACAATCATTCGTGCCCTCGTCGCCGCCGTGGGTTCCGATCGACGTGTCGGCAACACATCGTCCGGCCCATAAACCACGTGGTCGAAGAGATGGCGATACTGCTGGAGCATGTCGCGCAGCGTCGGCTCCGTCGCTGCCACGCGAGAGACCTGCTCCTCCGCGAAGGGGAAAATGTCCGAGTAAGTCTCGCCTGCAGCCAGTTCATCCAGGCAGGGGCGAAGACGAGCCTCCACCACCTGGCGGACCAAATCCGCCGGCGGTGCTTCGAGGCGAATCGCCTTGACGGTGCCGAGCTTGGGGACATGGACGGGATTGTCCAGGCGATCCTGGATGTACCCATCCAGCGAGGGCACGAAGCGGTTCCACAGCCCACGCTCTGCAAAGACCAGGAAGCACAGGCCATCGATCTGATGCATGACCTGGACGATGCCTGCGAAGAACGCCTCGGCCGTGCGGTGGCCGTCGTCGTTGCGTCGCGCCAGCAGCAGGTCTTCCAACTGATCGAAAGCGACGACGACCGGCGTCTTCAGACTGCGGAAGATGTCCGTGAGCACCTTGAAGAGTGCGAGCACCAGATCCTGCCGACTGGGGCGGACCTGGAAGTCGAGTTCCGCGAAGCCATACGTGAGGAAGTTCGCGATCTCGGCTTCGTCCTTGAGGAGCACGGCCCGGGCGAAGCCCTGATAGATGGCGCGGCGCATCAGGCCCGCGGTGTTGTGGGACTCGGTCCGCTGCACATAGTCCGCGAGCAGGTCCGCCGCCTTGGCCGGAGTGATCCCCGCCGTGGCGAGGGCCTCATCGAGCGGCGTCGGCATTCTCGCAAAATTGGAGTAGCCAGAGAGATTCTCCGCGAGTTGCTCGCAGCGAGCGCCGGCCTGGGCGGTTCCGAAACCGAACCCCGTGACGAGCCTGCCGAGGCCCGCAGGTGGGAAGAGTTCAACCTTCTCACTGGTGGAGAGATCGCGCAAAGCGACGCCCAGGAGCCGACGAACAAGGATGTCGCCGATGTATTCCAGGGGGCGCGTGCCCTTCTGCTTGCCGCCGCCGAGGAGCGTGTCAATGATCTGGAAGAGGAGATATTCGAGGAAGTCCGTGTCCTTCTGGAAGACACCGGGGGTGACGAGAAGCTGCCAGTGCCCGTTGCTGCCATGCTTGATGGAATGGAGCAGGTGCGTCTTGCCCGCGCCCTTATTGCCGAGGACGGGGATGACCTCGGAGTGCGTCATGGGGTCGTAGCGATAGAGATCGATCACCGCGAGAAGCAGGTCTCGCTCCGCCGCGAAGAGTTCGGGCACGTGGTAGCGAGCGCAGACTTCGTCATCCGGATTCCGCGCGAAGTAGTTGCGGAAAGGATTGCCCGCTCGCTTGAGTACTTCCCGAGCGCGGTCGGTCATCGTCCTGGCAGAAGCGGCGGCCGTGGCTGTGGCGGTGGACATCCTATCCTCCGGGTTTCAGCGAACTGAATGAGGGGTGTTGAACATCTCGTCCTGCCACCCTTCCTCCATTCGCGCGTTCTCTTCGTGAGTCTGCAAGTCAGCGAATACTGGCGTAGTAGGCCACATTGTGGCCGACCATCAAGGCGTACGTCGGCTCGGGCAGGGCATAAAGTGGACCAGTCCACGGATGCAAGTAGACCTTCCCGCGACTGTGCAGCGTACGCAGGCAATCGTGGAATTCCCCGACGCTCGGAGCCGGTTCACGCGTGCCGAGGCTGCGGAAAAGATCCGGCAACGGGCAGTCCTCAGACGCACCCGCGGTGGAGGCCCAGTCCGCCAGGCGAGCGAGCATCGCCCCCGTGAGTTCCACCGCTGGTACTTCCAGTACGGCGACATTCGTCGAGTCGTGCCTCCCGTTCAGCGAAGCGGCCGCGCGAACATTCGTGAAGGCGTCCTCTTCCACTTCCTCTTCTGCCATCAGGCTTGCGATGCGCCGCGGTTCTGGCTCGCGGTCCACCTGTGGCGGGCGCATCGTTCCCGTTGTGATCTGAGGGAGTATCCGGCCGACGGCGTCCTTGAGACCTTCGAGGCTGTTCGCCATGCGTCGCGCGAGTTCGAGAAGACCGTGGACTTCGCCCTGCCGGGATTCCAGCACGCGAACGAAGTCTTCGAGAACCTGCTTCGGATTGACCCGGCTGAGCAGGAAATCCCAGCCCGCATCCGTGAGAGTGAAGTAATCACAGGTCGATTTGCCGCGAGTCTCGGTGCGAGCGACGGCAATCAGCGAATCGACCTGGCACTTCTGAGCGGATGATCGGCCAAGCGTGGTGGCCGGGAAAAGACCAGGCTCGGATCGCGAGGCGATGAGGGGCATTCCGCTCGATTCCGAGGCGGCGCGGGTGAGTCCGTCGAGAATGGACTGGGTGAGCTTGTCAGCCACGTCGAGCCCTTCCGTGTGTGGCGAATCGCGACGGCCTCCTGCCGCCGGTCAAAGAGTCGCGACATGCTAGACCGAACGGGAAACCGAGTGCAAGACCGATCTCGAAGCGGTAGCGAACGCGATCGGCTCTGAAGAAACATCTCAATCGCGCCGCAATCCCTCCGTGACTTTCTCAGTGAGTTGGGATTGTGCGGCATTCACCATCGCCATTAGACTTCGGCGGATCCACGCGGATCGTTCGTCTTATCGCATCCACCTTGTGCCGTGGCGAACCCTGATCACTCCTGGTACAGGCATGGACGCCGAGCCTACAGATCCTGGCTTGCTGCCGCGCTCCGACGCGGTGCGTCTGCACGTCGAGTCAATAACGGAACCGCTCTCGGGAACGCCATTGCTTCGCGTCAGTGCATCGTGGAACTCCCTGCTGCTCGTCGATTCGCTTTCGCTTGAGATCCGCTACGACGGCGTGTGTGTCAGCCGTGTCCCCATCGGCAGCGTCATGGCGAGCGACATTCCCCCATGTCACCTTCGGCTGGGTGCTGGCACCCAGATTCCGAGCGAAACAGGTGTTCGCAGCATCGAAGCCGCCATCGTCGGGCCGCGAGGTGAGGCCGTGTTTCCGATCGCCACCGAGGCGGTTCCAGCTTCCACTTCACCGGGCTTCGTGCGCCGTGCCTTGGACTCGATCTTGCATGGCGAGGTCTTTTCACCGTTCCGCTGGCGTGCTCGGATCTCGCGCTGGATGGAGCAGGCCGTCCGCTTCCGCCAGCGAGTCGCGGACCGATTCACCAAGCGCCGGTTCGCGGGCCTGAGCACGCACGACGCTTACATCACGAATACCGCCCTCACGCCACGAATGCGGCTGGCGATGGAGGACGAGCTTCGTCGTTCACGGCGACAGCCGACATTCAGCATCCTGATGCCGGTGTACAACGTCGATCCACGATGGCTAAGGAAAGCCATCGGCTCTGTTCTCGCGCAGGTCTATCCGCACTGGGAACTCTGCCTCGCGGACGATGCGTCGACCCGGCCCGATCTGTTGCGATACCTCGATCGATTGCCAAACGATCCGCGAATCAAGCTCGTCCGCCGGTCCGCGAACGGGCACATCTGCGCCGCGACGAACAGCGCCGCGGACCTCGCGACCGGCGAGTTCGTGGCGTTCATGGATAACGACGATGCCCTTGCGCCTGACGCACTCTTCTCCTTCGCGGACGCGCTGTGTCACCAACCGAACGCGGATGTGATTTACTCGGACGAGGACAAACTCGACGCGCTGGACCATCGCTACGATCCGCAGTTCAAGCCAGACTGGTCTCCGGAGCTTTTACTCAGCTACAACTTCGTGAATCACTTCACCGCGATCCGGCGTTCGATCTTCGAGTCCGTTGGGCGGTTCCGCCTCGGCTTCGAGGGTGCCCAGGATCACGACCTGTTGCTTCGAATCACAGAGCGAACCGATCGCGTACATCATGTGCCTCGAGTTCTTTACCACTGGCGATCCCTGCCGTCTTCGACCGCTGCGAGTGCAGGCGTGAAGTCCTACGTTCACACGGCGAGTGAGCGAGCGGTGGCCGAAGCTCTTCTCCGACGAGGTTCCTCGGCCTCGCTTTCCAAGCCGCCCGTGGCGACTCGCCTCAACCTGCCCATCCAGCAGTTGGAAGGCCCTGATCGCGGTCCGCGTGTGGCGATTCTAATCCATGGCCCTGCGCAGGCCGCGAAGCGAACGCTCCAGGCTCTTCGCACGAGAACCACCTACCGTGACTTCACGGATTATCTGGTGCTCGAAAGCAATTCGCCCGCCGAGTCGCTCAATCAGGCCGCGGCGTCCCGAGACGAGGACTTTCTGCTCTTCCTCCAGGCGGGGGCCGAACCGACCGAATCGGCCTGGCTCTCGCGCTTGATGGCTTACGCTGCGTTGGACGGAGTCGGACTTGCAACCGGTCGATTCGTGAACGAACACGGAACGATCCTTTCAGGCGGCTCCGTGCTCGGCATGCGAGATGGCCTCGGCCCTGCCGAATCGTTTGCAGGTCAGCCGAAGAACGACGTCAGTTACTACTTCCTCGCCGAATCGGCTCGCAATCTCGCTGCGGCGCGAGGCCACTGCCTGCTGGTTCGTCGCGATCAGTTTGATCGCCTCGGCGGTTTCGATGCGAGGCGATATTCTCGATGGCTGTGGGATGTCGATTTTTGTCTTCGTCTTCGCGGCCGAGGGTTACGAATCGCCTACGTCCCTGGAGCAGAGTTCACGCTTGCGAGCCAGGAACAGCGGCCCGATCCGCCGTCGGAGTTGCTTGCCCTCAAGCAAGCCTGGGGTCGACAGCAGGATCCGTACCATAGCCGAAACTGCGGGTCTCGCGTGCCATTTCAACCCGCGAGTGACAGCCCGCTGTCACTCCCCGCGGAGGCTCGAACCCCGCCGGTTCGAGTGCTGGCGGCCTCTCCAACTTTCAACGCCGCCGAGGGGGCGCCGCGAAGCCTGATGGATATCGTGACGGGCCTCGAAAGACGGGGCTCGGTCTCGACATCGATCTGGTCTCCGCTGGGCGGACCCGCGGCCAACGAACTTCGAAGAGCCGGCTTCTCGGTCCTGATCGCCCCAGGCCCTGCTCCGCGACGCTTCGTGGACGGGCAGTGGACTCGTCAGGAATATGACAGCTTCCAGAGGTTCGCGCAGAGCCTGCTTCGGCTGGAACAACCCGAGCTCGTGCTGGTGAACACGCTGCTTGCGTTCCCGATCGTGGAAGCCGCTGCGAGGCTTGGCATCCCGACGGCGTGGGTCTTGCTCGAGAGCTATTCCGAGGCTCAACTCCAGGCACTCTTCCCCGAGTTCGCGCGTCGGCGGATCGCGATGGCCTTTCGCATGGCCTCCCGCGTGGTCCCTGTCTCGCACGGCACGGCCGATCGCTATCGGAAGCTCTTCGTCCGCAGCAATTGCCATGTGATCCATAACGGCCTGGCAAAAGCCGCCTTCGACAAGGCCGTCGTGACGGTGTCCCGCGAACAGGCCGTGGAAGCGATTGGCGCTCCGACCGGGAAGAAGATCGTGCTGGCCGTCGGCACCATCTGCGAGCGAAAGGGTCAGCACACGCTCGTCGAGGCGGTCGCTCGGCTTGTACGAACGCGATCCGATTTCGTCTGCTATCTGGTCGGACTTCGCGAGGGCGTGCCTTACGGAGATTACGTTCGGCATCTCGTACGTCGCCGGAAGCTTGAGGAGTTCGTTCACCTCGTTCCTGAAACGCCGGACGTCCGCCCGTACTACCGCGCGGCCGACGTATTCGTGAATGCCTCGCATCTCGAAGCGTACTGCCTGTCGATTCTCGAAGCCGAGGCCTTCGGGCTGCCGATCGTCTCGACACCATGCCCCGGTGTGTTGGAGCAGGTGGTATGGGGCGAGAACGCCCTGCGATTCACAGCATCCGACGCTGATGAGCTTGCAACCGTACTCGGATCGTTGCTCGGCGATGATGGGCGTCGACGGGCCATGGGACGAGAATCGCAAGCCATGTTTGACCTGCACCTGAGCGACCACGAGATGCTGGACCGTTACGAATCCTTGATCCTCTCCGCCGCGCGTGGCGGCCCTCGGAGCCAGCGGGCGTATGAACCCAGTCGCGATCCGATCGCCGTCCGCCCGGCCGCGTGAGACCTGACCATGACAACCGTTTCACCTTTCGCTCCGTTCAAGGCTGAACTCCGTCGTTTCGCGCGCCGCATTCGCCGTCGGGTGAGCCTTGCGGTGAGCGGCGAAGCGGACGACACCTTCTTTGACCTGCGGAATCTCACCACGATCAACCGGCTCTTTGCCGAGCACGGAGAGGTGCCGCTTGTCCTCGAACCAAGGCACGCCGAGGAGAGCGTCGAGGATGCGGCGTGGTTCGTGCTGGCTTTGCTGGCAGGTTCAAAGCCGGTGCGAGATCGCTTTCCGCGAGCGATCTCCGAAGGCGCGAATGGCGACTTTGCCGCCTGGCTGACCACCGCCGGAGCGGACGAATTTCGCCTGTCACCCAGTGCTGTCGCGAATCTGAGGGAAGCTTTTGATGCAGGTTACGGCCCTCGTGGCGAGAAGTTGCTCGACATCCGTTTCGACCTGTGCCGGGAGTTTCCTCTGGCACTCACACCGGCGCATCGCGGCCGACTGCTGGACTGGTTCCTCCGCTTCGGACACGACACAGACGCCTCGCTGCTTGACCTATTCTGGCACCTCTTCGCGATCGAAGAAACTCCCGATCGCGGCCTCGTGGCGATGTACCTGCTCCAACCCGAATGGCAGAAGGAAGTGCCTCACGCCCTCACGATTTTCGGTTGGGACGACTTCAAACGCTGGCTCTCGAACTCACTGAACTTCCGCTGCCGCTGGTTTCGCATGGCTTCGCTGGAGCCTCGTGAACGACCCTGGGACGAGCTTGCACTTCTCGTTCGAGCGGAGCCCGAACTTCGTGCGAGCTTCCCACGCGAAGGAGACGCCAAGGCGATCGCGGACTGGCTCGCAAAGCAGGGGCGGAAGGTGGCCGACCCGGTGTGGCACTCGAAGCTCGCGGAGGACATTGCCGCGGGTCTCCCCAAGCAGAGCGGGATCAATGTCCTGTCTCTGTTTCGGTACACCTCGGGATTGCAGCAGGCGGCCCTTGGCACCGTGGACGCCCTCAACGGGGCCGGTGTTAGGACGGAACTTCGCGACCTTCCGATCCCGCACAAGCGAGAAGTGCGTGACCGCCGCGGTCTCACAGGGCTTGAGCGTTTCGACACCACGCTGATCATCACCGGGCTCGACACACCACCGCTGCAAGCGTACCACCTGGCGAGCCTCCACCCGCAACCTGGCACCTTTCGCATCGCGACGTGGTGGTGGGAACTCGAGGAACTGCCCGCCGCTTACCAGAATATCGCCCAGGATGTGGACGAGATTTGGGCGCCCACGACGTTCATCGCGAAGGCCTTGAAAAGCCTGGGTAAGCCCGTGCAGGCGATGCTTCCTGGCGTTCAGCTTCCGGCGTTCGAGACGTTGCCGAAGTCGCACTTCGGGCTGAGTCCCACGAAGTTTTGTTTCCTCTTCGTCTTCGACATGAACAGCCGGATGCCGCGAAAGAACCCGCTGGGGTTGATTCGCGCGTTCCGCCTCGCGTTCCGCCGTGACGAACCCGTGGAACTGGTGATCAAGGTCAGCCCGCAGGAACGCTTTTATCCCGAATGGTGGGCTGAGCTTCGCGCCGCGGCGCGTGAGGCCGGAGTGAAGTTGATCGATCGCAGCCTTGAACGCGGAGAGTTGCTCGCGCTGATGGACGCGGCCGATGCGTACGTGTCCCTGCATCGCTCCGAGGGTTTCGGCCTTACACTCGCCGAGTCGATGCTGCTGGGTAAGCCGACGATCGCGACGGGATACTCCGGCAATCTCGACTTCATGACGACCTCGAATAGCTACCTCGTGAACTACTCCCGCGTGAAGATCGCAGAGGAGATCGCTCCTTATCCACGCGGCTCCGTGTGGGCAGAGCCGGACGT
>Ga0105044_10001962_pt1 | contig 27899 bp, 30 predicted proteins | sample MAT01_FD_78092 | JGI IMG/M metagenome (GOLD analysis project Ga0105044, IMG submission 78092) | Freshwater microbial communities from Lake Fryxell liftoff mats and glacier meltwater in Antarctica - MAT-01 | ecosystem: Environmental > Aquatic > Freshwater > Ice > Liftoff microbial mat | place... | reverse complement strand
GCGACAGATCGACCGCTTCCCCAAGCCCTTATCAGGCGCTGCCCCTCGCTCCCCCGGCCTTGGTTCCACCCTGGCCGGACCTGTATGCGGGGGGCAGGGGCGCGGTAAACCTCTAGCGTCAAACATTTATTCTGGGTTCGCACCTTTGGGTGCGCGGTTCGCAGGTGCGCACCCCACGTCTGAGTGCGCACCCGCAATCTGATCAATACCGCGACCGCCCCGCCCTCCCGTCCCTGCCCCGCTACGGTACCGCCCACCATCGGCGTTTCCGACCCCGCCCCACCCTGTCCGGCCCGGTGTTCATCACCGGGCCTTTTTTTTCATGTCCGGAGACTGTCCATGAGCCACGCCGCCACCAACTGGGCCATCCAGCAGCGCGGGCTGAAGCCTGCCACCAAGATCGTGCTGTGGTTCCTCTGCGACCGGCACAACCCGGATTTCGGCTGTTTTCCGACACAGGCGCGGCTAGCCGAGGAGGCGGAAATGTCCATCTCCGCCTTGAACGATCATTTGGCGACGCTAGAGAAACTGGGGCTGATCCACCGCATCCGCACCCAAAATCTGCGCACGCACCGCCGCCAGCCCACCCGATATATCCTGGGGTTCGAGGCCGGATTTCCGCAGGAACCACCTCCGGAATCCGGAGAAGGCTTTGTTGAAATCATGGAAGAAAATGACGAGCCATCTCCGGAATCCGCAGATAGGGCCATCTCCAGATTTCCAGGCGTTCCATCTCCGGATTTTCCCCAAAGCCATCTCCGGAATCCGGAGTATAACCTTGTAAGAGAACCTTTAACTAAACCAGTAAAGGAGGAGGAGGATGCGCAAGCGCGCGAGATCGATTTTGATCGTTTCTTCGCAGAGCTGCTGACCGCGCTGGGCATCGATGCCCTCGGCCCACTGCCCGCCTGGTGGCAGGGCTGGCCAGCCAAAACCCATGTGCGCCGTTGGCGCGATGATCTTGGCCTGTCGGAGGATCGGATCATCGAGACCGCCACCGAAACCCGGAGGGACCACCCTGCCCCGCCAGACGGTCCCAAGGCACTGGACCGGGCGATGGAACGCGCCGCCAAGCGTGACGCTCAACTCGCAGCAACCTCCCCGAAGGCCCCGACCGGCAAACGCCAGCCCAAGCGCATTGAGGGCGCACGACCCAGCCCCGATGAACTCGCGGCCTTCTACGCCGACATGGTCAACTCCGACCGCTACCTGCCCGCCAACGCGATCAGCAACACAATCCGCGATGCATTGCTGTCACGCGGCCTCGTCACGCCAGAGCGGTTGCGGGCGAGGGGCGTGCATTGAACCAATCGTGATTTTCGGACAGTCTGGCGGGTGTTGTGAACTGATCGCTTCGGCACCTTTGGCTACCGAAACACGCAAGGCAAGCGCAGCCCCTTCAGTGCAGCATATCCGCGAGTCCCAGCACTACAAACGCCGCCTTCATTGCTTGATCAAACCATGGATCGATCCAGGCCGGGCCATAGCCCTGCGCCCGATTCCACGCATCAATCGCCCGCAACTCGGCGGCAAATTCCTCGGGCGACACGGCCTCCTTCAGGGTCGAGTCGCCCTCGCAATAGCTGAAGATTATCAACCGGACCGGGTTGGCCCATGTGCCGAAGTAGGACGCGTCCTGCGCCGTATCGACCTGCGCCCAGCCGTTTTCGTAACTGCAGAGCCCGAAATCATAAACGTAGCGATCGCCGGGTTAGAATTCGCGGGTGATCTTCATGCTGCCACCTGCGCGCGGGCGGTGATGGCGATCACGCAAAGGTCGCGGTAGCGGGCCATGGCCTTGGGGCTGCTTGAGACCGGGTTGATCTCGAAGGCCTGCAAGGCCGCGATGTCGCCCGCCTCGGCCAAGGCGACGATCTGGGCCAGCTTGACGCGGAACCGGGCGTGGGTCGGTTTGGAGAAATCAGGCGCGGTCGGCAGCGCACCAGTCTGCGCCTGATCGAGAATTTCTTGGCGCTTGCCAATAACCGGGGCCGTCGCCGCCTTCGTTTCGTCGACAGCCGCCGGGATTGGCTCGCCCGCAGGATCGGGGTTGCCATAGTCCAGCACCAATGTCAGCCGGGCCTCCGCCTGATCGAAGGTGTCTGCGGTCATTATCGACGTGAAGGCGAGGGCGGCGCGCTCGGTGCCGATCCGTGCCGCCAGCAAGTGGGCGAATCCGTCGCCCGCCTTCTTCGCGCTTGAGGCCGGGGTGATCGGCGTGTCGGAAAGGCGCTGGGCGAGCGTGTCGATCTGCGCGGCGGTGAGGACTTTGGTTTTCATGATCGCTGCCCTTCAAGCGTTGGTGATGTGGGCGGAATGGCCGAGGGTCGTGACGGCGTAGATCATGGTGCGGCCGTCGCCGATCGCCGCGCCAAAGGCCTGCGCCTCGGGCAGGGTCGCGAATTGCGCGCGCGTGCGGGATGCGGGCGTGCGGCCGCGGGCGGCGACAAAGTGCGCGGCGTTCTTCAGGCAGAATTCTTCGTGGTTTGTCAGTGGCTTGGTGGCGGTCTTCATGGCGGTCTCCGTTGCGTTGCAATAGCTGCAGACAGCGCAGGACGTCAAAAGAGAGCAACTCTTAAGTCACTGAATAGATGAGGTTTCGGTCAGAATGGGAGTGTCGCGGCGAAGCTATGCCGCGCAGCGCGGCGTCTCGGAAGCAGCGGTGCGCAAATCCATCGCCACCGGCCATCATGCCCGCCAGATGGGTGCCGAAACGGCGGCAGGCACCGCATGTGCGGCCGCCGCCAAACCAGCGCCACAAGCGGCGATCCGGGCTGTAGGCGATAACTTGGCCGTCCCGCTGTCAACCCTGCTGATGGATCTGGCGATCTACCTGCAGCATGTGCTGTTCCATGCGGTGCCGGGACTGTGGCGGCTTCACCGGAAGCACCATACCGATCTCGAATTTGATGTGACCACCGGCCTGCGGTTTCATCCGGTGGAGATTGTGTTGTCGATGGTGATCAAGTTGGCGGCGGTCATGGCTTTGGGTGCGCCCGCCGTGGCGGTTCTGCTATTCGAGGTGCTGTTGAACGCCACAGCGCTGTTCAACCACGCCAACATCCGGTTGCCAGTCGGGCTGGACCGGGTGCTGCGGTGGGTCATGGTGACGCCCGACATGCACCGCGTGCATCATTCGGTGATCCCCGCCGAGACCAACAGCAATTTCGGCTTCAACCTGCCGTGGTGGGACCGGCTGCTGGGCACCTACCGTGCACAGCCAAAAGCGGGTCACGAGGGCATCACCATAGGCATCGAGCAGTTCCGCACACCGCGCGATTTGTGGCTGGATCGGATGCTGCCACAGCCGTTTAGGGGACAGACTGCTGGCTGAGCCCTCGACCGCGAAAAGGGGCACGGGGAATAGCGGCACTGTCCTCGTGAATTAGCCAAGGCCCTTTCAGATCACCACCGTCGGTTTTTTCCTTTGGGTCTGGTAGCGCATCACTGTTTGATCCATTCACGGAACGCTAGTGAATAGCCCAGCGGATCGCATAAGCTACCACACCCAAAGCCAGCACGCTCCCCACCCAGTAAAGCGCAAACCAGCCAAGCCTGGCGGCCAAGGGAGTCTTCCGCGCATCCATTAGTGATACCCCCCAACCGCTTTCACTTTGCCGCGGAACACCCAGTAGGAATAGGCGGTGTAGGCCAGGATCAAGGGCACCAGAACCACCGCACCCACCAGCAGGAACGACAGGCTGTTGTCGGGCGCTGCGGCGTCCCAGATCGTCACGGAATGTGGCACGATGTTCGGGTAAAAGCTGATGCCGATCCCGATAAAGCTCAGGACAAACAGGGATAGAGCCGCGAGAAAGGGGCTGGTCTCGCGCCGTTCGGTCAGGCCTTTCAGCAGCACATAGGCCGCCGCCAGAACCAACAGCGGCACCGGAATGGCCAGCAGGATATGCGGCCAGCCGAACCAGCGCGCGGCATAAATCGGGTTCAAGAACGGGGTCCACAGGCTGACCACGCCGATCATCGCAAGGGTCAGCGGAGCGACCCAGAAGGCGATAGCATAGGCCCGGCGCTGAACGTGATCTTCGGTTTTCAGGATCAGCCATGTCGCACCCAAAAGCGCATAGCCCACCACCAGCGCCACCCCGGTGAACAAGCTGAACGGCGTCAGCCAATCCCACCAGCCACCGGCATACGCGCGTCCCTCGACTTGAATCCCCTGCACCAGTGCGCCAAGTGCCACACCTTGGGCAAAAGCCGCGACGGTCGAGCCGAAGGCAAAGGCCCAATCCCACAGGAACTGCCCGCGCCGGGTTTTCCAGCGAAACTCAAAAGCCACACCGCGAAACACCAGCGCCAGTAGCATGATGATGATCGGCGCATAAAGCGCGGGCATGATGATGGAATAGGCCAGCGGGAAAACGGCAAACAGGCCGCCCCCGCCCAGCACCAGCCAAGTCTCATTGCCATCCCAGACTGGGGCGACCGAGTTCATCATCTCGTCCTTGTTCACCTCGCCCTGCACCAAGGGAAACAGAATACCGACACCAAGATCGAACCCGTCCAGCACCACATAGGCCAGTACGGCAAAGCCGATCAGCCCGGCCCAGATCAGCGGAAGGTCCAGCGTCATACCAAGGCCCCCTTGTCGTTCAAAAGGCCATCACCGTCTGCATCCATAGCTGGCGCTGGCATCAGACCGCCAGCGCGCACCGGCTCATCCGTTGGCAACCCGGTCTCGCCCGGATGGGGTGGTTTGTTCATCAGCCGCAGAATGTAGAAGACGCCCGCACCAAACAGCACGAAATAGACCAAAATGAAGGCGACAAGCGATGTGCCAACGGCCGCTGCATCGATTGACGAGGCCGATTGTGCCGTGGTCAGAAGGCCGTAGACGGTGTAGGGCTGACGGCCGACCTCGGTCGTGATCCAGCCCGCCAGTACAGCCAGAAAACCGGATGGCCCCATTACGATCGCCGCACGATAAAGCCAGGGGGCGCTGTAAAGGTGCTGGCGAAAGCGGGCAAGCAAGCTCCAAAAACCCAGACCCAGCATGGCAAAGCCGATGCCGACCATGATCCGAAAGCTCCAAAACAGGATAGCGACGGGGGGTTCCAGTGCATCGTCGATCGTATCAAGGCCCGCCAACGGCGCGTTCAGGTCATGCTTCAGGATCAGCGACGACAGCTTGGGGATCTGGACGGCATAGTCGATCCGGCGTTCGGCGGCGTTCGGGATGCCAAACAGAATCAGCGGTGCACCATCGGGGTGGCTTTCATAGTGTCCTTCCATCGCCATGACTTTGGCGGGCTGATGTTCCAGCGTGTTGATGCCGTGTGCGTCACCCGCCGCGATCTGCAAGGGGGCGACGATCACGGCCATCCACATCGCCATGGAAAACATCACCCGCGCGCCCTGATTGGTCCGGTCCCGCAAAAGGTGGAGGGCCGCTACTCCACCCACGACAAAGGCGGTGGTCAGATAGGCCGCCAGCACCATGTGCACCAGACGATACGGGAAGGATGGGTTGAAGATCACCGCCCACCAGCTTTCGACGATGAACTGCCCTTCGGCATTCATCCCATAACCGGCAGGCGTCTGCATCCAAGAGTTCACCGACAGGATCCAGAAGGCCGACATGAAGGTGCCCGCCGCCACCATCAGCGTGGCAAAGAAGTGCAGCCTTTCGCCGACCCGCTCGCGCCCGAACAGCATCACGCCCAGAAAACCCGCCTCAAGGAAAAAGGCCGACAGCACCTCGTATCCCATCAAGGGGCCAAGCACCGGGCCGGTCTTGTCGGAAAACACGCTCCAGTTGGTGCCGAACTGATAGGACATCACGATGCCCGACACGACGCCCATGCCGAAGGCCACGGCAAAGATCTTCTTCCAGTAGTTGAACAGATCCAGATACACCGGCTTGCCCGTCGCCAGATGCAGCCCGTTCAGCACCGCCAGATAGCTGGCCAACCCGATGGAAAACACCGGGAATATGATGTGAAAACTGACCGTGAAGGCGAATTGCATCCGCGCAAGATCAAGGGCCGAGATGTCGGGCAGCATGGGATACTCCGGTTGGTGTCAGGTTTGTCCCGGGCGGATGGCCTCGGGGACAAGTGTCAGAGCGTGGTGGTGCGCAGATAGGGACGCACTTCCGTCCAGCCTTGCGGAAACAGCACCTTGGCCTCGGCGTCCTTGATGGAATTCGGGATGATGACAATCCCCCCCGGGACCCAGTCTGCCGGGGTTGCGATCCGGTTCGCATCCCCGGTTTGCAGCGCATCAATCACGCGCAAAATCTCTTCAAAGTTGCGCCCGACGCTCATCGGATAGGTCATCGTCAGCCTGATTTTCTTGTCGGGGTCGATGATGAAAACCGACCGCACCGCAGCCGTTTCGCTTTCGTGCGGGTGGATCATGCCATAGAGGCGCGCCACAGCGCTGTCCGGGTCGGCGACGATGGGAAAGGTGACGGTCGTGTGCTGCGTGTCATTGACGTCAGCGATCCAGCTCAGATGTTCTTCCACCGCGTCGGTTGACAGGCCCAGTGGCTTGACATGGCGCTTGGTGAACGCATCGGCCAGCTGCACGGTGCGGCCCACTTCGGTGGTGCAGACAGGGGTGAAATCGCCAGGGTGGCTGAAGAAGAAGACCCAATCGCTGCCGATCCAGTCATGAAAGCTGATCTTTCCGGTCGATGTGTCGGCGGTGAAATCAGGCGCGGTGTCGCCGATATGGATGCTCATGGGTCGTCTCCTGCACAGGGTTGTGATGGCGGTGGGTGGCAGTTCAAAAGCAAGGCCCGCACCTCAGGTTAGCAGGCCCGGACGGGCTCGGTGCTGATCTGCATCTGGTGATGCAGGCCCACTGAGATGCGGACGACTCGCGGATTGCGCTCCATAAAGTACCATTATGCGCACAACTATTGTGATGCATGTCAAAAAGCTATATCCATTATGGAACATTTTGTCACAGGAGACGCATCGCGTGCATTTGACCCAGTATTCGACCTTTGCCCTACGCACCTTGCAATATGTCGCCCTGCGCGATCCCGCCATCGTCACGGTGGACGAGGTGTCGCGCGCCCACCGCATCTCGAAGGCGCATCTGGTGAAAGTCTCGCACGAGTTGGGCCAGCGCGGCTACATCCAGACGATTCGCGGTCGCAATGGCGGCATGCGCCTGGCCCGGCCCGCCGACCAGATCACCGTCGGCGAGGTCGTGCGCTGGACCGAAGCCCCACTGGAACTGGTCGAGTGTTTCAATCCCGCAACCAACACCTGTCCGCTGGAAGGTGTCTGCCACCTATCACGCGGAATAAAAAGGGCTTTGCGTGCTTTCCTCTCCGTTCTGGACGATATGACGATTGCCGATATCACCGTCAATCGCGGCATCCTTCTGGACCGGCTCGCCCCTCAGCAGTCGGGCGCACAGTAAACCCGGTACAGGGTTTCCAGCACGGCCTGAACCTCTGTGCTGGCGAGGCTGTAGTAGATCGTCTGCCCGTCGCGGCGCGTCGAGACCAGACGCAGCGCGCGCATCTTGCCAAGATGCTGCGACAGTGCGGCTGGCGTCAGATCGACGATCTCTGCCAGATCACCCACCGATTTCTCGCCCGCCAGCAGGGTGCACATCACCAGAAGCCGCTTTGGGTTGGCCATGGCGGCGAGCGTGGCAGAGACCTCTTCAGCTTTCGCTTCAAGAGGGTGAATAGTTCTATCAAGGATATCTGTTTTCATGCTTGACACTTTAGCAGTTGCGAAGATACAAAGCAACATCACTTGTCGCCATGGAGGCTAAAATGGAAAATGTCGGATCACTCGATCGCACGCTTCGTTTCATTGTTGGGGCCGTCCTGTTGGCAGCCCCATTCCTGCCACCGTTTGCCGGGGTCTTCGCGGCCTGGGGGGCCTGGAAATTCGCCGTGGCGGCCGTCGGCGTCGTGATGCTGGGAACCGCCGCGTTCCGGTTCTGCCCGGCCTATACGCTCCTTGGCATCCGGACCTGCCCGGTCAGCAAGACCTGATCCAGTTAAACCAAAAACCGAACGTCGATTGATCGGCGGCAGCAAGACTATGGCCTTGCAGCCGTACGGTCGAATTTTGCTCACACCCGAAAGGTGACACGACATGTCGAGAACACGCACCGCGATCCTGCTGTCCGGCCTGCTGGCCGCAAGTCCTGTCTGGTCCCAGTCCTTGACCCCAGACGCAGAGGCGGCCCTCGGGGCAGCCCTGCAGGACGAACGTCATGCCGAAGCATTCTATGCAGCAGTCATGGCCAAGTTCGGAGACGCCCGCCCGTTCTCAAACATCATCGAAGCCGAGCGGCAGCATGAATCCATGCTGATCGGCCTCTATGAGACCTATGGCGTTGCCATCCCCGAGAACGGTTATGCCACCGGGGCGCTGGAAGCCCCCTCAGCCCCTGAAACGCTGCGCGGGGCCTGCAAGATCGGCGTCGAAGCCGAAATCGCCAATCGCGATCTTTATGATGGAAACCTGCTTCCCGCTGTGGCGGCCTATCCTGACATCACGTTCGTCATGCAGCGCCTTCGCGATGCATCCGAAGAGAACCACTTGCCCGCCTTTCAACGCTGCGCGAACCGCGGCTGAGGTCGGCGACAGCACAAAGTTTCACACAACCCGGAGCCTCAAGAAGAATGATCACTGACTTTACTCCCTATTCCTCGCTGTTCGGCGGCGTTCTGATCGGCCTTGGGGCCGTGATCCTGATGGCCTTCAACGGGCGCATCGCGGGCATGACCGCCATGCTGGGCGGCGTGCTCGAGCCGAAGAGCCCCGACAGCCCTTGGCGGTTGGCCTTTCTGGCCGGTGCGATTACCGCGCCGCTGATCGCGACCCTCCTGAGGGCAAAGTTCAGCTTTGCCTCGCCGACGACCGGGCCTCTGCTGGCGCTTGGTGGTCTGATCGTGGGAATCGGCGTGACCTATGGGTCGGGCTGCACCTCGGGGCACGGGGTCTGCGGGCTGGCCCGGCTCTCGCCGAGATCATTGGTGGCAACGCTGACCTTCATGGCCACCACCTTTGCCACTGTCACCCTGATCCGCCACGGCTTTGAAGGCTGAACGCATGAACCGCATCCTTTCCGCTCTTGCCGCCGGTTTAATATTCGGGCTTGGCATCGCCATCTCTGGCATGGGCAACCCCGCCAAAGTGCTAAACTTCTTTGACCCTTTGGGCACCTGGGACCCCAGCCTTGCCTTTGTGATGGGTGGCGCGCTGATCACTGCCGCGATCGGCTACCGGGTGATCTTTGGCCGCCGTCAGACCCCGCTGTTCGACACAAAGTTCCACCTACCCACCGCGCGCACCATCGATGCCAAACTGGTCGGAGGGTCGGCCCTGTTCGGCGTGGGCTGGGGCATTTCCGGCTTCTGCCCCGGTGGCGCCATTCCCGCGCTCGGCTTCGCGCCCTGGCCAACTGCTTTGTTCTTGATTTCGATGGGGGGTGGCATCCTGCTCGCCCGTTGGCAGCAAGCCTTGCCCCGCCCAAAAATTGCCTGACGCCAAACCGCCTGACCCATCTGGAGGAAACATACATGACCGTCTTTGCCCCGATCCCCCATCCCGTAGACCCTTCGGTCAAGCCCGAGGTCACGGCCTTCTTCGACGAACCCACCAATACCGTGACCTATGTCGTGCACGATCCGGCAAGCACGTCTTGCGCCGTGATCGACAGCGTCATGGACATCGACTACGCAGCTGGCCGCATCACCTATGCCTCGGCCGATGCTGTGGTCGACTTCATAAAGGCCCATGGCCTGACGCTGGAATGGCTGATCGAAACCCATGTCCACGCCGACCACCTGTCGGGCGCGCCCTATATTCAGAGCAAGCTGGGCGGCAAGATCGGCATCGGTGAAAACATCACCGTGGTGCAGGACACCTTTGGCAAGGTGTTCAACGAAGGGACCGAGTTTCAACGCGACGGGTCGCAGTTCGACCGGCTGTTCAAGGATGGCGACACCTATCAGATCGGCACCCTGCCGGTGCAGGTAATCCATACGCCGGGCCATACACCCGCTTGCATGACCCATATCGTTGGCGACGCGGCCTTTGTCGGCGACACGCTGTTCATGCCCGACGGCGGATCGGCCCGCGCCGATTTTCCGGGTGGTGATGCGCGCACTCTCTATCGGTCGATTAAGCGTGTGCTGTCGATGCCGGACGAGACGCGCCTGTTCATGTGCCACGACTACGGCCCGAATGGGCGGGAAATCCGCTGGGAAACCACGGTGGCCGAACAGAATGCGCACAACATCCATGTGAAGGACGGCATCACCGAGGATCAGTTCGTGCAGGTCCGCGAGGCACGCGATGCGACGCTGGCCATGCCGAAGCTGATAATCCCGTCGTTGCAGGTGAACATGCGCGCAGGCGACCTGCCGCCGCCGGACGAAAGCGGCAAGCGGTTCCTGAAAGTGCCGATCAACGGGCTGTAAGCTCCCGTTCGCGTCCGCAACCCAACCCCAAGGAATCCCCCCATGACAATCAAGACACTGACCCCGACGCTGTCGGTTTCCCCTCAAGTCCTGCCGCAGCAGGTGGCACACCTGGCCAAGTCCGGATTCAAATCGATCATCTGCAACCTGCCCGATGGCGAGTGTGGACCGGGCCAGCCCGGCTTTCACCAGATCGCGGAGGCAGCCAAGGCTGCGGGGATGCAGTCCGCCTATTTGCCCATTGTTCCGGGCCAGGCCGGTCCGGCCGAGGCTGCTGCCTTCCGTGATCTTCTGGCCCGCCTGCCTACACCGATTCTTGCCTTCTGCCGGTCCGGCAACCGGTCCACATCCCTGTGGTCGATGTCGCAAACGATCCGGGCCTGAGGCCCCAACAGAAAACCAGCTCTGGGAGGATCCTTTTCATGACCGCCAAACCAATCACGCCCACCTTGTCCGTCTCTGAACAGGTTCTGCCGCAAGAGATCGAGGCGCTTGCATCTGCGGGCTTCAAGTCAATTATCTGCAACCGCCCCGATGGTGAAGGGCCGGATCAGCCGACCTTTGCCGAAATCGAGGAAGCGGCAACCTCGGCCGGGATGCAGACCAGCTATCTGCCCATCGTGTCGGGCAAGGTCGGCGATGCTGATGCGGTGGCCTTTGGCGCGGCTATGGACAGCCTTCCCAAACCAATCCTTGCCTACTGCCGAACCGGCACACGGTCGGCTACGCTCTGGTCACTGTCTGAAGGCGGGCGGGGGCGGCCCTTGCCCGATATCGTCACCGCAACCAAGGCGGCGGGTTATGACATGGCGGGTGTCGTGCGCCGCATCGCCAACGGCGGGCGCACGCCCACCGATACTGTCGATGCATCCCATGCCGTCGTCATCATCGGCGGCGGGGCGGCGGGGATCGCTGTCGCCGCGAGCCTGAAGGCGCGCAAGCCCGATCTCGACATTGCCATCATCGACCCCGCCGACATCCATTACTACCAGCCCGGCTGGACTATGGTGGGCGGCGGCATCTTTGACCCCGAAAGCACCGCTAAGACGATGGGCTCGTTGATCCCTGCTGGCGTTCGTTGGATCAAGGCCGCCGTTGCGGCCTTCGAGCCGGACAAGAACGTGATCATTCTTGATGGCTGCCGGGTCGTCAAATACGGCCAACTGGTCGTTACCCTTGGTTTGAAACTGAACTGGGCGGGCATCGAAGGGCTGACCGAGACGCTCGGGCGCAATGGCGTGACATCGAACTATCGTTACGACCTGGCGCCCTACACCTGGGAATTGGTGAAGGGGCTGGAGCGCGGGCGCGCCGTGTTCACCCAGCCGCCGATGCCGATCAAATGCGCCGGGGCCCCGCAAAAGGCGCTCTATCTGTCGGCCGATCACTGGTATCGGACCGGGCGGCTGAAGAACATCGAGATTGATTTTTTCAACGCGGGCGCGGTGTTGTTCGGGGTCAAGGAATACGTCCCGGCGCTGATGCACTACATCGAAAAGTACAAGGCGCAGCTGCATTTCCAGCACCGCTTGACCCGCGTGGATGGCCCGGCCAAGACGGCCTGGTTCACACAAACCAAGGCCGATGGCACGTCCGAGACCGTGGAAACCGGCTTCGACATGATCCATGTCGTCCCCCCGCAAGTGGCCCCCGATTTCGTCCGCGTGTCGCCGCTGGCCGATGCAGCCGGTTGGGTGGACGTTGATCAGGCGACCCTTCGACACAAGACGTTGCCGAACATCTATTCGCTCGGCGATGTGTGCAATGCGCCCAACGCCAAGACCGCCGCTGCGGCGCGGATGCAGGCTCCGGTGGTCGCGCATAACCTGTTGGTGGATCTGGGCGGGATCAAGGAAGTCGACGTGGTCTACAACGGCTATGGCTCCTGCCCGCTGACGGTGGAACGCGGCAAGATTGTGCTGGCCGAATTCGGCTATGGCGGCAAGTTGCTGCCGTCCTTTCCCAATTGGCTGATCGACGGCACCAAGCCAAACCACCTCGCCTGGCTGCTGAAGGAACAGATGCTGCCGCCGATCTATTGGAAAGCCATGCTGCGCGGGCGCGAATGGATGGCCAAGCCGCAACCCGTGACCGCCGCGTAACCCCGAAAAGGCAATTCTCGTGACCTCCCTCAAATCCCTACTTCCCATCCTTGGCTGGGCCCCGGCCTATACAAAGACCGAGGCGCAAAGCGATCTCGTCGCCGCCGTGATCGTGACGATCATGCTGGTGCCGCAAAGCCTGGCCTATGCGATGCTGGCAGGCCTTCCGCCGCAGGTTGGGCTATACGCCTCGATCCTGCCGCTGATCGCTTATGCCATCTTTGGCACCAGCCGGGCGCTGGCGGTGGGGCCGGTCGCGGTGGTGTCGCTGATGACAGCAGCGGCGGTGGGGCAAGTGGCCGCCCCGGGGAGTGCCGAATATCTGAGGGCTGCGATCACGCTGGCCTTTCTGTCAGGCCTCGTGCTCGTGGCGATGTCGGCCCTGCGGCTGGGGTTCTTGGCCAATTTTCTGTCGCATCCGGTGATCTCGGGCTTCATCACGGCCTCAGGCATCCTGATCGCCACCAGCCAGTTGAAGCATATTCTGGGGATCAAGGCCGATGGCGATACGCTTCCACATTTGCTGGGCGGCATTTATGGCGGAATTGGCGGGATCAATTCCTATACCCTCGTGATCGGCGTTACCGCGACCGCCTTCCTGTTCTGGACACGCAAGCAACTCAAGCCGCTATTGTTGGCACACGGCTTGCGGCCCCGGGTCGCTGATCTGATCGCCAAGGCAGGCCCTGTGGCCGCCATCGTGCTGTCGATCCTGGTCGTGGTCGGCTTCGGGCTGGTGGACAAGGGCGTCAAGATCGTCGGCGACATTCCCGCGGGCCTGCCGCCCTTTGCGGTGCCGTCGTTCGATCTGGGCCTATGGCAGCAACTGCTGCTACCCGCCGTGCTGATCAGCCTTGTCGGGTTCGTGGAATCCGTCTCGGTCGCACAGACGCTGGCTGCCAAGCGGCGGCAACGCATCGTGCCCAATCAGGAACTGACCGCCCTCGGCGCGTCCAACATCGCTTCAGCGCTGTCCGGCGGCTATCCGGTGACGGGGGGGTTCGCTCGGTCGGTCGTAAACTTTGACGCAGGGGCCGAAACCCCGCTGGCGGGGGCGTTTACAGCCGCAGGCATCCTGGCTGCGACCGTGTTCCTGACCCCGCTCTTCCGCTTCCTGCCGCAGGCCGTGCTGGCTGCCACAATCATCGTGGCCGTGCTGTCACTGGTCGATATCGCTGCCATCCGGCGCACCTGGGCCTATTCCAAGGCCGATTTCGCCGCCATGGCGGTGACGATCCTGACCGTGCTTCTGGTCGGGGTCGAGGCCGGGATCACAGCGGGCGTTTCCCTGTCGCTGGCGCTGTTCCTCTGGCGCACCTCGCGCCCGCACATGGCCATCGTGGGACAGGTGCCGGGGACCGAGCATTTCCGCAACATCGACCGTCACGACGTGATCACCGACCCAGCAATCCTGTCGATCCGGGTGGATGAAAGCCTGTATTTCGCCAATGCCCGCGCGCTGGAGGATGCGATCTACGACCGCATCGCCGACCACCCAGCACTTCGGAACGTCATCCTGATGTGCCCCGCTGTGAACGCCATCGACGCGAGCGCGCTGGAAAGCCTAGAGGCTATCGCGTACAGGCTCGGCTCTGCCAGGATCGGCTTCCACCTGTCCGAGGTCAAAGGGCCGGTCATGGACGCGCTGAAACGGTCCGACTTCATGGATCATTTCAAAGGCCGCATCTTCCTGTCGCAGTTTGAGGCTGTCAGAAGCCTTACCGCTGAAGCGAACGATGCTGCGACGCCATCCGGGTCGCGGACCAAGCCGCGTGAGACTGGAAGCGCGACGCAAGTGTCGTTGGTCCCGTTGACCGAGGCCGGAAGCACACGTTGATCCACACGCAAAGGACCGGTCCAACTTGCCAGGACAACGATTGCACACCGATCTCAGAAAAAGGGCCGAACATGTGGAATGACCGTTACAAGGCCCCCGGCTATCTGTTCGGAACCGATCCGGCCGCCTTCCTGCGCCGCGAAGCGGGTCGCCTCGTCGCCGGTCAGACAGCACTTTGTGTGGCCGACGGAGATGGGCGGAATTCGGTCTTTCTGGCTGAGCAGGGGCTTCAGGTGATGGCGATGGACGCCTCTGACGTGGCCGTGGGCAAGGCGCAGGAACTGGCAGACACTCGGGCCGTCACGGTGAATTTCCATGTTGCCGATATTGCCACCTGGAACTGGGATGCCCGACAGTACGATGTCGTGGTCGGCATCTTTTTCCAATTCGCTGGCCCCGCCTTGCGAGACGCGATCTTTGCCGGGATGATCCGCGCACTCGCACCCGGCGGTTTGCTGCTTGTCCACGGCTACACGCCCGCCCAGCTTGCCCACGACACGGGTGGGCCCCGCAACCTGGAAAACCTCTACACAGCCGATCTTCTCGCAGATCGTTTCAGGGACCTCGATATCTTGCGCCTTGAAGAATACGAGGCCGAACTTTCCGAAGGCAGTCGCCATGTCGGTCGGTCTGCATTGATTGACTTCGTGGCGCAGCGGCGGCCCTGACCGGGGGCGTTGTTTCAGAACTCTGACCGTGGAGGATTCCCTTCGCGAATCCATGCGGTTAGACGGGTGGCATGAGCAATTCATCACCTGCCCGCTACCGCACGACGAACTGGTCCAGTTACACAGCCTCGCTGCGCAAGCGCGGGTCGCTATTGATCTGGCTGGACAAGGACATGACCTGGCTCGCGCCGCATAACGGCGATCCCGGTCGCCCTGCTGTTTTCTCCGACGCCGCGATCCAGTTCTGCCTGACGATCAAGTTCCTGTTCAAGCTGCCGCTCAGGCAGACGACCGGGATGGTGGCCAGCCTGCTGAAGTTGGCTAACCTTGACTGGACCGTACCGGATTACACAACTCTGTGCCTTCGGCAGAGGACGCTGGCGGTCCAGGTCCCCTACCGGCATGCCGATGGGCCTCTGAAGCTGCTCGTCGACAGCACGGGCAGCCATACTGCTTAAATCCAGATCCGCGTCGCACTGATAAACCGCTTCAACGCACTCCGCACCGCCGAGATCGTCCGTGTGGCATGAACCCAACGGGGCATGGGGGCGTCACGCCTCACGACTCAGTTCTGCTACAACGCCGAGTGGCACACGTTTACCAAGCCCGTGTTCATCGGCCTGATCGCGCTTCATCTCGCCGCGTCGCTTTATCACCAGTTCTGGCGCAAGGACGGTCTGCTGATGCATATGCTGAAGCCAAATTAGGGCGTCAGGCACTGGATGGCCGGTGTCCCCTCTATCTGGAAATGGAAAGTCCGGCTTGCCAAGTCGGTCGGCACACGTTGGTTGCGCGGCGCTGGCGGATCCTTCAGGCTTCTGGTTTCTGGCCCCGTCTGTGACAGCACTGAAAGCGGATCACGCCTTACCCGAACTTCAAGAATAGCTTTGAATATGGCACCTTCAGGGCCCTAACCGATGCCAGCAGGGCCGCGTCGTCGCCGACACGGGCTGCGGCTACGAACTGGTCAACCGATGTCTGCAAGCCGATAGCGAGCGTTCCAAACTCGGGATTTTCGATTAGCTCGGCAGGCGGAGCCGAAAGTACGTCTGCGGCCAAATAGGCCAGCACCGCCGAATGCTCGAGCAAGTTTTGCTTTGCCGCCGCGTCCAGATTGGTCATGTCCATGCCAAGGATCACTTCCATCTCGGCATGGTAGGCATTCATGCGGTCAGAAATCGTTTCGACGTTGTTGCGTGCATGCAAGACGCCAAGCGCGTCGCGAATCTCTTCCAATGTGGCATGCGCGGTGGGCAGGTCACCGGCGGTGGCCTGTGTTTTGGCTTGGTCGAGCAGGGAAGTGACCTCCTCAACGGTTTGGCCCCACAGAGGATCGTCCTCGAACTGCGGTGGTGGGTTTGCACGGTATTGCGCTGCAAGCTCGGTCCAGGTGCCGTCAAATTGCTTGAGCGCGCCGCCAGACTTTGTGGCATCGCCCGAGTTTGTGGCGAAAAGCGCGGTGCGATAGTTGGCGTAGGCCGTGTTGTAGGCCGTTTCGAATTCCGCTACGGCACCGGCCAGAGCCGGGGCCGCTCCAAGTGATAGAATGAGAGTGGTGGCAAGAATCCGGTTCATCGCTTTTCCTCTTTGGCTCAGTGAATTCTTTACTAGTCCGTCATACCGGGCCGGATCGATGTCGCCTTGACGTGGATCAACTTTAATAGGCTTTCGAATGACCGCCCCGGATAGCTTTGTCGTCTTGGAGGAAGCGAGGGCTATGATCCCGGCATAGCGGCGAAGGTGAGGCGCCCTATTTTCATCATTCCCGGATTGCGGCGGTTGCAGCAATTTTGCAGGTCAGGACGCGGGTTTCGCGGATGACAACGGAGCAAACGGCGCCGTATCACGCACAATGCGCCCGTCTTCAAGAGTGATGATCCGATCGGCCATTTCCAGAATGCGATTGTCATGGGTCACCATGACTGTGGTGGTGCCGCGCAATTGTCCCAGCTTTTTCAGCATCTTGACTACGATCATACCACTTTCGCTGTCCAGCGCAGCCGTGGGCTCGTCGGCAAAGATCACCTCAGGGTTTCCGACCAGTGCACGCGCGACCGCGACGCGCTGCTTCTGCCCGCCCGAGAGGTTTGCGGGCAGGTAATCCATCCGGTCCGCCAGCCCCACGAGCGACAAGGCGTGGCGGGCGGCCACCTCTTGCGTCTTTCGGTCAGTAAGGCCATGCACCTGCAGCCCCATCAGCACGTTTTGCAGGGCGGTCAGGCTGCCGTGCAGGTTGTGGGCCTGGAAGATGAAGCCCAGCCTGCGCCGAAGCGCCTCGTTCAGGGCGCGGTTCGCGCCTTTCAATTCGTGGGCCAACAGCCTGACAGAGCCATCCTGCACATCACGAAGGCAGCCCATCAGGGTCAGCACCGTGGTCTTGCCTGACCCCGACGGGCCCATCAGAACGGTCAGGCTACCGCGTTTCACCTGCAGGTTTACATCATAGATCGCCTGCTTGCGGGCTTCGCCAGTGCCGAACCAGTGGTTCAGGCCAGTTACGGCAATGGGGTTATCCTTTGACACGGGGCCCCCTTAGAACAGATCGGCAGGATCGGCTGCCGCCAACCGCCGTGTGGCGATGGCACCCGAAATCGTGCAGGCAATCAATGTGCCGACAAACACCATGCCCGCCATGTTCGCTGTCATGGCCAGCGGCAGGGTCGTCGCCTTCTTCATCCCCGCCAGCAATCCGCTTGCCACGATGAACCCCGGAACAAAGCCCAGAATGGCAAGGATCAGCGCTTCTTCGAACACGATGCCCAGAAAGAACCGCTGGGGGTAACCCATCGCCTTGAAGGTGGCGTATTCGCTCAGGTGATCCGCCACATCGGTGGACAGCACCTGATAGACGATCACGATGCCCACCAGTATGCCGATGATCACGCCAAAGCCGAAGATGATCCCGGTCGGGCGCCGGGTCTGTTGATAGCTCAGATCTTCGGCGGCGGCTTGCGCATAGCTGCGGATGCGCAGGGTCTTGTCCGAGATCAGATCGCGCAGCCGGGCCGCAACTGCTTCGGCGTTTGCTCCAGGCGCGATCTGCAGCAGGATATGGTCGGGGGCGGCAGACCTGCGGGCGGGAAACAGGGTCAGGAAGGTCTGGTCCGACACCATCATGAACCCATCGCCGCCAAACCCGCCGCCGCCCTGAAACGTGTCGTAAAGTGTCAGCGCGGTACCCGTCACCTCGAACGAAGTTGGGGTTTGCGGGCGGATCGCGGCGGCCTCTTCGCGCGGCAGGCCACGGCTGAACATGTCGAGGATGCCTGCGTTCTGCAATTGCAACGTTCCGGTCTTGCTGGCCATGGCAGGCGACAGAAACGCGGGCAGAGTTGGGTCAATGCCATAGGTGGTCAGCGACAAGGTCTTCGTCGGACGTGCCCAGCTGACGTTCGCCACATAAAGACCGGTGCCGCCCGTCACCTCCGGGTCTGCAAGCGCCTGAAACAGCCACTGCCGCGCTACGTTGCCGCCTTCGGTCATCGAATTGGCATCCGAGGCAGAAATCATGATGTCGGACTGAAAGAACCCGTAAGGTTTCAGCGTGGCCGTGGCCATCGAACCCATGATGCCAAGTTGCACGAAAACCAGCACGTTGGCGAAGGCCACACCCGACAAGGCAGCGACAAAGCGGGTCCGGCTGTGGGTCAGTTGCAACCAGCCGATCGGCAGGCGCCCGAACAGCCATTGCAGCAGTCGGCTCATTCGCTGGCCCGTGCGGCAGCTCGCGTGTCGATCCGGGCGATCACTTCAAGGTTGGTAAACCGGGCCGCGATGGCCGACGATCTGGCATCAAGCTCGACCATAGCGGTGATGACGCGGGCATCGGTATTCGCTGCGGTGTCATCCGAGACCAACCCTTGTTGGCCTACCATCAGCCCGATTGATAGAACACGGCCCTGAAGGGTCTGGCCGATGGCAACGGCAACCAGTTCGACCGGCTGGCCGACGGCGACCGCACCGATGCGGTCCTGATAGACCTCGACCTCGGCCATCATCTGATCGGTATCACCCACCTGCATGATCCCGGCGGCGGGAGGGCGTTCCCCCGCGTGGGCGAGAACGTCAAGGATAACACCGCTGACCGGGGCCAGAACCGCCGCTCGGGCAAGATCGCTGTGGGCGCGGGCAAGATCCGCATCCGCCGCGTCAAGATTGCGTGCGGCCACGACCACATCGGGCTGCATGTCCACGCCTTCACCCGTAAAGCGAGCCAATGTCGCCTGCGCCTTCTGCACCGAAAGTGCACTCTGGCGTTCAGCGGCGGCTGAGGCATCGAGCGCCGCCTGCGTGGTCACACCGCGTTGGAACAACTCCTGTGTGCGCAGATGGTCCGCTGCCGCCTCGGTGGCGGCGATCTGCGCCTGTTCCAGCGCGGCCTGCGCCTCATCTTCACTATTCAGCACGGCAGCCCGGGTCTGCATCAATGCCGCCTGGCGAACCGCGACGTTGGCTTCGGCCATCAGCACCGCACTTTCCAGCTGCCCCTCATTGTCCAGCCGTGCAACGACGCTGCCTTTCTCGACACGGTCGCCGGTGGACACCAGAATCTCTGCGATCCGTGCATCCCCTGCGCCATAAGGCGGGGCCACGATCGACACATCGCCGCGCGGCATCAGACGCGCCAGGCCGACGACATCGGTCGCCTGCATGGTTTCCACCATCTCGGGCGGCAAGTCGATATCGGGTGGCAGCGCAATCGGCGTTTGCGACCCACCGCCCGGCTGCCATCCGGTCAGAGCGAAGAACTTCTGAAGCGGTGGGGGCTGGAAATACATCCCGATCACGCCGCCGCTGAACATGAAGACGGGCAAAAGCAGGACCAGTAGGTATTGGCGCCGGAACCGAAAACGACGGGACGGCGGATGCGCCTCGGCGAAATCGCGGCGGACCACCTCAAGCGGAAGATCGGCGACTGGTGGTTCGGTCATGCTATCCTCGGATCAGGGACATCCAGATGTATCATCGCGTAGGGATGGTCTTGCTTTCCACCGGTCGACAGCGCCCCAGATCGGACAAGGCCGAACGACGAGGGCCTTCGACATCGTGCCTTGCGCCGTTCGGAACTGATGCCGCTTCTGCCCTGGATGGCCCGGCAAGGCATTGACCCAGATCAATGCGGCTGCGGCCCGATGCAGTATCTTATGCGCAACCCGTTGCGGTGGTGCAGCGGGGAATCCCGGGATCGGTCAGGCCCTGTCCGGCTTTTCAATGGAGATCCTGATGGCGCATGTTGTGGTGCTCGGCGCTGGTCTTGGCGGCACGATCGCGGCCTATGAATTGCGGGACAAGCTGGCGGCCGATCATTCGGTGTCGGTCGTCTCGAACGGCTGCCGTTTTCATTTCGTGCCGTCGAACCCCTGGGTTGGCGTCGGCTGGCGCGACCGGGCAGCGGTCGAAGTCGATCTGGAAGCGGTCTTTGCCAAGAGACGCATCGCGTTGCATCCGCAGGGTGCAAAACGTCTGCACCCGGCCGACAGGCGGATCGAACTGAACGACGGCACTTCGGTCAGCTATGACTATCTGGTAATCGCGACCGGCCCCGACCTTGCCTTTGACGAGATCGAGGGCTTCGGCCCGGCAGCCCATACCCAGTCCATCTGCCACATCGACCATGCCTTGCAGACGAAACTGGCGGTCGATGCCCTGATCGCAAACCCCGGACCGGTGGTGATCGGGGCGGTGCAGGGCGCGTCGTGCTTTGGTCCGGCCTATGAATTTGCCTTCATCCTCGACAAAGCCTTGCGCGATGCAAAGGTGCGCGACCGGGTACCGATGACCTTTATCACGTCCGAGCCTTACATCGGGCATCTGGGGCTGGACGGCGTGGGCGACACCAAAGGGCTGCTGGAAAGCGAGATGCGACAGCATCACATCAAGTGGATCTGCAATGCGCGGCTCGACAAGGTCGAGGTCGGCAAGGTGCTGGTGTCCGAGATGGCCGAGGATGACTCGGTCCTGAAAGCCCATGAGGTGCCGCAGATTTTCACCATGATGCTACCCGCCTTTCGCGGCATCGCTGCGGTGCGGGGCATCGAAGGGCTAACCAATCCGCGCGGCTTCATCCTCGCCGACAAGCATCAGCGCAATCCGGCCTTTCCCGAGGTGTTTTCTGTGGGCGTCTGCGTGGCGATCCCGCCGATGGGAAAGACACCAGTGCCGGTGGGCGTGCCGAAGACTGGGTTCATGATCGAATCCATGGTCACGGCGACGGTGCACAACATCGACCGACTGATCCGCGGCAAGCAGCCGGATGCGGTCGGCACCTGGAACGCCGTCTGCCTTGCTGACTTTGGCGACAGTGGCATCGCCTTTGTTGCCCAGCCGCAGATTCCGCCCCGCAACGTGAATTGGTCGTCGTCAGGCAAATGGGTTCATCTGGCCAAGATCGCCTTCGAGAAATACTTTCTGCACAAGATCCGCAGCGGTAAATCCGAACCGTTTTATGAACGGCTGGCGATGCAGGCGCTTGGGATCGACAAGCTGAAAATGGTCCAATTCGATACAGACGCGTAACGCTTGATTAGGTCGTTCACCCGGCTGCAAAAACCACTGTCCCCGCCCCCATCGCGTGATGGTGTGAAAAAATGGAGAACAAAATGTCGATTGATCGCCTGGTCATGGCCTTCGCAGGCTGCATGGTGCTTTTGTCACTGGCGCTGACCCTCTGGGTCTCGCCCCATTTCGTCTGGCTGACCGTTTTTGTGGGTGTGAACCAGATTCAGTCGGCCTTTACCGGGTTTTGTCCGGCGGCCATGGCTTTCAAATCCCTCGGTGCCAAACCCGGCACAGCGTTCTGATCCTCACGGGTCCATTGGCGCGGGCCTGTGACGGTCGCGGCCGCAGTGCAAGAAGTGGAATGAGCATGCGAACCTTAATTGCCATCGTTGCCTTGGTCGTATCATCGCCACTGTCATTACTGGCCGAAGATGTGGTGCTGGCACCAGTATCGGTGACGGAGTGGAAGGCGGTCTATGGCCGGATCGAGGCGCGTAGCCGCATTCCGGCCCGCGCGAGGCTGGGCGGCACGCTGGTGTCGTTGGGGGTCAGCGAAGGCGATGTCGTGACGGCCGGGCAGGTTCTGGCGCAGGTTGTCGATGCCAAGATCGACTATCAGCTTGCCGCCATCGACGCCCAGTTGCAGGCACTGGCAGCCGAGATGGACAACGCGAGGGTCGAACTGACGCGGGGCGAGGATCTGTTGGCGCGCGGGGTGACAACGGCGCAAAGGCTGGACGCACTGCGCACGCAGGTGGATGTATTGACGGGCCAGATCGCCGCGGTGGGGGCTGATCGCAAGGTGGTGGAGCAGCTTGCGCTGGAGGGGGCGGTGCTGGCCCCGATTGCAGGTCGGGTGCTGTCGGTGCCGGTGGCGGCGGGGGCGGTAGTGTTGCCGGGCGAGGCTGTGGCCACTATCGGCGGCGGCGGGATTTTCCTGCGCATTGCAGTGCCCGAACGTCATGCCGCCTTCTTGCAAGAAGGTGACGCAATCGAGATCGAAACCGCCAAGGGCCTGTCGCAAGGCACTTTGGCACGCATCTATCCGTTAATCGAAAACGGCCGCGTCATCGCCGACGTCGAAGTGCCCGACCTGCCCGACAGCTTTATCGACGCGCGGGTACTGGTGCGCCTGCCGGTCGATACCCGCAGCGCGCTTATGGTGCCGGTATCCGCCGTCATTACCCGCACGGGCCTTGATTTCGTCGAGGTTGCTGGCCCCGATGGCTCATTCCTGCGCACGGTCGTGCTGGGCCAGCACCAGACAATCGGGAGCACCCCTATGATCGAGGTGTTGTCGGGCCTTATGGCCGGTGACCAGGTCGTGACCGGGCATGAGTAAGCCGCCCGAGACCGTGAACCTCGGCATCGCAGGGCGGCTGACGCGGGCGTTCATCGCTTCGTCCCTGACGCCCCTCTTCATTCTGGCGGCGCTGGCGATGGGGCTGGTCGCCCTGACCTCGCTGCCGCGCGAGGAAGAGCCGCAAATCTCGGTTCCGCTGGTAGACATCCACGTGCAGGCACCCGGCTTGCGGGCCGAGGATGCGGTCAAGCTGGTCACCGAACCTCTGGAAGGCATCGTCAAGGGCATCGCCGGGGTCGAACATGTCTATTCCTCGACCCATGACGACAACGTGCTGGTCACGGTGCGCTTCAAGGTTGGCACCTCGTCGGATGCGGCTGTTCTACGCGTGCATGACAAGATTCGCGCCAATATGGACCGCATCCCCTTCGGCATCCCCGAGCCGCTGATCGTCGGGCGCGGCATTGATGATGTGGCGATCGTGTCGCTGACACTGGCGCCCAAACCGGGGGTCGAAGGCATCAGCGCCAACGATCTGACCCGCATCGCCCGCGAGTTGCGCACGCAGGTGGCCAAGACGACGGATGTCGGGCTGACCTATTTGGTGGGCGAAGTGCCCGAAATGATCCGCATCGCCCCTGACCCTGAGCGGCTGGCGCTGTATGGCGTCACCTTGCAGCAACTGGCGGCAAAGGTGGCCAATGCCAACCGATCACAGAACACTGGCCCGTTGCGCGACAACGGCGAACAAATTGATCTGGTGGTGGGTGAGACGCTGGTCGCCTCGGCCGAGATTGCCAACCTCTTGCTGACCACCCGTGACGGGCGGCCGGTCTATGTGGCCGATGTGGCCGAGGTCAGCTTTGTGTCCGACAGCGCCGACGTGATCGTGGCCAATGTCAGCCACGCGCCAGATGGCACGGTCACCCGCACACCAGCCGTCACTTTGGCCGTGGCCAAGCGCGCCGGAGCCAATGCGGTGATCGTGGCCGAGGCGATCCTGACGCGCATTGAGGCGCTTGAGGGCAGTCTGATCCCGGACACGGTCGCCGTGATCGTCACCCGCAACTATGGCGAAACCGCGAACGAAAAGGCCAATGAACTGCTGTTTCACCTTGGTCTTGCCACGCTGTCCATCGTGGCGCTTGTCTGGCTTGCCATCGGCTGGCGCGAAGCGATTGTCGTGGCGATGGTGATCCCGGTCACCATCTTGCTGACGCTCTTTGCCGCATGGGTCATGGGCTATACGCTGAACCGGGTGTCGCTGTTCGCGCTGATCTTTTCCATCGGCATACTGGTCGATGATGCGATTGTAGTGATCGAAAACATCGCGCGGCACTGGGGGATGAACGACGGTCGCAGCCGCATCGCGGGCGCCGTTGATGCGGTGGCGGAGGTTGGCAACCCCACTATCGTGGCGACCCTAACCGTGGTAGCCGCGCTGTTGCCGATGCTGTTCGTGTCGGGCCTGATGGGGCCGTACATGAGCCCGATCCCCGCGAATGCCAGTGCAGCGATGATCTTTTCGTTCTTTGTCGCCGTGATCATTACGCCGTGGCTGATGGTCAAGGTGGCTGGCCGCGCGCCCCTGGCGGCGCATGGCCATGACGACACCTATGGCGGCCATCCCGGCGGCTTCCTTGGTCGGCTGTACGGTCGCGTGGCACGGCCCTTGCTGGCCAACAAGACCCGCAGTCTGGTCTTCCTGCTGGTCACGGTGGTCCTGTCTTTTGGCTCGCTTGGTCTGCTCTACACGCAGGATGTGACGGTCAAGCTGCTGCCATTCGATAACAAGTCCGAGCTGTCCGTGGTCATTGACCTGCCAGAAGGTGCTGCGGTCGAGGCGACAGACCGCGTGGCACAGGACGTGGCGCGCCTGGTTTTGCAACTGCCCGAGGTGGTGTCAGTGCAGACCCATGCCGGGACTGCGGCCCCGTTCAATTTCAACGGTCTGGTGCGGCATTATTACTTGCGCGGCGCAGCACATTTGGGAGAGGTGCAGATGACCCTCTCGCCCAAGGCCGACCGCGACCGGCCCAGCCATGCAATCGCGCTGGATATCCGCGCGCGTCTGGCAGCGTTGCCGCTGCCCGCTGGCACGAGCCTGAAAACGGTGGAGCCTCCGCCCGGTCCGCCGGTGATCGCAACCCTGCTGGCCGAGGTCTACGGCCCTGATGCCAATTCCCGCCGGGCTGCCGCCACCAAGGTGCGCGAAGCCTTTCAATCTGTGCCTTTTGTTGTTGATGTGGATGACAGCTTCGGCACGCAGGCACGCCGTTTGCGCGCCACGATCAGCACCGACGATCTGGAGTTTTTCAGCGTCGAAGAAAGCGATGTCTTCGACACGCTGGCCATCCTGAACGGTGGGCGCACGGTGGGCTATTCGCACCGCGGGGACGGCCGCCCGCCAATCCCGATCCGGGTTGAGCGCAGCCCCGGCGACCGGGTACCGGACGAGCGGTTCCTGTCTACCCCGATCCCGGCCAACGTGTTGCCAGGCGCGCGGGGCGTGGTGGAATTGGGCGACGTGATCCGCGTGGCGGAGGAACGCGCCTCGTTCCCGGTGTTTCGCCACAACGGGCGGGATGCGGAAATGGTGACGGCAGAGATGGCAGGGGCGTTCGAAGCGCCGCTTTACGGCATGATCGCGGTGGGCAAGGCGCTGGATGCGATGGACTGGGCCCCCGGCACCAAACCGGTGATCAGTCTGTATGGCCAGCCCGCCGACGAATCCGTGACGACCCTCCTGTGGGACGGCGAGTGGGAAGTGACTTACGTCACCTTCCGTGACATGGGGGCAGCGTTTGGCGTGGCGCTGCTGGCTATCTATATACTTGTCGTCGCGCAGTTCGGTTCGTTCCGCCTGCCTTTGGTGATCCTGACGCCGATCCCGCTAACGTTTCTCGGCATCGTGGCAGGGCACTGGCTATTTTCCGCGCCATTCTCGGCCACCTCGATGATCGGTTTCATCGCGCTTGCGGGCATCATCGTGCGCAATTCGATCCTGCTGGTCGATTTCATCCGCCACGCCGATCCGGCAGGCAAGACTCCGGTGGAGATTCTGATCGAGGCCGGGGCCATCCGGTTCAAGCCGATCCTTTTGACGGCCATCGCGGCGATGATCGGGGCGGTGGTGATCTTGTCCGACCCAATCTTTCAGGGGCTGGCGATCTCGCTCCTGTTCGGGTTGCTATCCTCGACGCTGCTGACAGTGCTCGTGATCCCGGCGATCTATCGGGTGCTCAAGACCTGAGAGCGACGAAATAACGGTCGGCTTCAAACAAAACGATCGGTCCCTCGGTAAGGCGGTCACTCTCGTCGGCTGATACAGCTCACTGCAGTGCCCGGCGTGCTATGATAAACAACAATGATAAGAAACAGTTGGGAGCATGAAATGAGTGTAAAACTTGCTTGCCTTATCTGCGGTCAAAGCAACCGCGTGCCAGAGGCCAGACTGGGGTCCGATCCCAAATGTGGAACCTGCGGCGCGGGGTTGATTTCGGACAAACCATTTGAAATTCCCTTCGATATTCTTGAGAAAGCCGCACGGATCGACGACCTGCCGCTTGTCGTGGATTTCTGGGCGGCGTGGTGCGGACCATGTAAGATGATGGCGCCCGAATTTGCCAAAGCGTCCAAGGAACTCAAAGGCCGCGCACGTTTCGCAAAGCTGAACACCGAGACCTATCCCGAAGCAGGCGGGCGATACGGCATTCGCGGAATACCGCTGCTGATTGCGTTTCGAAGTGGGAGGGAAATCAAGCGGCAGGCCGGTGCGATTGCATCGACGCAAATCGTTGAGTGGGCTGCTGGACTAGGCTGAAACCAGCCCCGAGGGTTTCGCCCCCCCCGTCACGCGGAAGAAGTTCTCAAAATACTCTTGGGTCAGATCACGGATCATCGACTTTGCAAGATCGCGGTTCAATCCGGCGCTCATAAGGAATGCAGGCGATGCGAGTTCAGTTATCGGCTGAGCATTTCAAGCTACGGCCCCTGCTTCTCAAATGCTCGATCTATCCTGCGAAAGTTCTGCACGCGCCCAATCAATCGATGACCATGCGCGCGGATAAGAAGAAGTGGTTGATATGCGACCGGATGGCTGCATCAGGCGTTTCGGTCGCTCGCTCAAGTGGGACCGCGCTCCGCGGCTAATGCGGACTTAAGCAGAGCGCTCTAACAACGTCTGAGCCACGCCTTGCTCCGTTTTGGCGCGCTCGACTGCGGGTTTGGCTACTAACGTGTTGGAATCCTGCGCAGTTTGGTCGATTTTGTTGACCTATTGTTGACCTGGAATCTGGAACGCAAAAAATCGCCCGGAGGGCGGCCTGTAACTTATTGATTTATATTGCAGATTTGGTTGCGGGGACAGGATTTGAACCTGTGACCTTCAGGTTATGAGCCGAATCTCCCGGGAATCTTATTCTCGTTTTATTTCAGTAGGTTACGAGATAACCCTTTGAACTGTAGACGCTTTCTAACAGCATCTTGCGGCTGCCAACCGCAGCGGACGCGTCCAAACGGGGAACGAAGTAGTTAAACAGGTTGACCTATTGTTGACCCGTGCCTTCGACCATTGGGTTGCAGTGGGCCCGCATCTGGCGTCATTGAGAATAGCAGCGGAGGATGGAACTGAGCCTTAACGTTAGATTGCTTCAGTCGCCAGACGCAGTCTCCGCCCGCTGGACCAGCGCCAGATACCTACCCGCGCGGAAGGTGTCGATGAGGTAAGCGGGGGTAGACAATACCGAGATTTCAGCGGATTCCAACATTGCTGAAGTTCGCATTTGTCCAAGGCTCGATCCAAAATCAATTCAGTCAGCACCGAAGCCGTTACTGCGGGCAAGAACGCAAAAGAGCTCACGCCGCCGCACTTGCCGATTGGTGTTCTCTCTGCGCAGAGTGAACGCTTGCGTCGTTGTCCCAGCCTAGACCGGTTCGAATGGTCTGTGTCCCCGAGATGGCTTGAAAGGAGGATGCAGGATGCCCGTTCGGCTGAGGGCAGCGTTGGAATACTTCGCCATCGTCTTTGCGGCGGGATTTCTTCTCGGGACTTTTCGAACCCTTCTTG
>Ga0105044_10001961_pt1 | contig 27909 bp, 33 predicted proteins | sample MAT01_FD_78092 | JGI IMG/M metagenome (GOLD analysis project Ga0105044, IMG submission 78092) | Freshwater microbial communities from Lake Fryxell liftoff mats and glacier meltwater in Antarctica - MAT-01 | ecosystem: Environmental > Aquatic > Freshwater > Ice > Liftoff microbial mat | place... | reverse complement strand
GCTAATTACAGCCCCTAAACCACACCATTCCGTATCTTGGGCACTAATAAAACGATGACTATGCAATTATCTTTTTCCCGTATTTTTCTTCTGTTTGTAACTGTATTTATATCGGCAACAGTAATGGCACAACCACCTACTGGCACAAGACCGGATAGTACAAGAAGAACACCACCCTCCACCACTAACGGTCCCAAGCCTTACAAGGAAGTAATTACTTCCAAAGCTGTTTCAGATGGCGGTTTGTTTTGGGTGCATAAATTAGAAGATAAGTATTTTTTTGAAATACCTGATTCATTATTTAACCGTGAAATTCTGGTAGTAAACCGTATATCAAAAGCATCGGCTGGAATGCGTACAGGTGGTTTTTTTGGTTATGGTGGCGATCAGATTGGCCAGGGTGTTATCCGGTTTGAAAAAGGACCTAATAATAAAGTTTTTCTTCGCACCATTTCCTATGCAGAATATGCTAAGGATTCTACGTCGCCAATGTTTAGTGCGGTAAACAATTCAAACATCCAGCCTATTGCTGCTTCTTTTGATATAAAATCATTGGGCAAAGATTCTACCGGGGCAGTCATTGACATTACAGACTATATCAGCGGAGATAATGATGTACTGCATTTCAGCAGTTCATTAAAAAGTATCCTGCGCCTGGCAGCACTACAGGCAGATAAATCGTATGTAGTAAGTGTAAAATCATTTCCGATAAATGTGGAAATAAAAGCGATTAAAACATACATGAGAATGGCGGCACCTCCCACTACGCAGGGAGGCGGTGGTGGTGGTGGCGGCAGTGCTGCAGGCAATATGACGATGGAGCTGAACAGTTCTTTAGTACTTCTTCCCAAAGTACCCATGCAGGCAAGATATTTTGATCAAAGGGTTGGTTATTTTGCGGTGGGCTATACAGATTTTGATGCCGATCCCCAGGGAGTGAAGAATATTTCTATGGTTAAACGCTGGAGGCTGGAGCCTAAAGACGGCGACATGGAAAAATATAAGAGAGGTGAGCTGGTAGAACCAAAGAAGCCAATCATATTTTATATAGATCCTGCAACTCCAAAAAAATGGGTACCATACCTTATGCAAGGAGTAGATGATTGGAAAAGTGCTTATGAAAAAGCAGGGTTTAAAAATGCTATCATGGCAAAGATGGCTCCTACCAAAGCACAGGACAGTACCTGGAGCCTTGAAGATGCCCGCAACTCAGCTATTGTTTACAAACCTTCTGATATTCCAAATGCAAGTGGTCCAAGTATTTCTGATCCACGCAGCGGCGAAATCATGGAAAGTCATATCAACTGGTATCACAATGTAATGTCGTTGGTAAGAGATTGGTATTTCGTACAAACTGCAGCTGTAGATCCTGCTGCAAGAAAAATGAATTTTGATGATGAGCTGATGGGGCAGTTGATTCGTTTTGTGTCTTCACATGAAGTGGGACATACGTTGGGTCTTCGTCACAACTACGGCTCAAGTTCTTCCGTGCCGGTAGAAAACCTTCGTAATAAAGTCTGGGTAGAAGCAAATGGGCACACACCATCTATTATGGATTATGCCCGTTTTAATTATGTAGCACAGCCAGAAGATAATGTTGGTCAGAAAGGATTATTCCCACGAATAGGTGACTATGATAATTGGGCTATTGAGTGGGGCTATAAACTATTTCCTGAGTATAAAGATGCCGATGCCGAAAAAACTCATTTAAATAATTGGGTAATGGAAAAACTAAAAGATAAACGTCTTTGGTTTGGTACAGAACAAAATCCTGATGATCCCCGCAGCCAGAGTGAGCAGGTGGGTGATGATGCGATGAAAGGAAGTATGTATGGGATAAAAAATCTGCAGCGCATTGTACCCAATCTTGCACAATGGACAAAAGAACCAAATGAAGGATATAGTAACCTGAACCAATTGTATGGCCAGGTTACCGGTCAATTTGGAAGATATATTGGCCATGTGGTTAAATATGTAGGTGGCATTATGGAAACACCCAAGATGGTGGAAGAATCTGGGGCTATTTATGAAATTGTAGCTGAAGCAAAACAAAAAGAAGCGGTTGATTTTATTAATAAGCAATTGTTTGCTACGCCAACCTGGCTTCTTAACCAGGATATCTTTGGCAAAACAGGTATAAGCGGATTAACAACAATCGGCAATTTGCAGGATAATGCATTGAACCGTTTGTTAGGCAGCCGTACACTAAACAAGCTAATAGATGCCGAAGCTGCACTGGGTAATAATGCTTATCAAATTATTGAGTTATTAAATGATGTGAAGAAAGGTGTTTGGGGTGAACTTGCTGCCCGCAAGCCAATAGATATTTATCGACGCAATTTGCAAAAATCTTACATCACCATTCTTAATAATTTAATTTCGTCATCAGGGCAAACGACTTCGGTCGGTACCTTCACAGTTACCGTTTCCGGTGGCAATGATAAATCAGATGTAAAAAGTGTGGTAAGAGCACATTTGACTGCTTTAAGATCCGAAATAAATGCTGCGGCGGCAGGTATTGCAGACCCCATGACCAAGTATCACCTTCAGGATCTGTCAAAAAGAATAGGTAATACACTGAATCCTAAAGAATAAGAGAGATTAATTTTAATATCATTTGAAAGAGGAAGGTTCTTATATGAATCTTCCTTTTTTCTTTTCTATGCCTTTGCCAGAAGGCTTCTCCGCCTTATCTTTGCAATCCGTTTGAAAAAACGGTAGCTCTTTCCATCCCGATAGCTATCGGGATATTGGAAAATTTCCTGAAGAGGTTCGACAAAGGTCTCCCTGTGGAGAATGCCTCAAAGGTGTACAATTAAATACTGGGTAACATGCCTAAAGTAAAAACAAACTCCAGTGCCAAAAAACGCTTTAAAGTGACCGGCACGGGAAAGATCATGCATCAGAAAGCTTTCAAACGTCACATCCTGACAAAGAAATCCAAGAAACGTAAACGTAACATGCGGAAAGACGGAATGGTAGCAGACTCACATCTGCACTTTGTAAAACGCCTTTTGCGACTTAAATAAGTTACGAGTAGTGAGCTATGAGTTACGAGACTTTAACTCGAAACTCAAAACTCAAAACTCAGAACTCGGAACTTCAACTTATTAATAATAAAAAAAACTAAAATATGCCTCGTTCAAAAAATGCAGTGGCCTCTAAAGCCCGCCGCAAAAAAATAATAAAACAAGCCAAAGGTTTTTATGGCAAACGTAAGAATGTATATACCGTAGCCAAGAACGTTGTGGAGAAAGGTATGACCTACATGTTTGTAGGCCGTAAGCTGAAGAAAAGAGAATACCGCACATTGTGGATTGCCCGTATTAATGCAGCAGTCCGTGCAGAAGGAATGACTTATTCTGTATTCATCAACAAACTGCAGGCAAAAGGTATTGAGCTGGATAGAAAAGTATTGGCTGACCTTGCAATGAACAACCCGGAGACTTTCAAGAGCCTGGTTGATTCTGTAAAATAATTTCCCTTGAGCTAAAAAGAAACGTCCCTGATTTTATTGATCAGGGACGTTTTAGTTTTATAGTCATTATTGACCAAAGCTCTTCTTAATTTGCTCTGAGGCACAAACGCTGAGAATTTTATTAAATTCATCAGCTTTTTCCTGGTTGTCTTTCACCTTATTCCATGCTTCAACTTGTTTTGCCGCACAATCTTTTTGAGCCTGTGACCTTGTTGGATCAGAGGTAGGTAAATCGTTTGCCTTCTTTGAACATTCACACACTTCTTCAGCGATCTGCTTGGCGGTTTTGCCTTTGCCACAGGCAATCATAAACGATGCAGATAATAGAACCAGGAATACTTTTTTCATATCAATTATATTTTTAGATGAACAAAATAGATAATAAGCGGTCTGTTAGTTTAAGTAGTTTAGTGAGTGGCAGGTTTTTATATTAAAAAGCTGTTTTGTTGATTAGTCAGCCGTCTGTATTCGTTTGAAGGAAGCCTTATCCAAGTAAAGAACAAAAGAAGCTTTTTCAAAGTACTCTACATTTATGCCATCACCTTTTAGTTTTACTTTCTTAGTTTTTTCACCATCCATCCCTTCAATGGTAGATTTGGGTACAGTTGATAGTGCCGCATCTGCCATTATATCTTCATCCCAGAATTTTATATTATCCGGCCCGAGAATGATGGCCACCTGGTAGATGTTCCTGGTGCTGTCGGTTACTACGGCTGCCATATCCGCTTTGCCATCGCCATTAAAATCACCTTTGGTAATGTATGGATAGTTTGGTTGCTCTTTTCTTTTTGGAACGATAAAATAATCAAAAGCATCTTTCATCCATTTGGCCTCTTTATCATTTAGTACATGCCATTTGTTCTCAAATTTTGCTTTCAATAATTCGTTCACAGCTTCCTCGATGGGGGCAGTGTAGACAGGAGGCTCTTCTTTAACAAGGGGTGTTGTTGTTGCAGTGTCAACGGCTGTTTTAGTTGTATCAGTTTTTGATACCTCTTCTTTTTCTTTAGTAGAATTTTGGCCGCAGGACAGTAGTGATACGGCTGCGATGAAGATGAGAAACTTCATGGTAATAGTTTTGGAAGGCTGAAGTTAATATTTTTTGCCTCATAATTTCTCCAATCCTATACTTTTGTGCCTGAAAGTAATTACTGGCCAACCCATTTGCTATAAAAAATGACAAATTCCTACCACGACCTCGTAAAGCAAACATTTAAATTTCCGCAGGAAGGCATAGAAGTAGATGAAGGTAATCTCTACTTTAATGGCCTTGACCTGAATGCACTGGTTGCCAAATATGGCACACCGCTGAAGATGACCTATCTGCCCAAAATTGGTATGCAGATAAAAAAGGCAAAAACAATGTTTGCGAATGCTTTTAAAAAGCATAAGTATGAGGGTAAATATTTTTATTGTTATTGTACCAAGAGTTCGCATTTCAGTTTTATAGTGGAGGAAGCATTGAAAAGTGAAATTCACCTGGAAACTTCTTATGCTTATGATATTGAGATCATCAAGAAGCTGTATGCAAAAAAGAAAATCAACAAAGACATTCATATTATCTGCAACGGGTTTAAGCAAAAGGGATATACCCGTCGTATAGCCAACCTGCTCAATTCAGGCTTTCATAATGTAATTCCTGTGTTGGATAATAAAGAAGAGTTGAAAGACTATGCTACTTCAGTAAAAGTCCCTTTTAAGTTAGGTATCCGGGTGGCCGCAGAAGAAGAACCCAATTTCCCTTTTTACACTTCAAGATTAGGTTTCAGGGCAAAAGACATACTGGAGTTTTACGTGGACAGGATAGAAGGATATGAAACCAAGTTCCAGTTAAAAATGCTCCACATTTTTCTTAATAAAGGTATTAAGGATGATATTTATTACTGGAGTGAGTTGAACAAGGTTATTAACCTCTATTGCCAGTTAAAGAAAATTTGTCCGGAACTTGATTCAATCAATATTGGTGGAGGATTTCCAATCAAACACTCATTGGGTTTTGAATACGATTACCAGTTCATGATTAATGAGATTGTCCGGAATATAAAGACGGCCTGCAAAAAGGCAAAAGTTCCGATGCCAAATATCTATACAGAATTTGGCAGCTACACCGTAGGAGAGAGCATGGCGCACATTTATAGTGTAATAGCGGAAAAAGTGCAGAATGACAGGGAAACCTGGTATATGATTGATTCTTCTTTCATAACTACCTTACCTGATACCTGGGGAATTGGTGAAAAATTTTTGATGCTGCCGGTTAATAAATGGGATTCCGATTATCAACGGGTAGTACTTGGGGGCATTACCTGCGACAGCCATGATTACTATGATTCAGAAGAACATATCAATGAAGTGTTTTTGCCAAAAACGAATGGTGACAAACAACCGCTGTATGTTGGCTTCTTTCATACTGGTGCCTACCAGGACCAGATAAGTGGATACGGAGGAATTAAGCATTGCCTTATCCCATCACCCAAGCATATAATTGTTGGCCCTGACAGGAACGGTAAAATGGTTGACTGGTTGTATGCCAAACAACAAACAGCACAGAGTATGTTGAAGATATTAGGGTATAAGTAACGATAAAATGTTCTTCAATACAAAAAGCCTTCTTGCTGGCAAGAAGGCTTTTACGTTAAGAAATTTTAATTTACAATCAACCTCTGCTATATCGTTTCCATTGTTCATATTCCCCTTCACTATACCTCACCCTGTTCAAATAAGACCTGTCTAAGAAAAAGCGGTTGTCATTGCCTTTCCAATAAAGAAACCCATTAGGGCTGCGGTGATAATATCTGCCGTCTGAATATCGGTTCATAACAAAGCCCGGTGTGGGGCTGATAACAAGTGAAGCAGAAACATAAGAACGGGATGGCGGTGGGGGCGGAGTGTACCTTTCATCAACCCTGTCCTTTTTTTCTTTCTTGTCTTTGGTAGCCCAAACCCTGCTGGGCTTGCAACTGGTAACAGTTGCCGCTACCATAATAATTAATACTACAGAAAGGAGTTGCATTCGTTTCATAGCGTAACATTTAAAGTTTAGAAATAGTGATTGGTTTATTTGAAATTATTATTCCCTTGTTTTTTTAGTTCTTATTTCTCGGGGGTTTGCATTTTTGGCTACCGGCACACTTTCTACCGGCATAGGTTTAGATTCTGTTACAACTAACGGGTTTGTCTTTGCTTGTCCAACTTTAACAATTGAATCAACGGTAGCAGGAGATGCAGGATAAACAGTTGCCAGTTTATCCAGAGCAAGTGTTTTGCTCACTGTATCTCTTCCCATAATAATATCCGTACTTACCCAACCTTCTTTTTCTGTATCGGCACTGTCTATATTCAAAAACCGGAGTGCTACTGCCTGGCTATCTTTTGCTACTGGTATCCTGGGTGAAAACAGTTTGCTGCTATATTCTTTGCTAGCAGCACAACTCGCAGCCATTACCACTATCATCATCAAAACCACCGCTTGTACTATTCTTCCTGTTTGCATAGTTGTAGAATTTATTTTTAGGTGTCCCGATAGCTATCGGGAAAAAATCTTTAACGTAATTATGTTTCAATTCATTTGCCATAAAATCTTAAAATCAACTAACATGAAATACTTTTTCATTGTATTAACAGTATTAGTACATGGAGTGGTTGCAAAAGCTCAAACTGCCGAAGATTCAGTGAAGACAATTATCAACAGGATGTTCACCGGAATGAAAAATGCAGATGCCGGGTTATTAAAAAGTTGTTTTGCTGATAGCATGGTGTTGCAAACCATTTCAAGAAATAAGGAAGGGCAACTGATAGTCCGGAACGAAGACCCTGCCGGGTTTATAGATTTTGTTAGCAAAGAATCCGTTGGTAATGCGGATGAAAGAATAGTTTTTGATGTGGTAAAAGTGGATGGCCCGTTGGCTATAGCCTGGACACCGTACAATTTTTATTATAAAGGCACATTTAGTCATTGTGGAGTCAACTCATTCCAGCTTGTTCGTTTTAATGGAGAGTGGAAGATTCAATACCTGATTGATACCAGAAGAAAGCAGGGATGTAAGACAGAGTGATGAGTTTCGGGTTACGAGTTTCGAGTGACTTTATTAAAGTTATTTCTGGATGGGTCAACACTCATTTAAAAAAGAAACCCCTCGTAGAAACGAGGGGTGTAAACCAAAACCAACTGCTTATGAGAAACTTTTCGAATATTTTTATTTAATTATAATTTCTGTTGCTGATGCTTTGACTACTTCTTTCTTCGGAAGGTTTAATGTCAACACACCATTGATGTAAGAAGCTTCTATATTCGTTGCATCAATTTTTTCGTCTATTGTGAAAGATCTCTTAAAAGAACGGTAGCTGTACTCCCGGCGGATTTGTTTTTGTTGCGAGGCAGAGCCGAAGCCATCTTCTTTATCCTCATCTTTTTTTTCTGCCGAAACTGTCAACAGGTCCTGATCAAGATTCACTTTAAAATCAGTTTTTTCAAAACCCGGAGCCACTACTTCTAATAAATAACTCTTGTCTGTTTCTTTGACGTTGACTGGAATGAATCCCTTTCTTTCAACATTGTTAAAGTCGTTTTTGAATAAACCCGGCAGTTCGGAAAGAAGGTCATCAACTAAAGTATTGAAACTTCCTTCAAATGGTTTGCTGTTAAACTTTACGTTTGTCATGATTATTTAGTTTTATTTGTTTTGTGTTTTATGATACGTTTAATTGTAATCAAAGCATGTACCACCCGGTTTTTTGGACCATTTCTCTGACAACCTTGTCGTAATTGCAATAAAACGAAAGACATAATTTCCGAAAAGAGGAATTTCTGCTGTCATTATTTCTTATAGACAACAACTGTCACAACTCAGTAAACATTTTCTTTACTTTTGTGTTCCATTAAAAAATAAAAAATATGTATCCTGAAGAAATAGTAATACCGATGAAAGAAGAGTTAACTGAAAACGGATTTACCGAACTCCTTTCATCAACTGAGGTAGAATCTCAATTAGCAAAAGAAGGCACCACATTGGTAATCATTAATTCTGTTTGTGGATGCTCCGCCGGCACTGCAAGACCGGGTGTATTGATGGCTGTTGCTAATGCAACTCAAAAGCCAACCTATCTTACTACCAGTTTTGCCGGGTTTGATATTGAGGCGATAAAAATGTTGCGTCAGCACCTGATGCCCTATCCGCCATCTTCACCGGCGATTGCTTTATTTAAGAATGGTCAACTGGTACATTTTATCGAACGCCACCAGATTGAAGGTAGACCGGCACAGATCATTGCTCAAAACCTGATTGGTGCTTTCGACCAGCATTGTAGTTAATAAGTAGCAGCGAGGTTTGACTTACGAGTTTCGAGCCAGACGGTTCGGAACTCGGTTTGTTTTGACCATGACCCTGACTTGTAAACTATGGGTGTAAGATTGTGGCTATTCACATCAATTTTGCATTACCAGGCAAAACTCGCAGTTCGTTACTCAAAACTCGCAGCTTTCTTTAGTATATTCGCCTTCCTTAATCAACAGCATGTATCCCAATCTATATTATGCCTTTAAAGATTTGTTCGGCGTAGAATGGAAGTTTCTTCGTTTCGTTAATTCCTTCGGTTTTTTTGTAGCGATTGCTTTTATTATTTCGGCTATCGTTCTGGCCAATGAATTACGCCGCAAAAGCAAACAGGGTTTGTTTCAACCTACGGAAATGCAGGTAATGGTTGGTCAGCCTGCTACCTTGCTCGACTTGGGACTTAATTTCCTGCTTGGCTTTTTATTGGGTTTTAAAATTGTGGCGTTATTCATTATGGATAGCACAGCAACCGAGGATCCGCAGGCATTTATATTCTCCACCTTAGGAAGCTGGCCTGCCGGTATTGGATTGGGTTTATTATTTGCCGGATTGAAATGGTGGGATAAAAACAAACAAAAATTAGCAAAGCCAGAGAAACGAACTGTAAGAATATGGCCACACGACAGAGTAGGAGAAATAACTATCCTGGCACTGATATTTGGTTTGCTCGGAGCCAAACTTTTTGACATATTTGAAAACTGGACAGACTTTTTGAAGCATCCATCCGATTACATTTTTTCTGCAAGGGGACTTACATTTTACGGGGGCTTGATATGTGCCGGCCTTGCTATTGGTTGGTATGCAAAAAAGCACAAGATTGGATTCTGGCACCTGAGTGATGCAATGGCACCAACCATGATGCTTGCCTACTCGATGGGAAGAATTGGCTGCCAGATCTCTGGTGATGGTGACTGGGGTATAGAAAATACTAATCCTAAGCCATTTAGCTGGCTCCCAGACTGGATGTGGTCATATACTTATCCACATAACGTAAATGAGGTAGGGGTGAAAATTGCAGGCTGTACAGATACAAAATTCTGTAATGAACTGCCTGTCGGCGTTTATCCAACTTCGTTTTATGAAATAGTGGCCTGTTTTATTCTCTTCCTTCTTATTTGGTCTTTAAGAAAGAAATTCAGGATTCCGGGTACATTATTTGGCTTTTACCTGATGCTTAATGGCCTGGAAAGGTTTTTCATTGAGAAAATCAGGGTAAATACCCGGCTTAATATTTTTGGTTTTCAACCAACCCAGGCAGAAGTCATTTCTACATTACTGTTTTTATCAGGGGTAGCCATTTGGGTAATTTTGGCCCAAAAAGCAAAACAACAGAAACCCGTAACAAAGCCGCATAGCAATAATTGAGGTTTTTTTCAAAAAAAAGTATTATCCCGAAACCTTTGCCAGTTAAGGCTTTTCGGAGGTTTATTAACATTTTCTATCGTTTGCGATGTACCTGTGAGTAATATTTCATCTTAAAACGCTATGAGATACGGCGTTTATTAGGTATTTTTGCAGACGGTCTGGGACGGTAAAATACATACTTCTGCAATTAACTATCCGTTTGCAATAATCTGCAAACAAAGACTGTCTATTATTCGTTGATATTTAAATTTTTTAGTTATGCGGCAGCTCAAAATTGCTACCCAGATTACCAATCGGGACTCTCAGGCAGTTGAAAAGTACTTACAGGAAATTTCCAAAATCTCGATGATTACGCCGGAAGAAGAGACTACTCTTGCCCAGCGTATCAAGATGTTTACCAGGAACCCGGTAGATTCTCAACGGGCTTTAGACAAACTGGTTCAGGCGAATCTTCGTTTTGTGGTATCTGTTGCAAAGCAATACCAACATCAGGGCTTGTCACTTAGTGACCTTATTAACGAGGGCAACCTCGGCTTAATTAAAGCGGCACAACGCTTTGACGAAACCAAAGGTTTCAAATTCATTTCTTATGCTGTGTGGTGGATTCGCCAATCTATACTACAGGCATTGGCAGAGCAGGGCAGATTAGTCCGCTTGCCACAAAACAAAATTGGCACTTACAACAAGGCTAACAAGGCTTACATGGCTTTTGAACAAGAGCATGAAAGAGAACCTTCAACAGAAGAGTTAGCCGAATTACTCGAAATGAGTGAAACGGAAATCAACAACATTTTTCAAAGTAATACCCGTCATACTTCCCTTGATGCACCTGTGCATGAAGCTGAAGATGTAGCCATGGGTGATTTGCTGCAAGGTGGTGATGATACAGATGATGATGTGATGAAAGATTCATTGAGAAATGAAATCCGCCGGGTATTGAAATCATTATCTCCCCGTGAAGCTGAAATCGTAAATGCTTACTTTGGTTTGGATGGTGAAAATGGAGTAACCATTGAACAAATCGGGCAGAAATACGACCTGACAAAGGAACGTATCCGCCAGATCAAAGAAAGAGCCATCAAACGTTTACAAAAAGCCCGATATAGTAGTGCATTAAAGGCTTATTTAGGATAGGGCTTGTCCACCGTAGCTTTTGCGAAGGTGGATACAGCAGTGCTTTAAAAGCATATCTGGGGTAATTAATTTAATCTGATGGGTTTAGTATATTAGCTCCGGTCTCTTTTTAAACGAGACCGGAGTTTTTTTATTCAACCTTTTTGCTTTTGGCTGGTTATTTTTGTGATAGCTATGAAGAGATTTATAATTGTTTCGTTTCTTTCCGCCGTTGTACTTTCCTCCTGTGAAAAAGGTGTTGAATTTAAATTGGACGAAGTAACACCCAAACTGGTAGTAGAAGCTACGATTGAAAATGCACAGGCGCCTCTCGTTTATCTTTCAAAAAGTCAGGCTTATTTTTCACAGATAGACCTGACGGCATTAGCCAATAGTTTTGTTCGTAATGCTGAAGTGTATGTTTCAAACGGAACGGTAACGCACAAGTTGAAAGAATATACTTTGCCTGTTGGCCCCGGTATTAATTTCTATTATTACTCAAACGATCCCGCAAGCCCTTCTACAGCTTTTGTTGGTCAGCTCAACAAACAGTACTCATTAAGAATTGTATCGGAAAGTAAAGAATACACTGCCGTAACAACTATTCCCAATACAACCCGTCGCATAGATTCGCTGTTTTGGAAACCAGCAGCTGCCGGAAACCCGCCAGAAAAAGTGGCGGTAATGGTAAGAGCCTACGACCAGCCCGGCTTTGGTGATTATATCCGGTACTTTACTAAAAGAAACAGGGAGCCGTTCTTTCCAGGTCTTACTTCTGTTTACGATGACCAGGTAATTGATGGCAGTAGTTTTGAAGTACAGGTAGAAAGAGGAGTGGACAGGAATAGCAGCAACCCGGATGGGTACAGTTTTTTTGATAAAGGGGATACTGTAACAGTTAAGATTAGCAATATTGATAAAGCCACCTTTGATTTTTGGCGCACCATGGAATATACTTACTCAACAGTTGGTAATCCTTTTTCAACACCTACAAAAGTGCTGACCAATATTAAAGGAGGTGGCCTTGGATATTTTGGTGGGTATGCTGCTCAATACAGAACTATCATTATTCCACGATAGGCTGTCTGTAAGAGAAGCGATTTTACATAAGTAATACTATAGGTCGTGTAACTGACCCGGTTGATTGCTGATTTACCATTAATTTTACCAGATAAATTTGAGTGAATGGACACTACAGAAAAAGTACAATGTTTGATTATAGGCTCCGGCCCGGCTGGCTACACGGCAGCTATTTATGCAGCAAGGGCAGGGTTGAATCCTGTTTTATACCAGGGCATTCAACCCGGTGGGCAATTAACTATTACAACTGAAGTAGAAAATTACCCCGGCTACCCCGATGGCATACAAGGCCCGGATATGATGGTACATTTTGAAAAACAAGCTGCCCGTATGGGTACAGATATCCGATATGGACTGGCTACCAAAGTTGATTTCTCAGGTGCTGTTCATAAAGTACAGATAGACGAAGAGAAGTGGATAGAAGCTGATGCTATTATTATTTCTACCGGTGCTTCTGCAAAATGGCTGGGTATTGAAAGTGAACAAAGACTGAATGGATATGGCGTAAGTGCCTGTGCAGTATGCGATGGTTTTTTCTTTAAAGGAAAAGAAGTAGCTATTGTTGGGGCAGGAGATACCGCTGCGGAAGAAGCATTGTATTTATCTAAAATTTGTTCGCAGGTTCATATGATTGTTCGCAAAGGAGAAATGAGAGCCAGCAAAATAATGCAGGATAGAGTGATTAAAACTCCGAACATTAAAATTTACTGGTATAGTGAAACGGATGAAGTGCTTGGAGATAAAAAAGTAGAAGCTGTACGGATAAAGAATACTCAAACAGGAGAAAAACAGGAAATACCGGTAAGTGCTTTTTTTGTAGCAATTGGTCATCACCCCAATTCTGATATATTTAAAGGTTTTCTGGATATGGACGAAGCAGGTTACATAAAAACAATACCGGGTACTTCCAAAACAAATATTGAAGGAGTGTTCGCTTCTGGCGATGTGCAGGATAAAATTTACCGCCAGGCTGTAACGGCTGCTGGTAGCGGCTGTATAGGGGCCTTAGATGCAGAACGGTATTTAAGTGCCAAAGGCATCTAGTTTTTTGAAGAGTTTAAGAAAAAATAATTTATTACTCATGACTGATCTGTTTACAATCTCCCTCAACAATGTTCGCTTCAGGGCCTATCATGGTTTGTACCCGGAAGAAAGGCAGAAAGGAAATGATTTTGTCGTGAATATGCAGATAGTCTTTATTCCTGTTAGCGGAACTATCCTTTCACTGGAGGATACCATTGATTATGCTGTATTGTTTGAAATAATTAATGCTACCATGCAACAGCCGGTTGATCTTTTAGAAACCCTTGTTCAAACGATAGCACATAATGTTTCCAAAAAATTGCCCCAGGTAAAAAGAATCGATATCTCTGTTGAAAAACTAAACCCACCGATTGATAAATTTTCGGGTAGTGCGACGGTGAAATACAGTAAAGATTTTTAGCTTATTTCGATCCACAAAGCTGGTTTCAATCATATTGAAGAGGGAATAGCCGTAAATAATACTAAACTTCACAATAATTTGTAATTTTATAGTCTTAATAAAAAATGACCATGACATTGAATCCTCAATTTGTTACGGATAAGAAAGGAAAGAAGACTGCTGTGCAATTATCGTTAAAGGAATATGAATACCTGATTGAGGAATTGGAACTAAAGGAAGATATTGCGGTATATGAAAAAGTAAAAGCAGATTATAAAGACAAAGGAGAAGCGGATTGGGAGGTTGTAAAAAATAAGTTAGACAAAAAGCACCGGATAAAAATCTAAGTATGTACAAGGTGCGGCTAAAACAGCCTGCTGAAAAATACCTTAATAAGCTTAACGGGAAAATGTACCTCGCTGTTCGTTACAAAATAGAAGAACTAAAAACAAACCCTGTTCCGGGTGATGCCATTCCTTTAAAAGGATATTCGCAAACTTACCGCATCCGTCTTGGCAGTTTACGGATTATTTATGAAATACATAAAGGCGAACTTATCATTCTGATTATTGACATTGGACCTATAGGGCAGGTATATGACAACTATTAATTCAAACTTTGTTAATTATTTTGTTCTCCCTTGTCCGCCGAAGCCTTGGCGGAGGCGGGTTCCAATTTCGCAATGGTTTTTTTAGCTGCCACCAGCCTTATTTTTTTGTTTTTTTCTACTAACCTTTGTGTAATCCATTTCTCCAGCCAATGATGTATAGGAATTAATAATGCTGCAATACAAACCATGATGGTCAGCATCAGCAGGGGTGAGTGATGGGTAAGGTTTCCCAGATACGGATGAATATAAAGATTGATAAGCTCAAATACAATCAATAAAGCAAGGATGCCAAGAAATTTTTTGAGCTTTTGACTGGCAACGATGGAATGGCTAAATAGTAAAAAAAGAATGATGAAGGTGATAAGTCCTAAAGCAATGGCGGCATATTGAAGATTGTTTTTTCTCTCTTCTTTTGTTTTTAATTCGGCTACTGCCATATCCGCATGCCTTAGCTTTTCATCAAAGGCAAGACTCTGAAATTGTTTTTGTTTTTGCTGACTGAATAAATAATCATTTGCAGCTTTAGAAATATCCTGGTAAGCAAATGCACTATCAGCACTAACTTTCCTGTAATAATATGATAAGAACCTTGCCGCATTTCTAACTTCGGGTGTAAATCCTTTTTGCTGAGCAAGGAACAAAGACTGTTTTGCGTAAAAAAGAGCAGAGTCATTCTTATTTAATTTTTGAAACACTTTTGCGAAATTTAAAAATGTTTGACTTAATCTATAATCGTTATTTGCTGCTTTATGATAAGGAATACTTAAACGATAAAATTCTAATGCTAAATTATTTTGTCCTGTCATGAAATAAATGTGTCCCAATCCATGTAAGGAAGTACATATCACCCTATAGTAATTGATCTTAGATGCTATGTCATTTGCCTGCTGTGCATACAGCCTTGCTGAATCATAAATTTTTAAACTATTATGATGCTGCTGAAATATTAGAACTGGCGACTGAATTACTTCGGTTATTATTATTTTGTTCTGCTAAGGATTTAGCTTTAAAGTAATAATCCAATGCTTGCCTGTAATCTTCCTGGGCAAAATAGATAATTCCAATATTATTCAGATTTTTTTGTTTACCATCAAGGTTATTTGTCTTTTGATTTATCTGTAAAGCCTGTAAATGAACTTCCATTGCCTTGGGATAGTTACCAAAACTGGTATAGGCGTTTCCAACTCTGTTTAAACTTATAGCCTCTCCTTTTAAAAAGCCAATGCTGCGTGAAAGTTTTAAAGCCTGCAAAGCCAATATCATCATTGTATCCGGTTTTGATTCGCCGTATTCAAAGCTCAGGTCAGCTAAGTGTAACACACGGCTGGTATCTTCCTTATCATTTTGCAGTAATAGTTTAATGCTATCTCGGTTACCTGTTTTGAGCATTTATACTGCTTATGCAAATGCTTATTAGCAGGAATGAAAATATTCTTTTCATTGCGAAGGTGTGTGGTTTGGTTAAAGAAGATAGGGCCAGGGGATGGTCGGGGATTGCTACAGCTTCTTAATCCGAATATAGTTCGTTTCTAAAAGAAACCTAAGTTAATCGGAAAGGTTATGAAAGTTTTAGCATTGACAGGAAATGGAAAAACAAAAAATGCGAAGCACGGCTTCGCATTTCATAAATAAAAGAGGTATCCAATTTAAAGAACCAGCGTCCCTTCTCTGTATCCGTTTGTTTTCTGAATCACCTTCACCGTTACTTTTTTGCGGGCGGCAAATGCCTGTTCCAGTTTTGATTTAATATCATCATACACGGCCACCGGATAGTAGATATTTAATATGCCATCATTATAAGTAGCGGCTTGCTGCATATTGTCATTCGGGGAATAAAAAATCAATTGATAATTGCTGTTGCCTGTTTTGTTTGCCGGGGTCAATGCTACTACGATTTGTAGTGAATGTTTGTAGCTGCTGATTGTTCCGTCAGTAGTATTTGATGCAGTAAAGGTTGTTCCACCAATTCCTTGTATTTCAAATTGATCAGTTTTATCCTGAGTTGGATTATTATAAACTTTAAATACCTGCTGAATAAGAGTTTTGGTTCTGGAATTGATAACATCACTTTCCTGGCCTGAAGCACTTACCGTGCCAGCTAAAGCAATACATAAGGTGTAAAAAAAATGCTTCTTCATAATTTTTTTGTTTATTAAATATAGTTGTGATTGAATCAATTTCAAGCTGGTAAAAGTAAGCAAAAAGGAGCAACAGAATTTCAGGATTATATCACTTTTCCTTTCCATTTTCCACTTCTCATATACCAATAGGACAAGCTGAAAATGCTGAGCCAGTAAAGCCATTCACTCATCCAGCCATAGGTAATGGAAAGTTTATATTCCTCCAGCACAACATATACATAAATACAGTAGAGAACCAGCGTAATAAGTTCAATGAGAAAAGTAAAACGACTGTTGCCTGTGCCTGTAATGGCATTCATCCACACTACAGAAAAAGACATCAATACCATAGCAAAGGTAACCACCCTTACCACGGGCAGGGCAGTAAGAGTAAAAGCTTCATCCTGGCCAAACACCGAAAGAAACAGAACCGGAAAAATATTGATTAAAGAAGCTAAAATAATAGCAAGGCCGGTGCTCATTTTTACAATTTTCCAAATAAGAGCAGGTACCAATTCTTTTTTACCCTGTCCAATAATATTGCTGACCATAGCTGAACTGGTGGCAGCAAAAGCCCAGGAAAAGCAGCCGGCTAACCCGAAGATATTACGCATCACATTGGAAATAGCTAAGTCCTTTTGCCCATGATGTTCGATAAGGATATAAAAGAATTCCCAACTAATAATACTGATGGCCAATTGAAAAATCAGTGGCATTGATATTGATAAAATCTGTTTTACATATTCACCATTCCATTGTAAATGACTGAATACCGCAAATTTTTTACTGATACCTTTATAATGAATGACTACAAAAATGACGAACATACCGATGAACTCCGCAATGATGGATGCAACGGCTGCTCCGTTTAGCCCCATTTCGGGGAAACCAAAGTGTCCGAAAATAAAGAGGTAATCAAAGGCAATGTTGGCGATAGTTTCTGCCAGTGCGCCTGATACAAGATAGCGGCTGTTATTGGTGCCTACTAATAAGGCATTTCGCATTTGATAGATATACAAAAATGGTAAGCCCCATATCCGGATTTTCAAAAACTGTATGGCATCATCAGCCGTTTCAGGATTATGCAGCACATTTTTTAAAATGACAGGTGCTAAAAACCAGGTTAGGATAATACCAACAGCAGCAATTATCATTGAAATAAAAACACCTTGTCCGAATATTTTCCCAATTTCCTCCGGCCTGTTTTCTCCGGCACGGCGGGCAATCAGTGTTTGCAGACCATTATTCAGGCCAAAACCGATCATGGCGAAAATGAGATAATAAACCCCGGTGATACTGGCAGTGGCCAATGCTTGCTGACTGTAATGACCAAGAAAAATATTATTGGTTATAAAATTGAACTGGGGTACTAAAATAGCAAGGCTGATCGGCAACGCAATCTTCAGGATTTGCCGGTTGCCGATTTCAACTTGTAAATTATCAGGTGGTGCTGCTATTGCCATAAAAGTTGGCAAACCTACGAAAAGCATTCTCTGAAACCTTACTCCATTGAGAACAGTTTCTATAATTCTCTGATTTGAAAGTAAATATATATTTGAAGGAAATAATGAACAAGCAAGGGCTGTGTGTAGTTCCTCTCTTTTAGGAGAGGTTAGGTGAGGCTTTTTGTCTATTATTGCACCACTTGAAATCAAAAAATTGAAACAATTATTTCATATAAAGAATAGTAACAATAATAACGGCCCGCAGGTGTTGTCGGTAAGGCTGGGAGAAAAGCATGGAAGTTTTGCCATTACTGATAAATCAGGCAATGAGCTGTACCAATTGTTTTATTGCACCACCGATGAGTGGAATGAAAAGGAGCTGACCAATTTTTTAACTTCTTATCCCGCATTAAATAATTCATTTTACCAGGTGCAGGTGGCGTATGATTTTCCGCATAGTATTTTGCATTCATCCAAAGAGTACAAACAGGAGGATGCCGGGCTTTTATTAAGCAGCCTTGGCTTTAATAATGGCAACGCAAATGTTATTACTGAAACTATTGCTGAATGGCAACTTAATAATATGTATGCTGTGCCAAAGGAAATTCAGGAATGGGTAAACAGTATATTTCCTGTTTCAAAATTCCGGCACCAGTATTCACTTGAAATGAAAAATATAAATTCAGTTAGTGCAGGCGGCAGTATGCTTGTTGATTTCCGAAAAGATGATTTTACTATGCTGGTGACTAAAGGCAGTGAATTTTTGTTTGCTCAAACATTTGACTACTCAACACCTGCTGATGTACTTTATTATTTGCTTAAAACCTGTCAACAGTTTTCTTTATCGCAAAAGGAACTGCAATTGCAACTTTCCGGGTTAGTAGATAAGCAATCTTCTTTGTACAATGAGTTGCACCAGTATTTTATTACTATTATATTCAGGGAGGCCAATTGGAATGTGAGTAACGAATACCCGGCACACTTTTTTACTTCACTTAATGATCTGGCAAAATGCGCATCATAGGAGGAGAATATGGCGGCAGAAAATTTAACCCGCCTAACAATATGCCCTATACAAGACCCACTACGGATATTGCCAAAGAAGGTCTGTTCAATGTGCTGCAGCATAATCTTGATTTTGAGGAATTGAAAACCCTTGACCTGTTTGGTGGCACTGGCAGCATCAGTTATGAACTGGCATCAAGAGGAGTAACTGACCTGACAATTGTAGAGAAAGATAATGCTATGTATGAGTTTATCAAAAAAACATCAGTCGCCTTGCGAATAGAAAACCTGAAAGCAGTGAAAATGGATGTTTTTAAATTTATCAGCCAGTGTACAGAGAAATTTGATTTTATATTCGCCGGCCCTCCTTATGCACTCACCGCTATTGATGATTTGCCAAAACAAATATTCGAAAAACGACTTTTGAATAAAGACGGCTGGTTTGTGCTGGAACATACACCAAGAAATGATTATAAAACATTTCCGTTTTATAAATCAGAAAGGAATTATGGTACTACTATCTTTTCCACTTTTATCGAAAGCAGGGAACTATGACCAAAAACGAGTTAAGAAAAATATACCAGCGTAAAAGGAATGCACTAACTGCTACAGAGCAGGAAAAATTGGATGATTTATTGCTGATACAATTTCAAACTACGCCGTTACCTTTTATCACCACATTATTTTCTTACTGGCCAATTGAAGAAGACAAAGAGCCAAATACACATATACTTACTGATTACCTGGAGTTCAAAAACCCCGGACTTGTAACAGCCTATCCAAAAACCGATTTGTTTATGGATGAAATGGTAGCAATTTCAACGGATGCGGAAACAAGTTTTATAAAAAATGAACTCAATATTTATGAACCCGAGGAAGGAATCAGAATGGATGCTTCTGATATAGATATGGTGCTTGTTCCTCTATTGGCTTTTGATGCAAAAGGTTACCGGGTAGGATATGGAAAAGGATACTATGATAAATTTCTTGCTGGTTGCCGCAAAGATTGCTTTAAGATCGGCTTCTCTTATTTTGAACCTGTTGATGAAATAACAGATAAGGCTGATTTTGATGTACCTTTAAACCTTTGTATTACGCCGCAATCAGTTTATGTTTTCTAACTTTTTTCTAAAATCATTCCGGATACTTTTACTGCCATTTGCCGTGCTGTATTGGCTGGGTATCGGCATTCGTAACTGGCTATACAAAAAAAATATTTTAAAATCAGCCAGTTTTGGTTTGCCACTCATTTGTGTGGGTAATCTTTCTGCAGGAGGCACCGGTAAATCACCAATGGTGGAATACCTGGTCTTAAATTTAAAAAACAAATTCAAAGTAGCCACACTGAGCCGTGGGTATAAAAGAAAAACAAAAGGGTATGCACTGGCCAACGAAAACACAACGGCATTGGAAATAGGCGACGAACCTATGCAGTTTCACCAAAAATTTCCGGATGTGCCGATAGCTGTAGGAGAGCAGAGAATTATAGCCATTCCGCAATTATTGCATGACAAGCCGGAAACCCAGGCTATTATTTTAGATGATGCTTTTCAGCACCGGGCCATTAAAGCAGGTTTGAATATTTTACTTACGGAATATAGCAATCTGTTTACAAGGGATTTTTATTTGCCAACCGGAGACTTGCGGGATTTAAAAAGTAGTTATAAGAGGGCTGAAATAATTGTGGTGACGAAATGCAAACCGGATTTAACGGAAGCAGAAAAGCAAAAAGTGATTAAGGAAATAAGCCCTATGCCCGGCCAACTCATTTTTTTTACAGCTATTGACTATGGACAAATTTATCATATCAGCAGTCATAAATTGTTTTCACCTGAAGCAACAACAGAAGTGTTATTAGTGACAGGTATTGCTAACCCGAGGCCGCTAAAAAAAATGCTGGAAGAGCACAGCAACAGCTATCACATGCTGCAGTATTCAGATCATCATATATTTACTATTGATGACCTGAACGAGATCAGACAAAAATTTAAAAAATTAGAAACAACCAATAAGATCATCCTGACAACAGAAAAAGATGCGGTACGATTAATTAAATTCACTAACGAAATTGCTGAGTTGCCACTGTATGTTATACCTGTTCGTCACCAGTTTCTTTTTGAAGAAGGAAGAACCTTTGACAAAACAGTAACTGATTTTATTCAAAACTTTAAGCCTGCCGGACGGCAGGAAGGTAACAAGTCATAAAAAAATAATATGGGAAGAAAAAACTCAAAGACAAAGAAGAATAAAGAGAAGCAACGGCCATCATCACCCGGCAAAGTGCTGAAAGGGAAACTGGATATAACCCGTTCCGGAATGGGCTTTGTAACTATTGAAGGAATGGAGGTGGACATTATTATCCGCCCCTCCGATTTCAATACTGCATTGCATGGCGACACCGTCAGTGTTATGGTTAAGGAAACGCAAAGCAGTGGCCGGCGTATGCAGGGTGTTGTGAGGGAAGTGTTGCATCGTAAAAGAACTGAATTTATCGGCCACCTGCAAATGAACAATGGCTTTGCTTTTTTCATAGCAGAAATGGATAAGCCAATGCCGGATATATTTATTTCTCTGGCCAATATAAATAATGCGAAGGATAATGACAGGGTAGTGGTAAGACTGTTGCAATGGGAGAATGATGGCAAACGGCCTGTTGGTGAAGTGGTAACAGTGCTGGATGCACAGAACAGTAATGATGCCGCCATGAAAGAGATTTTGCTGGAAGCAGGATTTCCGTTGCAATTTCCCGATGATGCGTTGGAAGTGGCCGCAAGAATTCCTGACATTATTCCAAACGATGAAATAAAGAAGAGAAATGATGTAAGAGAAATATTCACCATCACCATTGACCCGGTGGATGCAAAAGACTTTGATGATGCTATTTCATTTCGTAAACTGAAAACAGGAAATTATGAAATTGGTATTCACATAGCGGACGTAAGCCATTATGTGGAGCCGGACAATGCATTAGATAAAGAAGCTTATCACCGGGCTACATCCGTTTATTTACCAGACAGGGTAAACCCGATGCTGCCGGAGCATATTTCTAATGTACTTTGTTCGTTGCGACCGAACGAGGATAAGCTAACCTTCTCTGCTATTTTCCAGATAACACCCAAAGGGGATATAAAACAATATTGGTTAGGCAAAACGGTGATTCATTCCAACCATCGCTTTACGTATGAAGAAGTGCAGGAGATAATAGAAAACAAAGCTGGTTTGTATGCGGAAGAAGTACTGATACTAAATGACCTGGCACAGAAATTCAGAAAGAAACGGTTTCAAAACGGGGCCATAAATTTTTCATCGCAGGAAGTACGTTTTACGCTGGATGAAAAAGGTGATCCTATCGGCATCATGATTAAAGAAAGTAAAGAAGCCCACCAGTTGATTGAAGAATTTATGCTACTGGCAAACCGGACAGTAGCAGAAAATATTTCCAAAATAAAAATCAACAACAAGCCGTTGCCGTTTCCCTTTCGTACCCACGATGATCCGGATGAAAAAAAGTTACTTCCGTTTGCGGCTTTCGCCAAAAAATTCGGGCATAAGTTTGATACCTCTTCACCCGATGCCATTGCGGCATCATTCAATCAATTGTTGAAAGATGTGAATGGTAAACCCGAACAGCATGTGCTGGAGCAGTTGGGCATCCGCACCATGTCTAAAGCAAAATACACTACAGAGAATGTGGGACATTACGGGTTAGGCTTTGAGCATTATTGCCATTTTACTTCGCCTATCCGCCGCTATCCTGATGTGCAGGCACACCGGATACTGGAAGATGTATTAAAAAATAGAATTAACCCCGATAAAAAATTAGAAGAAAAATGCAAGCATACCAGCGAAAGGGAAAGAGCTGCCATGGAAGCAGAAAGGGCTGCTAACAAATATAAGCAGGTACAATACATGAAGAATTTTCTTGGTGATGATTTTGAAGGGGTGATAAGTGGCGTTGCCAGTTTTGGTTTTTGGGTAGAAACGGTGGAACATAAATGCGAAGGATTAATAAGTATAAACAGTTTGCTGGAGTACGATGAGTTCCGTCATGTAGAATCTGATTATTGTTTGGTGGGACAACGCAGTGGTAAGAAATTCAGTATGGGAGATAAGGTGACGATAAAAGTGGTGGCGGCCAATCTTACAAAAAGGCAATTGGATTATGAATGGGTGGCAGTGGCTGAGATGGGTGAAAACATCATTAGTAAAGAAAAAGGGAAAAAGAGGAAATGAGTTTTTTGGAGTTTAAGAGAATACTTTTCACGCAGAGGACACGGAGGACGCAGAGAAAATATTATATTTATCGGATGGAGATTAATGAGATTACATCTATCATCATTGAGGAATGTATTTATATCCATAAGGAATTAGGACCGGGATTGCTTGAGTCTGTTTATGAAGAAGTGTTGTATTACAGACTGACTAAAAGAGGTCTCTGTTGAAAGACAAAAGGCAATTCCTGTAATTTTTGAGGAAACTAAAATGGAAATCGGATTTAGAACCGACTTAATAGTGGAAAACAAAGTTATTATAGAACTGAAATCGTTGGATATAATTCCTCCGGTACATTTTAAAAGAGTTGTCACTTACTTAAAACTGACTAAAATCAATGTAGCATTAATGATTAACTTTAATGAAGTATTATTAAAAAATGGAATTAAACGAATTGTAAATAATTATTAACCCCTCTGCGAGCCCTGCGTCCTCTGCGTGAAACTCTTATAACTATGCAATCATTCGAACTACTTTCCCAAAAATTCGCTTTACACTTTGATCAGCGGCATTTCCCTGCTGAACCGGCTACTTTGTATGATCCTAATGAATATTTCCTCAGGCTTGGCGGCAAAAGAATCCGTCCCGTTCTCTGTATGATGGGGAATGAGCTTTTTGATGATATAAAAGAAGATGCCTGGCATGTGGGAACAGCCATTGAATTTTTTCACAACTTCACACTCATACATGATGACATTATGGACAAAGCCCCGCTGCGCAGGGGTATGGAAACGGTGCATACAAAATATGGAGAAAACACTGCCTTGCTGGCTGGTGATGTAATGCTGGTAACTGCGTATGAAGAATTGAATAAGATAAGTATTGAGTATTTACAATCAATTCTCAGGCTCTTCAACAGAACTGCCAAAGAAGTTTGTGAAGGACAGCAAATGGATATGGATTTTGAGAAAATGGATAATGTAAGCTTTGATGCATACCTGAAGATGATAGGATTAAAAACATCTGTAGCATTAGCGGCAAGTTTGCAAACCGGGGCTATTTTGGGTGGGGCAGGAGAAAGAAACCAGCACCTGCTATATGAGTTTGGAAAAAAACTCGGTATAGCCTTCCAGGTGCAGGATGATTATCTGGATGCCTTTGGAAATCCACAGAAGTTTGGTAAGCAGGTAGGTGGTGATATACTATCCAATAAAAAAACCTTTTTACTGCTGCATGCACTGGAAACAGCCACTGGTGCTCAGGAAAAAGAATTAAAAAATCTTTTAGCAGGAAATGCTACCGACAAAATAGAAAAAGTGCTGCAGATATTTCATGATTGTAAAGTAGATGAATGGGCTTTGCAATTAAAAAATAAATATCTTGATGAAGCCTTCACTCATCTGGAAGATATTGCGGTATTGTCCAAAAGAAAAGAGCCACTCAAAGAGCTGGCCCTTTTCCTGGTAAAACGAGAGCATTAATATCAACGGTAACTGGCTGCTAATTCAAAACCGTTGCTTATGCACAAAGCAATAATCACCAGATCCACCAGCACACTGAAAAATAATACCGGGATAGTTATTTTTGTTTGTAATGCGGCCAGGTTTACAATTAGTGGTATTGTCATAGCTGCAATGGCAAAAGGCCAGAAAATAAAATTGTTACCCGTTAAAAGAATGGTTGCTACGGTTACAATAGTAAAAAAACATCCGTGACCGGCTAGCGTAAAAGCAGTCCACCCAAAGCGGTTTTCTTCCTGGCTATCGGCCCAGTTAATAAACTTTTCCCATAACGTTTTTTTAGCAGCAGCCTTGCTATATGATGGTGCGTAAGCATGTTGAATTGATGTTTCCATATTATTTGTTTTCTTGGTACAAAGGTCTTATTGCCGTTGTATTTAAAAGCTGACAGGGATATGAAAGCTAACTGATTTTCGTCATGCGGATATTTGCCACTTGTTGAAAAGGGGTAACTAAATCCCCGTTCAATCATTTTTTTTCTTACTTTGAAGAACCAAAACCAACTGCCATGGCAAATCAACTTTTCCGCAAGAAATCCATCACCACCATTTTAAAGGATGCTGAAGCTGGTCTTGATGACGGTCATTCATCAGGCTTAAAAAAAGTGCTCGGTGTCCGTGACCTTACCTTCTTTGGTATAGCTGCCATTATAGGGGCAGGTATTTTTAGTGGTATCGGTTCAGCAGCTTCCAGCGGTGGCCCCGGCGTTGTATTTCTTTATGGTTTTACAGCTATTGCCTGTGGCTTTGCAGCTTTATGTTATGCAGAGTTTGCATCCACTGTTCCGGTTTCCGGCAGTGCCTACACTTATTCTTATGTTGCCTTCGGCGAAATATTTGCCTGGATTATTGGCTGGGATTTATTAATGGAGTATGCCATCGGTAATATAGCGGTGGCTATTTCATGGAGTGACTATTTTACCAATCTCATGTCTAAGGCAGGCTTGCATATACCCGACTGGATGACGATGGATTATCTATCCGCCAAAAGAGGATTTGCGGAAGGGCTTACCGATCAGTCTGCTGCATGGACAGATGCGCCTCAGCTATTTGGTATGCGAATCATTATGGATTTGCCAGCCTTACTGATAGTTGTCTTAATTACATATATCGTATTCAGGGGCATTAAAGAATCCCGTTCCGCCAGCAACCTGATGGTAATAATAAAACTGTGTGTCATCTTTTTTGTTATTGTATTGGGAGCCTATTATGTAAATACAGATAACTGGTCACCGTTTACACCAACTGGTTTTTCCGGGATAATGAAAGGAGTGTCGGCAGTCTTCTTTGCTTATATCGGGTTTGATGCTATATCCACTACGGCGGAGGAGTGTAAGAACCCGCAAAGGGATTTGCCAAGGGGTATGATTTATTCATTGGTTATTTGCACCGTGGTTTATATTTTATTGGCATTAGTGCTTACAGGTATGGTACATTATTCCACACTCAATGTAGGTGATCCGCTGGCAATGGTATTTGATGCGAGAGGAATGAAATTTATCGGCGGCATAGTAGCAATAAGTGCCATCATTGCCACAGCAAGTGTATTGTTGGTTTTCCAGTTGGGGCAACCAAGAATATGGATGAGTATGAGCCGTGATGGATTGTTACCTAAAATATTTTCAAGAATTCATCCTAAGTATGGCACACCGTCGTTCTCCACAATCCTTACAGGTGTTGTGGTCGCTGTTCCTGCCTTGTTCCTGAATCTCAGTGAGGTACTTTCTTTAACGAGCATCGGAACATTGTTTGCTTTTGTAATGGTATGCGGGGGAATTCTTGTTTTACAGCAACGGAAAGACAGACCGGAGAGTAAATTCAAAGTACCGTTTGTCAATGCACAGTTTATTTATCCAGCTTTAGTGATTGCAGCAATTATACTTATTGTTAGTAATGTTCCGACTCATTTTACAGAGGATATCTGGACAAAAGATACCTGGCCCATGGCAGCATTCTGGCTCATAGCCATTATTATGGCTGTGTTGGCTTTTACCAGGAAACTTTCGCTGCTGCCAATACTGGGTATGATAAGCTGCTTCTACCTGATGGCGCAGGAAACACACAAAGTATGGATGCGATTCCTGATTTGGTTGGTGATAGGTCTTCTTATCTATTTTCTGTACAGTTACAGGCACAGTAAACTGGCTAAGAGGAAGGAATAGTATCCCGCTAAATTTTTAAGTGTCGTACATTTTTACTTCAAGTAACTTTGTGCGACTTTTTTATTTGCTAAACTAAAATTCTCCGCCGTTTGGCGGACATAGAGAAATTATGAAGTACCAGCTCGGTGATACGGTTTTAATCCTGCATTCTAATGAAGAAGCACAGGTGGTGGATATAATGAATGATAAGATGCTGATGGTGGATGTGAAAGGAGTGACATTTCCTGTTTACATGGACCAGGTAGATTTTCCTTACTTCAAAAGATTTACTGAAAAAAAATTATTTCCGGCAAAAAAGGACAAGCAATTTGTTGATGATGTAAGAAAAGAAAAGCCATCGCAGGAGAAAAAAGTAGTGGATGGTGTTTGGCTTACTTTTTTACCGGTAATGGATACGGATGAGTTTGGGGATGTAGTAGTAGAAGAGTTAAAGATTCATTTAATAAACAGAACAGAAACGCCGTTTAATTTTGTGTATAAACTTCATTTCTTTGGCAAACCCGATTTTGAATTGAAGAATACGGTTCATCCATTTGAAGATTTTTACCTGCATGATGTTGACTTTGCTGATTTGAACGACAGCCCTTCTTTTGAATTTGATTTTTCGTTATTGCAGGTGGAAAAAAATAAAGCGGATCATTTTGAGACGTCTGTAAAACTGAAACCGAAACAACTCTTTGCAAAAATTGAAGAGCTTAAAGAAAAGAACCAGGCGACTTTTTCACAAAGATTATTTGAAAATTATCCTGATAAATTGGTGGAAGACAGACCGGAACTCGGAAGATTGGCGGCCAAGGGGTACAAAATTTATGATGCATCGAAAGGAAGACAACATTTAGAACCAGCCCGGAGTGTTATTGATTTGCATATCGAAAAAATCACCGACAACTGGAAGCGGTTAAGTAATTATGAAATACTAAGCCTTCAGTTAAAAACATTTGAAAAATACTATCATCTTGCTATTGCCCATCATCAGCATTCGTTAACGGTGATACATGGAGTGGGGGAGGGGGTGTTGCGGGATGAGATACATGATATACTCCGGTT
>Ga0105044_10001960_pt1 | contig 27913 bp, 16 predicted proteins | sample MAT01_FD_78092 | JGI IMG/M metagenome (GOLD analysis project Ga0105044, IMG submission 78092) | Freshwater microbial communities from Lake Fryxell liftoff mats and glacier meltwater in Antarctica - MAT-01 | ecosystem: Environmental > Aquatic > Freshwater > Ice > Liftoff microbial mat | place... | reverse complement strand
ATTGTTCTTCAATCAAGAACTCAACAATGTCAGCAAGGACCCTGAATACAGAAAACTGATCGAAAAATTTAAAAAATAATGCCCTGATTCAAACCAACCTCAAAATACTTTAATCATGAAGTTTTTTTCTCCACAAACCAATTTGACAAAAACCCTGACTGTATGTTTTTTGGCAGTCATTATTTATTGGACATTACCAAGTTCCCATGCGATAATAAGACAAGCTGAACCTCTACCAAAATCAGCACTAAATGGGTTAAGTGATTTAATTGAAATTCATTGCTATAGTTTAATACTAAGATCGCCCCTTTCCAAATTAAAAATCGATGGTAAAGAAATTGCTGACTCAAATTGTTGTGATGTTTTAATTTCGCATAAAAAAGGCAGCAATATTATTAAAATTAAAAGAGCTTTAATTCTTGATAGTATTAAAATTAAAATATCTGCAAAGGGGTATCAACCAATTACTATTCAAATTCATAAAAGCCTTAAATTCAAGAGGATCAATCTTTATTTCAATGGAAGTAAATATTGTGACACAGATAGCCTTAAAAAGCTAACCGGTGTTGTTCGGAATAGTTCATATGAAAAAAAAGAGAGTCAAGATGTTTTTTTTCTACTTAACAATAATAGTGAAGACACAATGAGAACAAAAACTGATGGATGGTATAAATCTTATGAATTCACAAAGATCGGAAAATCTGACAATTACTCATTTTACACAGAAATGGAACCTAAAGAAAATGGTAGAAATGTATCAATTATTATAGTTCCCAATCCAGCCACCCTCATCAAATTCTTTGGCATCAAGGATAACATTAGGCTTGATGTAGTACTTGATGATGGCACTAAAGATAATAATGCAGAAAAAATAACAGCCGATTAGGGCCTTTACCTATAAATACCTATTCTGCTGGGCCGCAAGCCTTTAAACTGAATAGAAATTTCATGACTATGTTAGCAATTAATAGCCTTGAAGTACTTTATTGCTTCGTGCTTTGAGCTGAAATACCTGTTTTATCTAATCTGATAAATATAGGAGTGCCTTTGATATTGTAAAAATGAAGTGATAATATCTTATTACTTTTGGAATGTATAGCAGTGGATAATCATGGTCCTGAGCTATGCACTTAACAATCAATCCTTAAGGCTATGAAATCATTGATACACACATTTCAGGTGGTCTGCTTGGGGCACTCTATTTTATCAACCAAAAGCAATGGGTTAACAACGGTTTATGAAAGCGTTGCTCCGTATTTGACAGCCATAATGAAAAAAACCTCCCTGTTTAATAAAAGCATGAATATCATGAAATACATCATTTGCATTTGGCTCTTATTCATTTCTTTTTTGGCTTGCGCTCAGGTAACTCCACCCTCTGGAGGTAAGGGGGTTGATCCTGTCGAAGAAATAATAAATGACACCGTAGTTGGGAAAACATACGCTGTGATAGTTGGAATTTCAGACTATCAGGATTCAGGGATTCCCAAACTTAGATTCGCACACAAAGATGCGGAGGCTTTTGCAAATTTTTTACGTTCTGAGGCAGGCGGTAAGCTGGGGGTTGACAACATCAAAATCTTTTTGAATCAAGAAGCTACTCGTGGCAAATTTATCATGGCACTGGACTGGCTCCAAGAAGTAGCAAAAGAAAATGACAAGATTATCATTTATTTTTCAGGGCATGGAGACATCGATAAGAAATCAGAAAGCAAGCCAGGATACCTGTTGTGTTGGGATGTCTTGCCTGGGCACTACATGGCAAGTGGTGGACTCAACTTGAGAGATTTGCAAGAAATGGTCAGCAATTACGCCAACATCAACAAAGCTAAAGTTATACTGATAACCGATGCTTGTCATTCGGGTGCGCTAACAGGAAATTCTATAGGTGGCTCACAAACTACCAATGCGAATCTTGAAAAACAATTTGCCAATGAAATTAAAATCATGAGCTGCCAACCCAATGAATTCTCGTTGGAAGGCGAACAATGGGGAGGCGGACGAGGTGCTTTCTCCTATTACCTCATCAATGGATTGTATGGATTGGCCAATATCGATCAAGATCTTTTCATCTCTTTGAAAGAAGTGGGACGATATTTGGAGGACAATGTACCAGCTCAAGCTGCTCCTGTCAAGCAGAATCCTTTGGTAAGAGGAGATATTACTCTAAATCTATCATCAGTAAATCCTGCATTGGTTGATTCACTTAAGTCTGGCAAGATTACTCAAATGAAAATGTTATCACCTGCATTATCAAAAGGATTTGAAGATGATGTGCTGTCCGTTTTGGATAACACTACCAAACAAATGTATCAGGACTTCAACAATGCGCTCCAGGAAAAAGTATTTCTTGCTCCAGTAAGTGCCTGTGCAGACTATTATTTCATGAAATTAATGCAGGAACCTAAGCTGGAATCATTGCATTCAAGTATGCGAAGAAATTATGCATCCGCTTTGATAGATGAATCGCAGCAAGTGCTAAATACATGGCTCAAAGTGAGTCCTGATCAATCAGCCACATCTGGTGAAATTGAAAAAAAGACCAAAATACCGCGAAAGGTGTTCACCCAATTGTTGAGCACTTTTCCAAAATACATCGAAAAGACCATTGAGTTATTGGGCAAAGGACATTATCTGTACCCAACATTGATGGCAAGAAAATATTTCTTTGAAGGCTACCTGTTTGCCAACTCCACTCAAAATCCAGACAAAGAAACTGGGAGAAAAGCACTACAAGCATTCCAAAACTCCTTGCAATGGGACTTCGACCAACCACTTGTCTATTGGCAAATGAGCAGGGTTTACGGCTGGAATTTATTACAAGCTGATTCAATGGAATTAATGGCAAAAAAAGCAATGGAAATATATCCCAATTGGGTCGTTCCTTATACTGAACTGGGTTTCATCTTATCATACAAATTCGGTTTGACAGACAAAGCGGAACCTTATATCATCAAGGCTTCGCAGATGGATTCTACATCAGTTGCCGTTTGGAATATCTGGGGAGTCAACGATTTTCGTAAAAAAGATTTCAAGGCAGCTGAAATAAAATTCAGAAAAGCTCTTCAACTTGACCCCAAAAATGCCAATGGTTACAACAATCTAGGAACTGTTTTGAGTAGAACCGAACGATACAAAGAAGCAGAAGAGCAATATTTGAAATCCTTGGACTTGGATCCAAGCAATTTTAGTACAATTGGGAACCTTGGGCATGTGTATTTGAATACCTTCCGATATACTGAAGCCGAAACTCAATTATTAAAATCAATAGCACTTGATAGTACCTTATGGCAAACCTACACCAACCTTGCCCTGGCCTACCAAAGACAACAAAAATGGTACGAATCCAAGACAGCCATTCAAAAAGCCATCGACCAGGCGCCTGAAAAAAGTTTGGCGTTGTTGTATGGAATTCAAGGAAATGCATTCACACATATCACTTCCAAATTTGAGCAGGCAATGCCCACCCTCCAAAAATCTCTTAAAATACTTTCGGATTCTCCAGATACTTATATCTATATGTCACAATGGGCATTAAAGAAAAATGACATTGAACAGGCTTGGGGGTGTTTGGAACAAGGATTAGAACACGACCTAAGTAGAGGAGAGTTAAAATTGAACGGCTTGCTCAATGAGCCTGATTTCAATGTCTTACAAAAAACCGAAAAATGGAACAAATTGATGAAGCAGTATTTTCCTAATCAATTCGCAAACTAAAAAGCATTATTTTGAGATACAAGCTTGTCATAAAATATGTTTTTAGCTTCATATTACTGTCCTTGTTTATCCAGGTAAATGCTCACTCATTTCATGACAATCATAAAATAAAAATAAAGGGCAAAACAAAATCTCTTGTAATTGGTATCTCACTTTATCAAGATCCGGATATCCCAGATATGCAGCTGGCTCATCGGGATGCAGAACTATTTGCAGGATATTTACGAACGCAGTCTCCCCTAAACCTGGATGAAGAGAATTTGATGTTATTGACCAATGATGGAGCCACAACAGCTCAAGTAGCTGCTGCATTGGACTGGTTGTTTGAAGGTACTTGTTCTAAAGATACCTTGATATTGTTCTATTCTGGCTATGGTTTTGAAAATGGGGAAAAGCAATTATTGACAACAAAACCTTTTTTTAACGATACTCCACTGAGTGTTAACAATGCGGCAACTTTTGATATTTTCAACCAGTTTCTGACTTTGGCAAACAGAAGAAACATTCCATACAAATTGATCACAATCCTCTATCCTATGATGCTTCCATACGATTTGAGAGATCAATATCGAGACGAAAGGAATAAGCCTGTTGTAAAAAATTTAAAAAATGTATTGCTTAAGAGTACAATTACGGAGAAAAGCCTTGGAAAATCAATAGAAGAAAACTCAAAAGCTAAAATAAGTCTTGGTTATATTTTAATAGATGGGATGATTGGAAATGCTGATTCCAATAAAGATATGCAAATATCATTCAAAGAATTGGAATTGTACCTGAGCACCTGTGTCATTCCGGCTGAAACCCTGCCAGGAACTTTGTTGATTTCTACTTCATCACGAAAAGCTTTTAATAGCCGAATCAATCCAAAATATTTGAATCAAGTTGCCCAAAACGATAAGTACCTATTTCCAAGTCTAATCACATCTGAAACCAATTTAAAGGCTGATGAACTCCTCAGAAAATTGCCTGTAACTGCACGTTTGTTGTACCAGGATTTTATTGTCGCTTTGAAACTTGGGCATCTGCTCACGCCACTAGAAAAAAATGCAGCACAACTCTATGACTCCATATTGATCCTGAAGGATTTTGAGCCACTTCACAATGACCTAAAACGAAAACTGACAATTGCCCTTTTGGACGAAACTCAACAGGCTTTGAATGCCTATCTGAACACTGATTCAAGAGAATTGACCAGAAGAGAAACTGGTAGAACCCAATACGTTTTATATGCACAATACCTAGAAAAGGCTTTGGAATTGATGGGAGAAAAGCATTTCATGCATAAAATAATAATGGCTAAGATTCGCTATTTTCAAGGATTGAATCAACGCATCGAGGGGCAGAAAACCGGAAATAAGGATCACTTTTTGGAAGCAAATGCACTGCAAAAACAAGCATTGGAATTTGAATATGAAGCTGCTTTTATTCACAATGAAATTGGCGTCAATTACAATTTTTTGTTGGAAACAAACCTTTCCGAAAAAGCATTCAATGAGGCAATAATTCATGCTCCTACTTGGAGTATTCCTTATTTCAATCTGGCAATATTGTATTTGGATAAAAATCCTCAAAAAGCCATCAATTATGCCAAAGAAGCAGTTCGGTTGAGTCCAAAGAACGGGTTTACTTACAATGCATTGGGCATGAGTTATTTTAAATCACATGAATTTGGAAAAGCTGAAACAGCTTTCACAAAAGCAATAAAATATGATCCGGAATTTACAGATGCCTATTATAACTTAGCATGCCTAAAAACCAAAGAAGGAGATTATGCTACCGCAGCCATAAATCTGGAAATGGCTTTTGTTAAAGGCTTCATTGATGTGAATTTTGCAATACAAGATGAAGATTTGACAGCATTGAGAGAGCAGGATATTTGGCAAATCTTAATGCTTAAATATTTTAAGAAAAAGCAGTAGCAACTCCAAATAAAACCCCACAATTTCAATCTACAAAAAATTTCGGCTGCAATTGAAAGGAGACAAGTAATGGCAAATTGATTGACTGGTAATTATTGCTTACTTTTGGTATTAAAATAAGTAGCATAGGGTGTTTTTGGTGTTAACACGCACAAATTCGCTGCACAAAATGTTGCAAACTTTTAGAATGAAAACATTAATTCTTTTACTGACCTTGGTTCTGTTGCCATTCCATTTAGCGATTGGTCAACAAAAAGGAGCAAGCCCGATAGCCAAAGCTGTAATGTCTGCTTCTGGGGTTGTAAGGGCTGTAGTTGTTGGTATATCAGACTATCAGAACCCCAAAATTACCGATCTGCAATTTGCTGACAAAGACGCCATTGAATTTGCTAAATTCCTAAAAAGTAAAGCAGGTGGTGAAGTGGATAGCAACAATATTGTCTTATTGACCAATGAGAAAGCCACTGCCGGACAATTTGTATCCGCTTTATATTGGTTGATTGAGGAAAGCAAGGAAGGTGATCAGGTAATCATATATTTTTCAGGACACGGCGATGTTGAGAACGTTACCATGAACCAACCTGGGTTTTTACTTTGTTGGGATTCGCCAGCTAAGGTGTACATGGGTGGTGGCACTTTTGGTTTGCTTTATCTTCAAGAAATAATATCCACACTTTCTATTTCAACTCAAGCAAAGGTGCTCATAATTACAGATGCCTGTCGTGCCGGTAAACTAGCAGGAAGTGGCATCAACGGATCTCAAGCTACTGCCGCCAACTTGGCAAAACAGTTTGCAGGGGAACTTAAGATCATGTCATGTCAGCCCAACGAATTATCAATGGAAGGCAAAGCTTGGGGCGGGGGCCGCGGTGTTTTTTCTTACTATTTCATGGCAGGAATTCAAGGATTTGCCGACAAGAACAACGATGGCTTTGTTAGCCTTCAAGAAATAGAACGCTATCTCGAGGATAAAGTACCTCCGGCAGTTGCGCCAATGAATCAAACCCCTTTGACCGTTGGGAATAAATCCAGCTTCATTTCAAAGGTAGATATTGATTTTTTCAAAACGCTAAAAGATCCTGATACTGGCCTCCAAATCTCAACCCTTGGCGAAAAAGGAGTCGAATTAATTGAGGAGCAAATTGTTGATACAATTGTCTTAAAAAAATATAAACTTTTCCAACAAGCCTTGAAAACTGGGCATCTTTTAATTCCTGAAGCTGGTTCTGCCTGCAGCTTGTTTGAACAAATTAAAAACCATCCAGATATCCAGAAGTACGCTTCATTGATGCTTCGAAATCTGGTTGCGGAATTACAGGACGAAGCCCAACAAGCAATCAATAATTATTTGAAGGCTGAGGCATCAGAACTTAAAATCAGATGGAGTTATGATAGTAGATATGAAAAGTTTCCATTGTACCTTGAAAAAGCTGCAAGTCTAATAGGCAAAAAGCATTTCTTCTACAAGGAAATAAAGGCAAGGGCCTACTATTTTAAGGGATTGAACCTTCGGTTGAAAGGATCATTTTATGACTCTGACAGTCTAATCCATTTATCGCTTGAAGAGCAGTTCAAAAGTCTTGAAATTAATCCCAAAGCCCCGCATGTCCTCAATGAAATAGGATGGTGCTACCATTTATTGAAAGAGAATGAAAAAGCAATTAATTACTTCAAACAAACACTTGAGTTAAGCCCGACCTGGGTGCTTCCATATGTCAATTTGAATCTGAGTTATATTGATCTGGGTGATTTTAATGAGGCCGAGAAATCTGCTATGTCTGCTGTTCAAATTGATAGTACCTCAACTATTGGCCTATATAATTTGGCTGGAACATACAGTATCACAAATAGACAGATAGAAGCTGAAAAATTGCTCTATAAAATCATTGAATTAGACTCAACATTTTCTGAATCTTATTTTTTATTGGGATGCATGAGAATTAGTGCTCAGAAATATGATGAAGCACTTAGCTATTTTCTAAAAACAAGACAATATGCCCCAAATGATTTTTTAAATTGGATTAATTTGGGGTATGCTTATCTAAATCTCAAAAATCATACAGAGGCAGAGAAATTTTTTAAACTTGCCTATGAGTTTGTGCCTTGGAAGGAAGCAGCTTTTCAAGGAATAATAGAATTCTACTTTAATACCAAGCAATTAAAAAATGCCGAATACCTATTATTGACTTACGTAGCCAAATATCCGAATGATTTTTTCTCTTATTACCTGCTCGCATCAATTTATGCTCAGGAAAAAGATGTGGAAAAATCCTTGAAATACCTGGAATTATCATTTAAAACTGGATTCAAGGAACTTGATACAATAATCAATGATCCAGACTTTCTGAATATCATCCAACAAGACGGCTTCAATAAGCTTAAGGATCAATATTTTCCAAAATAGTTCAAAAGCTTGAAATAAAATCCTTCCACGTCCATAATTTGAGATCAATGCAAATTCCGCTTTATGCTGAATCGACGGAAATACTAATTCAAGTCAATATTTTGTCGGGTATGACAACTCGTACAACAACATTAGACTTATAAGCAGTTAAGCCCCTTACGAATATTAAAAATCCAACTTTAGCATTAAATCCTAGATTGTCCAATTTTTTGATCCCTCCATTAATATGTCGGGGTGGACCCCTCAACGATTTTTTAAATTTCAAGGCTTTAAAGTCAACAAAATCAAATATTTTCGTTGACTCTTGAGGCTTTACTCTGAGGAAAATCCACTAATGCGGATTTTGGGTTCAAAGAAAAAGGGCTGTGATTCAATGGAATCATAGCCCTCACTATGTTGGATGTGCTTGAAATAAATAGGATTATTTCATCAGCATCTCTGCTCTTGAATAAGTACCCAAACGCATAGAGTAGCCTATGTATGCTATTCGCACCATGTTGTTGTCCTTGTTTTCAGCTGTAAGCTCTTCATACAATCTTGAGGCTTCGTAATGCATATGTCCTCTTTCCATTGCCACTGCCTCCATCAATTTCTTAACAAATGGTTCAGCTGTTTCGTAAATTTCAGAAGCTTTGATTGTGCTTTTTCTTTCACTGTATTGATCTTCGGTCATGATCTGAAAAGGAATTTCATCAGATACTTGAACTGCTTCAGACTTAGCAACAATTTGCCAATAATAAGTCTTGTCATTAGAAAGCTTCAAACTTGGGATATCGACAGTGACAGAAGTATCAGTAGTGTTTACTGAATGAATTACTGTATTTTGGTCATCCGATATTTTAAAGGTATATTCTTTTTGACCTTGGAATTTAAGCCATTTGAATCGCATTGTTGCATTTCGATAGAAGCCACCTGGTGTGCAAATGCCAATTACAATTTGAGCAGGAGTCCAACCTCCAGTTGTTGTGCCCTTTCCTGCTACTCCCCAGCCTCCTGTAGTTGTCCCTTTACCTGCTACTCCCCAGCCTCCACCTGTCGTGCCTTTGCCAGCTACTCCCCAGCCCCCTGTAGTAGTTCCTTTGCCTGCTACTCCCCAGCCTCCTGTGGTTGTTCCTTTACCTGCTACTCCCCAGCCTCCTGTAGTCGTTCCTTTTCTAGCCACTGTCCAGCCGTCTCCTCTAAAAACGTTAGATTTGGAAAATGCTCCACCCTCAGTCATGTATGCAGCAGTCTCAAAAGAAGCTTCTAAAAATTTTCCAAAAAAAGGATCGAAGTTCAATGTGCTTGAACGCATATTGCTTTCAAATAGTTTGTTGCCCAGAAAGCTGCCTTTGCCTGTAAGATTCTTGAATTTCGCATTCTGATATACCAATGCTTTGGAACCTAACTTTAAGCTTATTTTACTGTTTGGACTCATTACAGATCCTGAAGGTAGTTTTTCTGCTTTACTGCCTGAAGCTTTAGCAGTAACAGATCCTGAACTGGAAATAACGTAAACCGGGTCTTCTTTTTGTCCAAATAAGCTAAAACTTATCAACATTAGCATTAATCCGGTAAGGAATTGATTTTTCATTTTTTAGGGTTTTTCTATTAAAAAAGAGATTTTTTTGAGAAGTAACTTCCCCACTTGGTGACTTTGTTTTCATTGCCAATTATAAAAATCAAATTAGGGTAAACGAGAATAGCACCTTGAGGTGTTTCGATTCTATTGGAGGCTTCACCGTATAGTTTAAGCACTTCAGCCATGGTACTTCCAATACCAATATCCAATATTGTCCTAGACTTACTATTAGGTTTTGTAATTAAGAAATAATTATAAACCTCCTCTTGATGGTTCAGATTGTAAATGAGTTGACAATCCAAACTGTCCCACTGGAAAAAACTGAATGCATTGCTTAAAGAGACAGTTTTATCAAGAATAACAGGTGGACTCATTTTACTTAAAATAGTTGCGAGATCAAATCCGCCAATAGCATCTTTCGGTGCAGTTTTAGATGGCGCTTTATCAATTGGAGGCACATAGCCGTTTTTGAGAATTTCTAAATTCTCCTTAGCCAGCTCACTGTTCATTTGAACTCCTCTTTCAAACATCATTTGTGCGCCACTGGTATTTCCCGCTTTGGCCATCAAAATACCGGAAAGGATAGAGATATCTATGAGTGTTTTTGAATTTTCATTTCTGGTTGCAACATCAAACGCTTCCTTATTTGCAAAAAACATAGCTCGCGTAGTGTCGCCTAATAGTGCATATGCTGTAGCTTTATTTAAGTATGCCGGAGCATATTCTGGATCAAGACTTATTGCATTGTCAAAGTATCTGATTGCCTGCTTAAGCAATTCCTCTCTTTTGGAAGCTGCACCCACATCTCTTGAACCTGCCGATTCTAAATCTAGCTCAACCACATATTTGAATTTTAATACCTTCGGATCAAACAACTGGATGGCCTGAAATAGAACATTAACACCAACATTGTTATAAATTTCACGACTTTGATAGTGCTTCAAAATATATTGATAATACTCAAAAGCTTCAGGATACTTGCCGATCGATGCCATGAAATTCGCCATTTCAAATACATCAACCAAGGATTCAAGTTTTTGGGCACTTCTTCTGGCCAATTCCATTCGATCAGTCAAACTAGGATAACCTTCTAATTTCTCTCCTATTCCATATTCTTTGTACAAACCTCTGATCAATTCATCCCCTTTGGCAAACATGCCATAACCAGCCGAATAAGCCAAAAATCCACCTAGATAATCTGCCTGAGTTTCATTGGCTACCTGATCCTGAACTGTCCGAATGGATTTACCTACTTTTAAATCAATATTTTCAGAAGCAAAGCTACTTTTCCATGCGTGTTTTTCATAATAATGTGTCAACTCATGTCCAAGCAAAAAAGCAATTGCCGCATCTCCATAGGGCTTGCAAGCATTAAAAGCCTTGAGTTCGAGCACTATTTCAAGATTGTCATAATCAATACTGGCAACTCTGGATACTTCGTCTCGAAGAAACACTTGTGGCACAGGAAATCTGGAATCACCTCTTGCCTCGACAAGTCTGTCATAAATTTTCTTTACCAAACGAAAATCATTACTTCTGCCACCAACATTATTTGATACAGATGTAGGTGTAGAATCTGAAGTTTGCACCATTGGCAAAGTGCCAAATCGTTCTTGAGTGTGAGAAGATGAATGCAAAAACAAAACAATACCAAGAATCATGACTAATGATAAGGCATTAAATTTATAGCGAAACATCAATAAATAATTGTGTGTAAGCGCTTTCATCTTATGAAGTTACTACAATTTTTCATTTGGCTTTGAGTTTGAGTTTTATTGTATCAATTTCCCTGATAAAGCTGTTTTAAATGATTAAAAGTAAAATATTCCTTCAAATGCTACCAGCAATAAACTAATTACAATTATTGGATATACCCAGTCGAATCGATTATTATCACTGCCAAGAATAAAATTATCATTTAGCAGATCTTTTGATAATGAATTGTTTGGAGTAAATATTGACCTGCCCGGCTGGCAAATTTGAAACTGTTCCTGCCCTGGTGCTGGTAGTATTATTGAGCTCTGTTTCCATAAAAAGAGTTTCAAAAGGATCCAGATTTGCTCCGGGAATGCTTCTTTTTTGAGTTTGATCCACCGAACTGAGGTTAATAGGATTTTTGGTGGCTATAAGCCGCATCAACTCATTACCATAGGGTGGATTGATTCTAGATTCCCGACTCAACCTTTCTTTTCCTGGAAGTAAATAATAATCTGATGGGGATTCCATAGGTCTTGGATAAACTACATTAATTTTTTCGTCAGGCTGAAAATCCAAAATAGTGTAATAAGCAGGATTGCTTCCGTCATTGAACACATGCAATTGAATGGTATCCCCAACCAATAGCTCTAAAATTCCATCGCTATTTTTTAAACTATCCATTGGATATTCCGCAGGTACTCTTTTCCCATTTCTCGACAATAAAATGATTTCAAAATTCACTTGTAACCGTTTATTCTCTTGATTCAATTTACGCAAAAATTGAGCTTGCCCATACTTTTTAATTGAATTTACGAGACTCTTTAATAGTTTGTCTGGTGGCAATTTTTTTGAAAAATCATCAATCTTAACTTCAGCTTTGTTGATCAAGACCAGTTGATCTTTTTCTGCGTATAGAAATAAATCTGGGTTGGAATTAACTCTTTTTAAGAAAGGCAATTGAAAAAGCTTTTTAAAAACCATGGTGTCAGTTTCCACAACTGAACTATCCAATTGAAGATCAACGCTGATATTTCCGAAATTTTCTTCCTTTATGAATACCCAACTGAATACCAATTGCTCCTGTGAAAAGCTGTCCTTTAAACTTACAATACTTGCACTGCTTGCTGTTGAACTTACTACTCCAGTTGCTATTGGTTTTACTTGTTCTATTTCACGTGTTTCGGGAGGATAAAATCCCACAACTGTACCTATCGTGAAACCGCTTAAAAAACCAGCATCTATAGTAACTTGATTTGGATTGTCCCATGATTTGACAATATTATAATTTGGTGATCCAAGGTACTTCCCGCCCAAAATCTGCTGATTCAAAACTCCAGTTGCTTCAGGTGTCTGATTATTAGGTTGTGCGGAAATTGTCAATCTGATCCTGTCAAAGAGCTGTTGATAGCTGGCACCTGCCGAAATATTATTCAATTCTTTGCTGAAAGCATAACTCAAAGATCCACACATGACTTTATTTTCTGCTTGTACTTCAAAATTTCTCTGGCTTGCCATCGAACCAAAAAAAGCAACCAATGAAGCAAGATCTTTTGTATCCTCTTCTGTATAAAGCTCTTGATTGGATTCGGTTTTTCCTTTTTGAGACTGAGCGCGATATTCAGGTGAGGCCATAGGCAAATCAACTCCTCTTGAGCTTCCGATTCCTCTTGTGGATGTACCAGAATGACAGGCATCGATGGTCACCAACAAGTGTCCCTCCTTTCCCAATTTCTTTCTAATACGGTCATATAAAGCCCCCAATGTGTCATCTGCAATATGCTTCTCGCCCTTATAATTATATAGCCCAAAATCCTTAATCGCATCAACTGGAACCAGTGCTTCGTCGTACCCGTCTATTTCATCTCCGTTGTAGTCTTGGATTTGCTGACCATGTCCTGAAAAGTGGAAATAAGCGATATCACCAGCTTGGGATTCATCGATCAAATGTTGTTCGATATTCGAAATAATAGCCCTCTTCGTGGCTTGCTCATTTTTTAAGATAAAAATATGCTCTTTCAGAAAACCCAATTTGAACAATGCACTCTCTATCAGGGGTATGTCATTTATAGAATTGATATCCAAGAGCTTAGAGGAATCAGGATAATCGCCAACTGCTACAATCAGTGCACGCTTTTGTTGAGCGAACAAAATATTTGCAAAGCAAAGCGAACTCAAAAGAAAAATTAGAGCAACTCTCATATGCAATTTCAATTTTATCATTGGTGAAGATAGTTAAACCTATCATTCAGATCATATTTCATGTCATAAAATATAGATAGCCAAACCTTGATAATAAGGTCAAACAAATGATCTATTGCATTTAATACCAAATTTTAAGAAAACTTATCGTGTTCATCAATAACACAAATAACTGAAAAACAAGATTCAAAACCTATCGCGTACCCCATAAGTGATTTTATTTACCAGCAGATGGCAACTAACCGTAAAATATAAAATCTTATATTCGCACCAATACCCCGACTTAAAATGAAATCGCTTCAAGTCCTTCTAATTTTATGTTTGCAACTTTCCACTTTGATTGCACAAAATACGGGAAAAACCTATGCCTTAGTTGTAGGAATATCGGATTATAAAGATCCACTAATTACCGATCTTCAATTTGCAGAAAGAGATGCGTTGATATTCAGTGAATATTTAGTTTCAAGAGCAGGAGGGGAAATTCCGAGAAATCAAATCAAGCTATTTTTAGGACAAGATGCCACAGTGGCAAATGTTTACAATGCCTTGGATTGGATTAAAAGCAAGGTAAAAGATGGGGACCAAGTTTATTTTTATTTTGCCGGACATGGTGATGTGGAAAGTTCGCTGTATAAACTCGGTTTTTTGTTGACTTATGATTCTCCGTTTCAAAATTACCTCAACAATGCCATCCGTATTGAGGACATTAACAATTTTGCGAATACCCTTTCAACAAATCAAAACGATATCATCAATACCTTCTTGATTACCGATGCATGTCATTCTGGTAAACTTGCAGGATCAGACAACAGAGGCACCTCTTTAGTTGGTGAACAATTATCACAAGTACAGGATCAAGAAATCAGAATTGTATCATGTGGGCCAGATGAAAAATCACTTGAAAGCATCATCTGGGGTGGCGGAAGAGGGGTATTCTCATTTTATCTGATCAATGGTATGAGGGGGTTGGCTGACAAGGATAATAATCAAATAGTAACCTTACAAGAACTGAAAACATACCTTGAAACCAATGTCACCAATGATGTCAGTACCATTAAATTAAAAAAACAAAACCCTGTAATAGCCGGAAAACCACTTGCAGTCATATCAAAAGTCACTGAAGCCGCACCCGCCATTTTTATAGATTCAAGTCTGGCTACATTGAGAATATCTGACGGGGCAAGGGACGTAACTCCCTTAACTGCAAATAGTCCTGATTCAATTAATAATTTCTTTAAGTATTTCAGGAAAGTTGATTTATCAACTGCTATTGACTTTGATCAAATCTTAAGCTTCCAAAGGGTTGATGTCCCAGATATTGTGCTCAATAACTTTAAAAACATTGATCTCAAATCTGAAATTATTGGATTCAACATCGATAGTCTTCTGCAGGCAATGAATAGGCCAGGCTACAAGACCAGGTTCAATTACGAGTTTGCAGCTATGATCCATGATCAAATTCAAGCAGCCATCAATCTTTATCTCAAGGGCGATGAAACTGAACTAGAAAAACGGCAGTACTACAACTTAGAAACCAACAATTACTACAAATATCCATCGATGATTCAAACAGCCATGATGCTTATTGAAAAAGATCACTACCTGTACCGAATTCTGGAACTAAAACTGCATTATTTTAAAGGTGTTTCAATTCGCTTGAAAATTCCACAGTCATTCCAAAAAGACACCTTGATCAAAAGTGCATTAAAAGAACAACTACTTGCCCTAAAACTCGAAGACAAAGCAGCTTATGTTCAAAATGAACTTGGCCTTATTTACGAATATAAATTACAGAACGATATTGCCAAGAAATACTACCAAAGAGCGATAGAACTTTCGCCAACTTGGTCAATTCCCAAAGCCAATTTGAGCGGCTTATTTTTTCAAGAGAAAAAATTCAAGGAAGGAATAGAAATTGGCTTGACGGCAAAGGCACTGCTACCACCCTGTCAGGTAACTCATATTAATTTAGGAAGGAATTATGCTGGTATGGGAAATTGGTTGCTCGCAGAGGAGCAATTCAGGAAATGCATCGAGTTGAACTCCTTCAATTATTATCCTTATAAAGAATTGGCACATGTTTATGCCCACAACTTAGACTATAAGATTGCTGATTCTTTATATTTCGAGGCCAATGCCAGAACTCAGGGCTTTAACTTTCAACTAGAGGATCCCATAGGATTTACTGACCCAACACGTCCTATTATGTTGCCCCCAAGCGCCACGTTCACTATGGCTTACCTTGAAGAAAATATTGATACAAGCTTTAAAGGCAAAGCCGGAATTATTTCTGGATTCTATTGGGCTCATTATTACTTCCAACAAAAATCCTTTGGACCTGCAAAGGGATTATTTAATAAATTGCTATCCGTAGATTCTCAAAATCCATTGGTTTACAAGTACTTAGGCGAGATCTATCTCCTTGAAAAAAACTTTGCTGCTGCCGAAATTAACTTAAAATATGCCGAGAAGTATTTTCTGGATTACGAGCAATTTCAGAGTTATCTCAAAGAAATTATACCAACTCAAAAGAATGCAGATAACTGCTCAATAGATGTTTACTCGAAAAGTAACTTCACGCTCAATGAAATTTATATCTTGTTGGGGACCGTTTATCAAAACTGGAAATTCTATGAAAGGGCAAGGGTCTATTTCATGAAAAACTTGGAAGTAGCACCGGGTTATTATGCAAATTCTTTGGTGTGGGAATTACTCGAAAAACAAGGCAATTATGAAGATTGCGAAGAATTCATAAAAAATTACTGCATGCAGGATAAAGTCAAAGGAGCAAAAGCACTGAACGATTTTTACAAACGCAGGCAGAATGCAAATCCTACAGACTTTAAATATTTTTATGTTGCAGGAAAACTTCTGAACAATTTGTCCTTGCCAGGCAATATTTATGGACCAGGACCCAAATTGACTCGTGCAGGCGATGAAGAGTACATGATAAATGAACCGATAGAAGAAGGCGTTTCAAATTTCATGAAAGTGATTGAACTTACAAAAGATACGATGCTATGGGGCGAATGCTATGAAATTATCGGAGACTTTTATTTGGGGGCAGACTCAATCAATAAAGCCATTGAAAATTATACTTTGGCCATTCAATTTAAGCCTGACAACCCAGACACAAGAATTAAATTAATCGATTGCTGTGATGAAATGTATCAATTCGAAGCTGGATTGAAAAGTCTTCGATATCTGAACGAGCACAATCAACTCAGTTATAAAAAAATGATACAACTGGCTAAATATGAAATCTATCAAAGTAATTTTAACCAAGCAGACCAACTATTGAACACTGCACAGTCATTGGAACTTTCCCCGATGGAGGAAATTATAAACTTGAAGGCAATCTCCAATTTACACGCAGGAAAGCTTAAACCAGCACTGGCTTATTTTCTAAATATGGATAAACAAAAACCCGACAATGCTTTTTTTCAATATGTAATTGCTCATATTTATGCTCAACAAAATAGTGACAAGCAGGCAATCCAATGGCTAAAAATGGCTTTGAAAAATGGCTTTGCCTACGGCCATGTAATTGATAATGATGACACTTGGTGGAAACTCAAAAAAAGCAGATATTGGAATCAAGTCAAAGATTCAATACCCATGAATAAATAATTCAAACATAACTAAAAAAGTGGGACCAAACAGCGTAGCTTGATTGCGCCCATCGCGTAAAAAATCCTAGTTTGAAATAATTACTGGCAGCTTGGATTCATTGATTTTTCCATTTAATTGCGCCAGATCTTCCTTCTTAATTGCTTCCAGCATCCTAGATTGCTCCTCTATTAGCTTTGATAACTCATTAAACACTGCTCTACTTTGCTCCGATGGCCGATTGCTACCATTAGAAACAACGTTGTACAAGCCTGCCAATTTATCATCCAGTCGGATTGGGAAATTGAGCATATCTTGATTGGCTTGTATTTTATTCTGATGAAGTGCGTCATCAATGGCCAATAACTTTTTTGTTATAACATCGGAAGAGTCTTTCAGGTCTTTGGGTATTTTGTCCCCAAGTTTTGAAGTGTATTGGCTGATTTGATTTCGAAGATCTCTATTCTCCTTAAGCATTTTAATCAGTTTTGAAAACTTATCGCGAACTTCAATCAAGAAGGCATGCTGTATGACCAAATCGTCATCAGTCGCAGATATTTCAGGATTGCGCAATACTTTAAATGGAATTAATTGACTGTCCTTCTCCATAAATATCTGCATGTAGAAATCACCAGGAGCAGCAATTGGCCCCCCAACACTCCCATTCCAAAGCATCAATCCCTCTAGTTTTTCCGCAACCGGATAACTAAAATCCCAATTAAATTGATTCAAACCCCTTTTAAGCTGAATCTTTAAATTTTTGTCTTTTTCAGTCGATGAATAAAGCTTGACCATTTTTTTATCTTGATCCAAAATCTTGAATTTTATCAATGTGGATGTATCAGGTTCTTTTGCCAACCAAAAATTCACAACAGCACCCGGTTTTGGATTCAATCCAGCATTCTTTGGATTTTCTTCTCTTGATCCGTTTATTAAAAATGCATCACGCATCTTAAATACTTGATTGGACTTGTTTAAAATATCGGTATTCATCTCTTGCAAAATGGTCAGATCATCCAATATCCAGAAGCTCCTTCCCTGTGTGGCTATAACTAGGTCATTATTTTTGATTGTCAAATCAGTAATTGGCACAACAGGAAGATTGTTTTGAAAAGGCGTCCATGATTGACCATCATTGAATGAAATATATAGACCGCTTTCAGTTCCCGCATACAACATTCCTTTTCGTTTGCGGTCAGATCTTATGACTCTCGCAAATTCATTCCTTGGAATACTTTGATCTATTCGAGTCCAAGTCAAACCGTAATCTTCAGTTTTATAAAGGTAAGGCGTATTATCATCTAGCTTATATCGGGTACTGGCAAAATACATTTTACCTTTTTGAAATGGATCTGCTTCAATACAATTGATCTGGGACCATTCAGGCAAGTCTTTGGGCGTTACATTCTGCCAATCTTTACCTCCATTTTTTGTCACATGAATGAGCCCATCATCTGAGCCTACCCAAATCACACCAGGCTCAACCACAGATTCATCCATCGTGAAAATAGTGCAATAATATTCAACAGTAGTATTGTCTTTGGTTATGATTCCACCACTTGCCTTTTGCTTTGACTTGTCATTTCTGGTAAGATCTGGAGACAATATATCCCAACTTTGACCGCCATTGGTAGTCTTAAACAAAACATTTCCTGCGGCATAAAGCACTTTGGGATCATTTGGTGAAAACATCAATGGAAAATTCCATTGAAAGCGATATTTAGCACTTTCGGCGCCATGACCAATTATGTCATCAGGCCAAATATTGACAGAACGCGATTCCTTTTTCAAGTGATCATATCTGCTTAAATACCCTCCATAACTTCCTCCATAGACTACATTGGGATTCAATGGATCTGCCACAATATAGCCACTTTCACCACCTGCTGAACCATCAAAATCATTGTTATTGATACTGCCATTCAAACTTCTGTGAAGTATCCTAACGCTTGAATTATCCTGCTGGCCACCCAATATTCTATAAGGGACATGATTATCAGTGCTCACCCGATAAAACTGTGCTGTTGGTTGATTGTGATACGTGCTCCAATTGGCACCAGCATCAAATGAAATCTGGCCACCACCATCATCCCCAATGATCATCCTATTTGGATCAGTGGGATCTATCCATAAATCATGATGATCACCGTGAGGCGTAGATATGGATTGAAATGTCTTACCTCCATCATTGGATCTGAAGAACTCAACATTTAAGACATAAACGATATTTTCATTCTTGGGGTCTGCAAATATTTTGGAATAATACCAAGCCCTTTGCCTCAATTTCCGCTCTTCATTTATTTTTTCCCATGTTTCGCCAGCATCATCACTTCTAAATACCCCACCTTCATTGGATTCAATGATGGCATAATAACGGTCAGGATTAGATGGGCAAATTGATATGCCTGAGATTCCGATAACTCCTTTGGGAAGTCCTTTATTGGATGAAATATTTGTCCAATTTTCCCCACTGTCAATTGATTTCCAAATGCCAGAACCTATCCCGCCACTCTCCAATGAATAAGGTGTTCTTTTGACATTCCAAAAAGTTGCAAGTAATATTTCTGGTTGTGTTGGATTAATTGCAAGGTCAACTGCTCCAACTGAATCACTAACAAACTTGACACATGTCCATGTTTTACCACCATCTTTTGTCTTGAATACTCCTCTCTGATTGTTTCTTCCATAGAGGTGTCCGAGCGCTGTGCAATAAACGATATCTGGATTTTTGGGATGAATGATCATTTTAGAAATATGCCTAGAATCATCCAAGCCTATTTTAGTCCATGTCTTTCCACCGTTCATTGATTTCCATGCGCCATTTCCATGTGATACATTGCCCCGCATAGTGTTCTCACCACCACCAACATAAATAATATCTGGGTCACTTTTGCTAATGGCAATTGAGCCAATTGAGCCCCCAAAATATCCATCGGAAATATTTGCCCAATGGCTCCCTCCATCTTTGGTTTTCCAAATTCCACCGCCAGTACTTCCGAAGTAAAAAACTTCCTTCTTAATCGGATCTCCTGCCACTGCAGCACTCCTGCCACCTCGCCAAGGTCCCACATTCCTGAACTTCAATTCTTTCAACAACGTTGGATCATGATCCTTAGATTCAACTTGGCCTTTGGCTTTTTTATCTTCTTTCTGAGCGCTTACAATGCCAATTGGAAGTAAAAAAACTAAGAGAGAAAAAGCGTACTTTAACATAAGCGGAGAATTTTGACATAAATGTAAGGCGAAAGAATTGAGCCAAAATCTATTAAATTAAAGTATTTATAAAAAAAAACTGAAGCCAGATTTCAAGAGCAATAATTGCCATAGAGTTTTGCTGCTTGCCACCTTTATCGAATTTTAAATACTTATTTAAAGTCATGGAGATTAAATTGGTTTAACCCAACTAATTTCTGCAACAATCAAAATTTCGTCGATTCAGAGTCTGATACTGATTTTAGATTAAACCCAAAATCGGATTAGCGGATTTTACCACTGAACAAAGCCTTTTGAGTCGACGAAAATCTTTGATTTTGTCGAGGTTAAACCCCGATAAATTTTTGGAATAACCAAAAATTTCGTCGATTCAGCGTCTAACACTAAATTTGGGTTAAGCTCAAAAGAGAATAGATTTGAAATTCAGTTTTAGTAACAAAACCGAGTATGATTTGATAACTTTATGCCTTTTAAAGGTATAAACCACTAAAGAAATAAATGCCATGTTTAATCTAAGATTTAATTCATCTATTCAATTGGTACCTACCTTGCTTTTTTGTCTCTTGTTTTGCCAATTTGAGCTTGCTGGACAAAACAGTAGTCCGAATAAAAAAGCCCTCCTTATTGGAGTAAGTAGTTATCCAGAAACTGGTGGCTGGAACGCAATTAATTCAAATAACGATATTCAATTGGTACATGAAACGCTTTTATCCAAAGGATTTGGCGATCAAAATATCAATATTCTCCAAAATGAGAAAGCTACAAAGAGTGCTATTTTAAAGTCTTTAAAAACCGATTTGGTTAATACTTGTAACGCCGGTGATATTTGTTATTTCCAGTTTTCAGGGCATGGACAACAAATGCAAGATAACAGTGGTGATGAAATAGATGGATACGACGAATGCTTGGTTCCTTATGATTCACCTAAGAAATTTGACGCTGTAAATAATACCGGACAATTCTTAATTACCGACGACGAACTTAATAATGCCTTAACTGCACTTAGAGAAAAATTAGGCCCAAAAGGTCATTTGATCGTAGTTTTGGATGCGTGTCATTCTGGCACAGGAACCAGAGGATTTGTTCAAGCTAGAGGTACAACTGAATTGATGGCGAATCCTGAATATGTAGAAAAAGCCAACGTAGTTCACATGGCCAAAGAGTTCAATGAATTGAACAAGCAAAACAGCCTAAAACCCAATAGCAAACCATTGGCTCCGTATGTTGCTTTTTTTGGGTCTGCTCAGCATCAGTTAAATTATGAAATGGAAGATGCACAAGGCAAACATTACGGTTCACTTACTTATGCCCTAACTAAAACCCTTGCAAATTCAAATCAAAATGAAAGTTACAGAGAATTATTTGAGGATATAAGAATAGAGATGGCCAAAATAGCTCCTCTTCAAAACCCACAGGCGGAAGGTGATCTTGATATTGAAGTCATGAATGGCAAAAATCTAGGAAAATCTGAGTTTTTCACGCCATACAATATAAATAGTGAAGTGGAATTTATGATCAATGCTGGTCAATTACTCGGAATAAATGAAGGGTCAATCATAGGACTTTATGATGCCAGTACAAGAAGTATTGAGAATGGGACACCAATTGCCAAAGGTAAAGTAGTAAGCAATCTGCCAACAACTGCTAAAATCATAATGGATACTCCAGTTGAAATGGCAAAAATACTAAAAAGCCGGGTGTTTGTAATTGAAAAAAGCTTTGGAACCATAAAAATTTCGGTTCAAATACAAACACGGGATACTGCACTTAACACGCAGTTGAAACAAGAACTTGGGGCCAAATCTTTTATCAAATTGGTTGATCGCGATGCCGATCTCTTACTCGGAACACAAATTTCTAGAGGCGCTGGGAATGCAGTAACTTTGAAATCAAAAGCAAATTACACCATTGACAGTTTGAATTACTCAAGTTCACTCAATTTCCCAATAGAATTGATGATGCGAAGACTGAGGAAATACATGCAAGCAGAATTTTTTAAAAATCTTGAATTGGAGGGTCGAAGCCTAAATGTAAGTTTCAAAATAGTTCCAAATGCCCAACTCAAAGACAATCCGGCAATTGAAAGTATCAAGGGATTAGAAGCTGATGCAGCTGGCCAGAAGTCAATGAAAATAGATGATTCTTTTTGGATTATTGTCAGCAATCAAGGTACGAAACCAGCTTATTTTTCATTGATTGATATTCAACCAGACAATATTATTAATCAGCTTCTTCCAGGTGATCATTTTACGCCAGAAGAAATGAGAATTTTGCCAGGTGAGACAAAATTAATTCCTTTAGAGTTTAAGATTGGCGCTCCACTTGGCAACGAAATGTTTAAACTTATTGCTTCAGACAAACCAATGGATTTGAAACCAATTACCGGTACCAGAGGCAATCAAAAACAAAGCCCAATTGAAAAATTATTCAATGATTCATTTAGTGAAGAGTTTTATCAAACCAGGGGCGGATCAGCTGTAAATTTTAATAGTTCAGACCTGAACACTGCAACAGAAACATTCATAATAATTCAAAACTAACTGTAATGAAAAACATATTTTTCATCATCATCCTAAGTCTTGCGAGCTATATAAATGCTCAAGATCTGCACATTTACTACGATGTATTCAGTGACAGCACTTGGTACATGAAAAATGGAAAGTCAATTGAAGAGCCAACTGTAAAAAAAGGCAACAAAGCATACCTTCATTTGATTGAATACAATAATTATATCTATAGAGCAAACGTGGATGTCAATCAGTATTCTCAGGATCAAAATGCCGATCCAGGAACTCAAAACCTTTTCAAAAGCCTTATACCTGGAGTATTGGGAAGTTTGATACCAGGAAATTTAGGCGGCGGATTGCCATTTATGGATGTGCCCGTGTATGGAAAAATATTGAATACTTTAACTGGAACTGCTGGCCAAACTGCAGCAAGAGGTGAGCAGGAAGAAGTTCAAAATTTCAAGAATCAGGTCGTGTTATTGGAAAATGAAAAAAATCAGATAAACACATTGGTGCTAGAAATCAACAAAAGAAAGAAAGCAACAGCAATGCTTAAGGCAAGCCCTGAATTTATCAATGACATATCAAAGCTAGAAAGCATCAAGCCATCACAAATCAGATCACTCATGTTTAATTATTTGAATGGAGCTTTATTGGTTAATGATAGTACTGGTTTCACTGCCGAAGATATACAAAGGCTAAACTTTAAATTGTTGGAAATACCTAGCCTTGAGCAACAAGCAAATGAAAAATTAGCTAATTTCAATGATGAAATGAAAAACCTCAAAAAACAAGTAACCATTTTGAAGGGTGTAGATCATGGTATTGACGAGCTATATGATTTATTGGGTACTCTCTCCAATAGTGAAAAAGAGATCAATAAAGATTTGACTACGCTTACTGCATTAGTTGTTAAAGATAGCCTAAGTGGAGAAACTGATTACACAAAGGATATTTATAAATACTTCTTGAAATATTTGGAGTTAAGCAACAACAAATTTGCTTACACCCAAGAAACAGATGCAGAACAAAGATATTTGAATTACAATGTCAAATTGACTAAGATAAATACTTTGAATTCTGGTGCTGACAATGAAGAATTCAGATCAAAGTCATTCGATGTTAGAATTTATGGCAATCTTTTCTTTACACCATCAATAGGATTGGCTGCCGGAAAATTCCAGAAGGAACAATTTGATTATTCAGTGAGCGATAATGTCATCATTGGCGACAAGAAGACGCCTGTATCACTGATGATTACATCTATGGTGAATGTGGGTTATGACTTTAATAGTCTTGTTTCACCAGCTTTGTCTTTTGGGGTAGGTATTCCAATTACCAGTGAAGAAGCTTTGAGCAATATCAATTTTTTGGTAGGCCCTAGTTTGATGCTGGGCAGGAGCAGATCTTTTTTATTAACTGGTGGATGGTCGTTTTCAAAAGCAACAAGACTTGGAAAAGGGCTTCAAGTTGGCGATACTGTTGATTTAGGTGATGGTGAGCTTCCATCCAAACGCGCATTTGAAATCGGATATTTTGTTGGCTTGAATTATCGCTTTAGCGGAAACTAAAATCAAAGTATATCTTCAATCTACTGACTAAAAACAAGTACTAATGGACGATAGCCAAAATAATGAAAACCCTTCAACTCAAATAAAAAGCTCTATGGACCTTGATTTAAAAATTCGAAACCTTTACCAATCACACTTCAATGATGTAAAGTATTATGTCCTCCAAAATAGTGGCACGGTTGAAGATTGTCGTGATTTATTTCAAGAAGTAGCCTTGGTTTATTTCAATCAATTAAAAAAGCCTAGCTTCGAGTTGACAAGCAGCGAAAAAACTTACATCTTGGCTGTTGCAAGAAACCTTTGGCTTAAAAAAATTAGAGATACCAGGCCTACTTTTCAACCTTCAGAAGATTGGCTGAACAATATTGAGGACGTTTCGATTGACGAAATTCAACAATCCAAAACCAAAAATGACCTTTTGGACTACATCACCAACGCCATTGAAACAATTGGAACAGAATGTAAAGAAATAATACTCATGGCCTTTTTTCAAAAAAAATCTGCTGCTGACATTGCAATGGCAACTGGCTATGCTGAGGGATTCATAAAAGTAAAAAAACACAGGTGCCTGCAAGGACTCAAAAAAATGGTCTTCGATTCAGGACAATTTAAAAACTATCTGGCAACATCATAAATTCAAAATCATGAATGACGATTTCACAACGCAAGAAGAAATTCTAGATTACTTGGAAAATAACTTAAGTGTTGAACAAACTAAAACATTTGAAGACAAAATGGCTTCTGATCCTACATTCCTGGCAGAAGTTGAACAATACGAGCATTTGATGAATGGTATTGATGCATTTGGAAACAAAGTTACCGCAGATAAAATCCATACAATTGAGGGCAACTTAGCTGAGGCAGGCTTTTTTGAGGAAGGTCAACCAGCAGCGGCGGGTACCATCCAAAAAGTATCTTGGGTAAGTCGTCGATTGCTTCGCTTGGCAGCCGTTTTTGCAGGTGTGGTAATCTTAGGATATCTCATTTACAATCAGACCAGCTCCTTGAAAAACAACAACATCTTCGTCCAAAATTTTGTAATTGACCCTAGCAATGTGGAAAGTACAATAGCGCGCTTTACACCCAACGGGCTTGTACCTGCGGTGTCTGGACCAGATGATCAATTTATCAAGGCGTTGAAAGCTTTTAGAGACAAAGATTATGCAGCAGCGGTGGATTTGTTGTCAAATACTCCAGTGACAGAAATCAATAAAAACTATAAATCCTATTATTTGGGCTTATCGCTCTTAGAAACTAACAGCGCAACTGAAGCGGTACAAGAATTAAATATTATCAGATACAAGGATCAATTTGAATTTTACTACCATACCAATTACTATTTAGCCTTGGGCCTTATCAAAACGTATGCCCCTCTTTCGGATGCAACTGCGGCACTCCAGATTGCCGTAAATGTGCGTGATGCTAAGCTAAGAGAAAAAGCTCAGAAAGTACTTGTTGAAATCAATTCCTATGGAATTAATAACTAAAATATTAAAACAATTCAATCATGTAAGTTTAGTAATTGGGTTGTTTTGTTGCGCCAATATCACGCTTGGTAACAACCTAAAGTGGTCACAGAAAATACTTCAAAAAGTATATGAGACCTCCGGGTACCCTAAAATAGACCAGCCAAAAATAAAGTTGCTTTCAACTAAAAAATATGGAGCATACTTTGAACCTGCAGAAAACATAATTTTCATTGAAAGTGAACTGTTGAAAATTTGCAGAGCATTTGGTAAAGATTCATCCAACGCTCTGGCATTTGTAATAGGTCATGAACTTGCTCATGCTATTTACAAACACGTGCATACTGGAATTGCACCAACCAGCTTTCTTCAGTATGCGGACAAGTATGATTCACATGAAAGAGAAGAACAAACTGCTGATATTCAAGGAGTTTTTATGTCTTATCTGGCAGGTTTTCGGCCCGAATCTATTTTAAGTCAAATTTTGGATAAAATCTACTTCACCTACAAAATAACGGATTCCATCAACGATCAATACCCAAGCCTTAAAACACGCAAAAACAGTATCAAAGAAGTTTTAAAGCAGGTTGACATCCTTACAAATCTCTTTGATGCTTGCAATATCTTAATTATGCAAGAAGAATACGGATTGGCCAAAACTGGATTGGAATACATAATACAATATTATCAGGGTCCAGAAATTTTCAACAACCTCGGGGTGGTACATCTGCATTTGGCTCAATTCTACTTTGATCCCACAATTGATGTTTATGCCTATCCCTTTGAAGTAGACTTAAATACACCTCTCAAAAAAATTTATAAACCACGTGGAGACCTTAGCACAGAGGACAGGATACTTAGAAGCAATTATCTTGAAATGGCAAAAAAGAATTTCAACCAAGCGCTAGTACTGAATCCACAATATTCTCCAGCTATAACCAATTTGGCATGTTTATTAATTCTCAACAATCAAACTGATAAGGCTACAGAATTCATTCAATCTCAACTCAACAACTCTTTTAGCCTAGAGAATAAAGCTGAAGTAAACTATAAATTTCAAAATCTTGCAGGAATTGCACACAGCATACAGAAAGACAAACGATCGCATGTTTATTTCGTCAATGCTTTAAAATCCAAAGAATCATTGACCCGTTCTTTTGCAAAATATAACCTGAACATGCTTTCTAATCATTCAAGATCAGCAAAAGTTAAACCCCATAATCAAAATCCTGATTTTGAAAAATCTATGAAACTGAGACCCAAGTTCTTACAGACTGATCGATTAGAGCTCACAAACGTTGCATTAGAATCGACAAAATTTCCATTGAAGTTCAGTTTCAAAATAAGCGGCGACGAATCCTTTTATCTTTTTAACAGAAGTGGAGCGGACTTGTTAGCGATAAAAAGAAAAAAAATCAATGGAACAAATCAAATAACATTAAACACTGATCAATTGCCAGTCAGTCCAGTGCCAGGCAAATACAACAACCAAAGAGGAGGATCAATTATTTCTTTGGTTCAAAATAAATCTCTGTATGCATTTGATAAAAAAAATAGCTTGATTGAAGCAATTTCAATTGCTTGCTATTAACATATCTTCAAAGATTTACAATAACTAATAATTACACTTTGGATCAAAAGGATGGAATACAGAATCTAAAATCCCATAGAAACTTTGGGCAACATTTTAAGACATTATTTTATGCTAATTCAAACATACACAATATCTTTATTGAGCATATTATTAATAACATTCAAGAACTGAATTATTTAATTAAGAAATTACCTAAATACGGTCATTACCAATTACATTTTTTTACTAAGTTTACGCTTGAATGATATTTTAATTGAACAGAAGTGATAACCAAATATCAAAACAGGTATAATTAATCATAGAGCAAATAAATTGCTCAACAAATAAAACTTAACTGGATTTTCTAACCTAAAACAATAATTAAAATGAAATCAAACATGTTAAAATTCGCAACTTGCTTAATCGTCGCTTTTGGATTGATGTTAGCAAACAATGTATCTGCTCAAGACAATGGT
>Ga0105044_10001959_pt1 | contig 27919 bp, 27 predicted proteins | sample MAT01_FD_78092 | JGI IMG/M metagenome (GOLD analysis project Ga0105044, IMG submission 78092) | Freshwater microbial communities from Lake Fryxell liftoff mats and glacier meltwater in Antarctica - MAT-01 | ecosystem: Environmental > Aquatic > Freshwater > Ice > Liftoff microbial mat | place... | reverse complement strand
TCATCTACGGCATGGCCCTCGAGGACCTCGGTCGTGACGGCGTGCTGGCGAGCGTCGGCGTCGAGCCGTCGGGCGAGGCCTTCAACGCCATCGTCCTCGACGAGGTCTCCAACCGCCCCTTCAACCCCATGATCAACTCGGGGGCCATCGCCACGACGGGACTGATCGCCGGCGCCGACCAGGTCGAGCGTCTGCACCGGGTTCTCCGCACGCTCAGCACCTACGCCGGGCGAGACCTCCAGGTCGACAGCGCCACGTTCTTCTCCGAGCGGGCCACCGGCGACCGCAACCGGGCCATCGCCCACCTGATGCGCAGCTCGGGCATGCTCCCGGCCGGTGACATCGACGAGATGCTCGAGCTCTACTTCCAGCAGTGCTCGGTCCTGGTCACCTGTCGTGACCTCGCGGTGATGGCGGCCACCCTGGCCAACGGGGGCGTGAATCCGTTGACCGGCGAGCGGGCGATCGAGCAGCGCTACGTCAAGGACGTGCTCAGCCTCATGCTGTCGTGCGGCATGTACGACTACTCGGGCGAGTGGGCCTACCGGGTCGGGGTCCCGGCCAAGAGCGGTGTCAGTGGCGGCATCGCCGCGGTGCTCCCCGGCCAGGCCGGTCTTGCGGTGTACTCACCGCCGCTCGACCCGAAGGGCAACAGCCTGCGTGGGGTCAAGGTCTTCGAGGAGCTGTCGTCGCGCTTCAGCCTCCACTTCATGGAGGTCCTGTTCCACAACAACACCCTCGGCCACGCCCTCGACCGCGCCGCGGCCGACGGCGCCGCCACCGGATCGAGCTGACGAGCGACCGCCCGTCGCCTCCTCAGCCCGCGACGGTCGTCCGAGACGCCGCGATGGTGTTGGCGGCGTCGCCGATGGCGACGAACAGGACCGAGGCGTCGTCGATGAGCTGGTCGAGGGTCAGATCGACCCGGCCGTGCAACCAGGTGATCACCAGTTCGCTCATGCCGCCGACCACCAGGCTGGCCGCGACCTTGACCACGGGATCGGTCGGGTCGCCGCGGTCGCGGGCGGCATCGTGCGCGCCGCGGGCGAAGAGGTCGGCCATCTCGAGCATGGCTTCGAGCCGGCGCCGGCTCAGCGCCTCGTTGCCCATGCCGGCGACGTAGAGCACCTGGGCCCGGAGCGGGTCCTCGGTGATGTAGCGCAGGAACGAGCCCATCACCGCGCGGGCGGTGGCCAACGGGTCGCCGTCGCCGACCGATGCCGCCGCGTCGAGGATGACGGCGAGGCCACCCTCGGCGGTGCGGTCGAACACCGCCACCAGCAGATCGTCGAGATCGTCGAAGCTCTCGTAGAAGTACCGCGGGTTCAGCCGGGCAGCCTCACACACGCCGCGCACCGTGGTGCCGGCAACGCCGATCGAACCCAGGAGCTCGAAGGCGGCATCGACGAGGATCCGGCGACGCTCGGCCTGGCGCTCGTCGAGCGGGACCCCCCGCCATCGGTTCGGCGTGGCCGCAGGTTCAGCTGGCACGGCACCTCCCCGTCCACCGGCCGGACGGACCCGACTCTGGCAACGAACGTTACCACCCTGCTAGCTTGGCTACGAGCGTTGCCAGATTTCGTCGGGGGTTCGCACCGGGTGCGGGAGACGAAGTGACCAGCGACGGTCCATCGCCATCCGCAGCCAGGAGGACGTGCCGTGCACGACATCGTCATCACCAACGCCACGATCGTCGACGGATCCGGGGCGGCCAGTCGCACCGGTGATCTCGCTATCGACGGTGACCGCATCACCGCTGTCGGCACCGTCGACGGAACGGGCCACCGGGTCATCGACGCCGAGGGGCGCCTGGTCACCCCCGGCTGGGTGGACGTCCACACCCACTACGACGGCCAGGTCACCTGGGATCCCGAGGTCTCGCCATCGGGCTGGCACGGCGTCACCACCGTGGTGATGGGCAACTGCGGAGTCGGCTTCGCGCCGGTGCGGGCGCAGGACCGCGACTGGCTGATCCAGCTCATGGAGGGGGTCGAGGACATTCCCGGCGCCGCGCTCGCCGAGGGCATGTCGTGGAACTGGGAGTCCTTCCCCGAGTACCTCGACGAGGTCGAACGCATGGACCGCGTCCTCGACGTCGCCGCCCTTCTCCCGCACGGTGCGCTGCGCGCCTACGTCCTCGGAAAGGGCCGGGGCAACGATGTCGCCACGGCCGACGAGATCGCCCAGATGCAGGCCCTCGCCAAGGAAGCCATCGCCGCCGGCGCGGTCGGCATCTCCACCACTCGAACCCTTCTCCATCGGGCCAAGGACGGCGAGCTCGCGGCGGGCACGACCGCCGCCGCCGATGAGCTGATCGCACTCGGTGACGCGCTCGGGGGGGCGGGTCACCGGGTGTTCTCGGTCGCCAGCGACCTCATGGACCTCCACGGCGAGATCGCCTGGATGGCCGAGATCTCCCGGCGGAACCAGGTGCCGGTCACCTACCAGGTGCTCCAGGCCGACTTCGCCCCCGACCTGTGGCGCTCCTGGATCGACGCGGGCCTCACCGCCAACCGCTCGGGCGCGTGGCTCGTGCCCCAGGTGGCGGGCAAGCCGGCGTCGATCCTGGTCGGGTTCGAGTCGAGCTTCCACCCCTTCGTCCGCCACCAGGCGTACCAGCCCCTGGCCGACCTCCCCCACGCCGAGCGCGTCGCCGCGCTGGCCACCCCCGAGGTGCGCGCCGCGATCCTCGCAGAGGAGATGCCCACGGGCGGCCCGATGGCCCTGCTCATGGCCAGCACGCAGAAGGTCTTCCCCCTCGGCGACCCGGTCGACTACGAGCCGTCGCCGGACCAGAGCGTCGCGGCGATCGCCGCACGCGAGGGACGGCCGGTTCTCGAGGTCATGTACGACCTGATGCTGCGCCACGACGGCACCGAGCTGCTCTACCTGCCGATCCTCGGCTACGCCGGTGGCGGGCTCAGCGCCATCGAGGAGATGCTGAACCACCCGGCCACCGTGCTCGGACTCGGCGACGGTGGCGCCCACTGCGGCGTGCTGTGCGACGCCAGCCTGCCCACGTTCATGCTCACCCACTGGACCCGCGACCGTGACCGGGGGGACCGCCTGTCGGTCGAGCAGGTGGTGCACCACCAGACGGCCCGCACCGCCGCGTTGTACGGCTTCCGCGACCGAGGCCTGCTCGCACCGGGGATGCTCGCCGACGTCAACCTCATCGACTACGACGCCCTGGCGCTGCACCGGCCCCGCATGGCCTACGACCTGCCCGCCGGCGGGAAGCGCCTCGTCCAGGCGGCCACCGGGTACGCCGCAACGGTGAAGTCCGGCGTCGTCGTGCGCGAGGACGACCAGCCCACCGGCGCACGCCCCGGCGGACTCGTCCGTGGCCCGCAGGCCCGACCCGCCGCCGCGTTGACGGCCACGGGAGCGACCCGATGAGCGCTCCCGCAGGCACCGGTCCAGTGCCGTACGAGGACGACCGCAGGACCGTGGCCGTCAACGGCGTGGAGCTCTCGGTGATCGACGTCGGTACCGGTCCGCCGATCATCCTGGCCCACGGCTTCCCCGAGCTGTCGTTCTCGTGGCGCCACCAGATCGGGCCGCTCGCCGCCGCCGGCCACCGGGTTCTCGCGCCCGACCAGCGCGGCTACGGCCGGTCCTCCCGGCCCACCGATGTCGCCGACTACGACATCGTGCACCTCACCGACGACCTGCTTGGCCTCCTCGACGACATCGGCGAGGAGCGGGCGGTGTTCGTCGGCCACGACTGGGGTTCGATCGTCGTGTGGGCACTCGCGCAACGCGCCCCCGAGCGCGTGGCGGGCGTCGTGGGCATGAGCGTGCCGTTCGTGCCCCGCCCCTCGGGACCGCCCACCGAGATCATGCGGGCGCTCTTCGGGGAGATGTTCTTCTACATGCTCTACTTCCAGGAGCCCGGCGTACCCGACGCCGAACTGGGGGGCGATGCCGCCACGATGATGCGCCGGATGCTCGCCGGCCTCGGGCCCGACGCCACCCCCGCCGCCGTGGACATGTTCGCTCCACGCGCCGAAGGCGGCTTCATCCCGCGCCTGCCCGAGCCCACGGCTCTCCCCGAGTGGCTGTCCCCGTCCGACCTCGACCACTACGTCGACGAGTTCACCCGGACCGGCTTCACCGGCGGCATCAACTGGTACCGCAACCTGGATCGCAACTGGGCCCTCACCGAGGCCCTCGCCGAGACCCGCGTCACCGTTCCCGCCCTGTTCATCGCCGGCGGCGCCGATCCCGTTCTGCTCATGAGCCCGCCGTCCAACATGGACGAGTGGGTCACCGACCTGCGCGGCAGCGTGATCATCGACGGCGCGGGCCACTGGGTCCAGCAGGAGCGTCCGGACGAGGTCAACGCGCCGCTGCTCGACTTCATCGGCTCGGTCCTCCCCCCCTCCTGAGCGACCACCGATCGTCGGCGGCGGCGCGCCGCCGACGGCCTGCCTGTCCCGGGCGTGGGCCACCGCGCCACTACCATCGCCGGTCGCGGCGTTCCGCGCGGTGGTGGTGCCGAACGACACCGACCCTCTACGCGCGGGATCTGCCCGAACGAGGCCCATGGACGCCACCCCGCCGCCGACCCCACCCACCCGCAACGCGTGGATGCTGTCCTGGCCGGCGCTCCTCGTCCTCTTCGCGCTCCCCGGCGTCGCGTGGGCCCTCGCCGGGCCGCTCTTCGGTGCGCCCGACGAGCCGTCGCACTCGGTCAAGGCCGTCGCGCTCTGGAGCGGCCAGCTGAGCGGCGAGGACGCCACCAGCGATGCCGGTCACCTCACCACCACGTTCCAGCTCCCTGCGGTCTGGGCCCAGGCGACCGTGGTGCGCGACTGCTTCGCCTTCGCGCCGATGGTCACGGCCGACTGCGCTCCGCCGTTCGCCGGGTCCGTGACGACCACCGGCGTCGAGACCACGGCCGGGCACTACCCACCGCTCTTCTACGCCCTGGTCGGGTGGGGAGGCCGGCTCTCGTCGGGGCCGATCGGCCTCTACGTCATGCGCATCGCCGGGGCCGTCGTGTGCGGCGCGCTCCTCGCGAGCGCCGTGCGCGCGCTCGCTCGGGCCGTGGATCCACGGCTCGCCGTGGCGGGCGTGCTCGTCGCCGCCACCCCGATGGTGCTCTTCCTCGCCGGGTCGGTGAACCCCAACGGCCTCGAGATCTGCGCGGCCATCGCCGTGTGGGCCAGCCTCGTCGCGCTCCTGCACGGGACCGACCGCAGCCCGGGCCCGGCGCCCACACCCCTCGTCGTCCAACTCGTCGTGGTCGGTTCGATCATGGCGCTGTCGCGCACGCTGTCGCCGATGTTCCTGGGTCTCATTGCCATCCTGGCGGCCGCGTCGGTCCCCACGGCCGTCGTGCGCCGGCTGCTCCGGGACCGCTCGGCACGGATCGGCGGCGTGGTCCTGGTCGGTGTCGCCGCCGGCGCGATGGCGTCGGTGGCGCTGAGCGGTGCCCTTGCGTCGACCCCAGGTCGGATCGGAACCGACGGCGCCAACCCCGCCATCGTCATCCTCGGCGAGACCGACGGCTACGTCGCCGAGATGATCGGCGTGTTCGGCTGGCTCGACACGCAGCCACCGTCGATCACCCTGTTCCTCTGGCTCGGGGCGGTGTTCGGCCTGTTGGCCCTCGGCCTCGCGCTCGGCACCCCACGGTCCGCGATCGGTCTCCTGGCGGTCCTCGGCACCACGATCGCCCTGCCGGTCATCGTCCAGTACCCGTCGGCGGCGGCCCAGGGCCTGCCGTGGCAGGGGCGCTACACGCTGCCGATCGCCGTCGGGATCCCGCTGCTGGCCGTGGTGATCATCGATCGGAAACGGGCCCTGGTCCCGGGGCTGGCGTCGCGGGTCAGCGTGGGGATCGCCGCGATCACCGGGGTGGCGAGCGTCGCCGCCTTCGCCTGGACGTTGCGGCGCTACACGACCGGCGCCACCGGCAGCCTACGGATCTGGTCCGGCGCCTGGCAGCCGCCGGGCGGATCCCTCGCGTTGGTGCTCGTGATGGTGGCGTTCGCGGTCGCTGCGGTCGCGGTCGCCGTGCGCACCGGCAGCGACCCTCCACGCGTGGCGATCGAACCCGACGAACGGGGCGCCACCTCCCCGGGGTGACCTCGCCGGCGCGCGGAAAGTTCTGGTCGCGCCGGCGGCGGGTAGGCATCTCGTCGTCCGCGCGTGCATCGCACGCCGTCACCGGAGGTCTGCAATGTACGTCGGAGGCTCGCTCTTCCTCATCGCACTGGGTGCCATCCTGCGCTACGCCGTGGCCGACCTGTGGGCCGAGGTCGACCTGCCCATGATCGGGACCATCCTGATGGTGGTCGGCGCCATCGGCCTCGTCGTGTCGCTGGTCCAGATGCTGATCTACTCCAGCCGCCGTCGGCGCGTCGACGCCTACTGACCCTGCCCACGCTCGCAGAAGATTCGACCGCGCTCCGCCTCAACCGGCGGGGCGCGGTTCGCGTGGCAGCCCCAGCATGCGCTCACCGATGATGTTGCGCAGGATCAGCGTGGTACCCCCCATGACCGTGTAGGCCGGGGCGTAGCAGAGGTTCCGCGCCACGCGCCCCGACAACGTGGCCTCGGGCCCCACCACCCGGGCGCAGAACGCCGCGACCCGCTGCTCGAACTCGGTGCAGAAGGTCTTCGTCACCGCCGAGAAGCCCTTGGGCGCCTGACCCACGACCTCGCGCAGCACCAGGTTCCGGCCGATCCGGTAGCCCGTCTCGAGCGCGGCGAGCTCCTGGCGGACGAGCGGATCGGACCGATCGGCCAGCGGGGCCACCTCGTCGAACAGAGCCCGGTTCGACACGAGCCGGTCGATGCCGCCCCGCTCGTGCTCCATCTGGCGCATCACCTGGCCGAAGCTGCCGTTCTCCTGGCCCACCAGGTTGGCCGCTGGCACCCGCACCTCGTCGTAGACGACCTCGCAGAAGTGGTCGCTCCCGGTCATGTCCTCGATCGGGCTGACCGTGATGCCCGGCGCGTGCAGGTCGACGATCAGCTCGGAGAGGCCGGCGTGGGGCGGTGCATCGGGATCGGTCCGAGCGATGAGGTAGCACCAGTCCGCCTCACGGGCACCCGAGGTCCAGACCTTGGCCCCCGTGACCACCCAGTCGTCGCCGTCACGGACCGCCCGGGTCGAGATCGCGGCGACGTCGCTCCCCGCATCGGGCTCGCTCATGCCGATCGACCAGGCCGACCGACCGGCGATGATCTCGGGCAGGAACCGGCGGCGCTGCTCCGGCGTCCCGAAGGCCAGCAGGGTGGGTCCGATCTGACGGTCGGCGAACCACGAGGTGGCCAGCGGCGCACCCGCACCGATGAGCGCCTCGAACACCACGAAGCGTTCGAGCGCGCTGCGACCGTGGCCGCCCTCGCTCTCGGGCCAGGTCATCCCCAGCCAGCCCCGCTCGGCGAGCTCGAGCGAGAACGCCCGCGACGTGCCCACGATCCACGAGTCCTCGCGCACGTCGAGATCGGCCGCAGCCGCGGCCCCGACCTCGCGGGCCTCCTGCTGCAGCGCGAGCAGTTCCGGTGGCCAGTCGAAGTCCATGTCTGTGTGTCTAGTAGGTGCCCCGACCGGCGCGCCCACCCGGGCGGCGACGGCTTCGCCGGGAGACGGGCCTACTTCTGCTCGGCGAGCTCGAACGCCTCGGGCTCCTGGCCCTCCACGCCCGGAGAGTCGCCGGCCATGACCTGGTAGACGAGGGCGCCGATGATGCCACCGACGATCGGCGCCACCCAGAACAGCCACAGCTGCTCGAGGGCCCAGCCGCCGACGAAGAGCGCCGGACCGGTGGAGCGGGCGGGGTTCACCGAGGTGTTGGTCACGGGGATGCTCACGAGGTGGATCAGCGTGAGGGCGAGACCGATGGCCAGGGCGGCGAAGCCCTTGGGCGCCCGGGAGTCGGTGATGCCCATGATCACGATCAGGAAGATGGCCGTGAGCACGATCTCCGCGACCAACGCGGCGATGAGGACGTAGCCACCGGGCGAGTGTTCGCCGTAGCCGTTGGCGGCGAAGCCGCTCTCCTTGAGCAGGTCGGCGGTCATGCCCTTCTGGTTGATGGCGATGACCCAGAGCACGGCGGCGGCGGCCACGGCCCCCACCAGCTGCGCGACGATGAAGGGGACGACGTCCTTCCAGTCGAAGCGGCGAGCCGCCGCGAGCCCGATGGTGATGGCCGGGTTGAAGTGGGCTCCGGAGATGTGGCCGATGCCGTAGGCCATGACCACGACGGTGAGGCCGAAGGCCAGGCTGACGCCCAGGAAGCCGATGCCGAGCCCGGTGTCCGCGCCGTCCGGACCGACGAACTTCGCGGCGAGCACGGCGCTGCCGCAGCCGCCGAGGACGAGGACGAAGGTTCCCACGAACTCCGCCGCCAACCGCTGGACAAGCTTCATCGTTGCTCCCTCGTTGGCGTTGCCCGATCCGAACACCGTCTGGCTGGATCGGTCGGTGACTGAATCCCCACGGTCAGCATCATGGACCAACCAGCCCGGTTCAAGGGGGATCCGGCGACGTGCCGCCAGCGCCACCGTCGCGCGCCGGTCGTCTCCGATCAGGAGGTCGGCTTGGTCGCGACCACCACGTCCCGCGAGATGGTGCGGTCGACCCGGTGCTCGAAGCTCCGGTCGTCGCGATCGAGCACCTCGAACCCGGCCGACTCGAGCAGGGCGACCAGCTCGGTGCGGGCGAGCATGCGCCGGTTCCAGGCCAGGCTGATGGCCCCGTCTCCGCACAGCACCGACCGCCACACCGGGAGGGCATCGACGAGCAGCCCGGTCGCGTCGCGGGACGATCCCCACTGCGCGGTGCGCGATCCGTGTTGGATCCCGTACGGCAGGTCGGCGACGATCACGTCGACGCTCGACCGCTTCAGGTGCTCACGAGCGAGGAGGGTGTCGTCGTGGATGATGTCGACGACCTGATCGGCCGGCACCTCGTCCAGCACCCGCTTGATGGTGATGCGCGTCTGGTGCGCCGTCGTCGGTCGTCCCTTGCGGTAGGTCCAGCTCTGGATCCGGTGCTTGATCCGCTTGCTCTCCAGCCAGGTCGTGAGGAACTGGATGTAGGCATCGGTGTCGCGCTGCTCGACCTCGATGCCGATGACATCGAACCCGTCCATCAGCCCCTGGTTCAGGGTCGTGCCCCGCCCGGCCATCGGGTCGAGCAGCCGGATCGGCAGGCCGGCGACCCGTCGGCGGGTCGCCGCGGTGCTGGCCGCGACGGCGAGGTTCACGAGGAGCTCGGTGAACTGCTCGTTGGTCTTGCCCGAGTACCGCAACGTGGTCAGCAGGTCGTCGTCGTACCAGGCGATCGGCGTGACCTCGGCCGGGACGAGCGCACCGCCGCACACCTCGAACAGCACGTACACCGACGACAGGTTGACGAGGACCGCGAGGTCGTCGGGCGCCAGCGGCTCGTCGACGTCGAGCTCGACGAACGTGGCACCGCCCCGGTCGACCCGCCGGGTCTCGCCGATCCGACCGCCGAGCACCACCCGGTCCATGAACGCCAGCTCCGCCGCCAGCACGTCCGGGGCGCTGCGCGTGTACACGCGGTTGAAGCTCGGCTCGATGAGGAGCGCGTAGGTCGCCATCAGGCGATCCGGCGCCGGGACGAGCGGGGGAACCAGAGGTCCGTCACGCGTGGGAGCTTGGCTCGTTGGACCGCTCGCCGTCGACCCGGTGCGTGACGGGCCGGTGGGTCAGCCGCGGATCGCCTCGACCAGGGTGTAGATCGCCAGGCCGGCGAAGAGGGTCGCGGCGAGGCGCCGCACCAGGCGAACCGGCAGCACCCGCAAGATGGTGCGCCCGGCGACCACTGCGATCGCCGCGACCGCGGACAGGGCGATGAGGGCGCCGACGAACACCGACCACGGTTCGCCGCTGCCGGCGGCGAGGCTGGCGGTCGCCAGCTGGGTCAGGTCCCCCCACTCCGCCAGGAACACGACGAGGAACGCCCGTTGCGCAACCGACCACGGTCCGACGGCGGCGGCATCGGCGACGTCGGACTCGTCGTCCACCTCGCCCCCTTCGCGCCAGAGCATGTACGACCCGAGCGCGAAGAGCCCGGCCACCACGAACTGCACCGGCTGGGCCGGGAGCAGGGTCAGCAGACGACCGGCGAGCACGGCGACGGTCACGTGGACGACGAACGCCAGGGTCGCACCGGCCCAGACCGCCCACGGGTGGCGGTACCGGGTGGACAGCACCATCGACGCCACCATCGTCTTGTCGGGGAGCTCCGCCGGGAAGATGGCGACGAAGGTCGTGAGCACCGTCAACGGGTTCATGAGCGAACCGCCGCCGGTGGTCGTGTGGTGGCCTGGATCATCGTGGAACCCTTCGTCGGGCCCGGATCGCAGGTGAGCTCACTCGCCCGACCGGTCAGGCACGTGCACGGTCGAAGGTCTCGCCCGCCCCGAGTGGGACCCGGCCGACCGGGAGCCATGCTCCAGCGTGTCGATCGATCGACGAGAGGGCTACTCCCCTTCACCGACGAAGGTAGCGCCACGGGTCCGGAGGCGACGCATCCCGATCAGGCGCCGTGGGCCGCGTCGGGGCGGTGCGTCAGCGGGCGGGGCCTTGCGCCCCTCCGCCGACGGTGCCGCCGATTTCGGACGAATCGGTGACGTCGGGGACATCCGGGTGTTGCGCCACCCTCGGGCCGGGCCGGTCGCCGGGCGGACCGGCACCGAGGAGGTCGAGGCTGCGGGCGATGAGCTGATCGATGAGCTCACCGTCGGTTCGCGGCGAGGTGAGGGTGAGCCGGCCGTACAGGAGCTCGTGGTCGAGGGTGGCGGCGACCATCTCGAACACGAGGTCGGAGGCCCGCTCGACGTCGGCGCATCCGAGCTCGTCGGAGCGGGTGACGAGGAAGCGCTTCTGGGCCTCGGCGGACAGCCGCATCGTGACTCGGCGCCGCTCGCGGAAGTCCGCATCGGTGGCGAGCATCGCCAGCGCAGCCCGGAAGAGCGTTGCGGACCGGCGGTAGGCGTGCACGTTCAGCTTGGCCGACTCGGCGACGAAATCCGCGACCGAGGCACCCTCCCAGCGCACGGGATCGCAGAACGCCCGCACGAGGTCGCGTATCCGGGCATCGATCCGGTCGAGGAGGAGCCGTAGGACCGCGTCCTTGTCCTCGAAGCGCGCGTAGAACGACCCCACGGTTCGGTCGGCGCGGCTCACGATGTCGGCGACCGTGATGTCCTCGAAGCACCGTGCTTCGAGCAGCTCGCGCGTCGCGGTGACGAAGCGCTCCATGGTCTCGGCGCTGCGGGCCTGGCTCGGCGGTCGGACCGCCAGTGCCTGGTTCATGGCCATCGTCCCCCCGTTTCGGCACGCCGGTCGGAGCCTGCCGATGCCGCACCGCACGGTAGCGCCTCCCCCAAGCTGCTGCACCGGACAGCCGAAGCCTGGGCGATCCAGCCGTATCCGTCGACATGGTGCTCCAGGTGAGCGGGGGCGGCGGGCGGCGGGCGGGTCAGGACAGCGAGCGTGTCCCGAGGTAGCTCGACTCGAGCAGTTCGGTCCTGCTCGCCAGGTCCGACGCGGAGCCGTGCAGCACGAGGTCCCCGTGGCTCAGCACGTAGCCCCGGTCGGCCAGGTCCAGCGCCAGGTTCACGTGCTGCTCGACGAGCAGGATCCCGGCACCGGTCTCGTCGCTGATGCGCCGCAGCACCGGCAGCAGACCTTCGACGATGATCGGCGCCAGGCCCAGGCTCATCTCGTCGACCATCAACAGGCGGGGCGAACCCGCCAGCGCCCGACCCAGGGCGAGCATCTGCTGCTCACCCCCCGACAGCAGTCCGGCCCGTCGGTCCAGCAGTCCGACCAGCGCGGGGAAGTACTCGAAGACCAGGTCGAGGTCCGCGGACCGACCGACGGTGCCCAGGCGGAGGTTCTCGCGGGCGGTGAGGTCGAAGAACAGCGCGCGGTGCTCGGGGACGTGGGCCACCCCCCGGCGGGCGACCTCGTGGGGGCGACGGGTCGACGGCGGTCCGCCCCCGAGGATGTCGATCGTCCCGGCCAGCGACGGCAACAGGCCAGAGACCGTGAGCAGCGTGGTCGTCTTGCCGGCCCCGTTGGGGCCGAGCAGCGCCACGATCTCCCCCTCGCGCACCGACAGGTCGAGGTCGCGCACCACCGCGACGCCGTCGTACCCGGCGTGGAGGCCGGCGAGCTCGAGGATGCTCCCGGCGGGGTCAGCGGCCGCACTGGTGGCGTCGGTGTCGGTGTCGGCGTCGGCGTCGCTCACGAGCCCCCCAGGTACGCGGCGACGACCCGCGGGTCGGCCCGCACGGCGTCGGGCGGACCCGACGCGATGAGGCGGCCGAAGTCGAGCACGTACAGGTGGTCGCACACCCCGAGGACCAACGCCATGTCGTGGTCGATCAACAGGATCGACGTGCCGTGGGCCACGATCCGCTGGAGCGTCGACCCGAACGCCAGGCTCTCGCTGCTGTCGAGACCGGCCGCCGGCTCGTCGAGGAGCAGCACCGACGGGCGCGCCGCCAGCGCTCGCGCCACGGCGGCGAGCTTGCGGCGGCCGAGCGAGAGCTCGGGAGGGTACGAGGCAGCAACGGCGCCGAGGTCGAGCACGTCGAGGGCCCAACGGACGCCGTCGTCGGGCCGAGGGCGTGACGGACGCACCAGGTCGCCGATGGTCGAGACCAGCGAGGAGCGGTCCGCGGCGACCCGCAGGTTCTCCTCGATGGTCAGGTCGTCGAAGAGCTCGAGCGACTGCCACGTGCGGGCGAGCCCGGCTGCCGCCCGTCGATGGGGTGGCTCGTCGCTGAGGTCCTCGCCGTCGATCGACACGCGTCCTTCGTGGCGGACGAACCCGGTCAGCGCATCGATGGTCGTCGTCTTGCCTGCACCGTTCGGCCCGATGAGGCCGACCAGCTGGCCATCACCCACCTCGAGCGAGAGGTCGACGAGCGCCCGGACACCACCGAAGCGCACCCCGAGCCCCGTCGCTCGCAACCGCGGCGCCGCGCCCGCGGCCTCGCTCGGCGCTGCGGCCCCCGAGACGTCGTCCACCGGCTCCCCTCCCCCGTGCCCCGACCGAGCACCGACCGCAGGCGCCGCGGTCGGGCTGAACGGTGTTCACCAGGACGGTACCGGATCGACGGACCGGGCGCCCGCCGCCGGGTTCGAGGAGCTCGGACCGATCGCCGGACGGGTCAGGTCACCAAGCTGGCCAGGCCCCAGGTGGCGGCGATGGCACCGACCACGATCATCACGACGCTGCGCGTCAGGGGCGGACGATGCAGATCACCGTCGCGCGGATCGACGGGTGGACGGACCAGGGCGAGGAGCGTGCCGACCGCGAGAGCGCCTCCGAGCGCGAGCGTGAGCCAGGGCAGCAGGTCATCACCGAGGAACACCGGACCTCCGTTCGGTCCCGTCGCCGACCGACGGGTGCACCCGACCCCGTCGTGGCACGGGCCCAGCTTCGCCGAGACCCGGCTCCCGTGCCAGGCGCCGGGTCTCGGATCCTGCGCATCGCGAGTTCGAACCGGGTCGCAACCACGCCCCGTGGCGAATTCCGGAGAAGTTCTCAAGTTCTCACCACGGACGGTCGAATCTACTACTGCCAGTGGCATCGCCCCCACTGGCTCTGGGAGAGGGGTGCGGGGGAATCTTCGATTCCTGCCAACGCATCGCCGCCAGGACGTCTCACGACAGACTGGGTTGTCGTGGTATCCGCGCTCCTCTTCTGAGCGACACCGCCTGCCGCCGGGCGGTGTCGCCCGTTTTGGGCCCGGATCGATCCCGAGGGGGACCAGGATCGGGCGACCGGCGCGAGGTCGGGTCAGGTCGGTGGGGGCAGGTACCAGCCGCGGCGAAGAAGATCGAGCACCATCGGCTCGGCGAGATCGGTGACCGAGCCGTCGGCGCGGCGCCAGGCCGAGTCGTTGATGCTGAAGGTGCCGCGCTCGAGCCGCTCGGCGAGCACCGCCACGTAGGGATCGACGGGCTGGCCCCGACGCACCGCCTCCGAACCCCCACGCACCAGGTCGTCGTCGGACAGGTCGGCGAGCTCCTCGACGGTCGGGACCGGGGCGTTGGTCGGGACCCCCACGCCGTTCGTCCCGGGGGGCGTCGAGCCCGGCGGGACGGTTCCCGGCGGCGCCGCCGGCTCGGGTTGCGCACCCAGGTCCATGCGCAGATCGAACGCGTCGTCCTGGTCGAGGGTGAAGTCGTTGTCGGTGATCTCGGTGCGGATGGCGACCGCGTCGAGGGTCTCGACGACACCGCCTTCGAGGTGCCGCTCGAGTGACCGCATCGCTCCCGACGCCGGGTCGAAGCACATCTTGGCGTAGCGGCCGTAGGTCGGATCCGGGTAGACGATCTGCTGGATCAGCTCGAAGCAGTCCGGATCCGGCGCCCGGATGACCTGGTACAGCGCCGGGTCCGGGGTGGTGAAGTAGGAGCGGAAGGTGTCCAGCTCGGCGCGCACCGAATCGGCGAACGGCGCCACCGTGGCCTCACCCGTGACGCACGAGTAGTTGTCGTTCTGGTCCGTGGAGCAGACGACCGGGTGGCCGTCGATCCGGCCGTCGATGCCCCCGAACTGGCGCACCACGCGATCGGGAGGGCGTTGGACGAGCTCACTCGACGAGAAGAGCGTGCGACCGTCGGCCAGGGTGCGCCGGAACTCCGACACCACCACGAACGTTCCGGTGCGGCCTTTCTCCCACGCGGCGAGGAACTCCTCGCTCGCATCGGTGTAGTCGCGCTCGACCGGAACCCGCAGCGTCCCGCCCACGATCAGCCCCGCCGCGATCGCCGTCCCGACGAGCGCGCCGGCCACCGTCGCCCCGATCGGCGTGCGCAGCGATCCCACAGGCGCCGACGCTAGTGCCACGGGCGCCCGCCGCCGGCCCGGGCCGCTCCGGTCGGGATCGCCTCCGGGGCGAGGGGGCACGACTCCGGGCGACGCGCGAACCTGGGGGGACGGCGCGTTGGGCGCCGAACGATCAGGGGGACGTCATGGCTTTCCACCACCTCGCGCTGGCGACGAACGACATGGCCGCCACCCACCGCTTCTACACCGAGGCGATGGGCTTCGAGCTGGTCAAGACGGTCGTGGCCCCCACCCCCACGAGAGGCTGGGCCAAGCACGTGTTCTACGACACGGGGGGTGACGGCATGATGGCCTTCTGGGACCTCCACGATGACACCATCGCCCCGTTCGACGCCTCGATCGCCAGCGGGGTCGGCGTCCCCGGCTGGGTCAACCACGTCGCTTTCGCCGCCCAGCCCGATCAGCTCCAGACCTTCACCGAACGGTGGCTGCGCGCCGGGCTCGACGTCGTCGAGGTCGACCACGGCTTCTGCCGGTCGATCTACACCGAGGACCCGAACGGGAACACCGTGGAATGGTGCGCCGACACCCGTGCGCTGAACGACACCGACCGAGCGGAGGCCGCCGCGGCCCTGGCCGACCCGAACCCGCCGCTCGAGCAGCCGCCCCTGCCGACCTTCCACCTCGCCGCCGACTTCGCCGGCGACACCCCGGCGACCGTCGGTTCGTGACCACCGCGTCCAGCGCCGGCCTCAGCCCTCGACCCCTGCTCGGGTACTGGCCCGATCCGGCCGACGACCCCGGCGGCACACCCGGCCGCGAGGCCGTCACGATGGTCTCGCCCGACGGCGCCATCGTGCGCGGCATCCTGTGGACCCCTCCCGACGGCCGGCCGTGGACGACCGCAGTCGCCCTCTCGCACCCCCGCGGCGACTTCAGCGTCCACTACGCCTGCCCGTTGCTGGCCGCCGCCGGCTACGCCGTGCTCGGCTTCGCCACCCGGTACGTGAACAACGACATCGACTGCCTCCACGAGCTCTGCGTGGTCGACGTCGAGACCGCGGTCGGCGAACTGCGTCGGCGCGGCGCCGACCAGGTGGTGCTGCTCGGCAACAGCGGCGGGGGTTCGCTCATGGCCCTCGGCCAGGCCACCGCGGCGCGCCGCGGCGAGTCGCTCGGTGACGCCTTCGTGGCCCTCGCCGCCCACCCGGGTGAGGGCGTGTTCATGCTCCAGGTCATCGACCCGTCGGTCACCGACGAGGCCGACCCGTTCTCGGTCGATCCGGCCCTCGACATGTACGACCCCGACAACGGGTGGCGGCCCTTCCCCGAGCCGAGCACCTACGACCGCGACTGGTTGGCCGGCTACCGCCAGGCCCAGGTGGACCGCGTCGCCCGACTCGACGCCGTCGCTCGCGCCGCGCTCGCCGATCGCGAAGATGCGCGCCAGGCGATCCGCACGCTCGACCGCGGCTCCGCCGCGTGGAACGAGCGTCGCCGCCACGCGGTCCACGCCCGCTACCTCACCATCTACCGCACCCTCGCCGATCCGGCCTACCTGGACCCGTTGATCGATCCCGACGACCGGCCCATCGGCACCGTGTTCGCGTTCCCCGATCCGCTCGACGCCAACTACGGCTACGGCGGGCTCGCCCGCACCATGACCGCCCGCGGCTGGCTCTCCACCTGGTCGGGGCTCTCGTCGGACGCTCGGCTGGCCGACACCATCGCCGAGGTCACCATCCCGACCCTCGTGGTCCACCCGACCGCCGACACCGAGATCCGCGTCCACCAGGCCGAGGCGATCCGCGACGGGTCGGCCGCCGACGACGTCTCCTTCCGCACCATCGACGGGGCCGAGCACTACCTGCACGGACGCCGGCGAGAGGCCATCGACCTCATCGTCGACTGGCTCCGCACCCGCAACCTCTGACCGAGCGCCCCGTCGGGGCCTCTGAAGCCTCTGAGTTCCCCAGGCGGATCTGGGGGAACCGACCGATGGGATCGGGGTGCCCGAGCGCCCATCGTGGGACCCATGACCGACACCACGCCCACCGCGACGCGCCCCCTGAGGCGCTCGAACCCGTCCTCGGCCATGGCCCCCGATCCGATGTCGGTCGCTGCACTGGTGGACAACACACCGGCGTCGCGTGACCGCTACGTCGACTTCCTGCGAGCCCTGAGCATCGTGATCGTCGTGCTGTGGCACTGGGTGTTCTCGATCACCCAGTGGAACGACGACGGCTCGCTCGGGATGCCCAACCCCATCGGCGACATCCCCGGGCTCTGGCTCGCCACGTGGGTCCTGCAGATCATGCCCGTGTTCTTCTTCGTCGGTGGGTTCGCCAACCTCGCCTCGTTCGAGGCGGTCGAGCGCACGGGCGGTGGCGCCCGGCACTTCATCGCCGGCCGCCTGCGCCGGCTGGGCAAGCCCGTCGGCATCTACGTCGCCATCTGGTTCGTCGGCGACCTGCTCGCCCGGGCCATGCTGCCCGACTACAGCGGCGTCACCCACTGGGGCATGGTCGTGTTCGTCCCCCTCTGGTTCCTCGGCGTCTACACCGGCGTCGTGCTCCTGGCGCCGGTCACCGCCCGGCTCCACCGCAGCGGCCGTGAGCTCACCATCGTGGCCATGGTCGCCGCACTGGTCGTGCTCGAGCTCGTCCGCATCCGGTCCGGCATCGGGGTGCTCGGGTTGGCGACCTCGGCACTGGTGTGGCTGTTCGTGCACCAGCTCGGCTACTTCTGGCGGGACGGCACCTTGGTGGACGGATCGAGTCGCCGCCTCTGGGCGCTCGTCCTTGCTGGCCTGGCTGCGCTGATCGTGCTCACCAACCTCGGCATCTACCCGCAGTCGATGGTCTCGCTCCAGGGCGAGTCGTCCAACATGTTCCCCACGACCCCGTGCATCGCGGCGCTGGCGGTGTTCCAGGTGGGCATCGTGCTGCTGCTCCGGGACCGGGCCGAGCGGTGGCTGTCGGGCCGGCGGGCCTGGTCGGCCACGGTGGCGGTCAACGCGGTCGCCATGACCGTCTTCACGTGGCACATGACTGCCCTCGTCGCAGCCATCGGCATCTACCAGCTGCTCGGCTACGAGCTCGGCACGACGGCCGACGCCGGCTGGTGGTGGCAACGCCCGTTGTGGCTCGTGCTCCCCGGCCTGGTGCTCGCGGTCCTGGTCGCCGTGTTCGCCCGCTTCGAGCTCCCGGGCGGACGTGGTCGTCACGCTCGGCGGTGCACCGAGACGGCGTAGTCACCGCCCTCGACGAACGGGTCGCCCGACCACGTGGCGAACCGGTCGGCGAGCTCGAGCCCGGCGGCGGCGGCGCAGCGGTCGTACTCGGCGAGCGTGATGCGCTCGGTCCCCGCGAACTCGGTGCTCAGCTGGAACCCGGCGACGAGCAGGCCGTTGGGTAGGAGGTGGTCGGCGATGCGGCCGACCACCTCCGCCTCGCGTCCTGGGGTGACGAAGATCATGACGTTGCCGGCCAGCACCGCCAGCTCGAACCGGCGCCGCTCACCGGCATCGTCGCGGAGGTCGAGCGAGGCGAGGTCGGCCTCGACCCACGTGAGGTGCGGAGCCTTGGTGCGGGCGGCCTCGAGCATGGCCGCGTCGAGATCGGTGCCGACCACCTCGATGCCTCGGGAGTCGAGCTCGATGGCCACCCGCCCGGTCCCGCAGCCGGCATCGAGCACCGAGCGGGGCCCGTAGCGCTCGACCAGGTCGGCCTCGCCGTGGACCTCCTCGCCGCTGGCCGCCAGGCGCTCCCATCGCTGGTCGTACTCGGCGCCCCGGGGCCCTCGGTGCTCGGACCACGACGGCGTCATCACCGGAGTGTACGACCGCTCCTCGGCCGGTTGGCCGTGCCACCACCGACGGACGCTGGACGCCGTGCGTCGGATCGAGACCGCCGGCCGGGTGACCGGCCTCACCGCACCGGGGTCCCCGGCGTCGACCCCGGCATCGGCGCGATGGGTTCGGAGCTGGTCGGCGCCGAGCTCGGGACCGCATCGACGAACGGCGGAGGCGGGATCGGCGGCGGGGTGCTGGTCGGGCGCAGACCATCGCGCACCGGGCGGCCGTCGGGCTCGAACAGCCGAACCGCACCATCGACGATCGCGGCGATCCGACCCGAACCGGGCACGACGGCGAGCGCGGTGACCTGGCCGCCGGCGGACCACGTGCCCGTCACCGTGCCGAGAAGGTCGTGGGCCACCACCTCGTCGCCTCCGGCGAGGTACACGTGGCCGAGGTCCGCGGCGACCGCCGCCGGGTGCCCGGCGGCCAGCGCCGGCTCGGTGGTGGCGAACGTCGAGACACTGCCGAGGACGTCGGGGTCGAACGACGCCACGATCCCCACCTCGCTGTCGAACACCAGTAGCGGATCGCCCGGCGGGATGGCGCCGACGGCCAGCGTCGACGGCACGCCCCGACCAAGGGGCGCCGGGAGGTCGAGGCAGTCCGCGTAGGCACCGCGGGTGTTGAGCAGGTGGACGAACGCCGCGCCGTCGCCGCCCCCGCCGTCGATCGTGTAGAGCGTCGCCACCTCGCCCCGCTCCGGGACCACGAGCGCCGAGCGGTAGCGCCCGTACATCTCGCCCTCGGGCGTGAACTTGTCGCGGTCGGACATGTCGGAGACCCCGCCCTCCCAGAGGTCGAGCGCCCGGACCTTGTAGGCGTCGGGATCAGTCGCGGAGCGCTGGAGCACGAAGACGGTCGACGTCGCATCGCCGATGCCGTCGTACTCCAACTCGCCGGGAAGGTCGTAGCGCTGAGACGACGGTGTCGGCGCGGCGGTGATCGTCGGCGGCAGCATCGTCCGGACGTCCCCGAGCACCGGATCGGACGCGAACGCGAACCGCACCACGACGAACGACGTGGTCCCACCCGGCGCGCTCGGGTCCACGAGGACGACGGTCTCGCCTTCGCGGCTCGCTCCCACCACCTCGAGCGGGCCCGCCACCGTCGTCGTCCACCGCAGAGATCCGTCGAGCGCCGACCGCACAACGACTTCGGTCTGCGCACCGCTCGGTGCGGCGCTCACCACCGATGAGCCGTCGCCCGACGCGACCGCGCCAACGGCGACGAACCGCTCGGACGCGGTCGCGGGGTCCAGGACGTGCAGAGCCTCGCCGTCGTCGAGCAGGAGCGCAGAGCCGTCGGCCGCAGCCCGCAGGGTCATCCCCAGCGGGTCGGGCCCCGGCTCGGAAGACCCGGCCGTCGGCGCCGCCTCACTCTTGACCTCGGCGGCGTCGGCGCCGCACCCGACGGCCGCCAGGCCGAGCGCCAGCGCCACCAGGACCGGGAGGACGAGCCGCCCCCGCGGGTTCGCCCTCCGGCGATCGATGCGGGCCGACCCCCGCCTCATCGCCCCACGCCGATCGTCGGGTTGGCGGCGCTCGCTCCCACCGGTTCGTCGGCGACCGGCGTCAGCGGCACGTCGACCACCGCGCCCGAGGCATCGTCGACCGGCACCGCCCCCGTGGTGGTCACGACGCGGCGCGGGCCTCGCCGACGCCCGATCGCCGCGGCCGCGGCGACGAGCACGACGACGGAGATCGAGACCACCACCCACCCGATCACCGAGTCGTTGCCGGTCGCGGAGGAGTCGTCGACGGCCGGCGTCGGCGAAGCGGTGGCGGCCTCCACCGCGACCTCGTCGACCGGTGCCGACGCCAGCCCCTCGGACGATCGCGCCGCGCTGGACGGTGCCGCAGTGGTCACCGAAACCCGGGTCGTCGGCACCACCGTCGTCGGCGTGACCGTCGTCGGCGGCAGCCCGACCGGTGCGACGGGACCGATGACCAGGTGGCCGCCGGCCAGGTCCCCGAGCGGACGAGCCGAGCGCACCTGGACCATCCACTCGCCGTCGGGGAGCTTCGGCAGCACGAAGGTCACCTCGGCGCGGACCAACCGGTCGTCGAGACGGGTGACGACGAGCCGGCCGACCGGGATGCCGGCATCGGCGTCGGGCACGACGCCGCCGTAGGACACCAGCAAGACCGTGTACGGGCCGTACCAGTCACGATCGAGCTTGTTGACCGAGGCCGAGAGGTGCACCACCTCCCCCGGCTCGTACGACGGCCGGTCACCTCGGAGGGACGACCCCCCACCGGCAGCCGCCGGCCCCATCGTCAGCACCGCGATGACGAGCACGCCCACGGCGCAGACGAGCGCGCCGATGTTCCGTCGTCCCATGACGGCCTCCTCCTGCTGCGTCCCGGTGGGGACGGCGCGCCCGAGCGACGCACACCCCCTGAGACGTCGGCCGAGGCCCCGCGGTTCGATCGGTCAGGGCTCGCTGGTGGCCGGGCCCACGTACTCGAAGTACGCCGGCTCCGGGACGAGGAAGTCGCCGCCCCACGTGAACCCGTGGTCCTGCAGGATGGCCACGATGCGTGGGTCCTGGACCGAGCCGGACCCCGTTGGGTTCTTGCCCGAGTTGAGCACCACCGCGATGCCCCAGAAGCCCCGCGAGAGCGCGCCGGTCCGCTCGATGATGTCGGGGTAGAAGCAGGCTTGCGAGCTCGGCGTCGGGTCGATCAGGTACGTGAGCTGCTCGCGCTCGATCTGCTCCATGGCGGCGCGCAGGTCGTCGACCACGCCCCGGTGGCAGCGCACCCGCCCGAGCACAGGCACGTCGGTCTCGACCAGGTTCGCGTCCAACCACGCCGCGTCCTGCTCGAACGATCGGAGCCTCCCGATGCTGAACTCGCCGAACGTCGCCTTCACGATCGCCTGGGGGAGCACCGCGTCACCGTCGCGGAGGTACGGCGTCTCGCCCGGCCCGCGGAAGCGGACCGGACCAGCGACCATCGAGCGGATCTGGCCCTCGATCGCCGGGCGGTCCCCATGGTGGGCCACGAGCAGGTAGCGATCGGGGTCGAGCCCGAACTCGTGTCCGGGCAACGACGACACCGCCATCTCTGCCCCGCCGATCACGGCGTCATCGACCACCGCCGCGACGCGCAACGTGATCGTGGGGCGCACGACGACGTCGAAGGGCTCGAGCAGCACGTGGGCACCCACGTCGAGGTCGCGCAACCTCGCGCTCGTCCGGCCCAGGATCACGTCGCGTGGACCGAGTCCGGCGAACGTGGATGCGAGGTCCGCAGGGACGAACGTTGGGTAGGCGACCGGATCGACCGCGATCAGATCGACCGGCACCACCGAGCGGTCGACCGGCCCGGGCGTCGCGACACCATCGACCTCCGCACCCACGAAGCCGACGGTGGCGTGGCGCACGGTCGTGGTCTGCTCCACGCCGTCGAGCGCAGCGACCGACGACGTCAACCCGACCGGCAACGGTTCGACCTGCCACGCCAGGAGGACCTGCTTGGTGGGCGGACCGGCGGCCGCCTCGGTCGGGTCCGCTCCCGGGCTCGGCGGCCGGACCTCGGCCACAGTCGTCGGCGCCGGTCGATCGGCGACATCGTCCGCCGCCCCCCGGTCCTGCACGATGAGGGTGAGCACGGCGCCGAGCACCACCCCCACGACGAGCACGGCCACGAGGCGGGCGGTTCGCCATGGCGTCGGCGCGCCGTCGGTCACGCCGAGACCATGTTCTCGGCGATCGCCAGCAGCTCGGCGCGCGTGAGCGTCGAGCTCCTGATGCGGTGGACACGGTCGGCCTCGACCCACTCGAGCTCGCCGCGCGCCGCGCTGAAGCGTCCGTCGAACCCGCGCACGCGGGCACCGGACACCGCCATGTCGAGCGGTGGCGGCAGCTGCTCGCCCGGCGCCTCGACCACCACGAACCCGCGGCTGCCCGCTCCGGCGTAGCCCTGGGTCACGACGTTGCCGTCAGCCCGCACGGCCGCCTCGCCGTCGACGCCCAGGTCCGGCCCGGGCACGAGGAGACCGGGGAGCAGGTCCGTCGCCGAGTCGATCGACTCGGTGGCGGCTTCGTCCCAATCGCCGGGGACGGCGATCCCCCGCACCTCGAGGCCGTCGGCGATCCGCGCGAGCGCGGCGGCGTCGAGCGATCCCGTCAGCACGAGATCGACGTCGTCGGCGTGGACGGCGACCCGCGTGCCGTCCAGGCTGGCGTAGGTGATCGATCCGTCCGCGGCGGTGGTGCGCCGGACCGGCGACCCGAGATCGCCGAACAGCCTGGTGCCGTCCCAACCGATCGTCGACGCCACCTTCACCCACCCGCTCCCGTCGGCCCAGGTCTGGATCCTCGTCTCGTGGGGGGTACCGAGCCCGACCACCCCGCTGGTCGAGAGCACCATGCCGTCGGGGATCGAGGTCGGGTCCACGGGGACGGCCCCACCGCCGGCCGGCTCCGGGGCGAAGCCGGCATCGCGGCGCACGCCACCCTCGGGGGCCGGTTGCAGGGACTGGGCCTGGACGCCCTGGTTGACGCGCTGGTCGCGGACGGCGACGACCAAGACCTCGTCGCCGGGCTGGTCCACGTAGCCGCGGTCGGCTGCCCAGGTGCGCCGATCGGGATCCTGCGACGCCCGCACCTCGAAGCGCAGCGGCGTCCAGGTCGTGGCATCGAGCCAGAGCGAGACGACATCGGAGGGGAAGAACTGCCGGAGGTTGCCGGCTGGTCGCAAGCCGTCGAGCAGCGGTGCCACCTGCGCGGCGCTCACTTCCACGCCGATCGCGTCGTGCCCGTCGATCGCACGGGTACCGAGCGCGATCGGCTCGGAGGAACGGAGGAAGCTGCGGACGGGGACGACCAGGTCCAGGGGCACCGCGGCGCCGTCGTCGCGAGGTGCGACGTTGTCGATGACCTCGAGTCGTGGCTGGAGCGGCGTGCACCCGGGCTGCACCGAGCTCGGGCAATCCCGCACCCCTCGGGCCCACCACTGGCGATCGTGGAGCACGAGGTCCACGTCGTTGGCGAGCCAGTCGACCGACGGGTAGATGGTCGTGTCGAACAGGTGGAGGGCCAGCGACTCGGGGGCCTGGTAGTCGAGGACGCCCTCGAACGTGCGCTCGGGCACCTGCTCGTTCCAACCCCGCTCGGTGATCTCGATCCGGGCGGACAGGCTGGCGAGGTCGAACTGGGCGGCCGCGATCCGTTCGGGCACCCGCGCCGCCGCCGGGGTCGAGGGTGCCCGCAGGCCACCCACCAGCGCCGAGCCGATCAGGAGCCCGACCAGGAGGCACGCCGCCACCGGCACCCACCGCCGGGCGGCGTGGCCGCCGCGAGCCCAACCGGCACGCTCGAGGACGGTCGTCCCGCGGGTCGGCGCGGCGGGCTCGGGATCCTGGCGCGGCTTCTCGACGTGGTAGCCGACGACCTGGAGCTCGACCGGGCCGGAGACGGCGACCTTGGCCGCCACTGCTGGTTGCTGCTCCTCCTCGGCGGCCGCCGCGGAGATGGCCGACAGGACCCGGCCGGTGACGTCCGGCGGCGCCTCGACAGGATCGCGCAGCGCGGCCCGCACCGACGCCATGCGATCGGCGTGGGCGGCGCAGCTCGGGCAGGCGTCGAGGTGGTCGTGGAGATCGGCGAGCTGGGCCGGGTCGAGGTCGCGGTCGGGCTCCTCGGACGCGAGGAGCCGGGCCTGGTCATGGCCGATCACGGTCGCAACTCGCGGTCCGTGGCGTCCGCGCCGGCACGGGCCGGGCGGCGGGTGCCGACGCCCCGCCGGGTGCGGCCGACGGGGTCGGGCTCGTCCGCTTCGAACCACGCCACAAGCTGATCGCGGGCCTGGGACACGCGGCTCTTGACCGTGCCGGTCGGGACCCCGAGCACCTCGCCAGCGTCGACGTAGGTGAACCCGGCCACCTCCACCAGGAGGACCGCGTCACGAAGCTTCGGGCTGAGCGTGGCGAGCGCCGCCTCGATCTCGGCGCCGAGCCCGGGCTGGCTCGAGGGCCGGGGTGGCGGCAGCGCGTCCACCAGGCGCTCGCGCCGGTCGCGGCTGCGCAGCGCGTCGATGGCGGCGTTGCGGGCGATCTGGATCGTCCACGTCGTGAAGCGCGACCCGAACCGGTACGTATCGATCCGCCGGTACACCCGGATGAAGGTCTCCTGGGTGAGGTCCTCGGCCAGGGCGGCGTCACCGACGAAGCGGCGCAGGTAACGCCACACCGGGCCCTGGCAGCACCGCACGATCTCCTCGAACGCGCCGAGGTCCCCGCCGACCGCCGCCCGGATCGTCGCCGGATCGGGATCGTCCACCCGTGCACCCCTTTCCCGATCTCCGGCGCTCGCCCCCTGCTGGGTCCATCGTGGCGGGCGCTCCCGGGTGTGTCCATCGGGTGCCGGCGCGCGGGGCGCCCCGCCGGGGTCGCCATCGGCGTCGGGGTCGGCGGACGTAACGGTCAGAGGTCGGAGGCAGAGCGCCACACGAGGATGAGACGACGAGCGCCGGCCGATGGTTCGCCGCCGAGCGCAGATCGTCGGGCGCGCACGGGAACCGGATGGACCTCGGCTGCGACTGCTCCGCGGCGGGCGAGCTCGCGGAGCAGTCCGATGCCGTCGCGGACGCGCGCCGAGGTCCGCCGCCGCGGTCGCGCTCCGACGAGCTCAGCCGGCGGTGATGGCCGCCACGGCGTGGAGCTGGCGTTGGGTGATGACGTCGTCGATCAGGCCGTACTCGACGGCCGCCTGGCCCCGCACGATGTAGTCGCGGTCGATGTCGGCGACGATGCGCCCGCGCGGCTGGCCGGTGGACGAGGCCAGCAGGTCGACCATCAGCTCGCGCATGGCGACGGCTTCGCGCACCTGGATCTCCATGTCGGCCGACTGGCCCTGGGCGCCGCCGTGGGGCTGGTGGATCAGCACCCGGGCGTTGGGCAGGGCCGCGCGCATGCCCGGCGTCCCGGCGGCGAGGATGACCGCGGCGGCCGACGCGGCCTGGCCGACGCAGGTGGTCGCCACCGGCGGGTTGAGGAACTGCATGGTGTCGGCGATGGCGAACAGGCCGATCATGTCGCCGCCCGGGGAGTTGATGTAGATGTTGATCGGCTTCTCGGCATCCTCGGACTCGAGGAACAGGAGCTGGGCGACGATCAGGTTGGCGACCTGGTCGTCGATGGCCGAGCCCAGGAAGATGATCCGCTCCCGCAGGAGGCGGGAGTAGATGTCGTAGGCGCGTTCACCGCGGGAGCTGGACTCGATGACGGTGGGGATGAGCACGGGGTCTCCCGGTCGGGTTAGATACGCAATCATTTGATTGCACGATTGACCGTAGAGGTTGTCCGCCGAACGCGCAACCGGTAAGTTGCATGCATGACGTCACCGTCGTCCTCCGCTCCCGCCCCGGAAACCAGCGTCGAGCAGTCGACCGAGATCGACGCCGACGCGGACGAGGTGTGGGAGGTGCTGACCGATCCCGACGCGCTCGGCCGCTGGCTCGGGACCGAGGTCGACCTCGACCTGGCGCCCGGTGCCGCTGGTCGCGTCGTCGATCCCGACGGAACCGTCCGCCAGGTGCTGGTGACCGATGTCGACGAGGCCACCCGCGTGGCCTGGCACTGGTGGGAGGACGGTGGCCCGCTCACGAGCGTCGAGATCACGCTGACGCCGATCCCGTCGGGCACCCGTGTCGACGTGCACGAGATCTACGCCGTGGCCCCGGGGGCCGTCATCGGTGATCGTCCCCACGGCCGTGGGCTCTGCGGCTCGGCCGCCGCGCCCGTGCACCTCACCGCCGTCGACGCCGGATCGTTCGCGCTGACGCCGGCGCGCTGGTCGATCCGCCTGGCCGCGCTCGCCGCCGCAAGGCTCGCACCCGCTGTCTGCCGGTGAGCGTGTCGAGCTCCCGTACGGCCCCGACCGCGCCGGCGGGCGGAGACGACCACGTCGATGCCGTGTTCGCCGCGCTCGCCGACGGCACCCGGCGGAGGGTCCTGCGCGCCGTCGTCGTCGATGGACCGATCACCGCCACGACGATCGCCGATGACCTACCGGTGTCGCGCCAGGCCATCGCCAAGCACCTGCAGATCCTCCAAGCCGCCGGCCTCGTCCGGTCCGAACGCTCGGGACGTGAGTCGCGCTACGAGGCCTCGACCGGAGCGATGCGCCCGGCCGTCGACTGGATCGACGCCACCGACGCCGCGTGGTCCCGCCGCCTCGGCGACCTCGGCCGCGAGGTCGCCCGGCGCCGGACCGCCCCTGGCTGACGTCGGGCCGGTCCCGATCAGCCGAGCGCGGTGCTCACGAAGTCCTGCACCCACGCCGGCATGCGGGCCGGTCGCCCGGTCGGGTCGACGCCGGCATGCACCGTGACCGCGGTGGCTCGCGGTTCGCCGGCGACCGTGAGCAGGTACCCGACCTGCATGGTCATGCGCGTGAGCTTGCCGATCGCGAGGTGCACGTCGATGACCTCGTCGAAGCGAACCGGCCGGCGGTACTGCACGAACGCCTCGATCACCGCGAAGTCGATGCCTTCGGTGCGCAGCTCCGCGTAGGCGTGGCCGCGCTCGCGCATCCACGCGACGCGCGACTCCTCCAGGTAGAGCAGGTACGACGCGTGGTGCACGACGCCCATGGCGTCGGTCTCCGCGAACCGCGCCCGGATCGGGTGGACGTGGGCATACGCACCGGGGTCGAGCGGCGGGTCCAGGGCGAGGCGCATCGGCGGAATCTACCGGGGTGCTCGACGAGCACGACGAGATCTCACCGCTCACGGGCGGTTTCCGCGTCAGGAGCGGAGAGATCTCGTGGTGGATCAGCCGATCAGGGCAGGGGCGAGCTGACGCCAAGCGTCGATGGGCACCGCCGCCGTGTCCTCGGCGATGACCTGGACGCAGACGTGGTCGGCGCCGGCGTCGCGGTGGGCCTGGATCCGGGCCAGCACGGTGTCGAGGTCGCCCCAGGCGACCACGGTATCGACCAGGCGGTCGCTGCCCCCGGGTTCGGTGAGGTCCTCATCGGTGATGCCGAACCGCTTGAGGTTGTTCGTGTAGTTGGGCAGGCCGACGTAGGTCTGGGTATGCGTGCGGGCGATGGCCCGGGCCTTGGTCGGGTCGGACTCGAGCACGATGGCCTGCTCCACGGCGAGCAGCGGCCCCTCGCCCAGGGTCTCCCGGGCGAAGGCGGTGTGCTCGGGCGGTACGAAGTACGGGTGGGCCCCGGCGGTGCGCTCGGCGGCCAGCTTCAACATCTTGGGCCCGAGGGCGGCCAACACCTTCTGCGGCGCCTC
>Ga0105044_10001958_pt1 | contig 27921 bp, 22 predicted proteins | sample MAT01_FD_78092 | JGI IMG/M metagenome (GOLD analysis project Ga0105044, IMG submission 78092) | Freshwater microbial communities from Lake Fryxell liftoff mats and glacier meltwater in Antarctica - MAT-01 | ecosystem: Environmental > Aquatic > Freshwater > Ice > Liftoff microbial mat | place... | reverse complement strand
TGGCCATGAGTGAGCCTGCATCGATGCCCATTGCAGGACCTTCTGGCGAACCCCCCGTCCAACCTTCAGCCCGGGATGCAAGCCCGCGTTCTTTGGGCCCTCAGCGCGTCACGGCATCCTTCTTGTGGCGGCATCCGTCGCACCTGATCGCCCTGGGTCTGGGCAGCGGCTTGTCACCGTGGGCACCCGGCACGGTGGGCACCCTGTGGGCCTGGCTGAGTTTTCTGATCCTGGAACCCTGGGTATCGCGGCTGGGCGACTGGGGCTGGGCGGGAGTGATCGTGGCGGCGCTGCTGCTCGGTCAATGGGCCTGCACCCGGACCGCGCAGCACCTGCGGGTCGCCGACCCTGGCGCCATCGTCTGGGACGAGGTGGTGGCCTTTTGGCTCGTGCTGTGGCTGTGGCTGCCGGCCGGGCTTTGGGCACAGCTGCTGGCCTTCTTGCTGTTTCGGTACTTTGACGCCGCCAAGCCGGGGCCGGTGGGCTGGGCCGACCGCCGCTTCAAGCTGAAGCCAGGCGAGGCCATCGGTTGGCGCCAAGGCGCTGGCATCTTGCTGGATGACCTGGTGGCTGCAGCCTGTACGCTTCTGTCTTTGGCCCTGGGCCTGCGACTGTGGCAATGGATGGTGAGCGCATGAGTGGCGAAACGATGCAATGGGCTGCCGGTTTGGCGTTGGCACAAGCCCTGGGCGAGGCTTGCAGGGCCCGCGGTTGGCGTGTGGCGAGCGCAGAGAGCTGTACCGGCGGGCTGGTGGCTGCAGCTTGCACCGCTGTGGCTGGTTCCAGCGATTGGTTCGAGCGCGGCTTTGTGACCTACAGCAACGAAGCCAAGACCACGATGCTGGGCGTGCCTGCAGAGCTGATCGCACGCGACGGCGCGGTCAGCCAATCGGTGGCGGTGGCGATGGTCGAAGGCGCGCTGCAGCATGCGCCCGTGCAACTGGCAGTGGCCGTGACCGGCATCGCCGGCCCCGGGGGCGCGGTGCCAGGCAAACCCGTGGGCACCGTCTGGCTGGCCTGGGGCAGCGCAGGTGCCGTGCAGGCGCGCAAACTGCTGCTGCCAGGTGACCGCGCCGCCGTCCGCTCAGCCACGGTGCATGCGGCGCTGCAGCGGCTGCTGCAGGAAGCGAGCCGCAGTGAATCCGGTACTGAATCCGGTAGTGAGGCCGGTGGTGAGCCCGGTAATGAGCACGGTAGTGGAGCCAGCAGTGAAGGCTCGAAGCCATGAAAGTCTTGCTGTGTGGTGACTTTGACGACCCAGAGCGAGCAGCCTGGCTGCACGTCTTGCGACAAGCGCTGCCTGAAGCGCAGTGGCTGGATCTGGCGCAAGCGCGGGAACCCGACAACGCCTCACAGGTGCAGGCCGCCGTGGTGGCCAACCCGGCCCCCGGCAGCTTGCAGGGGCTGCCCAACTTGCGGCTGATCCAAAGTCTGTGGGCTGGCGTCGACCGCCTGCTGGCCGACGCTACGCTGCCTGCAGGGGTGCCTGTGGCGCGCATGGTCGACCCGGAGATGAACGCTGCGATGGCCCAAACCGCGCTGTGGGCGGTCTTGAGCCTGCACCGGGGCTACTTTGCTTATGCCAGGCAACAGCAACTCAAACAGTGGCAAGTGCACCCGCAGCGCCGCGCTGACGAAGTGTCGGTGCGGGTACTGGGCCAAGGGCAGATAGGGCAAGCTGTCACCCAACGGCTGCTGCAGATGGGTTACGCAGCACAAGGCTTCAGCCGCAGCGCAGGCAAGCCACTGCTGCCATTTTTGGCCGGCTGCCAGATTCTGATCAACCTGCTGCCGCTGACAGAGCAAACCCGCAGCCTGCTTGACGCGCGCTGTTTTGCTGCCATGCCCCGAGGTGCCAGCGTGGTCAATCTGGCGCGCGGCGCGCATCTGGTCGAAGCCGATCTGCTGGCGGCGCTGGACAGCGGACAACTGCAGCACGCGGTGCTGGATGTGTTTCAAACCGAACCGCTGCCCAGCGATCACCCTTTCTGGACGCACCCTAGAGTCACCGTGCTGCCGCATGCTGCGGCCCTGACCGACGAGCGCAGCGCAGCCGTCGTCGTCGCGCGCAACTTGCGCTTGTTGGCGCAACCAGGCAGCCTGACGCCGGCATTTTTGCATCTGGTTGACCCTTCGTTGGGCTACTGAGCGCTTGAAGACGCGCACCGACTGACTCATGGTTGCATCTACTTGCATTGGCACGCGAAGGCTGGCCGTTAACATCTGCGCCCTGTCGTTCAGACCCCAGACCATGACTCTCCCGTCTTCAGAGCCCAGGCAAATCGGGCAAATTGCCACCCGCGCAGCAGCAAACGCCCACTCCAAACGCGCGCTCTCGCTGCATCACGGCCTGCCGTCGCTGCTGCTGGTCGGCTGCCTGCTGCTGATCACAGCTGCGCTGCAAGGCTGCGCCTCGACGTCTGCCGGGCCAGCACCCGGCGTGCCTGCCTCCACCCCAACCCACCCACCGGCGGCACCCGCGGCGCCGACGGTCAGCAGGCCCTCGCCCGCCGTTGCGGCCAAGTCTGCGCCTGTGCCACAGGGCACGCCGCCTGCGGTGCGCCCACCCAGCCCGCTGGAAGCCGAGCGCGACTGGCTTCAGTCGTGGTTCAAGGACACACCGGTACGGATCAGCATCTTGCCCAACGGCGCCCTGGAGATCGAAGTGCCTTTGGAGTTCTGTTTTGAAAGCGGACGCAGCCGTCTGCAGCCAGCGCTGGTGGCGGTGCTGGACAAAGTCGCGCAAAGCCTGCGCCGCGAAGACGATGCGCGACTGGCCCTGGTGGCTGCGGCCACCGATGAAGGCGGTGCGCCTGGCCTGGCGCTGTTGCGCGCCACACAGGTTCGATCTCATCTGGTGTCGCGTGGCGTGGGCAACAGCCAGTTGCCTTCACCCTCGGCGCAAACGACCAAAAGCGTGCTGCTGAGAGTGGTGGCGCCGGCACCCTGAAATGGGCAGTGAGGCGTGGCCGCGGCTCATTGCCTTTGAGCCTGCGCCGTGGCTGTCGGTCTTGCAGACCGCTGCTGAGGCCCTGCCATGTCCTGCAACATCTGCCAAATCCACTGTTGCAGCGCGTCCCAGGGCTCATCGGGCCAAGCGGGTTGCATCAGGCCTTTGACGATGCCGTCGCAGACCTGGGCTGATTGCAGCCAACGGGCGCAATGCTGGGCGCTCAGGCGTGGCAGGATGCGCTCAAACCAATGTTCACGCGAGCCCCAGACGCGGCCATTGCGCAACGCCATGGCCAGCGGCGTGCCTTGGTCCATCAAACCTCTCACACGGGCCAGCGCACGCACGTCTTCGGCCAGCATCCAGTGCACACGCACGACAGCCTCGCCTTCGGCGCGCAAGCCCGCCAGCATGCGCAAGCTGCGCGCCGGCTGTACGGTCCACAGCGCTTCGACCAGCTTGGACAGATCGTAACGCGCCACATTCAGCACCGAGGCCTGCACTTGCTCCAGGCTCAGCTCGCCGGCGGGATACAGCAAGCCCAACTTCTGAATCTCCTGGTGGGCGGCCAGCAGATTGCCTTCCACGCAGTCGGCAAAAAAGGCCAGTGTGTGCTGGCCCGCCTCACCCCCTTGCACACGCTGATCTTGCAGCGCCAGCCGTTTTGCCAGCCAGGCCGGGATCGCGGGGCGCTCCAGCATCTCCACCCGCACGCTGACGCCTGCTGAAGTCAGCGTCTTGAACCAGGCGGCTTTGCTTTGTTGATGGTCCAGTTGCGGCAATTGCACCAGTGTCAGCACATCCTCGGGCAGCTTGTCGGCGTAGCGCTGCAGCGCTGCAGCGCCGTCAATGCCGGGTTTGCCTGAAGGGATGCGGATGTCGATCAACTGGCGCTCGGCAAACAGGCTCATGGCCTGCGCAGCGCCCAAAACGCTGCTCCAGTCGTAGTGCGCGCCGCTGACCGTGAACACCTGGCGCTCGCTGTAGCCGGCGGCGCGTGCCGCAGCGCGGATCGCATCGGCCGCTTCCTGAGTGCGCAAGGGCTCGTCGCCGTGCACCGTGTACAGCTTGTTCAGGCCACGTGCCAGGTGGGCCTGCAACTGTTCCGGCCGCAGTTGCATGCGGGCCCTTACAGCACCACGGCAGCCAGCCGGCGCATCACCTGGGCCACGATGTCGGCCTGCATGTCCCTGAACAGCTCGGCTGCTTCGTACTCTTTGGCCAGGGCTGCAGCTTCGCGGTAGCTCAGGTCACGCACCACCACCAGCTCGGTGGGTGCGATCAACTCGCGCCCCGCAGGGGTGCTGACACGAAAGCTGAAGCGCTGACGCAATTGCAGCTCACGCACCTGGGCGGTGGCGGTGGTGGCTACGGCCACCCGATCACGCTCGTCCAGCAGGGCATACAGCACCAGTGCCGCGTTGCTGCCTTCGACCACGGACGGCACCTGCAAAGCCAACTCGCGGCGCAGGGCCTGAAACAGGGACGAGCGCGCATCAAAACCTTGCAGGCCAATGCTGGCCATCGACAAGCGTGGCGGTTGGCGCAATTGGAAGCCGCAGCCAGCCAAAGCTGCGGCTGCGGCCGATGCTGCCAACAGGCAACCCCTGCGCTGCAGGTCGACAAAGCCGCAGCGCCTTGAAGGGATGCTCACTCAGACGACCACATTGACCAAACGCCCTGGCACCACCACCACCTTCTTGGCGGCCTTGCCTTCGCTGAAGCGTGCAAACTCCGGGCTGGCCAGCGCAGCCGCCTCGATCTGCTGGCGGCTGGCCTGCGCCGCCACGCGGATGGCGCCACGCAACTTGCCGGCCACTTGCAGCACCAGCTCGATCTCGTCTTGCAGCAGCGCTGTTTCGTCCACCTCGGGCCAGGGCGCGTCGATGATCTCGCCCAGGGTCACCTCATAGCCCAGCTGGCGCCACAGCGCATGCGCGATGTGGGGAGCCGCCGGGTACAGCGTGCGCAGCAACAAGCCCAGGCTCTCGCCCAGCACCGCCCTGTCAGCGGCGCCAGGGCCCAGCGTTGCCGCCTCCAGCGCATTGAGCATCTTCATCGCGCCCGAGACGACGGTGTTGTAGTGCATGCGCTCGTAGTCGTGGCTGACCTGGCGCAGCAACAGGTGCATCTCGCGGCGCAGCGCTTTGGCAGCTTCGCTGGCGCCGACGATCGTCTGGTTGCTTGCGGCGTCCGCCACATCCAGCAGCGGCGCCAACTTCACCCCGGCAACCCAGACGCGGCGCAGAAAGCGGGCCGAGCCTTCGGCACCCGAGTCGGACCAGACAGCGCTTTGATCGGGCGGGGCCGCAAACATCGAGAACAAGCGCGCCGTATCCGCGCCAAACCTGGCGATGATGTCGCGCGGCTCGACCACGTTGTTTTTGCTCTTGGACATCTTCTCGATGCCGCCCAGTTGCACCGCCAAGCCATCGGCCTTGCTCGTGGCGCCAATCGGGTGACCTTTGTCGTCGGTCTGCACCTCGACCTCGCTGGGGTAGAACCAACGCTTCTTGCCGCTTGCGTCCTCCTGGTAGAACGACTCGTTGAGCAGCATGCCCTGCGTGAACAGCTTGGTGAAAGGCTCGCGGTACTTGACCAGGCCCATGTCGCGCAGGGCCTTGGTCCAGAAACGCGCGTACAGCAGGTGCAGCACGGCGTGCTCGATGCCGCCGATGTACTGGTCCATCGGCATCCAGTAGTCGGTGCGCTCGTCCACCATCTGCTGGTCGTTATCAACGCAGCAGTAGCGCATCACGTACCAGGCGCTGTCCACGAAGGTGTCCATGGTGTCGGTTTCGCGCCGGCCCGGCTTGCCACAGCTGGGGCAAGGCACGTTCAGAAACTCGGCGCAATGGTTCAGCGGGTTGCCGCTGCCGTCGGGCACCAGATGCTCAGGCAATACCACCGGCAGGTCTTTCTCGGGAACCGGCACCGGGCCGCAATCGTCGCAGTGGATGATCGGGATCGGCGTGCCCCAGTAGCGCTGGCGGCTGATGCCCCAGTCGCGCAAACGCCAGGTGGTCTTGCGTTCGCCCAGGCCTTTGGCGGCCAGCGCGTCGGCGATGGCCTGCACCGCAGCTGCGTAGTCCAGGCCACAGTAGTCGCCGGAATTGACGGTGACACCGCGCTGCTTGTCGGCGTACCAGTCTTGCCAGCGCGTGTCGTCGAAGCTCTCGCCGTCCACCTGCACCACGGGCAGGATCGGCAAGCTGTACTTGCGGGCAAAGGCAAAATCGCGCTCGTCGTGCGCCGGCACGCCCATCACGGCGCCGTCGCCGTAACTCATCAAGACATAGTTGCCCACCCACACCGGCAGCGATTGGCCGGTCAGTGGGTGCTGCACTGTCAAACCGGTGGCCTGGCCGAGCTTTTCACGCAAGGCCACTTCTGCTTCGGTCTGGCCACCCCTTTTGCACTCTTCGATGAACGCAGCCAGCGCCGGATTGCCGGCAGCCGCCAGCTCGGCGATCGGATGCTCTGGCGCCACGGCGCAGAAAGTCACGCCCATCAGCGTGTCGGCGCGGGTCGTGAAGACATACATGCGGCCGTCCTGCAGCGGCCGGCCATCCGTACCGTGGATATCGTGCGTGAAGGCAAAGCGCAGGCCTTCGCTCTTGCCGATCCAGTGCTCCTGCATCAGCCGTACGCGCTCGGGCCAACCGGCCAGGTAGTGCGGCGCTTGCGGATCGTTGACGCCGCTGAGCAATTCGTCGGCGTATTGCGTGATCGCCAGGTAGTAGCCGGGGATCTCGCGCTTTTCGACCAGCGCGCCGCTGCGCCAGCCGCGGCCGTCTTCGACCTGTTCGTTGGCCAGCACGGTCTGGTCGACCGGGTCCCAGTTGACGATCTGGGTCTTGCGGTAGGCGACGCCTTTCTCGAGCATCTTCAAGAAGAACCACTGGTTCCACTTGTAGTAGCTGGGGTCGCAGGTCGCCAGCTCACGGCTCCAGTCGAAAGACAGGCCCAGCGGCTGCATCTGTGCTTTCATGTCGGCGATGTTGGCGCGCGTCCACTGTGCCGGCGGCACCTGGTTGTCGATGGCGGCGTTTTCGGCCGGCAGACCGAAGGCATCCCAGCCCATCGGCATCAACACGTTCATGCCTTTCATGCGCAAGTAGCGCGACATCATGTCGTTGATCGTGTAGTTGCGCACATGGCCCATGTGCAGCTTGCCGCTGGGGTAGGGCAACATGCTGCAGGCGTAGAACTTGGGCCTGGCAGTCAGGTCGGCTGCACCGCCTGCAGCACCTGAAGGCTCACGTACACGGTAGGCATCACGGGCCAACCAATGCGCCTGGGCGCCGGATTCGACCTCTTCGGGGACGTATTTTTCGTTCATCCCGCGATTGTAGGGAGCGCCCGACAACGCGGCCAGGTTCGAAACTGCCGTCTCCAGGTTCAGCGCCCAGGTTCAGCGCCCTGGTGCAGACGCTGCACTGCTTGCACGCTCGGTGACAAAACCGATGCGGGTCAAGCCGGCCTCTTGCAGCAGCCCGATCAGCTCTGCGACCTTGCCGTAAGGCACTTTTTCATCGGCGCGCAACTGCACCTCGGTTTGCGGATCGGCTGCTGCGGTCGCTTTGGCCTGCTGCCGGATCTGATCGAGGCTGGCGGGCTCGGTGCCCAGAAAACTCTGCCCTTCGGCATCCAGCGCAAGCTCCAGCACCGCTGCGGCCTCGGTCGGCGCTGCGCCATCGACCTTGGGCAGTTGCAGAGGCAAACGGGTGCCGATCAGCGGTGCGGTGATGATGAAGATCACCAGCAGCACCAGCATCACGTCGATCAGCGGCGTCATGTTGATGTCGCTCATCGGCTTGCCGCCGGGGTTGCGCTCCAGGCGACCGAAGGCCATCTCAGCCGCCCCGCTCTTGCCGATCCGCTGGCGCGCTGTCCAGCATCAGCGCACGCAGATCGTGGGCAAAGCCTTCCAGCTCGGCTTCGCAGGCGGCCACGCGGTGGCCGAAGGCGTTGTAGGCCAGCACCGCGGGCACCGCCACCGCAATGCCGGCAGCCGTCATCACCAGCGCCTCTCCGATCGGGCCCGAGACCTTTTCGATGCTGATGGAGCCCGCTGCAGCAATGCCCAGCAGCGCGTGGTAAATGCCCCAGACGGTGCCGAACAAACCGACAAAAGGTGCTGTGCTGCCGACCGAGGCCAGCACCACCTGCCCCACCTGCAGATGGCGCAAGCCGCTGTGCAATGCGTCACGCAGGCGACGCGTCAACTGGGCCGACGCTTGGCCTTGACCTTCCAGCGACCCGGAACCCGACTTTGCCCGTGCTGCGTCCAGCAGCGGCAACAGCAACTGCTCGCGGTCCAGTTGCTGCAGCCGGTTGCGGCCCTCGACCCAATCGGGTGCGGCCCAGAACGCTGGCACAGCGCGCTCGATGTCTGCGGCTGCGCGGCGCAGCAGCCAACTCCTCCACAGGATCAAGACCCAGGCCGCTACCGACATCGTCAACAACAACAGGGCCACTGCGCGGCCCACGCCATCGCTCTGCGCCCAGAAGTAGGCCAGCCCGTTCATGTTTGACAGCCGGCCTCAGAGCGACAGCACGTCTTGCATGCTGTACAGGCCCGGCGCACGCCCCGGCTGAGCCAGAAATCGCGCTGCGCGCAGGCTGCCTTCGGCGTAATTGGCGCGGCTGCTGCTCTTGTGGCTGATCTCGATGCGCTCGCCAGTGCCGGCAAACATCACCAGGTGCTCGCCGACGATGTCGCCACCCCGCACGGTGGCAAAACCGATGCTGCCTGGCGGGCGCGCGCCCGTGTGGCCGTGGCGGGCGAAAACGCCCTCTTCGTGCAAATCGATGCCTCGTACCTGGGCCAGCACTTCGCCCATCGCCAACGCGGTACCGCTGGGTGCATCCACCTTGTGTTTGTGATGGGCTTCGACCACCTCGATGTCGTAGTCCGGCCCCAGCGCCTTTGCTGCTTGCTGCAGCAGCTTGAGCATGACATTGACACCCACACTCATGTTGGCCGCAAAGACGATGCGCAAGTGCTCGGCGTGGGCTGCCAGTTGCGCCTTTTGATCGGCATCAAAACCGGTGGTGCCGATCACCACGGCCAGGCCCAGCTCGCGGCAGACCTGCAGATGCGCCAGGGTGCCTGCTGGCTGCGTGAAGTCGATCAGCACGTCCGCGCCTGCCAACCCTTGCGCCACCTGGTCGGTCACCTGCACGCCGGCGGGATGACCCGCGAAGGCGCCGGCGTCCTGCCCCACTGCCGGGCTTGCCGGCTGGTCCAGCGCACCGCTGAGTTGCAGGTCAGCCGCATGCAGCACAGCTTGCACCAGCATCTGGCCCATGCGGCCGCTTGCGCCAGCCACGGCAATCCTCAATGGCTTCGTGGCGGTCAAAGGCTCGTCCGTGTGCAAGTGGTGCTTGGGTTTGAAGATGGCGTCATGCCAGGGTGCCACCGGCCACTGAGCCCGGCCAACAGCGGCCTGGACTCAGCTGCTTTCCAGCGGCGGGTAATCGCGCACAGGGCCCACCGGCCCAGCAGCAGGCGCTTCGCGGCGGGCGGGCATTGGCAGCGCTTTGCGCTCTTCCTCACTCAACTCCAGCTTGCGGGCGCGGATGTCTTTGGTGCGGCTGATGCCAGCGACGAACTCGCGTTCAGATGGCAAAGCCGGCGCCTCGATGGACTTGACGACATCGCCTTCGAAAATTACCACCACGCTGCGACGCTGCAAATCGGTGCCTGGCCTGCGCAGCGTGAAGATGTAATCCCAGCGCTGGGCATGGAACGGGTCGGTGATCAGCGGTGTGCCCAGCACGTCGCGCACCTGCAGCCGCGTCAGCCCAGGCCGGATCGATGCCGCCTGCTCTTGCGTGATCACGTTGCCCTGCACGATGTCGATGCGGTAAGGCGTGATGAAGCCCATGAAGCTGTCGGTGCGCTGCAAGGACTCGCAGCCGACCAGCGACACACAGGCCAGCAGAGCAAAAACGATAGAGACAGGGCGCATGGGCAGGAAAGGCAGGAAGGACTGGAAGGGCTGGAAGGGGAAATCGGTCTGGGACGGCCTGGATAGGGTCTTGACAGCTCAGGGCAGGTGGCCTTGGCTATGATCGCCGCATTCTAGTGTCCTGGGTTGAAGCTTCTTCGATCCGGCTTCCTGAAGCGCTTGCGCTCTGTCAGACCCCACCGGGCAGGCGCCTGCAGCTGCGGCCGGCCGCAGCGCCCGACGCTCGGGATGACCACCGAACAGGGAACACGCCATGGACAACGCAAGCGAACTCAAGAGCAGCGGGCTGAAAGCCACTCTGCCGCGCATCAAGATCCTGGAGGTCTTTCAAAGCGCAGAGCGACGCCACATGACGGCCGAAGACGTGTTCAAGGCCCTGCTGGCCGATGGCGCCGACGTTGGGCTGGCCACCGTGTACCGGGTCCTGATGCAGTTCGAGCAAGCCGGGTTGCTGACGCGCAGCAACTTCGAATCGGGCAAGGCGGTTTTTGAGCTCAACGAGGGCGAGCACCATGACCATCTGGTGTGCCTGGACTGTGGGCGTGTCGAAGAGTTCTTTGACGTCGAGATCGAAAAACGCCAGCGCGCGGTGACCGTGGAACGTGGCTTTGAGCTGCAAGATCACTCACTGTCGTTGTACGCCCGCTGCACCAAGGCGGCCTGCCAATACCGGGGCAAATAGGCTCGAGCCTGGAGCTTCAGCAGTTCAGCACAACTCAGCATTTGAGCCGGGTGGACCCGGCTGCCTCTGCTTCAGGTCGGCTCTTGGCGCTGCATCGCGTCTTGATGTCGGCGCACAAAATCCTGATACGTGTCGATGCCGCGCAGTTGCAGCACGGTGTTGCGCACTGCCGCCTCGACCAACACCGCCAGGTTGCGACCCGCGTCCACCGCGATCACCACCTTGCGCACCGGCATGTCCAGGATCGACTCGTACATCGGCTCATACGGCAAGCGCTCGAAATCACGCTCCATGATTTCCTTGCGTACCAGGTGCACGATCAGTTTGAGCCGCATCTTGCGACGCACTGCTGTCTCTCCGAAGATGGCCTTGATGTCCAGCAATCCGATGCCGCGCACTTCCAGCAGGTTTTGCAGCAACTCGGGGCAGCGGCCCTCGAGCGAGGTCTGTGAGGTGCGGTAGATGTCCACCGCGTCGTCAGCCACCAGGCCATGGCCGCGTGAAACCAGTTCCAGACCCAGTTCACTCTTGCCCAGACCGGACTCGCCGGTCAGCAGCACCCCCAGGCCCAGGATGTCCATGAACACGCCGTGGCGCGTGGTGCGCTCGGCAAAGTGCTGGCCCAGATAGGTGCGCACCAGGTCGATGACATGGCCAGCAGAACCTGCGGTGACAAACAGCGGGATGTCAGCGCGATCGCACATCGCCACCAGCCGCTCGGGGGCTTCCTGGTCATCGGCGACGATGATCACCGGTGGCTCCAGCGTCACGATGCGCGAGATGCGCCGCTCCATGCCTTCGCCGTCTGCATCGAGCAAATACGCCACCTCGCGGCGGCCGACGATCTGCACCCGGTAGGGATGGATGTAGTTGAGGTAGCCGACGAGATCGGCCGCCGAGCGGGCATCACGCACGGCAGCATCATCGAAACGGCGCTCAGGGTGGGCCCGGCCAGCCAGCCATTCCCAGCGCAACACGGCACGGTGCGCTTCAAAAAGCGCATCAGCGCTGATCGAAGTGGGTTTCATCGGGTGCGGGCCGTATTCCCGCGCCCGGTGAAGCTGCGCTGGCGCCTCAAGCCACCGATTTCAGCGGCTCCCATGCCGAAATCAGGCGATGCACACCGGCGGCGTCCGGCTCGGTCTTCAGCCGTTCACGCAATTCGCGGTCGGACAGCATTTCGGCGATTTCCGACAAGATCTCCAGGTGTCGCTGGGTCGCGGCTTCAGGCACCAGCAAGAAGATCAGCAAGGCCACCGCTTCGTCGTCGGGCGCGTCGAAGGGTATCGGCTGCGCTACCCGCACCACCGCAGCCAACGGGTTTTTCAAGCCCTTGATGCGGCCATGGGGAATGGCCACCGCGTGGCCAAGCCCCGTCGAGCCCAGACGCTCGCGCGCGAACAAGTTGTCGGTGACCGTGCTGCGCGCGATGGCATGCTGGTTTTCGAACAGCAGCCCAGCGTGTTCGAAGGCACGCTTCTTGCTAGTCGCCTCTACATCCACCAGCACATTGGCCAGCGGCAGGATCGTGGCAAGTCGGTTCATGGGGACCTTCCTTCTGGCAGCTTCAACCTGAGGCATTCAAGGTCCGCAACGGACGGTGGATGGCCGACGGTGACTGCCCGCAGATAACTTCGGGAAACGATGATAGCAACGGCGGCCCGGAAACCGCAGCTTCGCAAGGCCCCAGATTGGGTGGGGTTCGGTGAAATCCCGATGAATTTGCTGCATTGCAGCAACAACCTTTTCGCGATGCAAAACGGCCCCGCAGGGCCGTCCAGCACTCGCACGACTTCAGGCTAGGTCCATTGCCAGGCGCTTCGGTGAAGCATGGTGGTGGTCCTGCAACTTGTCTTTGTGACGCACCACGCGGCGATCGAGCTTGTCCATCAACTGGTCAATCGCCGCGTACAGGTCTTCATGCGACTGCTCGACAAAGATGTCACGGCCCTTGACATGCAGCGTCACTTCGGCCCTTTGCCTCCGCTCTTTCTCTTTGCTTTTCTCCAGCGTCAATAGCACCGTGACGTCCACCACCTGGTCAAAGTGCCGCGTGACGCGGTCCAGTTTGGTGAGCACGTACTCTCTCAAAGCGGGTGAAACTTCGAGATGATGGCCACTGATCGTCAAGTTCATCGAAACCTCCTTTGCGGACTGGCAAAAAACGGCCAGCGGCAATACCGCCGGCCACGTGGGAAAGCGGTCAAGAAGAGGGGTGGGGGACGGCAGAGAGCAATGGCGGGTCTGGGGAAGACCGATGCCCCAGTGTGCTCCGGTTCAAGCGCGCTGACAAGCACCCGCAGCGCCTGTAAGCCAATCGTGGCCGCACATTCCCGCCCAAGTGCTCTTTGGATGTGACACAGTGACGAAGCTGACCCCCCGGCGCCCTGTTGAGCCCGCACCATGACCGCCCCGCTGCCCCCACCCCTTTCTGATCACCGCCCCTTGGTGGTGCGCAACGCCACGCTGCCAGATGGCCGCCGAGGCATCGACCTGCTGGCCATCGATGGCCTGACCGTCGAGGTTGGCCCCGGCTTGCAGGCACCCGAAGATGCCCAGGAGCTGAACGCCGAAGGCTGGCTGCTGAGCCCGCCCTTTGTCGATGCGCACTTCCACATGGATGCGACGCTGAGCCAAGGGCTGCCACGCGTCAATGCCAGCGGCACTTTGCTCGAAGGCATCCAGCTGTGGGGCGAGCTCAAACCCCAGCTCAGCGAAGAAGCCGTGGTCGAGCGCGCCCTGCAGTACTGCGACTGGGCGGTCGCGCGGGGCCTGCTGGCGATCCGCTCGCATGTGGACGTCTGCGACCCCCGGCTGCTGGCCGTGCGCGCGCTGCTGGAAGTCAAGCGACGGGTCGCGCATTACCTTGATCTGCAGTTGGTGGCTTTCCCCCAGGACGGGCTGTTGCGCAGCCCCGGCGCCAAGGACTTGTTGAAGGCGGCGCTGGAACTGGGCGTGGATGTGGTCGGCGGCATCCCGCACTTTGAGCGCACCATGGCCGAAGGCGCTGAGAGCGTGCGTTGGCTGTGCGAACTGGCCGCCGAGCGTGGTTTGCCGGTGGACATGCACTGCGACGAAAGCGACGATCCGCTGTCGCGCCACGTCGAGACGCTGGCCTTTCATACCCAGCGGTTGGGGCTGCAGGGCCGGGTCACGGGTTCACACCTGACGTCGATGCATTCGATGGACAACTACTACGCCAGCAAGCTGATCCCATTGCTGGCCGAAGCCCGGCTGCATGTCGTGGCCAACCCGCTGATCAACATCACGCTGCAAGGCCGCCAGGACAGCTACCCCAAACGGCGTGGCATGACACGGGTGCCTGAATTGATGGCAGCAGGCGTGAACGTCGGCTTCGGGCACGACTGCGTGCTCGACCCCTGGTATGCCCTGGGCTCGGGCTGCATGCTGGAAGTGGCAGCGATGGGGCTGCACGTGGCGCAGATGACCTCCAGCGTTGGCCAGCGCCAGTGTTTTGACGCTGTCACGGTCAATAACGCCAAGGTGCTGGGGCTGCAAGGCTACGGACTGGCGGTGGGCGACCGCGCTGACTGGGTGCTGCTGCAGGCGCGCTCGCCTGAAGAAGCGGTGCGGCTGCGGGCCCAGCGGCTTTGCGTGGTGCGCGCAGGCCGCGTAATTTCAACAATGCCGCCGGCTGTCGCGAGCTTGCACCTGCCCAGAAGACCTGCGAGCGTGAATTTCACACATGCGCCAGACACCCAGTTGCGGGGGCAGGCGCCCACGGCAGCCTGGTTCAGGTCAAGCTGAGGTCCTGTTCGTGCTGCCCACGTGAATGGGTTGCCGGGGGTCACTAGAATCCGCCGCCATCGACAATCGAGAACCTGCAGGAAGTAGAAACAGATGAAACTGATGGGTTCATTGACCAGCCCCTACGTGCGCAAGGTGCGTGTGGTGATGGCTGAGAAGCGCCTGGACTTCCAGCTGCTGCTGGAAGACGTCTGGAACAGCGACGACATCCTGAAGAGCAACCCGTTGGGCAAAGTGCCCTGCCTGGTGATGGAGGGCGGCGAAGCAGTCTTCGATTCACGTGTCATCGTCGAGTACCTCGACACCCTGTCGCCGGTGGGCAAACTGATCCCGCCGGTGGGCCGCGAGCGCACCGAGATTCGGACTTGGGAAGCGCTGGCCGACGGCTTGCTGGACGCCAGCATTCTGGCGCGCATGGAAGCCAACTGGGCCGGGCGCAGCGCCGAGCAGCGCTCGCAAGCCTGGATTGAGCGCCAGATGTCGCGTGTGGACAGCGCGCTGCAAGCGATGTCGCGCGGCCTGGGCGAGAAGCCCTTTTGCGCCGGCAACCAGTTCACGCTGGCAGACGTGGCAGCCGGCTGCGCGCTGGGCTATCTGGACTTTCGTTTTGCGCATCTCGATTGGCGCGGCAACCATCCCAACCTGGAGCGGCTGGCCACCAAATTGGCAGCGCGTCAGAGCTTCATCGACACGCTGCCGCCAACAGCCTGAGCCAGCGCCGCCTGAATCCGAGCCGGCTCGGGCACAGGCCGAGGTCGGAGCACAGCAGCGCAAAACGGCGCCCCGCCGTATCGATCGCGTCGCGAAGCGGGCATGCGATGGAGCGGGATCTGATCCTGTCTGATCCCTTGGCAATGCAGTTCAGGCAGCGGCTGTTCTGGCGTCTGTTTCAACGTCTGTCAGGCGGCCAGCGCACTTGTAGAATGCAATGACAGCGCTGATTTGCTCCGGCTTGCGGGCGCTCAACAAATGCCGCTAAAGAGGACGCCGACCCGGCGTCTGCCTTGGCTGGCAGCGTCGGGTTCATTCATTGTCATGACGGCTCTGGGACAGGTCACGCCACAACTGATGCACTTCAGCGATGCACTGCCGCTGAAGAGCGGCGCTGTGCTGCCAGCTTACGCTCTGATGGTCGAGACCTACGGCACGCTGAATGCCGACAAGAGCAACGCCGTGCTGGTGTGCCACGCCCTCAACGCCAGCCACCATGTGGCGGGCAGGCATGCCGACGGCGTCGAGGGCTGGTGGGACAACCTGGTGGGCCCGGGCAAGCCGCTGGATACCGAGAAGTTCTTCGTCATCGGCGTCAACAACCTGGGGTCCTGCTTCGGCTCCAGCGGGCCGACGCACTTGAATCCTGACAATGGCTGCGTCTGGGGTGCAGATTTTCCGGTGGTGACGGTGGAAGACTGGGTCGAAGCGCAGGCCCGGTTGGTGCACAGGCTGGGCATCCAACAACTGGCGGCCGTGATTGGCGGCAGCCTGGGCGGCATGCAAGCACTGGCTTGGTCGCTGCAATACCCGCAGCGCCTGCGCCACTGTGTGGCCGTGGCGACCGCGCCCAGTTTGTCAGCGCAGAACATCGCTTTCAACGAAGTCGCCAGGCGCGCGATCGTCACCGACCCCGACTTCCACGGTGGCCACTACATCGCCCACGGCACCGTGCCCAAGCGCGGGCTGCGTGTAGCGCGCATGCTGGGCCACATCACTTACCTGAGCGACGACGCGATGGAGGCCAGGTTTGGCCGCAGCCTGCGGGCCGAAGCCCTGGCCTACAGCACGCAAGACATCGAGTTCCAGATCGAGGGCTATCTGCGCCACCAAAGCGATAAATTCAGCGAATACTTTGACGCCAACACTTACCTGCTGATCACGCGCGCGCTGGACTACTTCGATCCGGCTGCAGCCTACGGCGGCAGCCTGACCCAAGCCTTTGCCCAAGCCAGCGCGGTGCGCTTTGTGATCATCAGCTTCACCACCGACTGGCGCTTTGCGCCCGAGCGCTCGCGCGAGATCGTCAAGGCGCTGGTGGACAACCGCATCCGCGTCAGTTATGCAGAGATCGAGGCGCCGCATGGCCACGATGCTTTTTTGCTCGACGATGCGCGCTATCACGCCGTGATGCGCGCCACCTTCGATCAGATGGCCGAGGAGCTGACTCACCCGCCAGCCCCTGCAAAGCCCAACGAGGGCGCGCATGTCTGAACGCAAAGACCTGCAGATCATCGCCAGCCTGGTGCCCGCAGGCAGCCGGGTGCTGGACCTGGGCTGCGGCAACGGCGAGTTGCTGGCCTGGCTGCAACAGCACAAAGGCTGCAGCGGCTACGGCATCGAGCTGGCCGACCACAACGTGCACGCCTGCGTGCAGCGGGGTGTGGATGTGATCCAGCTCAACCTGGATGAAGGCCTGGCGCTGTTTGACGACCGCAGCTTCGATGTGGTGCTGCAACTCGACACCCTGCAGCACCTGCGCAACACCGAGAACATGCTGCGCGAAACCGCACGGGTGGGCCGCATCGGCGTCATCAGTTTTCCCAACTTCGCGCACTGGCCCAACCGGCTGCGCGTGCTGGCCGGGCGCATGCCGGTGACCAAAGCTTTGCCCTACCAGTGGTACGACACGCCCAACATCCGCGTCGGCACACTGGCCGACTTTGAAGTACTGGCGCGCAAGTGCGGCTTGCAGGTCACCGACAGCTTTGGGCTGCAGGGCGGCGATGCCGTGCGCTTCTGGCCCAATCTGCTGGCCAGCGTGGCGGTGTTCAAGTTCGAGCAGGTCTGAGCGCGCTCTGGCTTGCTGCCTGCTGCCATCCGGCCTCAGCCCTCAGCCCAGCCTCAGTCCAAACTCACCTCGGTGCGCACCGTGCCGGCGCGGTCTGCGCTGGCCGTCAGCGCCAGCGCTGTGCCGCGTGGGCCGTGTACGACCCATTCAACCACCGCCCGATCGCCGGTGATTTCGCGCGTCGGCAAAAAGGCCTGCAGGCTGCTTTTGGGGGCATGGCCTTCGAGATGCGCACCGGTCACCCGCTCTTGGCCACTGACCAAAGTGACACCTGGCGGCAGGTGGATCTGGAACACCGTGCCGCGCACCGTCTTGCGCTCGCGCGCACGGTGCGTCACATAAGCCGGCAGATAGCCGGCGTTGGCAACCGCAAAGCGCACCCGCCAATTGTCCTGACCCAGTGATCGCACCTCCGTGCGCAGCACCTCCAGCTTGGGCAGGCTCAAGCCGATCTGCGTCAGCCAGGCCGGGAAGCGCGCCGCTTCGCGTTCACGCAGGTGCGGCGGCGGGTTGCGCCAGTAGTTCATGCGGTCCCAGCCACCCAGCTCGACCATGCCCAGCTGCGGGTGCCGAAACGGGTACCAGTCCACGTGCGCCTTGCCGCCGCACTGCTCGTCGCTCCACTTCAAGAGCTTCAGGTCGTCTTCGATGGGGTGGTTGCGGTACCACTCGATCCATTTGTAATCGGTGATGCCGGCCTCTCTGTTGGGGGCCCAGATCTCCACGGTCCAGAACAGCGCACCCAGGTGCTCGTAGATCCAGTCCTGGGTGCCGGTGATGACTTGCTTGGGGTGGTACTTGAAATCGTGCCAGATGCTGACGGCCGGGTAGCCGGTGAGCTTGGCGCCGATGTCCGACAGCCTCTTGTACATCCACAGGTCTTCGGGTGTCATGTCGTCATCGCTTTGCATGCCCATCGGCCGCAGGATGACGCCGCTGTGGGTGTGAAAGCTCACTGCCGCGCCGATGTTGGGGTGCGAGGTGATGAAGTCCACCATCGCCCGCACCTCGGGCTCGCTGGTGGGGTAAGGGCCAGCGCCTGTCTGCTCGAACTCTTGCCGCCAGTAGGCCGGGAAGTTGCGGTTCAGGTCCAGGCCTTCACGGTCAGGGTTGACTTTGACGCTGAGGCCATCGAAGTTCTTCAACATGCCTTCAGGCATCACGCGGTAGTACTGGCCGCCAAACTCACCCGGTTCGCGCGCCACCAGCAAACGCGGCTCGGTGGGGTGCAGCTTGTACGTGCCATGCGGGTCGGGGATGCGCATGCTGAGCATGCGGCCGTCGCCGTCGACGTCCTGCACCGTCAGCCCCTCCACGGGCTCATCGTCAAACGGATAAGGCCGGGTGCCCGAGCGGATGTGGCGCGGCTTGTCCGCCAGGGCCAACTCTGCGCCATCAGGGTTCAGGCGAGGCACCATGTAGACCACGCGCGTGTTGAGCAACTCTGCCACTTGCTTGTCGCTGGGGTAGCCGCTGAGCAACTGGTGCAGCCAGTACAAACAAGCGGTACTGGCGGTCAGCTCAGCGGCGTGGATGTTGCCGTCGACCCAGAAGGCGGGTTTGTCTTCGTCAGCGCCGGTGGCCTGGTGGGTGACCACCAGCAGCCAGATGTCGCGGCCTTCAAAGCTTTTGCCCAAAGAGCGCAACTGCAGCAATTGGGGCGCAGCGGCCGCAAAGTCCTGCAGCAGCCGGGTCAGCTCGTCGTGGCGGTAGAAGACATCGAAGCGGGGGACGGGCAATGCGGGCATGGGGATTTCGGCTCAGGGAAAACTGTATTTTGGGGTGCGCTGAAGTGCTGGGGCTTGGGGCACCTCCAAGGCACCGCCGGACTGCGCTGCGTGGCGTTGTACTTGAGGCTCTGCCACCGCTGCCCAAGCACATCGAGCTCAACGATTCCAGCGACAGCTCTTGCTGAGCCTGGCGCAGGCTGGCAAAGCCGAGCACTTGGTGAGCGGCGATCGCCGTGCTGGGCTGCTGCAACGCGGCAGCATCGTCCGCACGCGCATCGTCAGCCCGGCGGCTTTCCGCACCACAGTGTTGTGACATCTGATGGCGACTGGCTGCCACAAACCCTCGACCCACACCTGCTGAACGCTAGCGCCCCAATGCCAGACAGAGCGTCAAGGGGCTGTCCTGCAGCGCTTTGAAGCCGAAGTGGAAGTAGAAACTCTTGGCCGCTTCATCCTTCGCATCCACGATCAATGCAAAGGCTGCGATTTGCTGGCGGGCCTTCAGGCAGCGGTCGACGGCACAGCCCACCAGCAACTTGCCCAGGCCACTGCCACGCTGGGCAGTGCTGCAGGCGAGCCGGCCCATTCGAAAGCAAGGCACAGGGTATGCCGGCAGCTTCTTGCGGTCGGCTTCAATGAGCCCGTCCCGATCGACTTGCGCTGCGCTGAGCGTGTAGTAACCCAGGATGCATTCGGGCTGCGCTGAGTCCGTCAACACGTAGACGGAAGTGATGCCACGTCTTTGGTGCTGATCTGCGAAGTGGTGGATATAGCCGTCCAGCGCCGCTACGCCACACGCAAAAGACTGCCTGTCATGAATGGCCGGATTCAGCCGCATATCTTCAAGCACGCCGAACCTTGCGGCGCGCCTGCGTCAATGCGTCTTTCAACGCGGGATTGGGCGCGAAGGCCGTATCGAGCGCCAGCGAGAACGCAGCAAAGTCGCGCTCGCTGAACGTCAGCCTCACTTCACGCTCAAGCAAGACCTGTGCTTTTTCTTTGGCTGCTGCACGCACAAAACCAGCCATCGTGGTGCCCATCAGCGCTGCTGCCCTGGCCACCAGAGCTTTTTCGTCGGCGTCCATCTTGAGGTCGAAACGTGCAGCGTTGTCCATCTCAATCTCCAGCACGACAATACGGCATTATACCGTATTGCCGCCCACCGCACCCACATCGGCAATACGCAGAATGGCGCGCCCTGGCCAAGCTGGCCCGCCTCAGACCGTGATCGCCATCCCCCGGTAGATGCGCGATCGGTAGCGCGAGTCTTCGGCGTCGGGCAGTGGCGCACCGGCCAGCAGCACGGCTCTGCCAAAGCGCCTGACTTCTTCGAGGTGCTCTTCTTCGTTGCGCGGCTCTTCGCTGCGCACGCGGCGCGTCAGATTGATCTGGTTGACGGCGACGTCATGCACCAGGCGTTCGTTTTCGACCGCCAGCGTGGCGGTGAAGGCGTGCAGCGTGGTCTTGATGAAGTTGGCCAGCGCAAAACCGATGCCTTGCGGGTCGCTGCCTGCTGGCACGTCGGGGCTGCACAGCACCAGTTGGCAGCCGTCGATCAGGCTGGCCTTGCGTGCCACTCTGAACAGGTAGGTCAGGTTGTCCTGCACCACCTGCCTGAAAGTCTCAGGGCTCAGCCAGTCGGTCAGCGCCTGGTCTTTCAGTTCTGTCGCGGAAGTTGCGACTTGGGGCAGCGGCACCATCGGTGTGGCGATGACGCAGTTGGGCGTGCCGTGCAGGCGCAGCGCGGTGTCGATGCCGTCTTCGATGGCTTCGCCACACACCACCGCTTGCAGCAGGTCAGCGGGCAGCTCGCGCAGCGCACCGCGCAAGGCCGCCTCACCTTCAGCGCTGCGCGTCAGCAGCACGATGCGGCCAACGTGGCACTGGTGCACAAAAGAGCGTGCCGCTTCGGCCAGGTACTCGACCAGGTGCTCGCCGATCAACCACACGGTCTTGCCGCGCATCATGTCCAGCCGCTCGCGTTTGGCGCCACCAAAGAGCTCGCGCTCGGTGATCGAGCGCTCCAGACTCAGGCCGCCGCTGGGCATGAAGGTCTCGCCGCTGACGGCGCGGTCGGCCAGAAAATACACGGTGGCCAGGGCCACTTCGGTTTCGGTGGGCATGTTGCCCAGGTGCAGCAGCGACAGCACGCCATTGCGCACCTTGGCTGCCTCCGCCAGGATCTGCTTGGGCGGCACATAGGGTTTGTCGTCGGCAGGCAGCCGGTGCAGCCAGCCGGTGTCGGCTTTGGCAGCCCAATCTGCGCTGTCCAGAAAGTAGCCGCCAGTGCGCAGCCGTGCGACCAGCCTGCGGCCCATGTCTTCGGACAACAGCATTTCGCCCCAAGTGCAGTCGTCGCCGCGCTCTTTGTGGCAGCGCATCGCCAGCGCGCGCAACTCGCGCGGCGCTTCGCCGTCCATCGCCAAACCAGCAACATCGTTGGCCGCCAGTTGCTCCAACAGCAATTCGACCCGCACGCCACGGCGCAGCGCCTTGACCACCGCCTCGTGGGTGGCATTGAGCCGCTTGTTTTCCAGGATCAGCCGGCCACGCCGCTCAAACAGGCCCGGCCGCGAGCCGGCGCCTTTCAGGCGCTCGCCTTCCACCGGCCCGGGTGCGATGGCGTTGATCTGCACTTCAGGGCCCAGAAAGCGCGCCATCGTCTCGACCAGGGCCCGCTGCCCTGCCTTGCTGACGGCGTAATCGCTGCGGTTGGGGTAGGCCACCGCCAGGTACTTTTCGCCGCCGAAGTAGCTCGACACGTTGAGCACGTAACCGCTGCCCTGGGCTTTCATCAGCGGCAGCACCTCGTGCATCAGCGCGTAGTTGCTGACCAGGTTGGCGTCCAGTGTGCGCACCCAGGCATCCAGCGGCATGTCCACCGCCATCTCTTCAGCGCCCGACATGCCAGCGTTGTTGATCAGGTAGTCGATGCGGCCAAAGGCCTTCAAAGTGGCAGCCACGGCAGGCTTCAAGGTGCTCAGGTCGCCCACGTCCACGCCGGGCAGGATGTGCACGCGCCGCTCGGCACCGCTGTAACCGATGTCGGCCAACTCGCCGACGATGCGGTCACGTGTCACCTCCAGCTCGCTTTGGCGGCGCGCCGCCAGCATCACACGCGCACCCCCCAGCGCCAGCATGCGCGCCACCTGGCCCCCGATACCGGCCGAGCCGCCGGTGATCAAGGCCACCTTGCCCAGGTGCAGGCCGGTCAGGTTCTCAGTGAATCCCAGCATCGAGCGGCGCGCGCCGGTGGCCTCCACGATGCTGCGCGGCAAGTACAGGTTGACCTGCAGGATGCGCCTGTCGGTGAACAGCAGGCGGGCTGCCTGGCCAGCCGCAAAAGGCAGGTTCTCAGGCTCGCCATTGTCATAACGAATGATCTGATTGCCCCACTCCGGGAAGCGGCAGCGGCCCAGCCGGCGATCGACTTCACTTTCGTCGCGCCAGACCTGGATCAGCTCTTCAATCGCGCTGCGTAGGCATTTGGCCCAGGCGTCGCCTTCGCCGTCAGAGCCGTTGGTGAGGAACACAAAACGCGGCTCGCTGACCAGGTCGGTGCGGCTGATCCAGTAGCGTGTCAAGGCCTGTGCGATGGCGATGGTGGCGTGCAGTTCTTCATCGACAAAGGCTTCCATGTCGTCGTCGCTGGCCTGCAGCACCGGCCCGCGAAAGCGCCCGGGCCCGTAAGCCGGCAACACGATGGCGCCCGTGATCGGGCCGCGCTGCAGCGGCGCCAGCTCTTGGGCATCGTCGCCATCGGGCTCGTTGCCACGCGACGGGGCCAGGGCCGCAGCCAAGGATGTGCCGTCCATGCGGTCGCACATCCGCACCCGGATGCGCGCTTGCAATCCTGCGCGTGCCACCTGCTCGCGGGCTTGCTGGCAGTCGCTTTCGCGGCTCAGCCCCAGGATGACGTCGGCGCCGGCCTCGACCTGCATGCACGCAATGGCCACCGCATCTGCCGTCTGGTCACCTGCAAACACGATCACCGTCTGGCCGCTGGCATCCACGGTGCGCAGTGTGGGACGGCTGACCCAGGTGCTGCGGCTCTCGCGCCGCACGCGCATGCCGTGGGTGGGCTCGAAGTCGTGGCCGTTGAAGGCCGCCGACTCGTCGCTGCCCAGAAAAACCATCGTGTGCGCGATGTCGCGCGGCAGCGGAAAGGTTTTGCTCAGCGGCTCGCCTTCGATGCTGCGCGCCAGGCTCATCTTCTTGAAGAACTTGTCGGCCGTGCTGCCAGCTTCTGCGCCTTGCAACTGGTCCATGGTTGCAAACACGCTGCGGATGCGCTCGCTGCGCGTCGGGCCGGGGAACAGCGTGTTGACACGCACCCCCAGCGGGCCCAGCTCTTCGCTCATCTGCCGCGACAGGGCATTGAGCGCCGCCTTGGGCACCACATAGGCGGTGCGCCCGTAATACTCGGTGCGCGAGAAGATGGTCGAGACGTTGATGACCGAAGCACCTTCCTTCAGATGCGGTGCAGCAGCACGCATCACGTTCCAGACCACGCCCAGGATGTTGCGTGCGCTTTGCGCCAGGGTCTCGTTGTCGACGCTGCCGGCGGCCCGCAGCGCTTCCAGCTCGCCAGGCGTCATCGGTACTTGCGTGAGCGCCTGGCGCGGGCCGGTGGTGCCGGCGTTGTTGATGACGATGTCGAGCCGGCCGTGGCGCTCGATGATGGCCTGGATGCCGGCACGCGCGCTGGCCGGGTCGGCGCCGTCGATGACGACCACATCGGCCATCTCTGGCGCGGCGCCCGTGTCGGCCAGCGCGGCCAGGCGCGCTGCCTCCAGCTTGGACGCCGTGCGGCCACTGAAGATGACCACCGCCTGCTCGCGCAGGTAGGCGCGAACGATTTCACCGCCCAGATTGCCGGCTGCGCCGGTGATCAGCGCGACCTTGCCGCGCAAACGTCCTGAGCCAGCGTGATTGCCAGCGTGATTGCCAGCGCCAGTGCCGGCATGGCTACCCGAATTCGCCTCCATACGATCCCTCTCCAGTTTGCTGTGAATTTCTTTGTGTCAGCCGTCGCGGCCATCGCAGCAAGGGCTGCTCATGTTTGTGTTGCTGCGGCCCAGGCCTCGAACAACGCGTCGCGGCTGTCCAGGCCCATGGCCGGCAGCGCGTGGTTGACCAGGTAGGTGGCGCCGGTGTGTGTGTTGTCCCACATCGCCTGATGGGCAGCAGGCAGCTCTTGCCACGGCACCACGGTGGGCGGTGTGACTTCCAGCAACCCGGCGGCGATCATGTCGTTCATGCGTGTCACTTCATAGGCGTTGCACAGGTGCGTGCCCAGGATCGTGGCAGTGGGCATCAGGATGCGGCGTTGGCGCGTCCAGACCTGCGGTGCGTAGAAGGCATAACGGCGTGATTGCATGTCCTCGGCATACAACACGCGACCGGTGAAAGGCTTGACCAGCGCGGTGCTGACGCCCAAAGCGTCGTGGCCTGCGCGCTCAAAGACGATGTCGGGCGCGCCACGCGGGTTGTCCTGGCTGCGCAACAACGCGCCGACAGCTGCGCCGAAGGGCTTGAGCGTGCGATCGGTGAAATCACGCACTGCGTGGCGAAAGCTCTCGATCTCGCGCCTGGCATCGGGCAGCCTGGGCATCGTCGTGGGCCAGTGGAACTGCTGGCCATGGCGGCGCTGGATGTCCTCAATCGCCACCACACCGGCCAAGGCGTCTTCAAAGCCCAGCGACAACACGAACTCGCGCTGCGCATCGGTGCGCGTGGCCACCACGGTGCGCAGGCCAAACTCGCGCAAGGCTTCGATGCTCTCCAGGCCCGCTGGGTCGACCAAAGCGCGGTCGGCCATGCCGTAGTACAGCAGCACGGCCTCGCCACCGCGGGCGCCGGCGCGGCGCAGCATCTCGGCGGGTGGGACATGGCCCGGCTTGCCGACAAAGCTCAGCAGGTAACCAGACGAAGCCCCATAAAAGGCAATCGATCCGCCTTCGGCCAACAACTGGAATGAACGCGGAAACGCCGTCTCACCGGCATGTGACACCGCAAAGTCAGCCAGCCGGCCGCCGTTGATCTGCCGGTAGGCCTCCAGCAAAGGCTGGCCAGCAGCCTCCCAGGCTGCAGCACGTTCAGCACCTTCAGCACCTTCTTCAGGCACGGCCGTGAACAGCGACTTGAAGCGGCTCTCGCTGCGGTCGATGGCGCCTACTGCGCCTTCGCTGCGGATGGACTCGGCACGCGCCGGGCTGGAGACCAGCCCGGTCACGGCCAGGCCGGCGCGGTGGGCACTTTTCAGCGTATCCAGCCCGGTGCCGGTGGCCGCGCCTTCGACAAACAGCCTGCGGCCGGGCACCACTTGCAGGGTCGTGAACAGCGCCCGCGAGACGGTGCCCAGGTTGAGCACATAAGCGCCGGCAGATTCCAGCGGCAAGCCAGCGGGCAGCGGGTGAAGTTGAGGCGCCTGCGTGATCAGAAACTGGGCGTGGCTGCCGGTACGCGTCTCGTAGCCCTGGATCGAAAATCCGGCATACATCGGGTCGCGCCCGGCCAGTGGCGACAGCAACTCGCTCTGGCCCGAATAGATGACCACCAGATCACCGACTTTCAGCCGCCCTTCGCGCCGCACCTCGCTGCCCAGGGCCGCGACCAGCGCCACGCCGCCGCTGCCGGTGATCTGCACATCTTCTTCGTGGCCGTCAAAAGGCGACACCGGCACCCCCGTCAGCGCCCAGATGTCGTTGAAATTGACCTCGCTGGCCAGCACGTAGACCAGCGCTTCGTTGGGCTCTGGCGGCTCCACCGGCACCAGCAGCTCTTGCTCGGACTTGCTGGGCTGGCCAAATCGCGGCTCGCCAGTTTCGGGGTCGCGCGGCACGCCCTGGCCAAACTGCCAGCGCGGCAGCGGTGTGATGCCGGGGAAGAAAGGCGCACCCATCGGCAGCAGGCTGCCTGCTTCTATCAAGGCCTGGATACGTGGCGCTTGCTCAGCCACCCGATTGACGCCACCGCGCCGGATCGGCAGGGCCGGGCTCGTCTTGTCCATGAACATCGCGATGCCGGCCTTGCCGCCTTCGGGGTCAACCACGGCCTGGGCAAAGAGCTCGGCCTCGGCACGCAGCCCGGCTTCGAAACCTTGTTGCCAGCCGGTGCGCAGCGCCAGCAGTACGCGGTCTAAAGCGCCAGCGCGGCCGCTGTGCAGCAACTGGCGCTGGATCATCTGCAGATGCGGGTCGGCCAGCGCGGTCTCCAGAGACAAGGGCGAAGGCTGGTCCCAGTCCGCCAGCCAGCGCTTGCGCTCGGCCCAGGCATGGCCCAAACGACATGTATGTTCTGAACGATCCACAGCGTCTGAAGCGTCTGAAGCGTCTGAAGCGTCTGAAGGGGTCTCCGAGGCTGCACCTGTTGGCCGAGGAGCGCTGTCGCGAGCGGCCCACTCGCGCACCGCCGCGTGCGCAGCACTCAACACATCCTGGTCGGGTGCAGTGATCGCGTCGATGGCGCCAAAAGCCAAGGCTTGCTGAGCAGAAAAACTGCGCCCACCCAGCACCATCTCGAGCGCATCGACCAGACCGGCGGCGCCGCGGCGGCTGCCGAGCAGGCGCGGCAGGCGCTGCGTGCCGCCGTAGCCGGGCAGCAGGCGCAGACGGATCTCGGGCTGACCAAAGCGCGCGCCGGGCTCGGCGATGCGCCAATGGCAGGCCAGCGCAAACTCCATGCCGCCACCCAGAGCCACACCCTGGATGGCGGCGATGCAAGGCTTGCCCATGCGCTCGATCTTGCGAAACGCCAGGTGCGCGGTGTTGGGCAAAGCGCGCGCCTGCTCTGCCGTATGCATCTCTTCCAGCAACTGCCGGATGTCGGCACCTGCCACGAAACTGGCCGTGCCTTCGCCAGTGAACACCACCGCCGCCACCTCGTCGCGGCGCGCCAGGTGGCCGACCACGATGGCCAACTCGTCCAGCGCCCGCTCGTTCAAGGCGTTGACCGGGGGGTTGCTGATGAACACGGTGGCCACCAGACGGGCCGGGCCAGGCGCCTGTCCCTGGGCCGGCCCGTGTGCCGGGCCCTGCGCCGGTCCCTGATCCAGCGCGTTGTACTGCACCTTGAAATAGCGGTAACGCTCAAACAGCTGCTGCTCGTCGGAGCGCTGCTGGCGCCGCTGCCAGGTCTCGATCACCCGCTTGAACTCGTCCAGGCTCTCGGGGTTCTTCAGCGTCGTGGCGTCGCCCACCGGCTGGCCTTCGACCAGCGCACGCACCATGCGGCGCATGTACTTGCCGCTGCGTGTTTCAGGAAACTGGCTGACCTCGATGAAGTCGCTGGGCACGGCCACGGCGCCCTTTTCCTGGCGCACCAGCTCAGCCAGCTTGCGCTTGTCTTCGACGCTGAGCTTGCGGCCCGCGCTGGGTTTGACAAAGGCCAGCGGCGTCAGGCCTTTTTCGCGGTGCGGCGCACCGACCACGATGACGTTGCCCACCGGCGAATCAGGGTCCAGCGATTTGGCGCGCAGGATCGCGCCTTCGATCTCCTCGGTGCCCATGCGGTGGCCGCTGACGTTGATGACGTCGTCGCTGCGGCCATGCAGGCTGAAACTGCCGTCGGCGTGGCGCACCGCAAAGTCACCCTGCGTGTAGACAAAACCGCCGGCCCAGCGGTTCCAGTAGGTCTGCTGCCAGCGCTCGGCGTCCCCGCGCCAATGGCCCACCACGGTGCCGTTCTCGACGCGGAAGTTGGCGTCGTCGCCCCACACCGTGCGCGCCAGGTAAGGGTAGGGGGCGGTGATGACGATCTCACCTTTTTCGCCGTCCTCCGTGCGCCGCCAATCGTTGCGCTCGCCCACACGCACATCGGCCATGATCCACGGCAAGGCCCAGGTGTGGGCGTCGGCCCGCAACGGGTAGTCGGCATTGCCGAAGAAGTGCGTGAAGGCGATGCCGCCATGCTCGGTGGCCCAGTAGCTGTTGATGTACTGCGGCGTCATCAAGTCCATGCCGAACTGCTGCACCGCAGGGCTGGTGGGCTCAGCGCAGAAAGTCGCCACGCGCAGCGTGCCGAGGTCGTAG
>Ga0105044_10001957_pt1 | contig 27922 bp, 25 predicted proteins | sample MAT01_FD_78092 | JGI IMG/M metagenome (GOLD analysis project Ga0105044, IMG submission 78092) | Freshwater microbial communities from Lake Fryxell liftoff mats and glacier meltwater in Antarctica - MAT-01 | ecosystem: Environmental > Aquatic > Freshwater > Ice > Liftoff microbial mat | place... | reverse complement strand
TTGCGGAAGGTCATTGGTCATTGGTCATTGACTTTGCGGAAGGTCATTGGTCATTGGTCATTGGTCATTTGTCTTTGACTTGGCGGAAGGTCATTGGTCATTGGTCATTGGTCTTTGACTTGGCGGAAGGTCATTGGTCATTGGTCATTGGTCATTGACTTTGCGGAAGGTCATTGGTCATTGGTCATTGACTTTGCGGAAGGTCATTGGTCATTGGTCATTGGTCATTTGTCTTTGACTTGGCGGAAGGTCATTGGTCATTAGTCATTAGTCATTGGGTCATTTGACTCTCTGGCGAACGCTGCGTACGGTCATCCCGTGAGCCTTTGTGCGAACGGGAGTGTCATTTGTGATTGGGTTATTAAATTAGTGGAGGTGTTATTGATCATTGCGAAACTATCACTGGTCACTTTTTTCACTGGCCACTAAAACAGTTTTCAACTTTCGCTTCTACCTGAATATTAAATTGAATACTGCCGACCGTTACTCCCGACTGCAAAGTGATGCACTTTATCCGTTATAATCCTTCACACCATTCCGACCTGACAGGAGGATTTTCGAATAACAAAATGTTTGTATTAAGTACCCACCTGTCAGGTCTATACTCATCAAATTGCCATCCATGAAACGTGACAAAATCACTTCCCAAGAAATTTCGCCAGCGACTCCCAGCCTTCCATCCTATCCGCAATGAGTTTCAGGATGGCTGCGAATGGAATGAAAAGAATCATACCTGCAGCACCCCAAAGAATTCCTCCAACAACAATAATTGCTAAAGTCACTAATGTGTTGAGTTGAAGACGTTGACTAACCGCCCAGGGAAATATAATGTTGGCTTCGAGGTACTGCACAAAAACAAAAATGCCCACCACACCTATTGGATACCAAATAGAATTGTAAGTCATCCAGGCATAGGAAATAGGCAATAAAGATGCGACTATAATTCCTACGTATGGTATAAAAGTCATGATGGCGGTGATAAACCCAAATAGAAATGCATGTGGAATTCCTAATAAATATAAACCTATAGAATTTAATAAGCCTACTAAAATGTAAACCAGCGCCATCCCTTTTATAAAATTATAATAGGTGGTGATTGACATTCCGACTACTTCAGCAACTTTACCTCTCAAATTTGATGGAAACAAACTGTACAACACTTCAACGAGCATAGAACGGTAATAGAGAATTAAAAAAGAATAGATAGGAATTAAAACAATCATTACCAGATTCACAAAAAATGAAACTAAGGTAGTTTGAATCATTCCTACTGTGTTATTGGCAATAGAATGAAGAACATCATCAAACCATAAGTTTACCTGGTCTTGGCTCACATTGAACTGCACGGTTAAAAGCTCTTTCAGACTCAAAATTAAATCCGAAATTTTAACCCTTATCAATGGCCATTCAGAAATGAAATTGCGGAACTGAGTAAACAACAGATAAAATAAAAAAGCCCCCAAAATAATAATAAAAGAAATTCCGATCAAAATAGCCAACGCTCTGTTGATACCTTTCCTTTCAAGGATTTTACAAAATGGCTGCAGAATAAAACTTATAAACAGGGCGAAACTGAAAGGTATTAGCAATGGCTTTCCGACATACAGAATTATTCCGCTAAAAACAGTAATTCCTAATATCCAAAATGTTTTTTGATAACTACTGGTTGATTGTAAGTTCATAAAATTTCATATGTTTTATTGAAAGAAGTTGCTTCATTTCCTTCGTCAGTTCGTAACTTTGGCTCCTCTCCCTTCTATTAAGCTCCGGGCACGGAGGATGACAGTTAGGAGCTTCGGCTTCACTCAGTTCCGGCAGCAGCTACTGCTGTTGCTACTTCATCCGCCTACCGCCGACTGCTATTGCCTTTTCCCCGTTGCAAAGTAATAAAATTCCGCATTTTAACAACATGATTACCATCACATCTTATCAATACACTGATTAAAATCACCTATTTAGCAAAAATAAATTGCAGACCTTTGTGGCCACTTAAAATTTGCTACCCATTCTGTTAAGCATATGAATCCTACCTTCACATATTCCACACTCAAAGATGTTCTAAAACTGATCAAATCGGGCGATAGAGTTTTTATTCACGGAAGTGCGGCCACTCCTACCTTTTTTATTGATGAACTGGCTGTTCGGGCTGCTGATTACCGAGATGTAGAGATTGTTTCCATCAGCATGTTTGGTAATGTAGAGATTGCAAAACCTCAATATCAGGAAAATTTCAGAATAAATTCGTTATTTGTATCAGAACCAATACGGGAAGCGGTGAAAGCCGGACGGGCTGATTATGTGCCTGTGTTTTTAAGTGAAATACCCGATCTTTTCCGCAATGGTGCGATGCCTCTGGATGTTGCTGTAGTGCATGTTTCGCTGCCCGATAAGCACGGTTATGTTACGTTAGGTACGTCGGTGGATGTTGCCAGAGCAGCTGTGAATAATTCCAAAACTGTAATCGCTATAGCCAATCCACAGATGCCCAAAACACACGGCGATGGAATGATTCACACCGACAGATTATCGGCAATTATATATCACGATTCTCCCATTCATGAACTTGAAGATGCTCATGAACCCACCGAATGCGAAATGCAGATTGGAAAATATATCGCCGAACTTATTGAAGATCGTAGTACGTTGCAAATGGGAATTGGATCTATTCCCAATGCTGTTTTAAAATTGCTCACAAACCATAAAGATTTAGGTGTACACACCGAAATGTTTTCAGATGGCATTATCACACTGATGGAAAAAGATGTAATTACCAACCGTTATAAGAAAAAACATCCCGGCAGAACAGTAACAGGCTTTTGCACCGGAACGAAACGACTTTATGATTATGTTAATGATAATCCAGCTTTTGCTTTTCTCGATATAGACTACGTGAATGAGGTACATGTGATCAAACAAAATCCGAAAGTGATTGCGATTAACAGTTGTGTAGAGCTTGATTATACCGGACAGGTCTGTTCCGATTCTATTGGTACTTATCAGTATTCAGGTGTTGGTGGCCAGATGGATTTTATTAGAGGCGCGGCACTATCAGATGGTGGTAAACCAATAATTGCCCTGCCATCCCGAACAGGAAAAGGAATTGCTAGAATTGTCCCTTTTCTCAAACAAGGTGCGAGTGTAGTAACTACCCGCGCACATATGCATTATGTGGTGACGGAGTATGGAGTTGCCTATCTCTTTGGAAAAAACCTTCGTCAAAGAGCAAAAGCACTTATAGCCGTTGCCCATCCTGATGATAGAGAATCACTGGAAAAAAATTATTTTGAACGGTTCGGAATGCTATTGACCTAATTTAATTTTTTGATTTTTGGGAAGCACGTGCATTGGCTCAAAGTTTATAATTTGGAACGGTTTGCATGATTTAAATCATATTGATGCAAGGTTCCCAAGGCTATTTTTGCAAAATATATTTAACCCGCTTTCATGTCATTTAAAACCATCTTCGAACCATTCAGAATCAAATCGGTAGAACCTTTAACTGTAAGTACAGAAAAGGATAGACTACACTACATCAAAGATGCTCATTACAACACTTTTTTGCTCGATTCCGACAAGGTGATGATAGATTTTTTAACCGATAGCGGAACCTCTGCGATGAGTGCCGCCCAATGGGGAGCAATGATGCAGGGCGGTGAATCTTATGCCGGCGCAAAAAGCTGGAAAAACATGGAGGCTTCTGTTGCTGATCTCACAGGTTTTCAATACATATTACCCACTCACCAAGGCCGAGCCGGGGAACGAATTTTGTATAGTGTACTCGGTGGTCCCGGAAAAATATTTATCAGCAACACACATTTCGATACCACTCGTGCAAATATTGAATACACCGGTGCCATCGCTTTTGATATTCCTATTAAGGAAGCCTTAGATACCGCAATTGATTATCCATTTAAAGGAAATATGGATGTTGAAAAGTTAAAGAACCTGGTAGAAAAACATGGGGCGAAAAACATTGGAGCAGTAATTCTAACCGTTACCAATAACAGTGGTGGCGGACAACCTGTGAGTCTGGTGAATGCTCGCATGATTAGTGCTTTCTGTAAATCAAAACAAATTCACTTTATTCTCGATTCGTGCCGTGTTGCCGAAAACGCTTATTTTGTGAAACACAGGGAAGAAGAAAGCAAAGACAAAACATACCGGGAAATAGCACAAGAAATGTTCCGCCTTGCAGATGGAACAGTGATGAGTGCAAAAAAAGATGCACTGGTAAACATGGGTGGTTTTATTGCGTTGAAAGATGAAACACTTGCCGAAAAATGCACCAACCTGCTTATCATAACCGAAGGATTCACAACTTACGGTGGACTTTCAGGAAGAGATATGGAAGCTATCGCTTTGGGGCTATACGAAGTTTTTGATCCGGCTTATCTTCATTATAGGATTAGAAGTACTGCTTACCTCGGTGAAAATTTGCATAAAATGGGTATCCCTGTGATGCTTCCAATTGGAGGGCATGCCGTTTATGTGGATGCTAAAAAATTATATCCTCACATTCCAGTTGATCAATATCCCGGCCAAGCTCTCGTGTGTGAACTCTATACCAAAGGAGGAATTAGATCCGTTGAAATTGGCTCTTTTATGTTTGGAAAATATGATGAACAGCGAAAATTAATTCCTGCCCCTATGGAATTGGTTCGTCTTGCTATTCCGCGAAGAGTGTATACACAAAGTCATATCGAATATGTGATTGAAGTGTTTGCTGAAATTGCTAAAAATAAAGAATCTGTTTCAGGTTATAAAATTGTGAAAGAAACACAATTTCTTCGCCACTTTACAGGTTGGCTGGAGCCAATGCAAGTAGAAGTTAAAGGGAACCTCCAATACTTTTATGGGCACCAATGCAGGTAACAACAATACTTCAGAAGGCGGTGGCAACACATTTGTTGGTTGGTCGGCAGGTGCCGGTGCAACTTCAGCCGATGAAAGCACCTTTATGGGTAGCAGAGCCGGGGAGAATGCATTAGGCGTGAATAATTCATTCTTTGGAGTTTCTGCAGGACAATTTTCGTCAGCAGGTAATGGTAACGTATTCTTTGGAAATTCTTCAGGTAAAGATAACACTGGGAACTATAACACTTTTGTAGGTAGGAATAGCGGCGAAAATAATACTGCCGATAAAAACACATTTATTGGCGAGAACAGTGGTCAAAATAATACTTCGGGAAGAAGAAATGTTTTTGTAGGATCAAGTTCCGGAATTGCAAATACAGTTTCCAATGATCTAACATTTATAGGATTTGAAGCAGGATTCAACAACACAACCGGACGTAGCAATTTTTTCTCAGGATCTCAGGCAGGTTTTACTAATACAACAGGAACCAACAATAGTTTTATGGGTTACCAATCGGGCTTTTTTAATGATCGGGGAAACTACAATACTTTTACCGGTTCGGGTCACGGCAATATTAACGGAGAAGAAAATTCTTTTTTCGGATATAATGCAGGCAATACATTAACTGCCGGTAAAAGTAACACCTTCATTGGTAATAGTTCCGGATCCACCGTTTCTTCCGGTACCAATATAACTCTAATAGGATCCAATTCGACTTCTACCAGTGGCCTTTCTAATGCAATTGCTATAGGAGCCGGTACAGATGTTCGTTTTAATAATCATTTAATTTTGGGAAATAACGATATAAAAGTCGGAATTGGACTTTCAGGCGATCCAACAGGACCCACAGCACCTTTAGAAATAAATACATCAGGAACAAATTTAAGTGGTTTAAAATTTACTGACCTTAAAGCCACTTCACCAACTTCAGTTTCAAATGTGACCAAAGTATTAACTTTAAATAATGGAGGGGATGTTATTTGGGGGGAAATTCCTATTGGAACAGGGCCGTTGCTACACAATTAGTTCATGTCGTTTCAAATCCTGCTACTTTAGATTCATTGGGAAACGTAACAGTACCTCAAGTAGATTTCAAAGCCGTTAATTACATAGGGTTAATTCCAATTTTATTTACAGCGATAAAACAACAAAAAGCCATGCTTGATTCATTAGCAATAGTTGTTAGCAACTGCTGTAACAATCCTCAACCGCTTATCAACAATGGAGAAAATCCTGTTGTAAAATCATCCATTGCACTATCAAACAATGAGACCATCATCTTAAATCAAAATGCACCTAATCCTTTCAAAGATAAAACTGAAATCACCTATTCTATTCCTGAATCAGTTCAAGATGCAGTAATCCCATTTTATGACCATTCAGGAAAGGTGATTCAAAAATTCGAACTTAGTCATCGTGGCGCAGGTTCTTTAACTGTATATGGTGAAGATTTAACCAGTGGTGTTTATACATATTCACTTATCCTTGATGGTGAAAATCATCAAACTAAGAGCATGATTAAGCAATAAGTATGCTATATTAAAAAAACCGGAAATCAAACAAAATTGATTTCCGGTTTTTTTGTGTAATTTTTTACAAAAATGATTCGGAGCGTTTGATGATTTATAATTTCATCAAAATTTTCAAACCGAAAACTAATTCCCCCACAAAAATTATGGCTAACTTTGAGCACTTTTTTAATAAACGTATAAAATATGGCAGACAATGTAATATCAAACTTTGACACAGAAGTAGCATCAGAATTTATTACTGAAATTTCTATGAATGGATATGGACTTATCGGTATAGCAATTGAAAGGTTACTTGACGAGGATATCAGGGCTTCTTTAACGGAATGTGAAGAAGCAATTGTTGCTTCTGAAATGGTAGCTGCGGCCATTGGAAATCCCTCTATTGCATTTCCTGAGGATGCCACCGAATGGCTCGCCATGTATCTCCCAAAAGGATCACTTGAAAATATTGAAGTATGTAAACTTGCTGTTGCTGCTGCAGATGCCATCGACAAAATTATGGCTGATTCGGAATTGAGAGATTTGTGGGACGAAAATCCTGATTTTGATGAGTGGTTTCAGTTGCAGGTCGATCTTCAAAAGCGAATATTGGGTGATGCATGATGCTGATATAAATTTTAATTTTTCATTTCCAAATTCACTACCTTCACATTCTAATTTGAGAATATGTCAGCAAACAGTTTTGGAGAAATTTTTAAACTTACCACTTTTGGAGAATCACACGGAGCGGCCATAGGTGGGATTATTGAGGGTTGTCCTGCAGGTTTAAAAATGAATACCGAACTGGTTCAGTTGATGCTTGACAGACGCCGACCCGGACAACTTTCTATTTCTTCCCAGAGAAAAGAGAGCGACCGGGTTGAATTTTTATCAGGTATTATGGAAGGAGTTGCATTGGGCACACCAATTGGATTTATCATTAGAAATGAGGATGCCAGACCTGTTGATTACAACCATTTGAAAGAAGCCTACCGTCCATCCCACGCCGATTTTGCCTGGGATTCGAAATTTGGAATTCGTGATCATCGTGGTGGTGGCCGTTCATCGGCTAGAGAAACTGCGAGCAGAGTAGTTGGAGGAGCTGTTGCCATGCAGCTACTAAGCGGTCAAAATATCAGTGTTCAGGCTTGGGTTTCATCGGTTGGAACCATCACCATGCCCGAATTAAACAGTTTTACTGAGGAAGAAATTTATGCCAATGAAATAAGATGTCCTCACAAAGAGACCGCTGAAGAAATGATTCAACTTATTAAAAAAGTACGTGCAGATGGAGATTCGTTGGGTGGAATTGTTACCTGCGTCATCAAAGGTGTACCACCCGGTTTAGGAGAGCCTGTTTTCGATAAACTTCATGCTTGTTTGGGTAAAGCCATGTTAAGCATTAACGCTGTAAAAGGATTTGAAATCGGTTCCGGATTTGCCGCAGCGACTATGAAAGGTTCTGAACATAATGATATTTTTACCTCTGAAAAAGGCAAAATCTCTACCACCACCAACCGTTCAGGAGGCATCCAGGGCGGTATTTCCAATGGGGAGTATATAATTTTCAGAGTAGCCTTTAAACCTGTGGCAACCATTATGATAGAGCAGCAATCGGTGAATGCAGCCGGTGAACCTGTCATGGTGAAGGGAAAAGGCCGCCACGATCCTTGTGTGGTCCCAAGAGCCGTGCCTATTGTGGAGTCTATGGCGGCGCTGACAATCGCCGATCACCTGCTCCGCAACCGCCTTTCACGGATATAAGACTCCAATTTTAAAGATTTCCTGAACGATAACTTTGTTGATAAATAGGTGAAGATTACCCCACTTTCTTACCCTTGTTATGACGTAATTTTGTAAAAGGATTAGTGAGCTATCTATCACATTGGTTTTCATCATTAAATCATGGTAAAAAGCATCAAAAATCGCATCAATTTGTCATTTCTATAATTTTCAAAAATAACCACCGTTCTGTAAGAGTAAAATAAAGTTTATCTACAATTAAAATGAAAAAAGCAATTAAAATTAGTTTAGTGGTCCTGGCAGTGATCTTCATTGCCCTCCTTGCGTTACCATTTATTTTTAAGGATAAAATCCTTGTAAAAGTGAAAAGTGAAATCAACAACAATGTAAACGCAAAAGTTGACTTCACCGGCTTCAACATCAGTATATTCAGAAGTTTCCCTAATCTCACACTCGTTTTGGAAAATCTTAGCGTAGTTGGAATTTCCGATTTCGAAGGCGATACGTTGGCAGCAATAAAAACCACAGGAGTGACTGTTGATATTATGAGTGTGATTTCCGGAGATCAGATTGAAATTAGAGGAGTGAGTTTGGATGATCCCAGAATTCAAATACTTGTTTTGGAAAATGGAAAAGCAAATTGGGACATCGCTAAACCTTCTACCGATACTTCATCGACATCCTCTCAACCATCGCAATTTAAAGCTTCACTCAAAAAATATGAAGTAAGCAGCGGTTACATTTTATACGACGATCGTTCACTCGGTTTCCGTTTGGTTATGGAAGGTTTTAATCACAAAGGATCAGGAGATTTTACACAAGACCTTTTTACTCTTAGCACAAAAAGTGATATCGCCTCGCTGATTATGGCATATGGAGGAGTAAATTATATCTATAAAGCCAAAACTAAAATTGATGCCGATCTCGAAATGGATATGGTGAATTCAAAATATACTTTCAAGAAAAACGAAATTCAACTAAATGAATTATCAATGGGTTTCGACGGATACGTTCTTATGCCGGCCGATGACATTGATATGGATCTGAAATTTGATATCCGTAAAAACGAATTTCGTCATTTTATTTCTATGATACCCGGAATGTACCGCGAAGGTTTTGATAATGTGCAATCGAAAGGTAAACTTGCATTCAATGGTTTTATCAAAGGGAAATACAATGAAACTTCTATGCCCGGCTTTGGTATTAATTTGACGGTTGCCGATGGTATGTTTAAATATCCTGATTTACCTACCGCATTAAATAATGTTTCTGTCGATCTAAATATTAATAATCCCGATGGCATTCCCGATCATACTGTCATAAACCTTAAACAGATGCATGTGGAAATGGGCAATGAACCTTTTGATGCAAAAGTTTTGGTGAAGACTCCTGTTTCGGATGCTGATATCAATGCAACTATAAAAGGAGATATTAATTTGGCGAATATCTCAAAACTGGTGCCATTGGAAGATGGAACAACCATTAGCGGAAACCTCAAAGCTAACGTTACTGCCATTGGACGATTATCTGCAATTGAGAGAAAAGAATATGAGAAATTTAATGCCAACGGAACCATTAATCTGAATGGATTTAATTATGTAAGCAATGATTTCAAACAAGGTGTTGTTATTAATACCTGTGAACTGGTTTTTAACCCGAAAAATATTACGTTGAATAGTTTCGATATGAAATCGGGCAAAACGGATATCAAAGCGTCCGGTTGGCTCGATAATTTTTTGTCGTACCTCTTTAAAGAAAATGAATTGCTGAAAGGAACACTGGATATTAAATCATCGGTGATTGATTTAAATGAGCTGATGGGAGAACCTACTGCTGCAACTCCAACTTCAACAGACACTGCATCGGCAACAGTATTTGAAGTTCCTGCAAATGTTGACTTTTTAGTGACTGCAAATGTTGGAAAAATATATTATGATGATTTAATATTGGAAAATGCAAAAGGTAACATCGCTATCCGTGAAAAAACACTTGGATTAAATGGTTTTTCCTTTAACATGCTTGACGGCACCATTTCTATGGATGGTATTTATGAAACAAAAGATATTAAAAAGCCAACATTTTTCTTTGATCTTAATCTCACACAACTCGATATCAAAAAAACATACGACAACTTTGTAGCAGTACAAAAATTTACACCGATTGCTGAAAAGTGCTCAGGAAAATATAGCTCCAATGTTAACATCAAAGGTGAACTCGATAGTAAAATGCAACCTGTTCTTCAGTCTTTCACCGGGAAAGGCAAACTATCTTCAAAGAGTGTAACTGTCAATAATTTTACTCCTTTGGTAAAGCTTGCCGATGCAGTAAAAATGGACCAGTTCAAGAGTGCCACACTGAATGATATAAATCTCTCTTTCAAATTCGAAAATGGAAGAATTTATTTTGAACCTTATGATGTAAACTTGGAAGGTGTAAAAACAACTGTGCAGGGATCAACCGGGTTCGACCAAACTATAGACTATGTGGTGGTGATGAACATTCCGGTAGAACTTATGGGCAACAAAGCACAATCTACAATTTCAGGACTAATAACACAGGCAAACCAAAAAGCAGGAACTAATTTAAGTATGGGTAAGGAAGTTCGTGTTACCGCCAAAGTTAAAGGAACTGTTTCTGATCCAAAAATAGAAACCGGTTTGAAAGATATGATTTCCGGTACCACCGAAAATATTAAAGAGCAGGTGAAACAGGTTATTGATGACACTAAAAAAGAACTGGAAGATAAAGCAAAAGCTGAAGCAGACCGTTTGAAAAAAGAAGCTGAAGACAAGATCAGATCGGAAAGTGACCGATTGAAAAAAGAAGCTGAAGCCAAAGCCAAAGCAGAATCTGATCGTTTGAAGAAAGAAGCTGAAGATAAAATTAAAAAAGAAGCAGAAGATAAACTTAAGAATCTCTTTGGTAAACCTAAATAAGGAATGAATACTAAAATTAAATTCTGTTTTATTTTGATACTGCTTTTTGTTACATGTGACCTTGAATATTCCAATGCTCAGAATCCTACTCTATGTCCTCCCTCCTCTTCCAAAAAAGCATTAAAACTTTTTGAAGAAGCGAAGGCTGCTAAAAAGTCTAAAAAGGATTATCAGGAAGTAAAGGAACTGGCGCTTAAAGCTACTGAGGAAGACACGGCTTTTGCTGAACCATGGCTTTTACTTGGAGATGCCGCTTTCGGTAAGAAAGATTATACTGCAATGAAAAAATCCTATGCACGGCTTATTGAACTTTGTCCCGATGCTGATGCCAATGCTTTTTACAGACTGGGAACTTATTTATATGAGACTAAAAAGTATGATGAAGCTAGTAAATATTTAAAAAGCTATTTGGAATTCGCTACAACTGATGAGCTCAAAAATAAGGATGCAGAAACACTGCTTTTTAGAGCCAAAATGATTGCAAACCCCGTTCCATTTAATCCACAAATTTTAAAAGGAGTTTCCACTGCCGATCCTGAATACCTTGCAATAATAACAGCCGACAATGAATACTGTTACTTTACACGTAGGTTTGAACAGTCAAACAAGGGAGCGCTGACACCTCAAAGTGTAGAAAAATTTATTGTCGCTAAACGCACTGCATCAGGTGAATTTGATAAAGGTGAACCAATGCCACTTCCATTTAATCAAAATGTGAGCAACAATGAAGGCGGTGCAACGGTGAGTAAAGACAATCGTTTTTTATATTTTACAAAAAATGACAATGGTAATTTTGACCTTTTTTATTCCGAAAAAGTAAAAGGTGTATGGGGCGAAATTAAAAATATGGGAGATCAGGTGAACGATAAAAAACAATGGGATTCGCAACCTTCATTGGCACCCGATGGAAAAACTTTATATTTTGCATCTTACCGGGATTCCGTTTTTGGAACAAGTGATATTTTTTTCACCACAAAAACTAATGGAAGTTTTTCACGTGCTACTCCCATATCTATAAATACCAATGGAAATGAAAAATCTCCATTCATTCATCCCGACAGCAAGACACTTTATTTCTCGTCGGATAGTCTTCCCGGCATGGGAGGTTTTGATATTTATATGGTGAAAAAAGAAGCGAATAATAAATGGGGGAAACCTGTTAACCTTGGCTATCCCATCAATACAGAAGCCGATGAAGTAGGTTTTTTTGTTAGTACCGATGGGCTATATGGGTATTTTGCCAGCAACAAACTTTCCGGTGCCGGTGGATATGACATTTATTCTTTTGACTTACCAACCGATAAACGGCCCGAAAAAGTATTATTCGTGAAGGGACAAGTAAAAGGTGATAATGATGAAATTCCACTTGCTGCCAAAATTGAACTCCGCAATCTTTCTACCAGTGAGATCATGGATGTGGATTACGATTCACTCACCGGTGATTATGCCTCAGTAGTAGTGTTTGATGCCGATTATATAATGACTGTTAAAAAAGAGGGATATGCCTATACATCTGAGTATTTTTCAAAAGTAGATACTTCGCTCAAGACAGTTGTAAACAGAGAGCTTGATGTTAAAAAAATGACTGTGGGTCAAGCATACAAGCTGAACAATATTCTGTTCTCCTCTGCTTCAGCTGAATTGAATACACCTTCAAAAAATATCATTTCAGATTTCGCATCATTTCTCAAGGAAAACCCTAAAATGATTGTCGCTATTCATGGCCATACCGATACAGCAGGTGATGCCGATGCAAATATGAAACTTAGCCGGGATCGCGCAAATTCAGTTTATGATTTTCTGATCAAATCAGGAATCAATGCCTCAAGACTTTCTTACAAAGGATTTGGTCAAACAAAACCTGTTACAGGAAATGAAACTGAAATAGGCAGAGCGAAAAACAGGAGAACTGAATTTTTGATTATCAACAAATAAAAACTCTATTTATTATATTCTTTCATCATTCTTTCCAACTCAGTTGTGGTGAGGATTTTGTAATCGGAAGGAATGGAAAATAAAGAGTCATCCACATTCCCTGTTGTTACAGAGGCTGCCGATAATTTCATCACTATTCCATCCATATTAATTGTGTATTCCAAAGGAAATCCTTCAAAATTTTCCCAACTGCTATTGAGTTGAGTTTTAGATTTAATTTGATCGGTATAAAAAACTTCAATTGGATTTGATTCAGCGGAAGTGGTAATCATTGCTTTTTTGCATGTAAAACCTGCTACAACTTTTGTTTCGGCATCGTAAATGATTTTAACCGAAGGAAGTTCAGCGACATTTTTTGACTTTTCCCTTCTAGCATTTTGCTGATCCTTTTCGGTTAAAACAATTGCATTTTTTGTACCCATCATATCTGTGAGTGTAATTATCTCACCTGTTTTGGAATCAAGAATTGAGGCAGTATAAATACCCGTTGAAACCGACATTTCAGTTCTTGATTTTTTATCCTTAAAATAAACCACCGATTCCGATGGCATCATTGCCTTGTAAGTAGAATCCATTTCCATACCCGGATAGGAAATAAGGTAAACAATTTTACCTTCGGTAATGATATTTTGCGCGATGGAAGAAATTGTGATTGCTAAGAAGAAAAAAAGGAGTACAATAAGATTAAGAAAACGATTCATAACTTAATTTTTAAACTGTTAAAACCCAAAATTTAAATCTTTAGGATCCTTAATAATTTCATACCCTTCAGGTATTTCATAGAAGGTTTGATCATTTTTTGTATTCACAATTTCCTTGGCCTTAAGATTCATCACCATACCACCAAATTTAATTGAATACTCCATCAGCAACCCGTTGATATCGCGAAATGGCGAACTCCAATTGGGTGATGCTATTTCCAGATCATCGGTATAATAAACAGGATAGGTGTGATCGGTACTATCGGTGATCATAGCCTGACGACACATAACACCTGCAATTTCTTTTGTCTCGCTTGTGTGTACTACTTTAAGATGAACTCTGTCGGAAAAATTTTCATCAACCTGTTTTTTATCCAACACCATAGCCACTTTTCTTCCCATAGCATTAATAATTGTGTTTTACAAGCAGAAAACGGCATACGATATTAATCGTGTTTCCATCATACTCATACCCATACTTATAACGGTACATGTTTTATTGTTATCAAAATATGTGGTTACTTGTGAGGGCATCATGGCCTTTATCATCGGATTCATCCCTTCGCCTTCTACAGTTACATCATATACCACTTTCCCCTCCTTTAATCCATCAAAAGGACTTGTTTTGCATCCGTAAGGAGCCAACATTGAGAGCAACAATATCGAAAATAATAAAACACCCCACGTACTTTTAATGCAACTATGGTTTAATTCCTGTTTTTTCATTCTTAGTATGCTTTTAAGATAATACAAAAATAGCAAAAAAAGTCATTGGTTCATGTCATTCCAAAGACGAATCAAGGTGGGCTGATGAATAAGATGTCCGTCATCAAAAGTATAATCATTAACCTTAAAGCCCATGCTTTTAAGGTATTCCAGTTGTTTGTTGAACCTTTCAAGAGGTATAAACTCATCTTTTTGAGCCGATACATGCCAAATTCGTGGGGCGTGTGCAAGAAATTGAGGTGTGTCGGTTGCAAATTCACCACACCAGATAACAAAATCATCAATTCTGCTTTTACCATTCATGAGCCAGCGGGAAGCGGTAGTGACACCTTGAGAAAATCCAATTACAATTTTCTTTGCGGATGAATTCACTGAGAGCTTAACAAACAAATCATCCAGGTAATTTATGTAATCATCTATGTCAAATAATCGATCTTCTTTAGTCATCCAAGAAGCAACTACCTCTCCTGAAAAGGCCTTTCTGTAAAAACGCGACAACCCTTCGGGTGCAATAATCAATCTGCCGGGTTGCTGCAAAGCTTCAAAATTTTTCAGAAATTCACCTGCCTGCATTCCGTAGCCGTGCAGTACAAAAACAATTTCCCGGTAAGGTAGCTCTGGATCGCCATACATAAAATAACGAGCGGTTTTCCTGACTTCAATTCTTCCAATAGTAGGTTCCATAAGTGACGAATTTAGTGAGTATTAGCTCATATTTGTATTTTTACGCTTCCAAAATACAATTTATGACAAAATCGATATCCCTCTTTCTGGTTTCAACTCTTGCATTTTCGCTCTCCTCATCTATATTAACAGCTCAAAATGAACTACTTAAGGTAGAAGACGTATGGGCCAGCAGGCAGTTTGCATCGAGTGGACTACCCGAAGTGCGTTCCATGAATGACGGCCTTCATTACTCGGAATTGGACACGGAGGGGTCGAATCAATACATTTTCAGAAACGATTTTCGTACAGGGAAAACCATCGACACCATTTTCAATTCATCATTGTTACAAAAAGATGGAAAAAATATTTTGATAAGTGATTACCAATTCAGTGATGACGAAACGAAAATTATTCTAACGACTGAATCCGAAACAATCTACCGTCATTCAACAAAAGGGAATCATTATATTTTTGATAGAAGCAGTTTAAATGTGATGGCAGTTTCTGAAAATGGAAAGCAACAGTACGCAACTATTTCTCCCGATGGAAAATATGTTGCCTTTGTACGCGACAACAATATGTTTTTGAAGGATTTGAATTTGGGAACAGAAAAACAAATTACTAACGATGGAAAAAGAAATGAAATTATAAATGGTGCCAACGATTGGGTTTACGAGGAGGAATTTTCTTTCAGTAAATCTTACCAATGGTCACCCGACGGAAAACACATTGCATGGTATCGTTTTGATGAAAGTAAAGTTCAGGAATTTAATCTCACCTATTATGGAACACTATATCCCAAAGAGGAAAAGTACAAATATCCGAAAGCAGGAGAAGATAATTCAACTGTGGAGATTCACATCTATAACATAGCCAATTCAAAAGTTGTTAAAGCAGATGTAAATAAAGAGGCTGATCAATACATTCCAAGAATTAAGTGGACAGCAGACCCAACAAAATTGTGTGTAATGCGCATGAACAGACTTCAGAATTTACTCGAACTCTATTCGTGTGATGCTACTACAGGTAAGTCTACACTTTTTTTAAAGGAAGAAAACAAAACTTTTATAGAAGTAACAGATGATCTTACATTTTTAAAAAACAAAAAGGAATTTATTTTTACCAGCACAAAGGATGGATACAATCACATCTACCTTTATGATATGAGTGGCAAATTAAAAAAACAAATTACTTCAGGCAAATGGGATGTGATGAAATTTTACGGATTTGATGAAAGCTCAGGCAATTATTATTTTCAGGCAGCTTTCAAAAATCCTATGGAGAAACAGGTTTTTGCAATTAGTTCTAAAGGAACAAAAAGAGAACTTAGTACAGACCCGGGAACGAATACTGCCAGTTTTAGTAAAAATTATAAATACTATTTCATTACCAACTCCGGTATCGACAGACCACATAAAGTTTCGCTGTATTTTTGGTCGGGTAAGTTGGTGAGAGTTATTAAAGATAATGCAGAAGTTTTAAATGCTATGACAAAATACAAACTTTCAAAACCGGAATTTTTCAGTTTCACGACAACGGAAGGGGTCGTTTTGAATGGCTGGATGATTAAACCATTAGGATTTTCTTCAACAACAAAATATCCTGTTATTCAGTATATGTATGGTGGGCCTAACAGCCAAACCGTAAAGGATGAGTGGTTGGGAGGAAATTATTTCTGGTTTCAGTTGCTTGCGCAGAAGGGATACCTGATTGTGTCGGTAGATAACCGCGGAACAGGAGCCAGAGGGGAAGAATTTAATAAATGCATTTACAAGCAACTCGGAAAATTGGAAACCATAGATCAAATTGAAGTCGCAAAATGGCTGGGCAAACAAGTGTATGTTGATGCCAATCGCATTGGGGCCTGGGGATGGAGTTATGGTGGATATATGACTTCTTTGCTAATGACCAAAGGAGCCGATTATTTTAAAGCAGCAGTGGCAGTAGCTCCTGTTACAAACTGGAGATACTATGACACCATATACACAGAACGTTACCTTCAAACACCACAAATGAATGCTTCGGGTTATGATGACAACTCCCCTATAAATTTCACTAAATTATTGAAAGGTGAGTTCTTATTAGTTCATGGAACCACCGATGATAATGTTCACATGCAGAACTCAATGGAGTTTGTGACATCCCTGGTAAAAGAAAATAAGCAGTTTGAATCATTTTATTATCCTAACAAAGCACACGGAATTTCAGGTGTGAGATTGCATTTGTATACCAAAATGACGAATTTCTTTTTGGAGAAATTGTAATTGATAAGTAAAAGGATTCAATCATAAAAATAGCTGAAAGATCATCCTTTTGGATTTTACTTTTTTTCAACCAGTTTGATTTCTGCTAGTTGCTTTTATATATAATATTGCTTCATTTCATCAAAAGAAAAATTGCAAAAAAACTAAAGAAATAAAGAACTAATAAACTAAAGAACTAAAAAACGTCTCAGCGCCTCTACCATTTGCCCGCCATTTGAGCTACCTAAAATTTTAACACTTTGTTGAGATTTATCAGCATAAAAAAAATGAATTTTATTCTCGGCATATTCAATTTTGGAAAGCCCCTGAATCGGCAATTTTGTAGGTTTTCCAAAAAGCGAACTTTTGAAAGTGATTTCATTTTGAGAAACAGTAAATCCTCTTTTTATTTTCTTTTCAGGAACCATTACTCCTTTGAAAATGGCAATAAATCCTGCCAGAAAATATCCATGTGCAGGTTGAAAACCTTTCATTGCATCGTACATGTTTGCACCTAAGGCGATGATTAAAAACCCGGTGAAAACAGTTATCGTGTCTGCTCCCATAAAGCTGGCAGAACCCGGTTTAATAAACTCTTTTACCGACACAATTACAACTATAATTGCTGCCAAACAGCTAAAAAACTTAATTCCCGATAACAATACCGTTTCATGACTCGATGATATTGCCGACATAAACAATACTAAACCCGGAATAGCCGTTGCCAGCATCATTCCAAATCGTTTCTTTTTGTCGGGAAGCATTGGAATAAATATTTCGGAATCGGTATTTTCTTCAATTTGATGATCTGAATTCATAATTTTTCTTCTTACTAATTTTTCCTGATCCTGAGATACAGGGCTTATTATTGTTATGTAATTAAATTTTCCCGTCTCTTTTGTACCGGGTAATCATAGTTCCGTATTGGTAAAAAAGTTTATCATTTAAACTAATTTTGATTTTTGTGACAAATCTCACCAAACTTTGGCTAAAGATACCCTAATTTTGCATTCAACCGAAACGAAGCATGAACTGGATCCAATTAACTGATGTTGAAGCCATCAAGAAATTTAATGAGGAATCAAAACAGAATCCTGACAGGAGTTTTGTGATATTTAAACACAGTACCCGATGCAGTACGAGCCGTATGGCATTAAAGATGTTTGAATCGGGTTGGGAAAATTCCATTCCCGCCTATTTTGTTAATGTGGTTGAGAATAGGCCTGCCTCCAACCAGGTTGCAAACCAATACCGGGTTGAGCACGAATCACCACAGATTTTGGTGATCAAAAATGGCCAATGCATTTATGATGCCTCCCATTCCTCAATCGACCCGCACGAAGTTGCCCGAAATTTATAATCGTCTCTTTGAGGAACAGTTGCAATTTTAGATTTGGATGTTATTTCCTTGAAAACGATTCTAAAACCAACCCTTTGAACTTTTCCTTCTACTGGTTCCGCTTAAACCTAGAGCCCCAAGTAGCCCTCTGGTAAGTTCTCGTGCTACAGTGCGCATCACCTGACGACCAACAGTACTGTCAACTACATCGCCAATTACAGTAGTCTCTTTTTCTTTTCCGGCCGATTTATTTTTACCGGTTGTTTCACTCGTAGCAGTCGCATCCTCCAACTTTCTTGTCAGCAACTCAAATGCACTTTCCTCATCTACTTCTTGATTATACTTTCTAACCAAAGGCGACCTTGAAATAAGAATATCAATCTCAGCAGGAGTCAAAATATCCATCCTTGACTGCGGAGCACAGAGAAGAGTGTGTACAAGAGGCGTTGGAATACCCTTTTCATTTAATGCTGTAACGAGTGCCTCACCAATTCCCAATTGTGTTAACAAATCTTTGGTATTGTAGAAATCAGAAAGCGGATAATTTTCAGCAACTGTTTTTATGTTTTTGCGGTCCTTGGCGGTGAAGGCTCGCAACGAATGTTGAATTTTCAAACCCAACTGCGCAAGAACCGATTCAGGAACATCTGTCGGTTGTTGGGTGCAGAAAAACACTCCCACACCTTTCGAACGTATAAGTTTAATGATAGTCTCCATCTGAGCAAGTAACGCATCAGAGGCTTCACTAAATATTAAATGTGCCTCATCAATAAATATAGCAAGCTTGGGTTGATCAACATCTCCTTCTTCGGGAAAACTTGCATAAATTTCGGCTAACAGGCTAAGCATAAACGTAGCAAAAAGCTTTGGCTTATCCTGTATATCGGTGAGCCTGATGATATTCAGATAGCCTCGCCCCTTGTCGTCGATCCTCATCAAATCGCTTGGGTCAAATGATATTTCTCCAAAAAATTTATCGGCTTGTTGTTGCTCCAGTTCAATCACTTTACGGATGATTGTGGAAGTGGAAGCACTGCTGATTCTGCCGTACTCTTTCTCTATCGCTGACTTCCCTTCGTTGGTCAGATAAAGTAATACTTTTTTGAAATCTTTTAAGTCAACCAAAGGAAGATGGTTATCGTCGCAGTATTTAAACACCAGTGATACCACACCCGATTGAGTGTCGTTCAGCTCGAGGATCTTTGAAAAAAGAACAGGACCAAACTCAGTGACCGTTGCCCGGAGCTGAATCCCTTTTTCATCGGAGATGGTTAAAAATTCAACAGGATATCCGGTTGCTTCCCAGGGAGCACCAATTTTAACATGTCTTTCATCAATCTTTGCATTTGTTTCTCCCGGTGCGCCCAAACCGCTAAGGTCACCCTTAATGTCCATCATCAAGCACGGAACCCCTTTCCGCGAAAGCGCCTCAACTAAACCCTGAAGTGTTTTGGTTTTTCCGGTGCCTGTGGCTCCAGCTATCAAACCATGCCGGTTTAACATTTTTAATGGAATTTTTACATGCACACCTGCAACACTTTCACCATTAAGCATACCTCCTCCGAGTACTATAAAATCGCCTTGGCAGGAGTAACCGTTATTAATAGATTCTGAAAACTTATTGCTCATGATGCTATTTACTTACATTTGTTTTTAACACAGGGTGACCATTTAAAATTATTCTTCCACCAGCACAATAAAATCCTTCACAAAGGGATCGGTATGTTTCATAATTTCATCAATAAAGTTGGCACCGTAGCTGATATAAAAAGGGATGAAATTATCCTGGCGCTCTTGCAGTCCGCCTTCCGGAAATAATTTCTCCTTCAGTTTTTGCACTTGATTCACCAACGTTTCATTTTTCTTTTTCAGCGCCCTCCGTCCTTTCTCTTCAATCATTTTAATTCCATTCAACGATTTTTGTTTTTCACCTTCAATTGCCTGCACCAGCGACGGATCCAGCTTCGCAAAAGTTTCCGACATGGCAGAAAAGGCTTTTTGAACCTCAGCAGCATAGGCTTCTGTGCCAACATGCACATCGGATAAATTTTCGAGAATTTTCAATACAAGGAAATCGGTGCTTTGAAAAATATCTTTTATTTCCAAATCAAGCTTGACGAATCGGCCCCACGTTGGCCGATCAACAATCATCATACAATTACGCAGAAAAAGTATCGGAAAAGGAATAGGAGAAGCTTCGAAATAGGATTTAAATTCCAGCCAATAATTCAGCTCTCCGGGCCCACCGATATAAGCCAGATTGGGAAGAATTTTTTCCTGATACAAAGGACGCATCACAACGTTCGGACTAAAGTATTCGGGGTGTGCCGAAAGCTCGTTCAGCAGTTGATCTTTTGTGAATTTTATTTCGGTGTTCAGAACCTTGAATACGCCATCTTCATTTATAATTCGTTCCCTCAAATTATCATCCATATAAAAAAGGTTGATCTCACGTGGCGTCACCTGAATCTTATAATTTTCGCCGAAAGCTTTTGATTGAGCAGTAACTTCACGGAATGCCAGATGTTCGAACAAATCTGTTTTCATCTCTTCTTCGAAAAGCTTTTTCAGTTCTCTATCATCACCATCAATAACTACCAAACCATATTTCCCGAAAATATGATGTATTATTTTACGGGTGGCTTCTGCCAGATTCTCTGATTTTCCATAGGCTTCCGTAAAGAATTCCACCAACTCCTGCTGACCACCGATTAAGTTCTTAAACTCCTCTAACACGGTATGGAATCCATCGAGCTTTAACTTTCCGGCAGCACCACCGGCCTCACGGGTCCACATAATGTTTTTACCATAAATTCTCGCATAATTGATTTCAGCAAAATCATGATCTTCGGAAGCCATCCAAAAAATTGGTACAAAATGGTTTTGCGGGTGACTTTTTTGAAGTTCCTCTGCCAACTTAATGGTGGTAGCAATTTTATAAATCGAATATAATGGGCCCGTGAAGAGGTTTAACTGGTGGCCGGTGGTAACAGTAAAAGTATTTTCAGACAGCAAATTTTTTATTGATGCACTTGCCTTTTGATTTTTTTCATTAGATGTTTCGAGGAGCTTGCCGTATTGCCCGGTCAAACTGTCAACTAAAACCTTTCTGTTTACCGGTACAAGTCTCCTGCTTTCAATAGCTTTCTCGAATGAGCCTGGATGTGGAGGTAACTTATAAAAAGGTTTTAACTTTTCATCTCCCGAAAGATAATCATCCACCAAAGGTGAAAACTGATGGGTTTCGGAGAAAGGAACCAACGACTTTTGCATAAATGAGCTTTGATGCAAAGATAGGCATTCGGGAAAAAAGGTGACCTGTCAGGTGGCAACAGATCTCTGCTTCGCAGCTTCTCTCTTCTTTTTATATATTGAAATCCAATAAATAAGTAACGGAACTCCTATAAAAGTAGGCCATAACCATTGAATGATTCCCGGAAGAAAATTCATGTTGACAGCTGAAAAGGCCGAAACGGTAGCTATGTAACCGCCAACCATTCCACTCATGTGATGGTACATCCAGTTTTCTTTGTGGTGGTCGCGGATGGTAAAGGTCTTAATATCGTTGATAACAGACCAGCATCCAATGACGCCAAAAACAGTTGAAATATATCCAAATGGTGCCGCAATATTTGAAGAAAGAACTGAAATTCCCAATACTATAAGTCCGGCACAGAACAATCCTGAAACAGCAACCAGTATCCAGTCAACTTTCGCTACATCCTTAAATGAGTTCACATGTCGCCGGTATAAAGCGCGGTATCCTGAAGCGACTAAATAAAAGCTGAATATACCCACCATTGCAAGAAATATGTTGGACTTGATGGCCGACATGCCCATTGCTGTGATCCCCACTACACACATACTCCAGAAAAAAATCTTCCCCCACAAACGGTGTTGGCGTCCTCCTTTTTTAACAACCATAGCAATTGGAGCAACTACAAGCGCCAAAAAACCTGATACAATGTGCGGGAATAAAAACAAATTGAATATATTTTCCATAGTTCCTGATTTTTTTCAGAAACAAATGTAAACCAGGAATAAACGATTGATTTATAAAAGGGATAGCTTGCAACTTTTAGGGATGAAAAACTAAAATTTGGGATCAATGGCAATTAAACCCTTGAAAAAATTACTACTGCTTATGCAATTTGGTCAACAACGACTTAACCTGACCTGCCGATCGGCGGGCAACGGGAACGGTTTCATCGATATTGTCAAAAACCAATCGATACCCTTGCGAATTTCCTTCGACCTGTTTCACCTTTCTCAGGTTCACTAAAAAAGCACGGTGTGTTCTGATGATGAACAAAGATGTGTTCATGTCTTCAATTCTTTTCAAAGTGCTACGGATCAGGGCCCTTTTAATAATGCCATTTTCAACATAAACGATATCGGTATAATTTTCGGTTGATTCAGCAAAAAGAAACTGATTCGGGGTCAACTTAATTTCATCCTTTAAATTTTCGGAATTAAAAACTAAAATGGCCTCCGGAACAGGGCCTGATAAAGGATTGGACAAATTCAAATTGATCCTTTTTGCTTCTTTGAGGTTGATCCGCAACAAGGTAATCGTTCTTATTAGAGTAATGACCGTTACCGGGAAAATACCTATCAGAATCGTATAGAATTGAAAGGTGAGTAACGTGGAACCACTGATTCCGGTAAAACCGAGAATATTACTATAAAAAAGATTTCCAAGTCCAATAAGCATCACCACTATCAAAATCCAAACAATATTTTTGATAACCGTCCATTCCGCTTCATTAAAAAACATTGGGAAGGCGGGCATAATAAGTCGATCACACAAAATTGAAATTACAAAAGTGATCATTCCATAGCCAACATAAACGGCAAACATTTTTACCAGAGGAAATTTAACCGGATCTACAGAATCCAACCCAAACGGCTGAAAAATTATAAGAAAAAACACTACAAATAAACTAATAGCCAGACTTGAAAACAGCTGTGTTTTGGGGTCCTCTTCAAAAGGATAGGGCTGAGTGAATAACCGGACTATCTTGTTCATATGAACGCAATATACATTAAACAGGTGTACCAAATAAATCAAATTCGCCTGAAGAAGTAATTTTTATGTTGGCGAAACTTCCAACCCTCAAATACACATTGGAGGCCTCAACAAGAACTTCATTATCCACTTCGGGAGAATCGGCCTCTGTGCGACCCACAAAATAAGTGCCTTCTTTTCTGTCAATCAACACTTTATAAGTATTTCCAACTTTCGATTCATTAATTGCCAAAGATATTTCCTGCTGAACTGCCATAACGGCAGCCACCCGATCCTGCTTAACTTCTGCAGGAACGTTATCCTTTAACTCGAATGCGTGGGTATTTTCCTCGTGTGAATATTCAAAAATCCCGAGCCGGTCGAAACGGATGTCCTTTATGAAATCAACCATCTCCTGATGGTCCTTTTCAGTTTCGCCGGGATAACCTGCAATCATTGTGGTTCGCAATGCAATGCCAGGAACCTTTTGCCGGAAAGCATCAATCAACTCATAGGTCCTTTTGCGGGTTGTACCTCTTCTCATCGATTTCAGCATTGGATCACTAATATGTTGAAGCGGAATATCGAGGTAATTACAGATATTACTTCTTTTGCGCATCACATCCAAAACATCTTCAGGGAAACCAGCCGGAAAAGCATAATGCAAACGGATCCATTCAATGCCTTCCACATCTGCCAACCGGTTCATCAGTTCAGCCAGACGGCGTTCTTTGTAAATATCTAATCCGTAATAAGTAGAATCTTGGGCAATAAGTAACAGTTCTTTGGTTCCTTTTGAGGCTAGATGAGTGGCTTCTTTTACCAATTGCTCCATAGGTTTTGAAACATGCATGCCACGCATTAGGGGGATGGCGCAAAACGAACAGGGGCGGTCGCAACCCTCCGATATTTTCATATAGGCAAAGTGGCGGGGTGTTGTGATCATACGCTCCCCAACGAGTTCGTGTTTGTAATCGGCACCGAGAGTCTTAAGCAATAACGGAAGATCCCGTGTTCCGAAATAGTGGTCGACATTGGAAATCTCTTTTTCAAGATCTGGTTTATATCGCTCCGACAAACATCCGGTAACTATGAGCTGATCTATTTTACCGGCCTGCTTTTGTTTGGCGTAATGGAGAATGGTATCGATAGATTCCTGCTTGGCATTGTCAATAAATCCACAGGTGTTGATAATCACAATATCTGATTCTTTAGAAACCGCTTCGTGTTTAACATCAAAATCGTTGGCAATGAGTTGACCCATTAACACCTCGGAATCGACGGTATTTTTTGAGCATCCCAGTGTCACCACGTTAATCCTGTTCTTCTTATTGGTTTTTGTTTTCAAGCTTTGCTTAGTAAAATGCGTTAAATTGAGCTTTGTCGTATTTAATTCTGACTTCCTGAGGTATAAATGGATTAATGGCTTTGAACAATTGTTCGGAGTACCTGACCCAGCAATTAACTGTTTTATAATAATGAGAACGGTTGCCGTAGCTGATAGTTAATTCCATTATTCTGGGGTAATAATTCTTCTCGTCGTAGTCCACCGGATTGAAATCGTTATTGTAAAGATCATCGAGTGAATCGAGTGGAAATGATTTCAGAAAACCAGAAAGCGATTTACTCTCCTTTTTAGTGAGCTTTCGCTGATGATATTTAACCGGCGAGCGGCCATAATCACCCAAACCGGTAATAACAAGTGAATCATCGGTGATTCGGTATTCGAGCCTGTTGTTATAGATGGAGGCATTATCAACTATATGAACTAAAAATTGTTTAGATTGAGCAGACGATTGGTTGCAAGAGGCCAATATTAAAACCAAAATGACGAACAACCTTTTCGATCCCATTTCTTGATTATTTTTTCCTGTTGGATATTTACAGGATTTTAAACATCCTGTTTGAATAAAGAATCTACAAATTCTACTCTGTCGAAAGCCTGCAAGTCCTCCATTTTTTCACCTACACCAATATACTTTACCGGGATCTGAAACTGATCGGAGATACCAATAACCACTCCTCCTTTGGCTGTACCATCAAGTTTGGTAAGGGCCAGTGCGTTTACCTCGGTGGCAGCGGTGAATTGTTTAGCTTGTTCTATGGCGTTTTGTCCGGTAGATGCATCCAAAACTAAAAGCACTTCATGAGGTGCATCGGGAATCACTTTTTGCATCACCCGTTTAATTTTAGAAAGCTCGTTCATAAGATTGACTTTATTATGCAGTCGGCCCGCTGTATCGATAATACAAACATCGGCACCCTGAGCAACGGCAGCCTGCACGGTATCGAAGGCTACAGAAGCAGGATCGGCACCCATTCCCTGTGAAACAATTGGAACATCAACCCTTTTTGACCAGATTGTAAGTTGATCAACGGCAGCAGCCCTGAAGGTATCGGCAGCACCGAGAATTACCTTCTTACCATCCTTCTTTAACTGATAAGATAACTTGCCAATAGTGGTGGTTTTGCCTACACCATTTACACCAACTACCAAAATTACATAGGGTTTAGCAGCCACTGCGGTGGTTCTGCTTGCTCCAAAGGCAATTTCATTTTCGGTGAGAAGAGCAGTGACTTCTTCACGGAGCAACTTGTTGAGTTCGGAAGTATTGATAAATTTATCTTTTGCAACACGTTGCTGAAGCCTGTCGATTATTTTGAGGGTGGTGGGAACACCAACATCGGACGACAGCAGTATTTCTTCGATATTATCAAGAACCTCATCATCAACTGTTGATTTGCCAATAACCGCTTTGGTGAGTCTTGAAAAAACACTCTCACGCGTTTTGGAAAGACCCTGATCAAGGTCCTCTTTCTTACCCTTTTTAAAGAAATCGAATAATCCCATGTTTTATTTGGTTGGCTAAAAAACTTAAAAAAATAAAAAAAGCCTCCTTCACAACGAAAGAAGCTCTTAATCTCTTAGCTATATCACTAATTATTTTTCTTTAAGGAAATCTTTAATGTGGTCGTTATGTACAACTTCCTCTCTGAAGGAATAGCCACCTGAACCTGATTTTACCATTTTAATCACTTTGGAAAATTCTTTTCCTTTTCCTGATTTTAGCGTTGCAACAACTTTCTTTGCCATGACTGATTATGCTATACGATGATTATTTAATTTCTTTATGAACGGTCATTTTCTTCATGATCGGGTTGAATTTTTTCAATTCCAAACGCTCAGAAGTATTTTTCTTGTTCTTAGTAGTGATATAGCGTGAAGTTCCGGGCAAACCGCTGTTCTTATGTTCGGTGCATTCCATGATCACCTGTACCCTGTTACCTTTCTTTGCCATTTTTTATAATGCTTTAATTTTAGAGCCTGCAAAGATAATACGTTCGGTGAAGAATAACAAATAACTATTCAATTATTTGATGACGATTTAACCGGAAGGATTCCGAATGTGACCGGATCCAAAATTAACGTATTTTAATTAAAGTATTAATTTAAGTTGATATTTATATTATGTTAAAAATTAGGCTATTATATTATTAATATAATGTTTTAAATTAAGTGACATTAGCGGTTGATGGTTTGCTGAAATAGAAATAAAAGTGAATCAGGTTTTAAAAGCATGACAATTGGGGATCATATTAAATGAGAAAAGGACCAGGAACAACAGCTTTAAACAAACTGTGTGTTCCTGATCCCTTGCATCCGGTCCCGGTAAAGAGTTAAAGTTTTCCGGTTTTCAAAACCTGGTTGATGCATGCGGTAATCCCTTTTTTATTAATGGTACGCAACGCAGAGGTTGATACCTTTAGGGTTACCCACTCCCCTGTTTCAGGGAGATAAAATTTCTTGAACTGCAAATTTGGATTAAATCTGCGTTTGGTTTTCTTATTGGAGAAGGAAACATTGTTTCCTACAATTGACTTCTTTCCGGTTAAATCACAAATCCTTGACATGATAATACGTATTTTTTCGAATAAGGAGTGCAAAGATATACTATTTGATTCAAATTGACAATATAGAGATGAATTTTTATTCGGGTAAGTTTAAAAGTTCTTTTCTCAGTAGGTTAAATGCATACAAAGAGCTCATTTGTATATTCCTGAATCGGTTGTTACCGAAGAGAAACTTCTTGGCAAATACCTTGTCGGGACCGGCAATACCAATCCAGACAGTACCTACAGGCTTCTCTTCAGACCCTCCACCCGGACCGGCAACGCCTGTTGTGGAAAGCGACCAGGTGGTTCCGAGTTTGTTACGAACTCCAACAGCCATAGCCATAGCAACTTCTTCACTAACAGCA
>Ga0105044_10001954_pt1 | contig 27931 bp, 30 predicted proteins | sample MAT01_FD_78092 | JGI IMG/M metagenome (GOLD analysis project Ga0105044, IMG submission 78092) | Freshwater microbial communities from Lake Fryxell liftoff mats and glacier meltwater in Antarctica - MAT-01 | ecosystem: Environmental > Aquatic > Freshwater > Ice > Liftoff microbial mat | place... | reverse complement strand
TTGCGGGCAAGTGAGGACAAACTTTGGAATTAGAAATAAGTTTGGGTTGAATCTAAGCATTGACATTTAGTGGAAATTGAAACCACTTAGGACAGTTTTTGTTTTATGTCCCGAGAAAGACCATCTGGTTTAGATTTTAAAAGATTTAATAAATGCTTAAGACATTACCTAAGTTTAATTTTTACTTCTGTTTACAAATTTATTAGTTCTGAGCACCCAATTGTATTAACTCACGGGCCAGAAGTACAAAGTTTTAATTCTCTTCGTCAAAAAATTGCTGCTGAAAATGCAAATTGCGCTTTATTATTAGATCAAATAAATACGATGAATCCTGGCTCCGGGATGGTTTTCATTTTTTAAAAAGGGAAACTTACTTTTACTAAAACACCTGATAAGAAAATTCACTGGACTACAGATATTGTTATACAATTAGAGTGGGATTCTATTCCTTTTTATTTTACTGGAGAAACTGTCCCTGACATTTACAAAAGTAGGTATATAGAGGAAGTACTGAGAAACGAGCATGATTTAGGAAAATATATCAGTTCAGAATTTATTGAAGGAATCTAAATTGGAGGAGGTTTTAATTGAATTAGGGAGCAATATTTGATCTAGATCCTGGAGCAGTTTGGACTTGCTGAGACCTATTTGAAGGTGCTCTAGAGCTATCGTAGGGACTACTAAATAGATTTACCTGACCTAGCATCACAAATATTGAAAAAATTATTAATATTAATCCTATTATTCTATAAGCTTCCGTGCCTCTCCCTGGTCCCCATTTTTGCTCTACCCAGCCTAGAAAAAGAACGTGGTGATTGAGATAAAAAGCCTCTTTTATAATCCAGACTCCTAATCCTGCTCCCATTACCCCCATTATAAAATTAGACCAGGAAAAAAACATAAAAATAAACTAAACACAATCTTGTATAAGTTAGTCTATCATATTACGCCCTGCTTGACAAGATGACCACTTTAGGGTTTTATCCAGGAGTTTTAAGCAACTTATATTATTTATTTATGGATGTAGTTTTGCAGATAATCACGATTATCTTTTGGTTCATTGTTATTCTTTTGCCACTTGTAGCTATTCATGAATTCGGACATTTACTGATGGCCCGTCTGGTGGGAGTGAGAGTGGTTGAGTATGGAATTGGAATTCCGCCAAGGTTCAAATATTTTAGATGGAAAGGTATCGTCTGGTCTTTGAACTATGTTCTTCTGGGTGGTTTTGCTAGGATTTATGGCGATCATGACGCAATAGATGAAGCCAACGAAACAGCTAGAGTAGATGAGAAAAAAGCAAAAGAGCAGTATATTCCAGAAAGACTTGCAGAATTAGTATCAAATCAGGAAATCAAGTTTTTTTTGGAGGAAAATAATCTAGAATTCAGTAAAGATTGGGAAGAATTGGAAAAATCTAAATATCTTAAAGGCATTGAATCACCTCTAGAAACTGAGAAAAGAGCAGGTTTTGAGGCTTTAACTAAGCAATTAACTACTTTGATTGAATGGGAATATGAAACTAAAATAATTGGAAAAGAGGCGTTTTTTGCCAAAAAATACTGGCAGCAAGTACTTATTTTACTTGGTGGAGTTACTTTCAATCTAATTAGTGCTGTTATATTTCTATGGTTGATGTTTGGTGTGACCGGTAGTACTACCCAATACGCTTTTACCAACAACAACGAAGGGTTGAAAAAATATGCTGAGTTTTCTTATCAATCTGAATTTGTAAAAGCACCACAAATTTTGAAAGATAGTCCTGCAGCTAATTTAGGCATGAAACCAGGGGACGATTTGATTAGAATTGCTGGAACAGAAATAAACACACTCGGTTCGATAGATGAGTTTAGAGATTTAGTTAGTAAAAACAAGGACCAAACTGTTTCTGTAGTTTATAGAAGCAAGGAAACTGGGGAAATCATTGAAAAAACTACTACTTTTGCCCAGGATAATGGTCGAGTTTATTTTGGAATTAATGGTCTTGGCTACGAAGTTAGATACAAAGCCAAAGACTTTGGTGCTGGTTTTCAACTTGCAGTATCCCAAACTTATGATTATTTCATTCTTAATTTCAAGGCTTTAGGGCAGATTGGTACTGCACTTTTGCCTCAGACCCAAGACAGGTCAGCCCTTGAATATGTTAATGGTCCAATAGCTGTTAGTAGTTTGAGCTCTAGGGTAGCAAGGGAGTTTGGATTTGCAGGAATTTTGCTAATTCTGGCCTTGATTTCTGTAGGTTTAGCTGCCTTTAATCTATTACCTGTTCCAGCCCTGGATGGCGGTCGGATAGTGATTTTAACTATAAATAAGATTCTTGGAAAAAGGAATAAGCGCTGGGAAGCGGTTGCTATTAGTGTGACTTTTATTTTCATTTTGTTATTGGGTATTTTGATTGCTTTTAGGGATGTTCAAGGTGTAATAGCTGGGAAATATTAATCAAAGCACATTTCTTCATTTGATTTCTTGAAATGTCGTTGGTTTTGATTTAAGCAATCTTTGGGATACAAGAACCTTCTTTGCGTGATGATTGATCGTCAGCTTAGCTTCAAAGAGAGTTTTAATTTGTATATTTCTTGAATTATGCTCTTTATGATATAATTTTCAGTGTTTTATCGGACGCTTATTTATAACTCTATCGGAACTGGTATTAGACAATTTTGGAAAAATTAGAGCATTCTAAAAAAGTGCCCGCAAAAAAAGTATATATGATGATGTCTGGGGGTGTCGATTCCTCTGTAGCTGCCAGCGTTCTGGTTTCTCAGGGTTACGATGTGTATGGGGTTTTTATGAAATGCTGGTCACTGGAAGCCCTGGAAAAATTAGGTGTGAGTCAGGATTTATACGGATGTTTCTGGGAAGACGATGTCCAGGATGCTAGCCTAGTTGCAGGAAAGATCGGAATTCCTTTTGAAATCTGGGATTTACAGGGTGAATATAGAAAAAATGTGGTTGATTATATGCTTCAGGAGTACAGAGTAGGTAGGACACCAAACCCTGATGTGATGTGCAATTCTACAATTAAATTTGGAGTTTTTTATGAAAAAGCTATGGAGAAAAGTGCGGACTTTGTGGCTACTGGTCACTACGCCAGGATTGTAAATGGGCAGATTGCTAGAGGGTTAGATGAGAAAAAAGACCAAAGCTATTTCTTGTGGGGGGTTGAGCAGGGTAAATTAGATCATGTTTTGTTTCCTGTAGGCGAGTTTGAGTCAAAAGCTGGTGTTAGGGAATATGCTCAAAAAAATGATTTAATTACGGCCAGCAAGCCCGATTCCCAAGGGCTATGTTTTATTGGATCTACACCACTTCGGGAGTTATTACTTCAGACTTTGGGTGAAAAAAAAGGTGATATTGCGACAGTAGATAATACTGGGAAAAAGATAATTTTAGGTTCTCATCCAGGAGCCTATCTTTACACTATTGGTCAGCGTGAAAAACTCGGATTATCAGGTGGTCCCTGGTTCGTAACTGGTATAGATGTGGACTCCAATGAAGTCATAGTAGCAAACGAAAAATCTATAAAAAACCTTTACAATCAGTATTTGACGGCTTCAAATATAAACTGGCAAGTAGAACCAAAATCAGAAATTATTAGTTGCCAGGCTCAGACTAGGTATCATCAACTTCCAGAAGACTGCGAGGTGGAAATAATTTCCAAAACTGAAATTAAAGTTTCTTTTCTAAACCCAGTTAGAGCAATTGCTAGTGGTCAGAGTATAGTTTTTTACTTAGATGATTTGATGCTTGGGGGTGCAATAATAAATTAATTATGTTTGAAAATAGAAATGATTTTATTAAACCTGAAAAAATTATCTTTTCCAAAAGAAAAACTTTGAGTTTGAGTATTACCAAAGAAGCAAAATTCATAGTCCGGGCACCGTTTAGACTTCATGAAGAGAGAATTATTGAGTTTATTAAATTGAAGGAAAAATGGATTGTAAGTAAGTTATACGAAGTCAATGAGAAATTGAAAACTAAAACGGCAGCTCCAGAGATAAACCTTACAAAAAAAGAAATTTTAGAACTAAAAATCCAAGCAAGAAATACAATTCTGCAGAGTTTACAAAAATATTCTAGTATTATGGGTTTACCCTTCAGGAATTTTAGGCTTTCTGGGGCAAAGTCGCGGTGGGGGAGCTGTAGCTCAAGAAACACAATCTCAATTAATTGGCGGCTGGGAATGGCTCCAAGTGAGGTTTTAGATTACGTAATTATACATGAACTAGCTCATGTAGCTGAAAAAAATCACTCGCCAAAGTTTTGGGCCTGGGTAGCAAAATTTGATCCAGATTTCAAGCTCCGTAAAAAATGGTTAAAGGATAATGGTTTGCGACTTTTTCAAGTTACCTAAGAAACTTTGTCTCAAAAACGGATTTTGGATATTTTTTTGAATTGCTATTCTGTTATTCTTACTTCCATAACCCTTGTTGTTTTTCCAATCAAATTCTGGGAAACTTTTATCAATTTTAGTCATGTAATTATCCCGTTGAACTTTAGCTAAAATACTAGCAAGGGCAATACTCAAATACTTATCATCAGCCTTATTTTCCTTTTTTAAAATTATATCTTTGGTCCAAATATTTTGATTTATACTTTTAATAAATTCTTCTTTAATTTTCAGATTATTTTCTAAAATAATTTTATTTACTAGATCAGGATTCAATTCTTCTAGAATTTTAATTTGTCCATCAGCAATAATCTCTAGTTCATTTTCATTAATATTTTGCAGAAACACAGACACCAAAATCACCAAAAGATGGCTTAGGCAGATTCCGATTCCAAACCGATCAATCAAATTATTACTGGCTGATAGAACTAATCTTTTAAAATCATATTGTTGTATTATTTCTGATATTTTCTGGCGATTTTTAGGACTTAATTTCTTACTATCACGTGCTATTTTTAGATCTTCAAAATTCCCAAAAGTAGTTTGACCTTCCAGAAAATGATTGCAGAATCTGGGTAATTCCAGATTTATTGCCACACCTCCAAGGGAAATTGGGCCAACCAAAGCACCTCTACCTACTTCGTCAATTCCTAGAGTCTGATTCATCGGATTTGGCTAAAAGTAATATTCAAAAAGTCATTTATCAGTAGAAGAATACTCCGTAGCTTGCTGCGGAGCCTGCAAAACGTTAGTTTTGTGTCCAGATCTTGCTTTAGTGTCTCAAACAAGCTCATTTTTTGATTAAAGAAATATTTTAAAACTCTACTAGTATTTGAAAAAACTAAAACCTACTAAAACTCCATTTCATCCTCACTTGATAGGAGACCCAGCTCACCGGCCTTCTCCTTTTGACCCTTGTTTACAGAATTAACCACAAAGAAAAATGTTATAAATGACGCTAGGCCGGCCAAGCTACTCAGAGAACTAAAAGCTTCATTTACTGGAGATAATAAACTAAATACAAAATAAATTCCACTAGCGATACAGAATACTAAAACTGTTGTTACGGAGTCTTTTGAAGAGGTTTTTTCAGCAATTCTGTACAGAAGTACGTTACAAACTATTAAATTAAATACAGGTACGAAGTAAAAAAATACATTCCAGCCTGCTGGCAAAAATAACCTTTCTTTCATTATGAATTCAGCATTTTTATGAGCTCTATAAAGCCACCTCACATAAAAAACTGCAGAAGTAATACCCAGACTCGCAATTACTGCAGTCAAAGCAAGAAAAGTACTTAAAATAGATATTGGTGGATTATTACCGTTAAAAATTGAATATCCTTGAAATATCGCGAATATAATTATAAATATTCCTAAAACCGTGTTTACACCAGTAGCTATAATAGCCCAGATTATTGCTGTCCTTGCTCGCTTATCGTTATTCAAAAAAGATGTTTGTAGGTTCATTCTTTGTGATGATTCAGATATATTATCAATAATTAGAGTTGATTTCTATAGAAGTTCAAAAAAAATACTGTGTAATAAGAAATTAAACTACAATACTTTAACCAAAAATCCACTAGGAAGTTCAATCCCAGATTCACATATTAGTAGAATTTCTCCTGATTCTACAGTTTTATTTGGGAAAATCTGACTACACAATATTCTCAAATTTGCTGGAGTGAATCTAGGCGAGTGAAGGGTCAAAATCAATTTTCCGTCATCGCTCAGAATCTGTTTGCTACTTTCTAGCAGTTTGATCAAATCATCTTCAATTTTAAACACCTCACCCTTAGTGCCTCGTCCATAGCTAGGAGCGTCAATCATGATAGAATTATACTGGGCACCTCGTCGCTGTTCTCTAGATAAAAATTTGTAAGCGTCTTCTAGGATTATTCTTTGGCCATCTCTAGATAAATTGTTGATTTCTAGATTGTATGTAAAGGTATCCATGGCGTTTTTTGAAGAGTCCACAGCAGTGACTTGGAAGCCAGCTTTTACTAGAGACACACAATTGGAACCAGAGTAAGTAAATAGATTCAGTGTTTTACCTTCAGCATTAAGTATTTTTTTGAGCTCTTCAGTGTAGCTCCAGTGCTCTGTGAAAACTCCTAAATTTCCAAATTCATTTGGTTCAATTTTCCATTTCAAGCCGTCTGAGGACATAATCTCCCATTTTTCAGGCAACTTTTTCCCATTCCAGCTACCTTTTTCCATGCCTGTTCTTTCGAATTCAGAATCAGGGTTAGTCCATAGCTCTGGTTTAGTTTTTTTCCAAAGAGCTTGGGGACAAGGGCGAATAAGTTTGTAATCTCCGAACATTTCAACTTTTTTTTGGTCACCACAATCCAAAAGTTTATAATTTAACATAATAATTGAAGGTTGATTCTAATATTGTCCTATTGTCAATTTACTTTGTTAAGATTTTGCTTATTAACTTAGTTAAACGCTGATTTGAAGGCTCAATATGATCAAAATTTAGATTTACTTTTCAATTTAATTCGCTGAGTTTAAAGCAAAAATAGCATTTGACAAAGCCTCCGATTTACAGAAATTTGTTTTAGACATGTTTAAAAATGCATTTGTAATCACAGTTGTAGTAGCAATAATCGGTATTATTGGAACTTTTGGGTTCAATGTTTATTCTCAGCTTTACCTCACTCCATCAGATTCTCCAAAAGGAAGTTATGAATTCAAGGTTAAAACTGGAGATGATTTGAATAACATTGCAGATAAACTAGCTCAGGATAAAGTAGTGAATTCAGCCCAAGGACTCACTATCCAGGCTAGACTAAGTCCAATTAGCCCACTACAATCGGGATCTTACAAATTAGAATTACCAGCTAAACCTGAAGAAATATTGAGACAAATTGATAAACAGTCTGCAGATAAAGTAGTGGAACTAGAAAATCTAAAAAAACGGCCTAGTGCCAAAATTACTTTTATTGAGGGTGAAAACCTAGATCAAATGATTGCAAAGCTAGTAAAAAATGAAATTGTTTCACAGAGTGAGATGGAAGATTTTGCCAAGGACAAAGCCAACTTTGATAAAAATAAATACCCTTTTCTACCAGATGCTCTATCTTGCACTTATGGAGACGCTAAAACCTGTGCTAAATATTATATTGAAGGCTATCTCTATCCCGATACTTACACCTTTTTTAAACCAAGTCCGCCAAAAGAAGTTTTTGATAAGTTTTTAGATAATTTCAATATTAGAGTATGGTCAAAACTCAAAGATCAGGCTGAGGGAAAAGATTTCTACAAAATTATGACTATGGCCTCTGTTCTGGAAAAAGAGACTGGAAGACCAGCCAAGGGTGTGAGTGAAGCAAATCTAGCTGAAGTAAATCAAGAAAGAAAAACCATGGTTGGGGTATTTCTAAATAGAACAGAAAAAAAGATTAAATGGAGTTCGGACGTGACGGCTGAATACGGCACTGGTAAAAAGCTTTGCCAGCAGACTTTTAAGATCGAAAATTGTATGTTTTTGGACTCACCCCTAACAGATACTAAATTCAATACGTATAGGGTTTTGGGATACCCAATAGGTCCAGTAACTAATCCTCAATATTTCAACGTGGAAGCAGCCCTAAACCCTGAAAAAAATGACTTTATTTATTTTGTAAGTGACGGAACTGGCAAAAAATATTTTACCAAAACTGACGCCGAATTTCAAAAATCTATCCGAGACATATCCAAGATCAACCGTGGGCTAGGATTATAACTTGACAATTTTAGTTTTCAAATCCAAATTTATTATCATATTTATGGCACTTATTATTATTATAGTAGTACTCGTAGTTTTAGCCTTTATTGCTATTGGTGTGTACAACAAGTTAATTGATCTTAAAAACAAAGTTAAAGAGGCAGCAAGCGATATTGACGTTCAGCTGAAACGACGCTATGACCTGATTCCTAACTTAATTGAAACTGTAAAGGGTTCAAAGAATTTTGAGCAGGAAACTCTTGAAAAAGTAGTAAAAGCTAGACAGCAAGCAATTGATGTGACAGGCTTAGGAGCTGACAAAGCAGCAGCAGAAAACATGCTTAGTGGTACCTTGAGGCAGCTTTTTGCTCTTTCTGAGAACTACCCAGATCTTAAATCTAACCAGAATTTCTTGCAACTTCAGGAAGAACTAACAAATACTGAAGATAGAATTCTAGCATCTAGAAGGTTTTATAATCAAGTGGTTGCAGATTACAACACTACTCAAGACCAATTTCCCGCAATTCTTTTCAAAAGTTTGGCTGGAGCTACTCATGAAAACTTCTTTGAGCTTGAAAATCCTCAAGAAGAGAGAAAAAATGTAAAAGTTCAATTTTAATTTATTAATTTCTTAAGTATAAAACTTAGATTCTAACATATCAATAATGCGGCCACAACCTATGTCATCAAAAATCATTCAAACCAAGAAACCTAACATTGTTCAAAAACACCAGATACACAACAAAGACACCAGCTCTCCTGAAGTTCAAATTGCTATTCTTACTGAGGAAGTTTCTAATCTTACAGAGCATCTTAAAGTAAATAGAAAAGATTTTTCTTCTAGAAGGGGATTACTGAAAAAAGTAGGTAAAAGACGTTCCCTTTTGAGATATCTTTCTACAGTTAGTCAGGCAAGATACAAAAAAACACTATCAGCAAATAACTTAAAAGCTCTTTAAAAACAATTCAACCGAATTTAGGAACCCAAAAAGGTTCTTTTTTTTGTTCTAAAATGTGGTTAGTTTTGACTATTTTATTTCTAATTCAAATTCTATCACGATAGGTGGTCCAGTTGCGTTCTAATTTTTTTTTGTAACAGTTAGGAAACATTCAGTTAGAGCTTGGAATAATTGCCGTCTAAAGTTTTTTAATTATATGTGGTAAATAAATATTACCATTTAAATAATCAACGACAAAATATGATTAAAGCAGGCCAAAATTTCTAAGAACTGTATGAATAGGGTTTTTCCCTGGCACTTCTTGATTATAGGGGGTAAACTGGCTAAGATTCAAAATAAAATCCTTAATTTTAAGGTCTTTTTCGTTAATATAGAAATAATAAAACTGGTGACTGAGTTTGTTTGTGTGAATTACAAATTCGATTGTTTCACCAAGATCAATCATTGCCCAGTCAATGCAGGAATCCCATTTTACCAGATTGCTTCCTATTTCTATACTTTCCTCATTGAGCCTAACGTCAATGTTTTTGGGTTTAATTCCTAATAGATAATACCCGATAATTGTAGTGACAAGCAAGGTAATAGTTATCAAGAATTCTCTAAAAAAAATAAAACTAAAAATAGAAACCACCGCGCCAAAGCCCAAAACGTAATATAGCTTTATGCTTCCACTGAGGTTTAAGAACTTGGTACTGGCTTTAATATCAAACATTTTACACTAAATTTTATGTAATTATTTCTAATAATATGCTTATTGGCAAATTTTGACTAGCAGTGGATTTTGGGTCACAATAATTGCGTTATTATAATTAATTTCCTAAATTGCTTTTCAAAGAATCACCGAAAAAAATTTCTTCTCTAATATCTGGCAAGTTCGGATTCGAATTGTGGGAGGTGTTGACTATGCTTACTGTAGTTCTTTCTCTGGCAAGTAGTTTTTTGTGGTTTACTAGTTTTCAACCTAAAAACCTAGAATCACAGTTTATCGCAGTTGAGCGAGCTAAGCATGTTTATTATAGTCAGTATCTTGTAAATCAAGAATTCCAAGAAGCAAAATTACCTGTACCAATGAGTAAAAACTCAGATTCATACTGTGGAAAATCCTTAAGTGGTTTCGGTTTGGAAGGTGTTTATAGTGGTGAAGTGGTGGGAAAATTACAAGAATCTCAAAAATTAATTCAAAACCAATCAGATGAGATAGAAAATCTAAGTTCAGCTGTAGTAAATGACAGTGGAATATTAAAAGTTTCTCAAAATTTAAATACATACACTTCAAATTTGATAGATAAATGGCAACAAAACCAAAATTTTTATAACGATGTTTCAAAATTACAAAAAAAACTACTTGGTGTGTGTCTCGCTAATAGCCAGGAACTTGAGCAAAAAAACAACGACCTTAAGATTCAGGTTGAATCAGCAAAAGATTATGATTTTCCGGCATTTTATGCTTGGAAGGTGTCTTTGAAAGAAATAATTCTACTAAATGAAGATATAATAAGTTTAAATAAAAATGAGAATAAAGAAGTAAAAAAACAAAAATTAATTGAGTATAAAAAAGTTTTAGAAAATATATTTACTATTAAGTTTGATCCAGAAATATTTGTAAACAAAATTGAGAGGGAGGAGCTGAATTTTAAAAATTCTATAAAAGATTTGGAAATTTGGGAAAAAAGTAACTTACAGAGTAACTTTGATCTTAAAAACAAAATAGTATTCATTTTAATTTGAAGCTAATTCCAATGCTTAAAATATTGGACAGTCTGGCTCATTTATATACTTAGTCGTGAAGGTCAGCCAGACACTGGGACTAAAGGCTAAAATTTTTTATGATAATAAACACCGTTGACAGAATTAAAATAGCTTAAAAATCTACACCTATAAAGTTTAAAATTAAAATTCCAAATTTGAATGAAAGCGAAAAATAAACTCTATGGCTGAACAATTAAAAATTTCACCCCAATTAATTCAAAACTTACTTAATATTCCAACCTTTCTAGTTGGTGGTGCAGTTCGTGACACTATACTTGGAAAACCTGTAAAGGACTGGGACTTTACAACTCCAGCTAGCCCAGATGAAATTGAAGCTGCAATAGTTGCCACCGGCAGGAAAACTTACAATATCGGTAAAAAATTTGGAACAGTAGGTTTTAAATTCGAGACTTCTGGGCAGGTGTTTGAATATGTAGAGATTACAACTTTTCGAAAAGAAATTTATTTTGAAAAAAATCGCAAACCCCAAGTGGACTTTGTAACCGATATACAAGAAGACCTGGGTAGGCGTGATTTTACTATTAATAGCATGGCAATGAAGTCTGACCTTAAATTGATTGATCCTTTTAATGGTGTAGAAGATCTAAAAAACAAAATAATCAGGGCAGTCGGAAATCCCAAAATTCGCTTTAAGGAAGATCCTCTAAGGATGTTAAGAGCTATACGTTTTGTCTCTAGTTTAGATTTTATGATAGAAGAAAAAACCTGGGATAAATTATGCTCTGCAAGATGGTCTTTACTCGATATTAGTAAAGAAAGGTGGGTACTAGAAATGGACAAAATTTTATCACAAAATAACCCTGAAAGAGGGCTAGATTTGCTTATGGATAGTGGACTTTTAGGAATAATTATCCCCGAGCTATCATTACAGCTAAATTACAATCAAAATTCTACTTATCACGATTTTGATTTATGGACTCACACTAAAAACGTCACCTCGGGAGTTCCAAATACAGAATTAAATTTACGCTGGACTGCACTACTTCATGATATTGCTAAACCATTTACGAAAACAGAAAACAAACAAGGTTATAGCAATTACCTAAGTCACGAGCTTTTAGGGGCTGAAATGGCGAATAAAGTCTGTAATTATCTCAAATTTAGCAATGAGCGTACAGCTTTTATTATCGAAAATATCACAAACCACTTAAAACCCGAATCACCACTAAAGAAATATGATGACGGTGGTAAAAAAATAAAATAATATTCCTTAGAAATAAGTCTTGAAAATATATACGGTTCTTTAAGAGGTAAAGTTCGTTTGAAAAAACTATTTAATCGTCTTTCATAATTTACTGCTCTAGTTTGACAGGTTCTATTTTGAAAAGAATATTGAGGTAGATGGCTACTAAAACTACCAAAAAATCAATTAATTCCAAAGCTCTTACAATTAAAAAACCACCAATTGTCTTTGAAGAAACTCAAGTAGAATTAAAGAAACTTTCCCAGATGCTGGATTGTCCAGTGCTTAGCTATTTCAAACCACCTAATGGAAATATTTGGCCCCAGGATCTGTATGGAATCATGGAGTGTTTAAAAATTATCGGAAAAACTGATAAATTAGCTATTTATATTCGTTCAAACGGCGGTCAGGGCATGGTTAGTCTTAGAATAATTAACTTGCTCAGGGCTTTTACAAAAAAATTAATTTTATTAGCACCTAGTGAATGTGCCAGCGCAGCAACTATGGTTGCCCTTGGTTGTGATGAGATATTTATGGGGCCGCTTTCTAGCCTTTCTCCAGTAGACAGCTCTTTGACTCACCCCTTATCCCCTGTAGACAAGTTAAACGGTTCAGTCCCAGTTTCATTAGATGAGCTCTGGAGGGTACTCAGGCTATGGAAAGAAGCTCAGCAACCTGATCCTGTGTATGCATTCAAGGAAAGATCTGAAAACAATCTAGACTTTGGGTTTCAAGGTAAGAAAACTGTATCAATGGATAAAAACGATCAAACTCAAGAAAATCCCTATAAATATCTCTACGAATACGTACATCCTTTGGTTTTTGGAGCGGTTGATAGAAATAGTAGTCTTTCAGTGAATCTTTGTAATGAAATTCTGAGTTATCATCTCAAGGATCAGAAACTAATTACCAAAATCAGCCATAGCCTAAACTATGATTACCCAGCCCATGGATATCCAATTACCTTTAGAGAAGCTAAAAAAATAGGCCTAAATGTGACAGAGGCTTCAAGTGAAGTTCTTGATGTGCTTAACCGTCTTCAACTCCTCTACAGTGAGTTGACTGAAGAGCAGATTACAGATTATGACAACGAAACTTACCATGATAATTCTATTTATTCACTTATAGAAACTAGCGGATTGCAACTGACTTATCAGCAAAACTATGATAAATTCTACCGAGAGACGGAAAAAAGATATATTATTCTCAACGATCTTTCGAGTTGGTTTAAAACAGTTCCAGCAATTCCTGGGAAGTCGAAATTAAGCAAAGAAAAATTCCAAACCAGCAAAATCTATTTTTAGTTGTCAAAAGTAATTGTTTTAGTTAAAATATAACTACGTTCCTATGCCTGAAGAAAATCAAGTAGACCAAAACCATGTTTTTAGCGAGAATCCAGCTAATCCTAATCCGAATAATTCTGGTTATATTCCAGTGAATTCAGGTGCAGATCAGCTTGAAAATCCTCAGCAACAGCCTGTAGCAAATAACTATAATCCAAACAATCTCCAATCTCAAAATTTCCCTCCACAAGATAATTATGGACAGTACGGAGGAGATCCTAATTTCAATTATAACCAATCTCAGCAACCAAACGGTTATTTTCAAGTTGGTGGGGAGCAAAACCCAGAAAACCTAAATACCCCAAAGCCAGGAATTTTTGATTTATTTTCCAAAGTAGCAGCTTTTGCAATTGCTAAGTGGTGGATAATCTTACTTTTAGTTGTGGGAATTGGAGTTATGGGGGTAGGCTTGTATAGTCTTAACAGTCGCCCTGCTGCATTGGTTGGAGCGTATGACAAAGTCACAGCAAGTGTGGAAGCGCCTACTACTTCACCTTCTGGAAGCCCAGCTAAATGGAAAGTCACTGTGCAGAATAAAGAAAACGTTTCTATCCAAAACATAGTAATAAATTTGACTTTTGATAGGACTTTTAGGTTTACTCAAGCAATCAATCCAGATCCTTCTAAACCAGATGGTAGTGAGTTCAAAATTGCAAGACTAGACGCTGTAAATCAAGGTAGTTCTGATCAGATCATTCAGTTTGAAGGGGTTCTTACCGGAAATATTGATGAGGAAGCTGTGATGAGAGGTACTGTTACTTACACCCCAGGTCCGCTTTTAAATAGCCAAAATGATAAACGTACAGTGCAAATCGCTGCTGCCAAAACTAAAATCGTAGATTCAAATATAAAAGCTTCGATTATTCCAGTCGATCAAACTGTCCAAAATGGTGGTATAGCAGAGTTTAATGTAAGTTTTCAAAATACTTCAGAAAGAGAGATTAGAGATTTACGAGCTAGAATGATCTATCCTGACAAAGGGAGTTTTGATTATGTTGGGTCTCAATTATCCGGTCCGGGTTCTTCAGATCCTAAAACTACTCCTGATAATGGAAATAATATCTGGATTCTCAACACTCTTCCGAGGCAAACAGAATACAAACTAAACATACGTGGCAAAGCTTTCGGTGCTGATGGAGTAAAATTAACTTTTGCTTTAAAAATTGAAGCTAAGCTAGGTGGAAGTGAGTACCAGAGCCTCTATGAGACTTCCAGAGATATTGGAATTACAGCCCAACCATTGCTATTGAGTACCAAAATTGACGGCCGAGATGAAAACAGAGTTTTTGGTCCAGGCGAGACATTGACCTTTGTGGTAGATTATAAGAATCAAAGTACTAACAGTATGAAAAACTTGGAAATAAATGCTACTGTTGAGGATCCAGCTGATATTTTGGATTACACAACCGTCACTTTCAGCGGTGGGGACAGGGGTAGCATTAATAATAGAACCATAAACTGGAAAGGAAGCGGCGTCCCACAATTGATCAATCTCACTCCACAGCAACAAGGCAAGCTCAGATACTCAATTAGAGTTAAAGATACTGCTACATTTACAAAGAGTAAAGCCCCACAAAACAATTACTATGTAGTACCAAAAGTCTCAGCTAGCGCTACTAACTTGCAACAAGTAGATGCTGCAGCCCAAAGCTACAAAGCCAGAGGCCAGCTGGCATTTACTCAGGAGATTAAAAGTAAAGGAGTCGATCCTAGTAATACTAAGAGAGAGACATTTACAGTAACTTGGATTCTTAGAAATCGCCAGAATCAAACTAATGACGTGAGTATAAAAGCGATTTCACCTCTACCAGTAACAGCTTGGCAAGCTACTAGTATTATTCCAGCTGCAGACTCAACTAAAATTAACTACACCCCAGCTACTGGAGAAATTTCTTGGCAACCTGGAGTTTTGGCTGGATATACCGGAATAGAAAATAATTCTGCTATAAGTATCAGTTTTGATCTGGTAATCGATGCGGGTAAAGAAGGCGGGAATACCAAAAACCAACAACTATTTCAAGCTCCAAAAATATTTGGAATAGATGATTTTACTGGAGAAAAATATGAATTTTCTGGTCAGCCTGGAGTGAGTAAGTGATTTTTTAACCAAATTTATAGTTATAATAGTCTGAAATGTGAAACACTTGGGGTTATATAATTGACTATTTTGTGGTAAGGGTGGATATTGCATTATGTTCAAAATTGAGCTTTTAAAAACTAAAATTGATTATTTAGAAATTGCTTACAGAATTTTTGGATCAAATGGGGCAAAACAAAAACTACTGATTCTACATGGCTGGAATAGTGTCGGGGCTGGTTCCTGGGAGAATTTAATATTGAGTTTTCAAGAATTTATAGACTCTAAGGATTTACAAATCATAGCTCCAGATTTGCCAGGTTTTGGTGGAAGTCAGGAACCTAATACGGTCTGGGACATACAGGATTATCAAAAGTTTGTGGAAAAGTTCATATCTTTTTTAGATTTAAAAAGTTCGGAAATTGCTTTATTAGGGCATTCTTTTGGAGGTGGAATCTCAGTTATGACATCTGGCCAGGGTTATAATAATTTTAGAAAGTTAATTCTAGTTGCTCCAGCAATTATTCGAAGCCCAAGAACCCAAAAACAAAAATTACTACAAAAAATTACAAAAATAGGTAAAAAAATATTCAAAAATGACAGTCTTAAAAAACTTTGGTATAAACTTATTGGCTCTCCTGATTACCCAAAAACCTCAAGAAAAATGAGCCAAATCATGGAAATTGTTATTCGACAGGATCTTCAGTATGCTTTAGCAAAAATTACGAGCCCGACTTTGATAATCTGGGGAACATTAGATAAATATACCCCTTTTAATCAGGCAAAAATAATTCAAAAGCAAGTTTCAAATTCAAAAATGACAGTCCTTCAAGATACTAATCACGGCGTCCATCTAAACGCCATAAAAGAGCTAAATACTGAAATAAAAAAGTTCTTAAATTTGACTTAGTTGGTTAATTGATGTCAATTGAATTACAAAATGTTCTTAGGCAAGCAAATCAGTAATTTTTTTAGGCAATTTCAAAATAGCCCAAGCGTAACTTTGAGTAAAATTGATAGAGATGACCTGGATAAGGCTAGCTCTGAGCTGTGGTCGCTACTGTACCCGGAGATACAATATTTAACTAAAGATGATCAATCTGTAATTGAACTTGCTTTTACCCAAATGGTTCACGCTCACTCGCAAATGCGCAGGAAAAGTGGAGAATTTTACATCATTCATCCAGTAGCTGCAACGATAACTTTGGCAAATATTGGTCTAGACAAAGATACTTTGGCAGCTTGTTTACTACATGATGTGCCTGAGGATACGGAGGTGACTTTGAAAGATTTGAGTAAAGATTTTAGTTCGGAGATCGTGTTTTTAGTTGAGGGTATCACTAAGCTAAGCATGATTAAATACCAAGGTGAAGACAGGTACGCTGAGAATCTTCGCAGGATGTTCGTGGCTATGAGTAAAGATATTAGGGTAATTTTTATTAAACTAGCTGATAGGCTCCATAATTTAAAGACTTTGAAATACGTAAAGCCTGAAAAACAACGCAGAATTGCCTTGGAAAGCCTAGAAATATACGCTCCAATTGCCGAAAGACTGGGAATTAATTTTTTTAGGGGTGAAATTGAGGATGCTGCATTCCAATACGTGTACCCTGAGGAGTATAAGCAGATTTTGTCACTTTCAGATATGGAGATCAATAAACGCTCCAAACAGTTGGATAGTATCATTAAAAAGACTGAAAATATATTAAAAGAAGAGGGAATACCTTTTACAAAGATATTTGGTAGAGCTAAAAAATACTATTCTATTTTTCGCAAAATCAATTTTAAGGGTCGCACCATTGATCAAGTCTATGATCTAGTAGCTATGAGAATAGTCACGGGAAGTATAGATGACTGCTATGCTATTTTAGGAGTGCTTCATAAGCGCTATACACCAATTGATGGAAGAGTGAAGGATTACATTATAAGACCTAAACTAAATGGCTACAAAAGCATTCACACAGCTGTCACTGATGATCATACTGGGCTTACCTTTGAATTTCAAATCAGAACTCAAGAAATGCATGAGTACGCTGAATATGGGGTTGCAGCTCACTGGAGCTATAGGGAAAAAGATAAAAAAGATTATCAGTTTCTAGAGCCAGAAAATATTAAATGGATTACTGAACTCATCGACCTTGGGGAGGAAAAACTAACTGAAGAAGAGTATCTAAGCAAGGTAAAACTGGACGTGTTTCGAGATAGAATATTTGTGATGACGCCTAAAAATGATGCTATTGACTTGCCAGCCGGGGCTACGGCTCTGGACTTTGCTTTCAAAATACATGAAGAAATAGGCCTTCATGCAGTCATGGCAAAATCAAATGGTGAAGTAATCAAACTTAATCAAGAATTAATAAATGGTTCGGTTATAGAAATTTTGACTGATAGACGCAAAAAACCCACACGGGACTGGTTAATGTGGGTAAAAACTCACCAGGCAAGTAGAAGAATTCGTCAGTTTTTAAAAAAAGAAAAAGAAATATAAAAGTTCGGCCTTGACAAAGACAATAGACTTAAGCTTTTAAAAAAATATGGCTTTTATTTCAGGTAAAGAAATTACCAAATTTTACGGTACTCGAAAAGACCCAATTAAAGCTCTGGGTCCTGTAAGTATAGAAATTGAAAAAAATACTTTTACAGTAATATTAGGGCGTAGTGGTAGCGGAAAATCTACTCTATTAAACCTAATGGCTGGTCTGGACAAACTCACAAGTGGTGAGCTAAAAATAGGTCAAGATGATTTAACACGATCCAACCCTAGAAAACTAGCTAAATACAGATCTAAAATTGGAATCATTTTCCAATTCTACAACCTTTTACCTAATCTAAATACTTTAGAAAATGTTATGATGGGAGCTTGGGCTGGAGGCAAAACTGTTGAAAAACAAAAAGCTATTGAACTTTTAGAAAGATTTGGGCTAGGTCATAGAATTAATGCTAATGTGAAAACTCTTTCAGGCGGTGAAAAACAACGTGTTGCAATCTGCAGAAGTCTTATTGGTGATCCTGAAATACTTTTTTGTGATGAGCCAACTGGAGCCCTGGATACTACAAATGAAAACCAAGTAAAAGATATTTTAGTGGATTTGCACAAAAATGGCCTGACCATAGTTATGGTAACTCATAACCCTGATTTTGCAGGGCTAGCGGACAATGTAATTAGAATGAAAGACGGCCTAATAGAAAATTCAAACCCAAAAAACTAATCACACTTACAAATGACTTTAAAATCTTTTCTACTTATTTTACAAAGACAATTCACCCAAAAATGGGGCCGTTTCCTGCTTGCCTCGGGGGGTATAATGATTGGAATTTGGGCTATAACTCTAACTTCAAGTCTTTCTTTGGGTCTAAGTGACACCATCATTAAAGCTATTAATAGTCAGCCTTCTGCTAAGGAGTTTAATATATTTAAATCCTCCTCGGGCCAAACCAATTTTTTTGATATTACAGAAGCTCCAAAATTTCTTCCAGTGGGCTTAAAAGATGTAGAAAAAATTAAGCAAAATCATCCTGAAGTTAATGATGTTCTACCGGTGGTGAATTTAGATACTTTTATTATAAACTCGAAAGAACTTAATTTCAGCTGTGTAGAACTGGAAAAGCAAAACTTAGAACTGCTTAAAAAATTCCAAGCTGGAAATCCAAACAATACTAACTTAGAAGATATTCAAGACGGAAGTGCAAATAAAATTCTCAAAGAATACCAAAATAAATGTCCAATACTTAATTTTGAAAGTATCGTGTTTCAGAATTTCTATGAATCAAATAGGACCAAATGGCTAGGAAAAAGTGAAAAACTTGGTCGTGGAGAGGTAGCAGTGTGTTTCAAATGTGGTATTCTAGAATTATCCAAGTCACTAGGTGCAAACGAACCTAAAGATCTACTCGATAAAGAAATAACTTTGGAATTACTACAGGCTCCAGCTTCTTATGAACTTGGAAATGTAGTTGACACTGAGAGATCAGAAAGAGGGGGTAAGCCTATGACAAAGTCGGTTAAAGTTCCTCTAAAAATTGTGTCGGTAATTGATGACAGAGAAAATAGTGATGGTTTGTTTGGAGGAAGGAGTCCTTTATATTTGGATTTTAGCTACTATTTAGATGCTATAAAATCTGATAAGCCCGAGGTTGATCTAGATAAAATCGGGTTTTTAACACATTCGGTGGTTTTGAATAGTTTCGAAGATTTAGATAAATCGATCAAGCAATTTGAAGATGAAAAGTATTTACCAATCTCGATAACCCAACAGGTAATTGCTGGAGTTAAATCTGGTTTTGCTGTGCTTACTGCAGTTTTGTCAGCATTTGGATTGATTGCTCTGGTTGCCTCAATTTTTGGAATTGTAAATGTGATGACTATTTCTGTACTTGAAAGGCAAAAAGAAATTGGTGTGCTCAAATCTCTAGGAGCAAGAGATAGAGATATTTTCAATATTTTCTTGATAGAAAGTGCTTTTCTCGGATTAATTGGCTGGACGCTGGGAATCTTACTTTCTCTTGGCTCTGGTGCATTAATCACAGCTATTTTTAAGTTTGCAATTAGTGAAAATCCCGAATGGTCTAAAAACCTTGAAAGTCTAAATATCAAAGATTTCTCACCTACTTTCCCATGGTGGTTACTACTGGGATCACTTGGCATTGCAGTTATATTTACAGTTCTTTCAGGCGTATTTCCAGCTATCAAAGCAGCTAAACAAAACCCGGTGGAAGTTTTAAGAAGTGAGTAGTATGAAAGTTATACAAATAAATATTTGCGGTGGATGCTTTATCGAAGATCTTGTTGCTTTTCTGAAAGCTGAGAATCCTGATATTATAAACATGCAGGAGGTAAATACTGGTCAATTCATCTCTGAAAACCGTGATATTAATAATTGGGAAATTCTAAAAAAAGAGTTAGGTATGGAGGGTTTTTACGCTCCAAGAGGAGGTCGAAGAGTGGAAAATGGAAAAATTAATAATTTTGGAAATGCCTTTCTTACAAAGCTGGAGATAGTAGATCATGGAGTGTTTTTTCACCCTGATTTACCTAGATACGAGGTTTATGACTCCCAAAGTCCACTTTTTTACGAAACAGATAGAAATATACTTTATGCTTATTCTTTTGAGGAGCCAGTGAATTATGTTTGGTGTGTTTTGAAATACAAAGGACAGCTAATTCGAAACATCACGACTCACTTCACTGTTTCTTACAAATGCACTGAAACTATTCAAATTATTAGACAGACTAAAGAACTTCTCTATTTCATTGATTCCGTTAGAGAAATGCCAACTGTATTTACGGGTGATTTAAACATTTCAGAAACCTCGAGATCTATCGAAATGCTAGGTAAAAAACTAGAACCAGCCAGCAAAATAATCAAAAATACCCTGAATCCAAAAGTTCACGGAGTCTTTAAAAACGAACCAAATGGGCTAAAAGTAGATCATGTCTTTCAAAAAGGTTTTTCAGTAGTGAGCTGCACTAGTCCAGAAGTGAATATCTCAGATCATTTACCTGTTGTTGCAGAGCTGGAGTTTAATAAAAAGTAGGATTAGGTTTGTTATCAGCGTTACTTGACATATTTCAGTCCTGTCTTTAAATTCTAGATTGTTATCAATTTCTATGTTTGCCCAAAATCTATATTTTTTACCGTCCGGCAGTGTTGAAGAGTTTAATGTAATCATTGAAATACCCTACGGATCGCAAAATAAATATGAATTAGACCCAAAAACTGGAGCCTTATTTCTTGATAGAGTTTTGTACTCTGCGGAGTTTTATCCATTTAATTATGGTTTTATACCATCTACGAAAGCTGAGGACGGTGACGCACTTGATGTGGCAGTATTTTTGACAAACCCAGTTCCTCCAGGATGTGTAGTGAAGTGTAGAGCTATCGGAATGATAAAGAAAATTGACTCTGGTGACATTGATAATTGTGTACTTGCTGTTTCAGTAGATGATCCAAGGTTTAAAGACGTCACAGATATTAGTCAATTACCCAAACATAAGCTTGATGAGATTGCGGATTTTTTTGCTAGCTACAAACGCCTTCAAAACAAGGTTTGTACGGTGGAAGGATTCGTACATAAAGATGAAGCTGAGCTTGAAATTACCAAATATTTAAATAATTATACCCAATATAAAGACTAATTTTTATGAACCAAATTTTTACAGAGCAAAACCTATTAGTAATCCAAGTCGTTCTACTATGTATTTCAGTAGTTCTAATTTTAATTCAAAACAGAGGAGCTGGGCTTTCTAGCGCTTTTGGTGGTAATGATGAAGTTTTTCTAACTCGCCGTGGTATCGAAAAGTGGGTAGTAAACCTAACTGTAGTTGCAATTGTTCTATTTGTAATAGTGCGTATTGCTGCTTTGTACATAAAATAGTTTTAAAACCATCTCTGAGCCATATTTTCTATGAATAAAAGCTTTAATCTGGACTCAATAAAAATTTATTTATCTAAAACAGCTTTCAAACTGCGTAAGTTTTTGCAGGAATGTTGGCCTATTAACTGGTCTAATTTTAAGAAGCCAAAATTAGTTTTTGTTTCATTTTTTGACTCTCCTTATCCAGTAAAAGCATTCTTTTTGCTTTGTTCGCTCGGCCTAATGATTTCGATATATTTTTTATCATTTGGAACTTATTTAGCTTTTACAAAAGAGGTCGCTGGTTCTGGGGGGGAAGTGAGAGAGGCTACCTTGAATGCTGATCTTAAAAATTTTAACCCCGTTTTGCAACCAAATAGTGAGGCTGAGAAAAAAATAAATAGTTTGCTGTATCACCCACTTTATACAGTGAGTTTTCCTAATTTTCTTCAAGAATCCACCAGCCAGCCAGAAATTAAACCAGTTTTGATAAAAGGAAATCCTGAGTGGCAAGATCTTAATGAGAAATCCCCAGATAATCGTTATAAAGTCTTGAAATTTATTTTGAATTCCGATTTAAAATGGTCTAATGGAAAAGCAATTACTCTTAGTGATTTAGAATATACTTTTGATAGGCTAAAAGAGCCAGGTTCCAACTCACAATTCAAAGATATTTTTAGCAAAGTAGAGTTTGCGAGGATCACTGAGAAAGAATTCCAGCTGCGAAGCACAGTTTCTAGCCCCCAGTTAATATATTTGGCTAACTTCTCGCCAATTTCAAAAGAATTTTATGAAAATAAGAATCTTGAAACTCTTTCCACTGACTTTAGGTCTAGCAAACCTACGGTAACTTCGGGTTATTTTACTTTCAATAATGATCAGTTCAAAGATCCAGACAAAAGTGATGGACCCCTTCGAGATAATCCTATCAGATCAGAAAATAAAGGTGGATTTTCTAGTGTAATTTTGGTTCGAAGTCCGATCCAAAACACTAAAGAAACTGTATATTTAGATAGATATATTTTGAAAAACTATGAAAATTTGTTTGATTCTGGAGGTAAAGAAGTTCTATCTCTGGAGAGAGCTGCTAGTGCCTCAAAACTAGATATTTTTAGTCGACAGTTAGGACCCAATACTAATTTAGATTCTTCTGAAACTCAAAAAAAGCTTGGTCTTGAGCAGAGTCTGATACCTACAAATACTTTTTACAATGTATACTTAAATATTCGCAGAAATGACGTATTTTTAAATCAAAGTTTGAGAAAATACTTAGTCTGTAATTTGATTAGTTATGAATTAAACAAAACCAGTAAAACCTATCCAGGACTGGATAATATTGAAAAATCAAAAAGACTAATTCCCCTTCAATTCAATCAATCCCAGGATCCTGGCTGTCCAGCAAATCCTAAAGATATTCTCGATGGAAAAACCTACAAGCTCAACGAAGATAGTAAAACCGGAGTAAAAAGAGTGCAAGTTTGTGGAAGGCGTTGCTCTGATGTGGCTAAACTAACTCTGATTGGTTTTGCTGATACTGATCCACTTTTGACTGAAATTCAGAATCTTCTTCTGGACATAGGGATGCCAGCAAATCTAGTAAAAGAACCTAGTGAAGTCGATTCCAGGCTGCAAAAAAAAGATTATAGTCTAGCCTTTTTACCAACTACTATGCTGAGTCGTGATCCCTACTCTCTTTATGGGGCAAGAGGTAGAGATATTTCTCAAATTAGATTAAATAATGTAAAATCAATAGTGGACGCAAAGATAGAAGATGCTCTAAACACCTATTCTCTTTCTAATTTACAAGACGCTGACTCCAGAAATAAGCTAGTTGAATTCTTCGCTAAAGAGTACGTAAGTGTAAATCTGTTTCAAGCAAAATCCGAAATAAATTTCTCTAAAAGAGTAAACAATTTGAGCGATTTCATACCAGGATTTACTACATTCAACGAAGACCTTTATTCAAAAATTCCGAGCTGGTATATCGATACTAAAAGAGAACTAAAATAGTCTATGAAAAAAATCACATTTAATTATTCTTCAGGAATGGAAGACATCATCAACCACAATCTCGCCTTAAACGAAGATAAAATTAGAGAAAAACTTTCACCATGTTTTGAACAGCAAAAAATCAAAATTGAGGAGATCCTTGTGAAACTTAGTTTAATTTTAAGTCATTCAAGTACTAAATATAGTTGTCATATTAGTATTATTTCACCAGATATTGACTTTAATTTGGAAGAAAGTGGTAATGATTATTCTTTAGTTATCCATGTTGCTATAGAAAAAACTCTGAGCTACATACACAAGGAAAAGCAAAAAATTGCAGACATACTATAAATTTCTTGACGAAACCTAAAAAGTTTTACTCTAATTACCATCATGTCCAACACTCTTTTAAGATCTAGCACAGTTGTTACGAGTCAACTAAGAACCGATATTCCAGATTTCAGAGTAGGCTCTGTGGTCGAAGTGCATTACAAAATTAAAGAAGGTACTAAGGAAAGAGTTCAAGTATTTACTGGGATTGTGACTAATCAGCACGCCGGTAAAACAATTGATGCCACTTTTACTGTACTTAAGAATTCTACAGCTGGAATCAAAGTAGAGAGAACTTTCCCGCTTCACTCTCCATTTTTAGATAAAGTAGTAGTTACAAAACTTCAACGTGCTAAGAAAGCAAATCTTAGATTCTTAAAAACTACCAAAGATCCTTTAAAAGCTGTTAGAACTAAACCTATCAAAATAAAATCAGTAGTCTAATTATGTCATTTTTATCATACAAATTGTTTACTTATCTAAATATTTTTATTGGTGCTTTGCTTGTAATTCTACCTTGGGTTATTTCAAAATCTGTAGCTGGTAATGTAGTTACAGTAGTTCTAGGCCTAATTCTAATAGCTGCTTTGATTTTTTCTAAAAACAATGGAGTAACTAAGCTAGAGTATCTAGACAATAGATTAACCCTATTGATAGTTTTTGTTTCTACAGTAATACTTAATTTCGCTCCATATATCTTCAATTTTACAAATGAATCGAATTTAGTATGGTTAGTTTTTGGGAGTTCGGCAGTGACACTTCTAAGTTTGATTTTTACTAAGTTTATAGTTCACGAGGATTAATTTCACTCAAAAAAAGTATTTTTATATAATTTTAACCATTTTATTCAATTTTTATGATATTAGTAAAACGTAACCAAGACGATTCTACCCAAAAAGTAATCAGTAGTTTCTTGAAAAGAGTTAAAAAAAGTAACCTAATTGCTAGAAAAAGAAAAACTCAACACTTTACTAGAGATATTTCTGACTTAGAAAAGAACCGAAAAGCTGTTCGCAAAGCAGAGTATTTAGCTAATCAAACTGTCGCAGATCGAATCGGTAAGAAATAATTCAAATAAACATTTTGTGGCAAAAGACCCTTACTTAGTTGCTTTAGATATAGGCTCCCATTCGATAAAATTAGCAGTTGCTAAAGATTCTTTGGATGAGCAGGATAAAGTACAGATTTTAGCTTTAGTTGAGCGTAGTTCTGGCGGTATACGACGCGGGGTGGTCACTAATATGAGTGAAGCTACAGAGGCTTTAATTGATATTATAAATCAAGCTGAAAGTATCATTGGTTTACCGATTAAAAGAGCTGTGGTTGGAATAGGGGGTACTAATATTACTTTTACTAATTCAGAAGGTTTGATAATTATTTCTAGACCAGAAAATGAGATTCTAGATGGGGATGTGGAGAGAGTTATTCAAGATAGTTTAACCAAGGCTTTTGGAATTAATAATAATGAAATTTTGCATGTAATTCCTAGGAATTTTACAGTAGATAATCAGCGCGGAATTAGGTTTCCTGGCGGAATGATGGGTTCAAAATTAGAAGCTAAAACAATGATAGTGAGCTGCGAAACTAGTTATCTCAGGAATTTTTCTAAAGTTTTAAGTCAGGCTAGTTTGGATATTACAGATAGAATTTTTATGCCTCTTGCCAGTGGCGACTTCTTACTTACTCTTCGTCAAAAAAAAGCTGGTACAATCTTAATTGATATTGGTTTTGCCTCCACATCTTTTATAGTTTGGGAAAATGAAGAAGTTCTGGGAAGTGGTGTGATTCCAGTAGGAAGCGATCATATTACAGCTGATCTAGCTGTGGGTTTGCAAACAAATATGGAAATGGCTGAGGAAATTAAAAAGCAACACTTAGATTTGAGTCACGACTTCGAAAGTGAAATTACAGAAGTAGAATTGTTTAATCCTGATTTACAGATCAACGAAACATTTAAAATTCAAGAAATTAACGATTATGCCAAACCCAGGGTTGAGGAAATATTTTTATATATTCACAAAGAACTTAGAAAATTAGGCAAAAACTCTCTTCCCGGGGGAGCGGTTCTTATAGGCGGGGGGGCTTCACTAAAAGGAATTGATGATGTTGCCAAAGAGGTGCTAAAACAACCTATTTTTAAATATGCTTTTGATAGAAATACAATAGAGTTCGTACCAGATTACAATAACGATCCGGCTTTTATTAATTCCATAGCTTTAGCCGCCTACTCACTTTTTCATTCTGAAGATATTAGTTACAGTCAGAAACATAGCAAATCTGTTTCAAGCAAGTCAAACAACAACCAAAACAATGGGGTAGGAGGATTTTTCCGAAATTTGTGGCCTTGGAGCTAAAACTTCGTTGACAAAAAATAGCAAGTCCCGTTTGATATTGCCAAGTTTCTATGGCTGATTTATACCAACTATTAGGCGTTTCCAAAGACGCCTCCCAGGATGAAATAAAGAAAGCTTATCGTAAACTAGCGCATCAATACCATCCAGACAAAAATCCTGATAATAAAGAATCTGAGACTAAATTCAAGGAGATAAACAATGCCTATGAAGTTTTAGGTGACGCTCAAAAAAGACAAAATTACGATCGTTTTGGAAATTCTGAAAATTCAGCTGGCCCTGGACCGGGAGGTTTTGCTGGTGGACAAGAATTTAATTTTAATAATGGCGGAAGTCCTTTTGAGGACCTCAATGATGTTTTTGAGAGTTTTTTTGGAAGTGGTTTCGGCGGAACTAGAAATAATACCAAAACTACAAGTCGCCAAAAAGGTGTAGACATAGAAATGCAGCTCCAGATAACCCTGGAAGAATCTGCTTCGGGTGTGGAAAAAACTTTTCAGTATAAACATAACACCATCTGTAAACACTGTTCTGGAAAAGGTCATGAGCCAGGAACCAAAGTAACAACCTGTCCTACTTGCAGGGGAAATGGAAGGGTATACCAGAGAATGGAGACAATTTTCGGGACTATCCAGCAAGAAACTACCTGTCCTACTTGCGCTGGAGTAGGGAAAATATTTGAAAAGGCTTGCTCAGTCTGTGACGGAAAAGGTTATAATCAGGAAGTAGAAGAGCTGGATATAAAGGTACCTGTCGGAGTGGATACTGGTGATAGAGTTAGGGTAACAGGAAAAGGTCAGGCGGGATACCAAGGGTCTCAGTCAGGGGACCTATATTTGATTATTCAGGTAACTGCAAACAAAAACCTAATTCGCGACGGTCAGGATATAATTTCTACAATTGAAATAAACTATTTTGACTTGCTGCTAGGGATTAGTATTGATGCCTATACTGTCTGGGGTACTGTAGAAGTCGAGATTCCAGCTCTTACAAGCCCTGAAGGAAAACTGAGAATCAAAGGAAAGGGGATGCCAAAATTGAATAACTCAAATGTAAAAGGGGATCATTTCCTAAAAATTAAAGTAAAGATGCCTGAAAAACTTTCTACCCAGCAAAAGGAAGTTCTAATTAATGTCCGAGATAAATCTAAGTAAGAATTACCATTTTAGTTTAAATTACTTGCTAAAAACCTAAATATAGGCTATTTTAAGGAAAAAAATTAGTAAATACGCATGATGATGTTCACAAAAATGACAAGGTTAGAAATCATGGTTTTTTAGTAAAAAATTTGTCATACCTTTAATTGCTATACTGACTTTTTTTCCGGTAGTTGATTTTGTTAAGACAGATAGCCAGCCTAATATTGAACCTCAACAAAATATTGAACTTACCCTAGATATTAAAAGTTATTTAAAGAATCAGAGTTTAACTGGATTTAGAGTTTCTGAACGAACTGGATCTCAAGTCAGTGATA
>Ga0105044_10001951_pt1 | contig 27965 bp, 23 predicted proteins | sample MAT01_FD_78092 | JGI IMG/M metagenome (GOLD analysis project Ga0105044, IMG submission 78092) | Freshwater microbial communities from Lake Fryxell liftoff mats and glacier meltwater in Antarctica - MAT-01 | ecosystem: Environmental > Aquatic > Freshwater > Ice > Liftoff microbial mat | place... | reverse complement strand
CGGGTCTGAAGACCCGGCCTCCGAAGGCCCGCGGGGCGCTTCTGGTTCTGAAGCGCGCCATAGTCCGCGGGCTTGAGACCCAGCCCGCGCGACGACACGCGGAACGACTCTCGGGCTTGAGACCCAGCCCGCGCGACGACAGCACGACGCCACCCGACGGCAACCGCACGCCGCCCTACCGCACGGGCGCGCCGAGGAACGCGGCGTCAGTGGGCGTCGAGAGGCCCACATGTTCCAGGACAATCGTGCCCGCTTCGGTCCTGTCGAACAGCAGCCGGATCGTGGCGATCTGGCGCGGATCAAATTCTGATGAAGTCCTGGCGAAGTCCGCGATCGGCATCACGAACGTCTGCGGGATCAACTCGAAAATCGTGCTGAACCGCTGCGCGTCGCGACCGGCCCGGCGATAGAGGCGCGTGTCCAATGGCTTGCGTGCGATCCCGAACTGACTGAGCGGCAAGCGGACGACGCGCCCGGCCGTGTCCACAAGCTCAACGGTGAGATCGATCGGCGTCTGATCCGGCTCCTGCGGCGGCCTCTTGGGCTCCTTGGGCCTGGGCGGCGGCTTCACCGCAGGCTTCTTGACCTCGGGCTTTTTGCCGGTCTTCTCCTCCGGCTCTTCCTTCTTGTTCGGATCCTTCGGAAGCGAGCGTGGCCCGGGCTTGGTATTGGTCGCCGCCAGTGAGAGATACAGCGCGCTACGGTCACTCACGCCCCACGCACCGCGCACGCTGTCGGGCACAGACACAGTGAACGACGCGGGCGGGGCTGGCGCGCCTTTCGCGTCCGCCCACGGCGGCACCGCCTTCTTGACACTCCGCGCCTCAACAGATTGCCGCGCGTACTCGATGGCGTGGGCATCCTTGGCCTTGTCATCCGCGGGAAAGAAGTTGTTCCACCCCAGCGTCACGGCATTGTGATTCTGGTTGTCGCCACCTCGGCCGCGAAACGGCACCGCTTCTTCCTTCCACGCCGACAGATGTTCGCCCGAGAGGACGACGCCCGGCACCGATCCGGTCGTCAGATCGACGTCACGATCGAATGACGCGAGCGATTTGAACCCGTTCTCCTGGAACTTGGTCGTGTACAGGGTCTTGGGCAACCAGGTGCCAACGGTACGATGGTCGCGGAACATCGGCACGTAGTCGCGCTTCTGATGCAGCGTGGCCTCAAGAAAACCCGAGATGAAGACTTTGCCCATCTGCCGCTGGGCGTCACCATCGATGAGGGTCCGCAGGTCCAGCGACCGGCCGCTGCGCGGGCCGTTGTCCTTGTTCTCCCACACCGTATTCCACTGGCCGTGGTTGGCGCGATACATGAAGACCATGGACTTGAACCACGGCTGACCATCCGTGAACTGCAGCCGTTCGTACTGGCGCGCGCCCACAGCCGTGGACACGTCGCCGTCGTGCGATCCGTGGATGATCAGGTAGTTGACGTTTTCGAGCGGCGTGAACACGCTCGACGGCTTGTATTGCCCGTCAACGGGCGCGATGGCGACCACCGCCTTGATGGCGAAGTTGAACTTGAACTCCTGCTTGAAGTCATCGGGGTAGTACTTCAGCCGGTTGAACGCGGCCGCGGTCGCCGCGGCCTCCCCACCGCGCGAGTGCCCCATCACCGCGATGTTGCTCATGTCCACACGTCCGAAGAACGGACCGTCGGCCGTCTCGTTAAAGGTCTTCCAGACCTCCAGATGTTTCAGCAACAGCCACGCGCGCCCGTCGTTCTCGGCACTGAGGCCGTTGATGAAGTTTTCATCCACCGACACCATGATGAATCCGCGCGACGCCAGCAGTTCCCCGAGGTATCCATACCCGGGATCGGAAAACTCCTTGTGGTTGTGGTTGCCATGGACGATGAGCGCCAGTGGAAAGGGCCCCGGCCCGTCGGGATACCACACGCGGCCATTGATCGGGGCCTTCTTCAGGTCGAAGCCAAAGAACTTCAGACGTTGCTTCGCGGCGGCGCCGGTCACCGTGGCAAACGGCGTCACGTCCACGGATTTGGTCTTGATGGCCACGCCCGTACGGAACTCCGCGCGTTGTTTGTCGGTGCCTGAGCCGTAGAACAAAGTCTTCACACTGAAGGGGCCACGGTCGGCCGGGTTCGGCGCCATGATCGTCTGCTTCGACAGGATCTCTGCCGAATCATCCTTCATGAACTTCAAGGCCTGCGTACAACCCGCGGCCGCCAGTGCAGCCACCACCAGTGCCACAGGGACACGTCTCATCGCCATCGAAGCGTCACTCCATGCGCGGACCGGCCGCCATCAAACAACCGCAGGGCGTACTCCACCGTGAGCCGATCCATTGTGAATGCCGCACCCAGTGAGACAGGCTTCTCGGTATCCGTCTCAGGCCGCCTGACGCCGCCGCGAAACAGCACCGAATACCCCTCAATCCAGCTGTAGCCCAGTTCCACGCCAGCCGCCGGAGCCGTCCAGCCTTTCCTGTGGGCGACTTGCGTAAACACGCCGAGGTCCAGTGGCCCCGCGCCCCTGACCATCGACCACCCGAGCGCCACCTGCCTCGGAATCGGCAGCGTGACGCCACCATCACGCGAGTGGCGGCCGATATTCTGGAACGCGATGGCTGCCGCGCCGCCAAACAGATTCCGCGCGACGCCCACGTCCGCCAGCAGCATGTGCTGGTTGATGCGCACCGGATTGAGCACCGTCGGCGCCGGCGACGCAATATCCGACACGTACTTCGCGGCCGCGCCCACACGGAACCCCTTGAAGACGATGGCGCCTCCAACCGTGAAGAGCGCGCTGGTACCGCTTCGATCCCCCTCGGCGCGCGTCACATCAGGCGAATACGGATAGCCCGCGGCGTCACCATTGAACCCGACCAGTTGGGCGCCCCACCCGAACGTCGCGGACCACTTGCCACCGGTGTAAATCGATCCCATCGACACCATGGTGGACGCCGGTCCGAGGCGCGCCAGGGAAAGATCGAAACCCGATCGCGCGCCAATCAACTGCGCGGGATTGTGGAAGATCACATCCTGATCGCGCCCGGCCACCCAGGCGTTGGCGAGTGCGGCCGTGCGGGCGCTCGACGGGATGTGCAGGACCAGCGGCCCAGTCGGCGGCGCCTGCGCAAACGCAGGCGACGCGGCAAGGGGCATCCATCCGAGCGCAGCGGCAATAGGGAGTGCAAAACGGGAAACGCGCATGACGCGAGAGTTTATCAAGGCCGGGAACCAAGGGCGAGGTGCGGGCGTATAGTTAAACTAACTATAGACCCATGCCGACAGACATCCACGACCACCTGCCGCTCAAGCCCGTCGATCTCGAGATCCTGCTCGCGTTGGCCGACAAGGACCGACACGGGTACGGACTCGTCCAGGCCGTCAGCGAACATACGAACAACCTGATCGTGCTCGACCCGGGCAATCTCTATCGCGTGATCAAGCGCCTGCTCGAGAGCAGCCTGGTGGCCGAGACCGGCAGGAAGCCCTCAGATGATGCGGCCGGCGAACGGCGGCGGTACTACGGCCTGACGCCATTGGGGGGTCGAGTGCTTGCGGCCGAACTCGATCGCCTGCGGCGCCTGGTGAATGCCACCGCCACACGCGCCGTGGCAAGGCGGCTCGCCCCATGACGCGCGCGGCTGCACCCCGGTTCTTCCGATGGCTGCTCGCGCTGTTCCCACAGACCTTCCGCGAGGTCTACGGCCCGGATATGAGCGACGTGTTCGTCGATCAACTCCGCGCCACACGCGCCCGCGACGGCCGCGCCGGTGTCATCCGCCTCTGGCTCCGCACCGGCCTGCGCATGTCCACCGCTGCCCTGAGTGAACATCGCGCCTCCCAAGCGACGCTCAGGACGCGTCTGCCCATCGTTGAAGATCTGATTGCCGATCTGCGACTGACCCGCCGAAGCCTGCGCCACAGTCCCCTGTTCACCGTGGTCGCGGTGGGTGCGCTCTCGCTCGGCGTCGGCGCGGTCGCGACCATCTTCAGTTCGATGAACGCGATCGTCTTGCGCCCGCTTCCAGGCACCACAGACGGGGCGCGGCTGGTCGGTATTGATCGCCGCTCGCCCGACTGGTCGGAGGGCGTCTCGGCGTCCCACAACTTCTACCGCTACATCCGCGACCGCTCGCAGTCGCTCGACGCCGTGGCGGTGTGGAGCCGGGTGCCACTCACGATCGCTTCTGGCAGCGAGAGCCTCGCCGTGGGCGGCAATATCGTCAGCCCCAACTACTTCGATGTGCTCGGCCTTCGGCCGGCCGCAGGACGATTCTTCGCCGCCGACACCAACAACACGGAACCCGTCGTCGTGGTGTCGCACCGGTTCTGGCAGACACGCCTCAACGCGAGCCCGGAAGCCGTCGGGCAGTCCGTGACCGTCAACGGCCGTCCGTACAGACTCATCGGCGTGGCAGACGAAGGATTCAGCGGGGTGTTCACTCCAGTCCGCGTAGACGCGTGGGTGCTGACCTCGGCACAACCGCATGTCAAGCCGAGTCGCGACCTGGGGGACGCGCCGTGGTTCTGGATGTTCGGCCGCCTCGCGGACGGTATGGATGCGGATCGCGCGCGCACCGAACTGGCGGGATTGACCGCGACCTGGGCCGCGCCCGGGGGCCCAGACCAGTTCACTCGCTACAGCAGCATCCGTCTGGTGCCACTGACCGGGCTGCCCGACGATGCGCGACAGGCCATTCTTGGATTTGGCGGGATGCTCCTTGGCGCAGCCGCGTTGGTCCTGCTGATCGCCGGCGCCAACGTGTCCTCTCTCTTCGCCGCGCGCGCCACCACCAAACAACGCGAGATGGGACTGCGGACGGCTCTGGGTGCACGGCGTAGCAGGCTGGTGCGACAGTTGCTCACCGAGAGCCTGACGGTGTTCGGGCTTGGCGCCGGTGGCGGCGTGCTGGTGGCGTGGGCCGCGACGTCGGCGCTTGAGCGCCTGCCCATCCCCGGTGATTCGGGGCTGTTCCTTGAACTGTCACCGGATCTGCGCGTCGCGGCTTTCGCGATTTTCGTGTCGCTCGTGGCGGGCCTCGCGTTCGGCCTTGGTCCGGCGCTGCGCGGCGCCAGTCACAGCCCCGGTGGCCTGCTGCGCGACTCGTCCCGGGGTAGCAGCGGGCGCCGATCGAGACTCACGAAGGTGCTGATCGTCGGACAGTTGGCCGGTTCGCTGGTGTTGCTTGCCGTCGCCGGCGTCTTCATCCGCGCACTCTCGCACGGCGCCACGCTCGACGTCGGCTTTTCTGTCGAAGACGTGTCCACCGCTGCGTTCACCACCGAGGCCTATGGGTTTAATGAGTCGCAGGGCCAACGCTTCTTCACGGACATTCGGGGGAGCCTCGAGCGCGCGCCTGGCGTGGCGAGCGTGTCATTCAGCAACTTCATTCCGCTGGCCGCCACCGCCAGTGGTACCACGGTCAATGTCAACGGCGCACGCACCAGCATTCGCTCCGGCATCGTGGACACGGGCTACTTCACCACACTCGGCATTCCACTTGTCGCGGGGCGTGACTTCGCCGGTGACGACACCGCCACCGCACCCAGGGTCGCGGTGGTGAACGACACATTCGCCGCCCAGGTCTGGCCGAACAGCGCTGCCATCGGCAACTCGTTCGCGATGGGTGAGGTACGCGTGACTGTGGTCGGCGTGGTCCGCAGCATCAAGCACTCCACACTGGACGAGCCGGATGGACCGTTTGCGTACTTTCCCATGTCGCAGAGGTGGCAATCGGGACAGACGGTCTTCGTGCGCGCGACACCCGGATCCATTGGGGCGACCGACGCGATTCGTACAGCAGTGCGCGAAGCGGCGCTCCATGTGCCAACGCCGCACGTGACACGCCTGGCCGATGAGATCACGGTTGCCGTCTTCCCCCAGCGCGTGGCAGCGATTGTCACGGGTGTGCTGGGCGCCAGTGGACTGCTCCTCGCCAGTGCCGGCCTCTACGGTGTACTCGCGTTTGTGGTCAGCACCCGTTCAAGGGAAATCGGCGTGCGTATGGCGTTGGGTGCCCGGCCGTCCGACGTCCTGCACATGGTGGTGGGCGATGGTCTGCGCCTGGCCGGCATTGGCGTGATCATCGGCCTTGCGGGCGCCGTGGCGGCCACACGCGTTGCATCTGCCTATCTGCTTGGCGCGCGCGCATTCGACGTCCCGACGTTCGCAGCCGTCACGGTGATTCTGTTCGTGGTCGCGGGCCTGGCGAGTTACCTGCCGGCACGGCAGGCCGCCTCAACCGATCCGCTCAACGCGTTGCGCGCAGACTGAGCCCGGGCGTCACCTCGGCCGGCACATCGACCATCGACGCGAGCATGCGGGCCTCGTACCAACCCGTCTCCCACAGCGCAAGCGCCAACGTCGCGAGGTTGTCCAGGTCGTGCAGCGTCGCCTTCTGGCGCAAGAGCGCCAGCGCCTCGTTGACTTGCGTGATCATTCCCCTTTTACCCTTGGACATACGGCCGGATCTATCCGGGGAACATCATGAGTTGTCTCCGCGCCTCGGCGTCTCCTGTGATCCGCCGTGGACAGTGATGCAGTGTGACTATTGGTACGCCGCGCCCACCATGATGCGACCGATGCGCATCCACGGCGAGCCGTGAGACACCGCCTGGCCCTGCGTCGGCTGCCCCTTGGCGTCGCCACCCACACCAAACTGCTGCCATGACTCGGGGCCCGAGATCGCGTTGAGGTTGGCCCAGAAGTCCGTGGTGATCGCGTTGTAGGTGACGTTCGTCACGGCGCGAGTCTTTTTGCCGTTCTTGATTTCCCAGAACGCCTGGCCGCCGAACTGGCCGTTGTACCGCTGCTGGTCGATCGAGAAGCTGCCCGACCCTTCGATGAGCACGCCATCCTTCGTGTCGGCGATGATCTCTTCGGGCGTGGGCGACCCCTTCGGACCGGCATCGATATGCACGTTCGGCATCCGCAGGAACGGATAGTCGCGCCACGAACTGGCCTGCGTACACCCGCGACTTTCCTTGTCACCAATGTAGTGCGCGGTCTCGCGATTGCTCGACACGCCCACCAGAATCCCATCCCGCACAATCGGAAACTGCGTCGTCTTCACGCCGTCATCGTCATATCCGACCGTCGCGCGGCCGCCAGGCCGCACTTTGTCACCGGTGACATTGAGCAGCTTCGATCCGTACTTCAGCTTGCCGATGTCGGCCACTTTCACGAAGCTCGTGCCAGCATAGTTGGCTTCGTAGCCGACGATGCGGTCGAGTTCGGTGGCGTGGGCGATGATCTCGTGAATCGTGAGCGCGAGGTGCGAGGGCGCCAGCACGAGATCGCGAACGCCAGGCGTGATGGGCGTGGCGGCTGCCAGTTCATGCGCCTCGTCGGCGAGCCGATCGACGTTTGCGCGCATGCGGTCCGCTTCCACCAGTTCCCAGCCGCCCATGCCACCCGGGATGCCGAGCGACCGTGAGGCCGTGGCCTCGCCGCGTTTGGCGGTGACGGTGAAATTCGCGGACGTGCCGAAGAGATCCTGCTCGATGTAGGAGCCTTCAGAAGACGCGAAGTACTTCCACTCGGTGCTGAAGTTGGCCGATGCCGTCGCCGCGATGATGTCCTTGTGGGTCATCGCGGCGTCCACCACGGCCTGCAGCGCCGACTGCTGCGCAGTGGCCGACATCGTCATCGGGTCCATCGTCATTTCGGTACGCCAGTAGACCTGGTACGGCGGCACGGGTGCCAGGCGCACGTCCACCTTCCTGGCAATCGCGCTCGCGCGCGCCACCTCGACGGCCAGCCGCGCGATGCGACGAATTTCGTCCTCGGTCACGATCGGGCTGCTCGCAAAGCCCCAGACGCCGCCATGAATCACACGCACGCCGAAACCAGCCGCGCGCGGTGTGCCGTCCGGATCGTTGGGCGGTCCGGCCTGGCCACCGCCGCCGCGTCCGCCGCCACCACCCCGGCCACCCCCGCCGCCACCTCCGCCGCGCCCGCCCCCACGGCCGCCGCCGGCCCCCGGCGATCCGGCTGTGGCCGACACGCCCGGAAGCGTCATCGTCCGCGTGAACCTGATGTCGTAGTACGAACAGCCTGCGGCCTTGCACTCAGTCAGCGCGATGTCGGCCAGCCCCTTGAAGCGCGACTGCAGCACGCGGCCCGGTGACTGGGCGAGCAGGTCGCCGATGAGGTCGCTCGAGGCGAGGACGATGCCGGAGGCGGCGGCGACCTTGATGAAATCTCGTCGTGTAGTTGCCATAGTAAAACCGTAACGCGTCAGACTGCCGGGGAAATGGACGTCATGTAGAAGTCTTCAAGCCGCGCGGGCGGAATCAATGCCGTGCCCCCGCCGTCGTAGGACTCGCCCATGTGCATGGGTACGGGTTTGCCCAACAGTGACACGTTGTTGTAGCCAACCAGTGGGGACATGTTCCAACGGAAGTTCTGAACAGGCCGTGTGATTTCACCGTTTTCGATCAGGAACAACCCGTCGCGCGTCATGCCCGTGTTGAGCAAGGTCTCATTGTCCACGCCGCGGATGTACCAGAAGAAGGTGACGAGCAGCCCGCGCTTGGTCTGCTTGACCATGTCGTCCACCGACAGGTCGGAGCCGTCCATGACCAGGCTCATGTTGGTGGTGGCCTTTGGACCGTCTGGCCCGCCCGCGAGGTTTCGCAGTACGCCCTTCTCCACCCACGTGGTCGGAGCCGCCGGGGTGTTATTCGCCAGCATGGTGGTCTGCCGCAGGATAGGATTGCCGACATCGCTGCGCAGGGTCACGAGGTCGCTCAGAATCTTGTCGCCTGGCTTCTTGTCGCGCATAAACGCGAGTCCGCCCCCGCCACCACCGAAGCCGCCTGGACCGCCTGGACCGCCTGGACCGCCCTGGCCGCCGCCTTGATTGAAGATGCCCGTCAGGAGAGAAAGGAATCGCGCGTTGGCGCGCGGCTCGAGGATGACGGTGTAGCGACCTGGCTCAAGGGCACGCGCGTTGCGGCTCCTGAGCGCCTTGCCGGCGGCGACCTCGGTCAGCGCGATGGGATCGATCATCGCGGGGTCCTTGATGCCCGTGGTACCCGCCCAGCCTGATCCGCTTCCGTCAGGCATGCGACACGTCAGCACGAATCCAGTCTCGGCAAACGCGTAGTAGGCAAAGAGGCCCTTGGTGTTGGCCGTGCAATTGGTCTGGTGCGTCTTGGGGATGTAGCCCGAGCCGAGCACGCCGCGTTTTTCGCAGATGTCGCTGCTGGCCTTCACCATCATCGCGCGCTCGCGCGGTCCGACGTTCACGCCGCTCGCAAGCGTGGCGTCCACCGGGATGTAGGTCTGCGCGCCGAGCAGCGCGGGCAGATTCGGCGTGTCGGGATTGCCCTTGGCCGTGGTGACGGCCTCGGTGACGGCTTCCTTCAATCCGTTGTCGCTGAAGTCACGCGTGAAGGCGCTCGCGACTTTGTCTCCCACACGCATCGTCAGTGTGAGCTGGCGGTCGTACTGGATGAGGTTGGTCGTGATCGTCGAGTTCGCCCACCGGGTGCCGGATCGTTCCGAGCCCGTGAGGTCCACTTCGACATCGTGGCCCTGCGCCATGTTGAAAATTTTGTCGGTGATGACCTTGACTTCGTCTCGTGAGTACATCGTGAGTGGAAGGGTAGGTGGCGACGATGCCATCCGTCAAGGGATCTGCGGCGTCATAATGCGCATCAAGGAGACACTTATGCTCACACGCCGACAACTCGTGACAGGCAGTGCGTTTGGTGCGATGGCGTCCGCCACCGCCGCGACGGCAACCGCAACCTCGAATACCGATACCCCACCCCTCGATGCGCCGCAGGACGCCATCGACAATGCCGCGCTCCGCCGTATCGGCGATCAGACCGCACAGGTCGCGGGCGCCCTCAATGGCGCCTTCCGGTCGAACACCCTGGCCTACGGGTTCGTCCCCAAGCTTCGTGAGGCGTACACGCTTTACTGGCGGACGAACGGAAAATTCCCGGAGTTCTGCGAAGTCGGCAGCGATGTGTTCTACGACTTGTACGACTGGCACATCAAGAACGCACTGCAGATTCCAGTGAGCCGGACGGCCGACGGTCGCATGGTCATCACTTTCATGTATACCTAGCTGATCGTGCGCGTGGACCAGCTGTCGGCGTACATCGGCGTGCCGTTCGACCGGCAGTAGTCATTGGCGCGGCTGAAGCCACGCCCTACTTTGCCGTGGTTTCGATCCAGGCAGTGACTTCGCGATCGAGCAGGTCGAGCGGGAGGGGCCCGTTCCTGAGGATCGCTTCGTGGAATGCCTTGATGTCGAAGCGAGTGCCCAGGCGCGCCTCGGCCTTCGCACGCAACTCGAGGATCTTCAACATGCCGAACGTGTAGGCCAATCCCTGACCGGCCTCGGTGATGTGCCGATCGGTTTCGGCGATGGAAGGACCAGACTTGAATCCCGTGTTCTCCGCCATATACGCGATGCCCTGCGCGCGCGTCCACCCGAGCGCGTGCACGCCGCTGTCAACGACCAACCGCACGGCACGCCAGATCTCATACGTCAGCCGGCCGAAGTCACTATACGGATCCTTGAAGAACCCCACCTCCCGGCCGAGACGTTCGGCATACAACCCCCAGCCTTCCGTGTACACCGTGATGCCCAGGCTGCGACGAAAGGCGCTGAGTCCGGTATTTTCCTGCGTGCGCATGATCTGCAGGTGATGCCCAGGCACCCCTTCATGGAATGCGAGGGCCTCCACCACGTAAAGCGGACGCGCGCGGAGGTCGGACGTGTTGATGTTCACCCAGCCGGCGCGGCTCCCGTTGGCGGCGCCGGAGTCGTAGTAGCCGGCTGACTGCCGAATGGCGATGCGCTCGGGCATCGGCCTGATGCCGTACGGAGCGCGGGGCACGAGCGAAAACAGTCGCGGCAGCTCACCATCCATCCGCTTGGCTGCGAGCGCAACGGCCTGCAGATACTGCTCCTCTGTCTCGACCGTGAACCGCGGATCGGTCTGCAGGAACGTCATGAACTCCGCAAGCGACCCGCTGAAGCCCGCGCGGGTCTTGACCTGCTCCATTTCCAGGCGCAACCGCGCCACTTCGCGCCGCCCGATTTCGTGCACCTCTTCGGGTGACAACTCCAGCGTGGTGTGCATCCGGATGCGGTGCTGATAAAACGCCGCACCTTCGGGCAGACTCAGGAGTCCGAGCGTCGTGCGCGCCCCCGGGATGTACTCGCGCCTCAGAAACTCGAGGAACGTCCGCAGGCCCGGCATGACCGAGTCGCGCAGCGCCGCCGCGCCGTCAGCCACGATGCGATCGCGGTCGGCGGCCGGCACGGTGGCCGGCACACGCGTGAACGGCGCGTAGAGCGGACTCTGCGTAACGTCCGCCACAATCTGAGCCGCAACGGGCTCGTCGTAACCGCCCAGCACATCTCTTGGCACAGTGCGGCCCGACGCTAATCCCGCGCGCAGCATCGTGATGCGTTGTGCCGCGTGGTCGCCAAACGACTGCAGCTTCGCAATGTAGTCGTCGTACTGGCCAACCGTGTCAAAGCTGTAGCGATCGGGCAGTGCCGGCAACTCGAAGTGAAACCCTTCGCGGCTCCCGATCGGAATCTCGAACGCCCGGAAGCGAAGCTCCTGCCGGCGGTCGCGCAGTTGCCGGCTCAGGATTTCCGCATCCATCTGCGTCTCAGGCGAGAGCGACGCGCGGTCGATGGCTTCAAGGCGCTCGGCAAATCCCGCGAGCGCCGCGGCCTCATCCACGAACCTCCGCTCCGAGACATCTTCCATCCGCCGTGCGTACCGGGTCGGTGCTCCGGCAGGAAGTGGCAGCGTGAAACCACGGCCCCGGTAGGCCGACACCTCAGACAACAGGCGCGTAAATGCCTCCGGCACCTGTGCGCTGGGCTGGGTGGGCAGGGCGGCGATGATGGCACCGACGGCAACGAGCAGCAGGGAGAGACGGGCGCGACGCATGTGCAGACTCCTCGTGTGAACCTGCATGGTAGCAGCGTCGACAACGCGAGCTGAGGGCGCGGGTTACTCGCGTCGCAGGGCGGCGAGGGGATTCAGGCCTGCGGCTTTGCGCGCCGGCGCGGCATACGCCAGCGGCACACCAAGCACCAGACCGGCGATACCGAGCCAGGCGACCTGTTTCTGCACCATCCACAGGACTTGTCGGGACTGGGCACCCAGTGCCATGCGAATGCCGATCTCATTGGTACGACGGCTGACCGAATACGCGGTCACGCCAGGCAGGCCGATGCTGGCCAGCAGCAGCGCGAAGCCGCCGAAGATCGCGAGGAGGCGTGCGAAGACCCGTTCACGCGCAATGCGCTCGTCCATCTGCGCGACCTGGGAACGCACGTCAGGAACAGGCAGTGCCGGGCTGACCCCTGCCACGGCGCGACGAAGTTCCGGCGCGAGCTGTTCTATCGGCAGCGCCGAATCACACATCGTCGGCCTGACGGCCGCTCGCTGCGAATCGTACCGGGCGTCGCTGACCACGCCTATGATCTCGATCGTGCGGCGACCCGCCTGGATCGTCTGGCCGACCGCGGGACCGTCGCCGAAAAACAGTCGCGCGGCGGTCTCATTGAGCACGCCGACGGGCGGACCGCCGGCGACGTCCTGCACGCCGGGGGCGCGTCCTGCACGCAGGTGCATGCCCATCGTGCCAGAATGCGTGGCCGAGGACGGCCACAAGCGGCGCGCCCGGTTGATCGTCGGCGTCGCCTATGGCCCTGCCGAGGTGCATCCGGGGGCCGACCACCGCGAAGTACCGGCCGCCGGCCAGCAGTCCACCGGCCAGCATGGCGGGTTCGTTCCCAACCGCCACCGTGACGTCACGCAGGAAGTTGAAGCCGGCCACGGTCACTCCTGCCGCGGACCACCTGTCGCGCATCGAGCCCGACGCCGGTAAACCAGTGCGCAGACATTTTGGTCGTCGGCGGCTTAGACGATCTCCCGGCGTGCAGGGTTGGGGGCCTACAATGCTGCCCATGGTCACTCCCCTTCTGCGCACCCGTCACTGGCCGATCGCAATCTTTCTGACCGTCGCCCTGGTGGCCGCAAGTCCAGTTGCGGCTCAGGTCCCGGATGGCGCTGCGCGGCCACCCGCTTCCCCGGACGTCGTGGCCCTGCGCGCGGAATTGAACGATCTTCGCGACGAGGTGAGCGCGCTTCGTGCGGCCGTCGCCGAACTTCGCGCCGCGAGTGGCGCCCGGCAGACTGTTGCACACGCGCCGCAAGTGACTCCGGACCAGATCGAGATGCTTCGATCGCAGATGGCGGATCTGGCGCAGACCAAGGTCGAGTCGGCATCGCGCCAGGCCGTGAAGCTCTCGGGAACGATCCTGTCCAACACGTTCTTCAATTCGGGCGCCGCAAACTGGCTTGAGAATCCGAACCTTGTGGACGCGTCGGCAGCCTCGGGGTCTCCATCAGGATCAATGTCCGGCACGGTCCGGCAGAGCCGCATTGGCCTGGCGATGACAGGAGTGGCGGTCGGCCAGTGGACGGCGACAGGTGCGGTGCTTGCCGATTTTTTTGGTGGCGTCCCTGGATTCCAGACGGGAACGGCGATGGGCCTGCCGCGCCTGGTCTATGCGTTCGGGCGACTCGAGCGTGACGGCACCGCGATACAGATCGGCCAGGACCACGTGCTGCTCTCGCCGCGCGACCCGACGTCACTGGCGGCGTTGTCGTTTCCGATGCTGTTCCGCTCGGGCAATCTGTATCTGCGCGCGCCACAGGTGCGGGTCGAACAGGACCTGGGTCGCGGCTGGCACGGCGCGGTCGGCCTCGTCGCGCCTCTCGCCGGCGATGCCGCCAACACCTATCAGTTTGCCCCCGAAGCCGGCGCGGGCGAACGGTCGAAGACGCCCGCCATTCAGGCCAGGCTCGGTCTGGGTCGCGACAACCCCGACGCGCCTTCCGAAGCCGCGTTCGCGGTCTCGGGTCACGTCGGCCGGCGGCGGGCCGGCGGGACCACCTCGACGGCGTGGGCGGCGGCCATCGATTTCCACGTGCGCGCAGGCCGCATCGGCGCTGCAGGCGAGTGGTTCATCGCGGAACATGCCGAGGCGTTTGGCGGCGCGCTGTCGCAGCCTGGACGCGCGTCTGGTGGCTGGATTGAAGGGCAACTCGCGCTCAGCACGCGCACGTCCTTCAACGCCGGGCTTGGTATCGACCAACCCGACAACGCGGCCGGCGTCCTCGCGCGTGTCAAGAACCGCACCTTCTTCGGCAACGTGATGTTCGCGATCAGCCCGGAACTCGCGGCGTCGATCGAGTATCGGTGGCTCGAGACACGGGGTGGCCTCCAACCCGTCAACCGACAGAACCACCACGTGAACGCGGCATTCGCGGTGAGGTTCTGATCGTGCGGACACGCCACACCGCACTGGTCATGGCTTCGGCCATCATCGTCGGCCTCGCCAGGCCGGCCGCCGTCCAGGTCGGGCTCGCGGGACAGGTGACAACCCGGACGCGCGACGGCGGCTCGCCCGCAACCGGCGTGGTCTATGCGGAGCCCATTGGCGGCGCTGCCCCGCGGGTACGACCGACGACCGCAACGATGGCGCAGAAGAACAAGTCGTTCGCGCCAAGAGTCATGGGCATTCCCGTCGGGACCACGGTATCGTTTCCCAACGAAGACGCCATCTTCCACAACGCCTTCTCGTTGTCTGCTCCGCAGCCGTTCGACCTCGGTCTCTATCGTGGCGGCGCCTCGAAGGACCGGGTCTTCTCACAGCCGTCGGTCTATAACGTCTTCTGCAATATTCATCCGCAGATGGTGGCGTTCGTCGTGGTGGCGCCCACGCCGTGGGTGACGACCACGGCGGCTGACGGTGCGTGGCGGCTTGATGTGCCGACCGGTCGCTACCGCGTCACGGCCGTGTCTGAACGGGCCGCGCCCGTCTCGGTGGAGGTTCAGGTCGCGGGCAACGCGACCAATCCTGTTCAACTGACGCTCGACGAGTCTGCGTTCGTCCAGGCGCCGCGCACCGACAAGTTCGGCAAGCCGTACCCGGCGTCAGCGTACAAGGGCAAATAGGTTCAAGTTCGCTTCATCCGATACGCCTGTACCGATACGCTGATGCCCTTGATGACCATCGGCGGCACGGGCTCTGCCGCCACGAGATCACGCACAAGCAGGTAGGTGGCCTCGCTCATCAGCACCTCGTGCGGTTCGGCGGCCGCGCACAGCCGCGACCCCAGGTTGACGGGCGCACCGATCGCCGTGTGATCGAGGCGATCCTCGCTGCCGATGCTGCCGACGACGACATCGCCCGTGGCGATGCCGATGCCGACGGCCAGTGACGGGCGCGTGGGGTCGGCGGCGCTCGCGTTCGCCACTGCGCGCTGAATCTCCACCGCCGAGCGAATGGCGTTGAGCGCCATGTCGGGGCCGGTGAACTGGGCGAAGACCGCGTCGCCCATGAACTTGTCGATGTCGCCGCCGAAGCGCTTCACGATGTCGGCTTGCAGGCGCAGGTACTCGTTCAGCAACGTCACGGTGTCTTCGGGAGCGCGCTGCTCGGCGAACGAGGTGAAACCGCGGATGTCGCTGAAGAGCACCGTCATCGCACAACGCTCACCCAGGCGTCGTTCGCCAGGTGTGGCCCGGTGAATCATTTCAACGGTCGAGTGCGATACGAATTTCTCCATGGCGGCACGCTCCCGCAGACCGGCAGTCATCGTGTTGAATGACCCGGAGAGTGCGCCAAGCTCGTCGCGCCGGGTGACGGGCAATGTGACGTCGTAGTGCCCGGCCGCGACCCGTTCGGTGGCCTGGACGAGCTGGCCGATCGGCGCCGTCAGAGAGCGGGCAAACACGGCGCTGCCGGCGATGCCTGCAGCGGCCGCCACAAGTCCCATCAGGAACAGACCGAGCTGAATGCTGCGATACGGCGCGAGCGCACGGTCGATCGACCGAAGGCTGACGACGCGAATCGGGTTGTTGATCGAACTGGCGACGCCGACGGCCTGATACCGTTCACCGTCGATCAACACCTGGAGCGGACTCGACGGATCAGCGCCGGACGCGAGATCCGATGAGGTGCGCCAGGGAAGCTGCGCGACGGGCAAGGTACTGCCGGCGACACCCTGTGCAGACAGAATGACGATTTCCTGCTCACTCGCCTTGGCCAGCGCCGTCGCCCAGTCATCGTCAACAGGCGCGGCGGCCAGAACGAATCCGAACACGGTGCCGCCCGCTTCGGCCGCGGCAAGTTCGCCCTGGAAGGGACGACCGTCAACGGCGAAGTAGCCGCCGGCGGGCAGGCCTCGGAGCGTCGGAGCGATCCATGCGGACGCGATGTCCGGGAGCGCGAGAGGCGCAAACGTGTCGGTGCGCGCGACCACGCGGCCCGACGCATCCAGCGCCAGCAAAAGTTCCCGCCGGCCGTGCGTCTGGAGGTAGCTGGCCAGGAAATCCCGGATCGTGGCTTCGTCGGTACCGAACAATGCCCGCAGGTCGGGAAAGGACGCCACCAGTTCCGCGACAAGCCGGAGTTGGCCGGCGCGTTCGCTCTCGGCCGCCACCACGGTGTTGCGGCTCCGCTCGAGATCGACGGAGATGCGATCCCCAACCGCGCGGTTGGCCATCACGCTGACGACCGTCAGGGTCGCCACGGTCAGGCCAACAACCAGAACACTCTGGACGCCAAGCAGGCGCGCGCGTAGCGATCGGAAGCGCATGTGCGCTCACGATAACACCCGCGGCCGGACCCGGTCAGTAGAACTTGCGCGTCAGGTTGAACCCGAGGTGCCAGTGTGTGGTGGGCGGACCGCCGTGGCCCACCTGGGCCAGGGTGGTGCCGAAGGCGTTCGACACGTTGAGCTGAAACATATGGCCGCCGGCCCGCTTCTCGATGCCAAAGGTCATCAGTGACGTCCCGCCATCATAGCCCGACACGCGCGGCGCGAACTCAGCCACCAGGTACGCCCGGGAATTGAACAGTCGAATCCGGGTGCCGACGCCGAGGACGAACGTGTTCCTATCCGACGCGGGCAATTCGGGCGTGGCATTGGCCACGAAGATCGGCTCAAGGTAGACGGCACCGCGGTCGCCCATGCGGTGCGACACCACGCCGCCAGCGACAAAGGAGTACTCCTCGCGGAAATTATTCTGTCCCTCAACCGCCCCGATGATGTCGAACGAGAGCCCTCGGCTGTCGCGCTGCGCCGCCATCTGGCGCTGGGCCAGGAACTGGATATTGCGCGACCCGGTGCGATGGACGGTCAACTGGGTGCCGGCAGCCAGGCCGAACCGAAGTTCGAACCCGGTCGTCGCCGAGCTGTCGAACCCCAGGCCGTTCTCAAGAAACTGCCCGAATGACCCGTCGTTGATCTTGTAGATGAACCGGTGCGTGATGCGAAACGCCATCTCGCCTTTGGGCAGTCGCAACGTCGTGGGCAGCGCGCCCAGGGTGAAGTCAGGCTCGCCCACCACCACCCGCAGATCCCGGTCGGGATCATCTGTCGCCGCCACCGCCTGTGCCGCAGCCGTCGCCGGCACGCCCAGGACCACGACCATTACCAACAGTGCTCTTGTCCACTCATGTCTCATCACAGTTTCTCCTTCGGCATACGCGCCGTCGCCACCTGACCTGACGGATTGCATCGGTGGCGACCGGCATCGGCCTTCAACTCTACCTCGGGCGCGCGGTCGCGCGTGGCGCTGAGAACATTCTCGCCGCAAGGGTAACGCGATTCAGTGCGTGCATGACCGATAGTGGACAAGAGCGCGGTCACACCGGCCAGGCCAGAACCAGAACTGCATGCCACACGCCTTGATGGCATGCGCACACACCTCGTGATCCTGCTTGCCGCGGCCGTCGTTCTCGCACCCGCTGTGGCCAACGCCCAAACGCCAGCCCCTCCGGACCTGACCTCGATGTCTGGTGGTCTGATCTCGCTCTACCGTTCAATCCGGCTGAACCTGATTGAAGCCGCGGAGTTGATGCCCGAAGCGCACTATGGGTTCGCCCCCGCGGATGATGTGCGAACGTTCGGACAACTTGTCGGCCATGTGGCGAACACCCAATACAACTTCTGCACACCGGCGCGGGATGTGCCGAATCCGAACAAGATGAACCTCGAGACATTACAGACCAAGGCCGAACGTGTGGCGGCCCTCACATCCGCGCTGGCATTCTGCGACGCGGCGTACGACGGCCTGACTGACGCGGCGATGGCAGTCAGCACGAAGTTTGGGCAGACGCCGATCACCAAGGGCTATACGCTCACGTTTCAATGTGGCGCATGACAACGAGCACTACGGCAACATGGTGACCTATTTGCGATTGAAGGGCCTGGTGCCACCATCAACCGCGAGGACCCGGCGATAAGACGCATCCTCGCACCAACCCCGCGTGCTCGGTGTGGCCCGTCGACAATGGCCGCGTCAGCGAACGCATCGTCCTGCGGATGCCTGCTACGCTGTTCGGCATGCTCGCGCGCCGCCGTGTCATCTGGTTCGGGTTCGTCCTCGTGGTCGCTGGGTGCGCTCATACGCCTCGCGTGACAGATGCCGGCCCGCCGGCGTTCGCTCTCGGAGAATTCGAGGACGACTACGGGATCGCGTACGCGATTGGCCCGTCGCTCTGGTTCCAGCAACCGGGCTCGCGATTTCACGTGGTGCGCTGGAATGCCGGCGAACAGTACTTGATTGCCCGCAATGACAACGCCAACCCGGGCGAAAGTGGTCGATGGACGCGCATCGACTGGGCCCCGCTTTCCGGGATGGCACCCTACACATGGGCGTTCTGCCTGAGCGCCTATGATGCGGCCACAGCGGAACTCGCGGAAGCTAATCGAACCGCCCGGCGCGACAACCTCCGCACGGGGTGTGGTGGCTACCCGTTCTCACGAATGAAGCGCCGCTGAGTCATCCACCCTCTGGTGCTGAAGTCTGGTTTGGCAGCCGGCGAAGTGCTGCCCGAAGTGCGGCTGCACTACCGTACGCTCGGCGCGCCGAGGAAGAACGCCGACGGCCGTGTCACCAATGCGGTACTGATCGGACACGGCACGGGCGGCACCGGCGCCCAGTTTACGTCGCGCAACTTCGCGGGTCAGCTCTTCGGACCAGGTCAGCCCCTCGATGCGACACAGTTCTTCATCGTCCTGCCGGACAACGTCGGCCACGGCGGCTCGAGCAAACCCAGCGACGGCCTGCGGGCGACGTTTCCCCGATACGGCTATCTCGACATGGTGGACCTGCAGCACAGGCTGCTGGTGGATGGCCTGGGCGTGAACCACGCGCGACTCATCATGGGCACGTCCATGGGCGGCATGCACACGTGGCTGTGGGGTCAACAGTATCCGCGGTTCATGGACGCGTTGATGCCGCTGGCCGACGCGGACCGCGTGATGGAGTCGTACATCGCAAACTACGTGAAGTCCAACGATGCGAACGACGTGCTCTACTGGTTCGAGTCCTCGCGCGATTACGACCCTGGGCCGGGGCTTGAGCGACCGTACCGCCGGTCACGGCACACATACCCTCGCCGCGGTGTGGATGGAGCACCTGGTGCAACTGCTGAAGGACTCAGCCCGGGAGTGTGGGTCGCGAAGGACTGCGACCGGGGTTGACGCTGTCTACGCTGAGAACCTCAGAAACTCTTCGCCGGCGTCCGCCTCGAATCGCCACGGCCGCCCCCGCCACTCGAAAGCCATCGCCCTGGCGTGCAGCGCGTGGAAGGTCATGCGAAGCGCGCGCCGATCGTCTTCTGTGAGGCGTCCCTCGACCAGTCGCAGATACCGCTGTTCATCAGCGCCGTAGAGTTTGTCGCCGACGATGGGATAGCCGGCGTGTGCAAGGTGGATGCGAATCTGGTGCTTGCGTCCGGTCAGAGGCGTCACGTCCACCAGTGAGAAATGCGCGCCGTCACGCACGAACGTCCGAATCAGGCGGACCCGGGTCTGAGCCGCCGCGCCATCGGCGCGGACACAGTCCTTGATGGCCACCGGACTGGTGACGTCCTTTCCCAGTGGTGCGTCGATGAGCCACTCGGTCGCCGTCACGTGGCCTTCCACGATGGCCCAGTACGACTTGTCGGCCGCCCCGGCCACGGCCCCCGAGACCAGGCGGCCGAGTTCGGCGGCCGCCACCGCGCCCTTGGCGATGAGCACCACGCCACTGGTCTCGCGATCGAGACGATTCACGAGGCGGCCCTCGGTATCTCCCAGATGCACACGGACGCGGCCGATCAGACTCGAGAGGGGCCCGTCTTTGGTCGGGTGGCACACAAGCCCGGCTGGCTTATTCACGACGAGCAGGTGCTCGTCTTCGTGGATGACGGGAAAGAGCGACGCGTCAGGCTCCAGGCGTCAGGCCCCTGCGTGCTTCGAGAAAATCGCGATACTTGCTGCGCAGATTCGACAGATCCGTCTGATCGACCTTCAGCTCGCGGCCAACCCTGGAGATTTCATTGGCTTCGGCGTTGAAGATGCGCTCGTCCACGGCTGCCACCGCGTAGAGACAGTCGATGAGCGAGACCTTCTGCTCGTAGGTCGCCACGCGCTCCAGTTCGCGGGTGACCAGAAAATCGTCAGTCGCGCCAAACAGCTTCTGCTGAACGCGGGCCATCTGCACGACCAGCGTGGCCTGGTCGCCGGTCACGCCACCCTTTTTGATGACCAGAGCCTCCATGGCGGCCACCTCTTCGGGGGACACCTCGTGGTCGGCGTTCGCCACACGAGACAGAATGAACGCAAACGACGCCAGGTACTTTGCGTGGTCGGGCTCGAGGCGATCGAGTTCGTCAGCAATACGCCGGATGATGTCGCCGCCACTTCGTTCGCCCTCTGCCGACAGCCCCAGCAGATCTCGAATGATACGCATGCCTACAGCGTGTCACCTGCCGCCGCCTGTTTTCAAGCCTAGTCGTAGTGCAGGGCGCGCAGGGGGTCGGTCTGGGCCGCACGGCGGGCCGGGAAGTAAGTGGCGGCTGCGGCGCCCACTGTCAGGCACAGTGCGGCGATGAGGTAGGTCAGGCCGTCGCGAGCGCTCACTCCGACAAGCTGACTGCTGGCCAGCGGCATCACCACCAGCGCCAGTACCAGGCCAATGACCCCACCGATGAGCGTCAGCCGAATGCCGTGGCTGCCCACCCCCACCGTCGCCAGCAGCAGCGCGACCACGCCGAATGCGCCAAGTAGCGATGCGGCCAGCGCGGGTATGAACGTCACCATCTGTCGCTGCTCGTCGGCCGTGCGCACATCAAACAGTGGCAGGTCGTCGTCGAGTCCGCTCACCGCGGCTCGCAGGGCGCTGATGACGGCCGTCGGTTCTCCAGCGGTGCGCACCAGCAATGTGGTGTCGGGTCGATACGAGGCGTACAGCGGCAGGTAGAGGAACGCCACCGGATCGGCATTCAGCGTTGTGTATTTCACGTCTTTGACGATGCCGACCACGGTGTACCACTCGCCCAGATGGACACGGCCACCCACCGCAGGGCGAGTCTTCCAGTACCGCTTCGCCATCGTTTCATTGATCAGCACGACGTTCGGATGATCGCTGTCGTCCTGGTCGGTGAAGCCGCGCCCCTCAGCCAGCGGTACGCCGAGCGCAGGCAGGAAACCCGGGCTGACTCGATCGTAGTAGATCGTGATCTCCTCATCGTTGGCAGGCACGTAGCCTTCGATGTCACCGGACGTGTCACTGCCTCCGCCGAGTTTGAGCGGAATGTCTCTCGCCAGCCCGGCCGAGGTCACCCCTGGCACGGTCAACACCTGTGCGATCAGCTTCTTGTAGAACGCGCCTCCACTTGACGCATCGTATCCAGCCGGCAGCAGATCGAGCGACGCGAACAGTCCCTGCTCCAGGTCGAACCCCACGTCGGCGTGTTGCGCCTGCTGAAGCGTGCGTACGAACAGGCCGGCGCCAATCAGCAACACCATCGACATGGCCACCTGTGCGACCACGAGCGAACTGCGCAGGCGCGTGCGCCGAGGTCCGCCGATTGAGCCCCTGGTGTCCTTGAGCGCGGGCACCAGCTGCGGGCGCGTTGATTGAAGCGCGGGCGCCAATCCAAAGAACACCGTGGTGACGAGCGCCAGGGCCAGGCCGAACATCGGGACCCGCGCACCCAGGACCACCTCGCCGGTGATCGGTTGCGGCGTCGGCGGCACAAACACCATGAACAACTGGCTCGCCCATACCGCGAGCACCAGGCCCACGGCCCCACCGGCCACCGCAAGCACCACGCTTTCGGTCAGGAGCTGCCGGACGATGCGCACGCGGCTCGCGCCCAGCGCCAGACGGACCGCGATTTAGCGCTCGCGGCCGGCCGCGCGCGCCAACATGAGGCTGGCCAGATTGGCGCACACGATGAGGAGCACGATGCCCACAAGGGCAAACAGGACGCCGAGGATCGGACCCAGGATGCTGGCCGCTGTGCCGGGAGCGGACCAGAGTGGATACACGGCCACGCCGCGATCGGTGTTCGGGCCCGGGTACGACGCCGCCAGGCGCGACGCGACCACTGCTAGACCGGCCTCTGCCTGCTCGAGTGTGGCGCCTGGCGCCAGACGCGCCCGCACCTGCAGCCACGCATCGCCGCGGGCGTTGAGCCGATCGCCCGATAACACCGTGGTCTGCATCATCATCGGCAGCCACAGATCGATGCGCATCCCGGCCGACGATCCCTGGAAGCCTTCCGGCGTGACGCCGATGACGCTGAACACCTTGCCGTTGACGGTCAACGGGCGCCCGACACTATCGGCCCGGCCTGCACACTGGCGCTGCCAGAATGCGTGGCTGAGCACGACCACCGGATGTCCACCCGGCACACGGTCATCGTCTCTCGAGAGCACGCGGCCGCGGGCGGCCGCGACCCCGAGCACGTCAAAGAACTCGCCACTCACCAGTTCGCCCCAGGCGCGCTGAGCCTCGCCCTCGTCGCGCACTGTGAGCGCCACAAGTCGCCCCGCACACATCGCCGCAATACTCTCTGGCTTCTGATCGCGCATGTCGGCAACATTCGGGTACGACACGCTGATGTCGCGGCGCGTGCGTGTGGTGCCGAGCACCGCCACCACGCGGTCGGCGTGCGCCGCACCTGGCAGAGGACGCAGCACGAACCCTTCAACCCAACTGAAGATTGTGGTGGTGGCGCCAATGCCCAGTCCGAGCAACAGAATCGCCACCAGCGCGAAGCCAGGTGCTTGAGCAGGGTCCGCGTGCCGTACCGAATATCCGCAAACACTGTCGGCATGTTCCAACTCCGTACTCTGAGAACGCACGCGTGCGGCACCGTGCCCAGCGCGCGGGACCACAGGTCCACGCCCTTCCATCCTCGTCCGTGCTCCGTCAGGAACGCCCATTGGTGACGCAGGTCGGCCTCCCACTGACGCCGCCAGGCGGCGCGGTGGGACGCCGGCACCATCGGAGCCGTCAGCGCCACGCACGCGAGCGACAGCCGCAGACTGACTGATCTCACCGCCGCGCCTTCCCCGTCGTCACCGTCAGCGGCACCGGACGGAGGCTCTTGAAGCGCTGCATCGCTTCGCCCAGCACGGCGGCGCCGGTGGGCGTGAGGGAAAAGTACCGCCGGGGCGGACGACCTTCACGGTGCGCCACCTTCGCGTCTTCCCAGGACGACTTCAGGCAGCGCTCCTCCTCGAGGCGATCGAGGGCCGGATATACGGTGCCACTGGTGAACCCGGTGGCGTCCATGATCTCGAAGCCGAATCGCTTGCCATCTGCCACCGCGTGCAGCACCGTCACCACGCCGATACTCAGTTTCATAGCTCCACCCCTTGGACGAGAGCCGTCCTATTAATTTTGCCAGTATATTGTGGTAACCAACATAGCCTACCAGTGCACACGTCGCTCGGCCTGGGGTTCACGGCCGAGATGACACCCTAAAACAGCCCCACAACCTTGCCGCTATCGTCGAGGTCGATGTGCTCGGCTGAGGGCACTTTGGGCAGGCCTGGCATCGTCATGATGTCGCCGCAGACCATCACGATGAACTCAGCGCCTGCGGCCAGGCGCACTTCGCGCACGTTGACTATGTGCCCGGACGGCGCGCCGCGAAGGCCGGGGTCGGTGGAAAACGAGTACTGGGTCTTGGCCACGCACACCGGGTAGCTGCCGTAGCCATCGTCCTGCAGCTTGCGGATCTGCGCCCGTACCTTGGCATCGGCCGAGACATCCGCTGCGCCATAGATCTTCGTCGCGATGGCCTTCATCTTGTCCCACAGCGACAGGTCGTCTTCGTAGACAAAGTGAAACGCGGATTCGGCGCTGTCGATCACAGCGACCACGGCCCTGGCCAGATTCTCGGCCCCGGCTCCCCCATGCGCCCAATGCGTGGCCAGCACCACCGGCACGCCGCTGGGCGCCATGATGTCCTGCAGTTTCGCGATCTCTGCGTCGGTGTCGTCGGGAAACCGGTTGATGGCGACCACGCACGATAAGCCGTAGTGGGTGCGCACGTTGTGGATGTGGCGCTCGAGGTTGGCCAGGCCGCGGTCGAGCGCACCGAGATTCTCCTGGCCGAGGGCCGCGCGGTCCACGCCCCCGTGGTACTTCAGGGCCCGAATGGTGGCCACGACCACGCAGGCATCAGGACGCAGACCCGACTTGCGGCACTTGATGTCGATGAACTTCTCGGCGCCGAGGTCGGCACCGAATCCGGCTTCGGTCACCACATAGTCGGCCAGTTTCAAGGCGGTGCTGGTGGCCACGACCGAGTTGCAGCCGTGCGCGATGTTCGCGAACGGCCCGCCATGCACAAACGCCGGGTTGTTCTCGAGCGTCTGGACCAGGTTCGGCTTGAGGGCGTCACGCAGCAGTACGGTCATGGCGCCATGCGCCTTCAAATCGCTCGCGAGCACGGGCTTTTGGTCTCGCGTGTAGCCGACCACGATCTTGCCGAGGCGTGTCTTGAGGTCCTTGAGCGACGTCGCCAGACAGAAGATCGCCATGACCTCGGAGGCGACGACGATGTCGAAGCCGTCTTCGCGGGGATAACCGTTGCCCGGCCCGCCGAGCGACGCCACGATCTGGCGCAACGCGCGGTCGTTCATGTCCACGACGCGCTTCCATTGAATGCGCCGAACGTCGATGCCCAGCTCGTTGCCGTGGTGGATGTGGTTGTCGAGCATCGCGGCCAGCAGGTTGTTGGCAAGGGCAATGGCCGAGAAGTCGCCCGTGAAGTGGAGGTTGATGTCCTCCATCGGCACGATTTGGGCGTACCCACCGCCGGCAGCACCACCCTTCATGCCGAACACGGGCCCCAGGCTCGGCTCGCGCAGGCAGATGATCGCTTTCTTGCCGATGCGGTTCAGGGCGTCGCCCAAGCCGACGGTGGTCGTGGTCTTGCCTTCGCCCGCCGGTGTGGGACTGATGGCCGTCACGAGGATCAGCCGGCCATTCGGCCGGTCTTTCAGGCTGTCGACAAAATCGAGCGAGACCTTCGCCTTGTAGTGCCCGTAGGGCTCCAGGCTCTCTTCAGGAATGCCGAGGCCGGCGGCCACCTCGGTGACACGCTTCATGGTGGCCTTCTGGGCAATCTCGATATCACTGGACGGCACGGTGAGCTCCTTGAAGGGGACGGGTCTCGATCTGTGGAACACTCGAGGCAGATCAGGAAGGACCTGCCTTGGAGTGTCCCACAGATCGAGACCCGTCCCCCTGCGTGATCAGCGGTTCTGCACGAACTGCCACCCGAAGCGGCCCTTGATGCACAGGTGGCCTTCGGTGACGTCGTGATCGTGTGGCGAGGTGACGCGGACGATGGAATTGTCCTGCACGTGCAACTGGAGTGTGCAGCCGACGCCGCAGTAGGGACAGATGGTGTCGGTGACGGCCTGTTTCGATTCATCCCAGGTGCCAGCCTCGCGCATGTCGTGCTCAGACTTGAACATGAGCGCCCCTGTCGGGCACACGCCGATGCAGTTGCCGCAGTAGACACACGCCGAATCAGGCAACGGCGTCTCGAACTCGGTGGCAATTGTTGCGTTGAAGCCGCGGCCGGCCACCGCAATGGCGAAGGTATTCTGCGCGTCGGTGCCGCACGCCTCCACGCACTTGTAGCAGAGCACGCACTTTGAATAGTCGCGCACGTACAGGTCGTTATCGATCTTGACCGGCTGTTTCACCGTGGCCTTCGCGCCGTGCCCCTCCGCGTCTCCTGTATCAAACCGGTCCGGCTCTGCGGCGTAGCGCGCCATGTCGGCGCGAAACTTCGGTTCGGCCGTGGAGAGATCGACCGACGAGCCCAGCAGCTCGAACACGAGCTTCCGGCTGTGCCGCACCCGCTCAGAATCGGTCTGCACCACCATGCCGGGTTCGGCAAGGCGTGAGCAGGCGGGCACGAGCACCCGCGAGTTCTCGACCTCAACCACACACACGCGACATACATTCACGGGCGTGAGGCTTTCGAGGTAACAGAGTGTTGGCGTATCGATACCCACGGACTTGCAGGCGTGCAGGAGCGTGGTGCCTTCAGGCACACGCACATCCTTGCCATCAATCTTGAGGTCTACTGCGCGCACAAAGGAGACGGGGACGGCTTCCATGACCTAACGGGCCTCCGGCGAGTCGAAGGAAAACTTTTGCAGCGCGCTTTGCACGGCGCTGGCGGCGGTCTGGCCGAGGCCGCAGATGGACGCATCACGCATGACCATCGCCAGGTCGTTGATGAGTCCGACCTCGCGGGCCGAGGCGCCCGCGCCATTGGTGCGCGCGGCCATCAGCCGGTGCAGCGCCTCTTCCTGGCGAATGGTGCCGATGCGGCACGGCACACATTGACCACACGACTCGTCGCGGAAAAACGCCGCGATGCGAATGAGGATGTCGCCCAAGTCCACGCGATCATCAAACAACATGATCACGCCGGATCCCAATGTTGCACCGGCCGCGCGTGTACCCTCAAACGTCAGCGGCATGTCCAGTTCATCCGGCGTCACGAACACGCCCGCCGCCCCACCCAGCAGCACCGCCTTGAGGGCGCGGCCCTCCGCCACACCGCCGGCCAGCGCAATCACGTCGCGGAGCGAGATGCCGAACGGCGCTTCGTAGAGGCCCGGCTTCGTGACGCAGCCGGAGACGCAGAACAACTTGGTCCCCGATGATCCCGACGTGCCCGACGCGGCAAAGGCGGGGCCCCCGTGCGCGAGAATGTCGAGCACGTTGGCAAAGGTCTCCACGTTGTTGACGACCGTGGGTTTTCCGAACAAGCCGACGTTCACCGGGAAAGGCGGTTTATTGCGCGGCTCGCCGCGCAGCCCTTCCAGCGAGTTGAACAGCGACGTCTCTTCGCCGCAGATATAGGCGCCGGCGCCACGTCGCAGTTCAATGTCGAACCGTACGCCTTCGCCCATGATGTTGTCGCCGAGCCATCCCCTGGCCCGGGCTTGCGCGAGGGCATTCTGCAAACGCTGAGTGGCCTTCGGATACTCGCCGCGAATATAGAGGTAGCCCTGCTCGCACCCGGTGGCATACCCGGCGATGGTCATGGCCTCGACCAGCGCAAACGGGTCTTCCTCCATGATCACGCGGTCCTTGAACGTGCCAGGCTCAGACTCATCGGCGTTGCACACCAGGTAATGCGGACGCACCGGATTACGCGCCACCCATTCCCACTTGCGTCCGGTGGGAAACGCGGCGCCACCCCGGCCCAACAGTTTCGAATCGTTCACTTCCCGCAACACGCGCTCGGGCCCAAGCGACAGCGCCTTGCGCAGCGCCACGTAGCCGCCATGAGCGCGGTAGTCGTCCAGGCTTGACGGGTCGGCGACACCCACGCGTCGGAGCAGGCGCAACGCCGGATCGCGTGTGCCTTCGATTTGCGGCACCATCACTCGCTGAGGCGCGGTGGCGCTGCCGCTATCGATGGCCGTCAGAAGATCATCGAGCGACACGTGCGACATGGCCTCGTCGCCACGCGGGTCGGCCGCGCGCTGGATCAGCGCAGCCGGTGCCTGCTCGCACAGACCAAGACATGGGCTGCGCACCCACGTCGCCGCGCTCTCGTCGCTCGGGCTGTCTTTGTAGGGCGGGCTGTCTTCGT
>Ga0105044_10001950_pt1 | contig 27978 bp, 26 predicted proteins | sample MAT01_FD_78092 | JGI IMG/M metagenome (GOLD analysis project Ga0105044, IMG submission 78092) | Freshwater microbial communities from Lake Fryxell liftoff mats and glacier meltwater in Antarctica - MAT-01 | ecosystem: Environmental > Aquatic > Freshwater > Ice > Liftoff microbial mat | place... | reverse complement strand
GATGACATGAAAGAATACCTTGAGGAAACTTATGGTATTACCGTTTATCAGGAACAGGTGATGTTGCTTTCACAGAAGCTTGCAAGTTTTACAAAAGGCGAAGCTGACGTTTTGAGGAAGGCCATGGGTAAAAAGCAGAAGGATGTGTTGGATAAGATGAAGCCCAAATTTGTCGAACAAGCTTCCGCAAAGGGACATGACGCCAAAAAGCTGGAGAAAATCTGGAAAGACTGGGAAGCCTTTGCATCCTATGCCTTCAACAAATCCCACTCTACCTGCTACGCTTGGATAGCTTATCAAACGGCTTACCTCAAAGCACATTATCCGGCTGAGTATATGGCATCTGTATTGAGCAACAATATGAATGATATCACTCAGGTGACTTTCTTTATGGAGGAATGCAAGCGTGGTGGAATCGCAGTTTTGGGACCTGACATCAACGAATCCAACAATGGCTTTACTGTCAACAAAGATGGTCAAATCCGTTTTGGGCTTGCTGCTATCAAAGGCGCTGGAGGTGCCGCAGTGGATACGGTCATCGCCGAAAGGGAAAAAACAGGACCCTACAAAAACATATTTGAGTTTTGCAAAAGGGTCAATTCCAGAGCTGTGAATAAGAAGACTTTGGAAGCTTTGGCCATGGCAGGTGGGTTTGATTGCTTCAAGGAACACCACAGAAGACAATATTTGGAGGCCTTGGATGGAGATGTGACAGTGTTGGAAAAAGCAACAAAGTATGCCCAAAAAGTGCAGCAGGAAGCTGATAGCTCACAAGTGAGTCTGTTCGGGGGAAGTTCGGGAATGGACGTTCCGCTTCCGACAATTCCGCCCATGGAGCCGTTCAGTCAACTCCAGCAATTGAACATTGAAAAAGAAGTTGTTGGACTTTATATTTCCGGACATCCATTGGATCAGTTCCGGGTGGAGATCGAATCATTTACGAACACTCCCCTGACGGAATTCAACGATATCGAAACATTACGGAAAAAAGGTGAAATCAAAGCTGCCGGTTCGGTAACATCGTTTGCACACCGTACGACGAAAACAGGAAAACCATTCGGAACACTCACCATGGAAGATTACCATGGAGCACATACATTCTTCATTTTTGGAGAAGATTATATCCGGTTTAAGGAGTATTTCATGACGGGTTGGTTTATTTACCTGACAGGGTCCACCCACCTCAACAAATGGAAAGAAAACGAATATGAATTCAAAATCAACTCCATGATGCTTTTGAGTGAGGTGAGGGGAAAAATGATCAAAGGATTGCGCGTCAATATCGACCTTGATGATTTAAATTTTGATCTGATGGAAAAACTCGAAGCGATCACCCAAAAATACAAGGGCGATGCCAAACTGTATATCAACATTATTGACAGCAGAGAAAACATCACTTTAGACCTGATGTCCAAGCGATACTCTGTCGATCCTTCCAATGAAATGATCAAGGACTTGGGGCAGATTCCTGAGGTTGTTTATCAGATTATTTAAGATTGAAATTTGAAAAATAGGGGATTTGAAAATTTGTGTTACTCTGAATTATATAAAGTGCGCTTAACAAAAAACTTCGAAAAAGGAGAATTACAAATTGTACTTCAAATTTTTTGAAAGGAAGTTTACTAAAAACCGCATATTGGAAAATGACCGATAAGAATCATAAGCCAATTGAATTTATGGTACTTATTATTTTATATCAGCTCGGAACTTATTCATAAATAAAGTGCTTTAGAAGTATATTTGAAAAATTAGTAACATCCAAAAATATAATACAATGGCAAAAGCAATAGAAATTACTGACGCAAACTTTCAGGAAATCATGAAGTCAGAACAACCTGTTCTGGTTGATTTTTGGGCAGAATGGTGCGGTCCATGTAAAATGATAGGTCCAATCGTGGAAGAATTGGCAGGAGATTATGAAGGTAAAGCCGTGATTGGTAAAGTTGACGTAGACAGCAACCCTGCTGTTGCTACCCAATTCGGAATCAGAAGTATCCCAACCCTTCTTATCTTCAAAGATGGCAAAATAGTAGACAAACAAGTTGGCGCGGTTCCAAAGGCTGTTTTGGCCCAAAAGCTGGACGCTCAACTTTAATCCATATAAAAATTAAATGGATGGCCACAAAGATTCGATCTTTGTGGCTATTTTATTTTTGAGTAAACTGAATCTATGAAAGAAACCCTGATCGACCTTGAGCAATTTTTAGAGATGCGGGGAGGCATCCCTATAATGGATGCCAGAAGCGAAGGTGAATTTGCTCAGGGAAATGTCATTGGCGCCATCAACCTTCCCATATTGACCGATGTAGAAAGGAAAACCATTGGGACCATATTTAAACAAAAGGGAAATCAAGAGGCAATTATCAAGGGATTTGAACTTGTCGGACCTAGATTTCACCAAATTATAAAAGATGGTTCCGCCCTTTTTCCCGAAAAAAAAATCTTGACTTACTGTTGGCGAGGTGGGATGCGCAGTGAAATCATGTCTTGGCTGCTCAGTATGGCAGGTTTTGAAATTTTCCGATTAAAAGGTGGATACAAAACCTACCGCACGCTCACCTACGAGACTGTGCGGGCAAAAAGGGATTATATTGTTTTAGGAGGAAAAACCGGAGTCGGCAAAACCGTTTTGCTTTATAAACTGCGCAAAACCGGGGAATATGTCATAGACTTGGAAGATCTTGCCAAACACAAAGGCTCCTCTTTTGGAGGGATCGGTCAGCGGCCCCAGCCAAGTATTGAGCATTTCGAAAACCTTTTGGCAGAAGAACTATTCAAAATCCCCCACAAGGAGAAAATCTGGATAGAAAATGAAAGCAGGAGAATTGGAAAAGTAAATATTGCGGACGAGTTGTACGCCAATATCATCAAATCGCCATTGATAGAAATCGTAAAGTCTGATTCAGAGCGGATCGGTCATATCGCTGCAGATTATGCTGATCTGCCGCAAAATGAGCTCATTGAAGCGGTCAAAAGACTTCAAAAAAAACTGGGAGGAAAGAGAACGGCAGATGCCATAGAGGATATTCTTCAAGAGCGTCATTCTTCATGGATCATGAATATGCTGGTCTATTATGATAAAACCTATGGCTATGAACTCGACAGCAATCTAAGACAGCAAACATTCCAACTTGACTTGAGTGATACAGGCACAGAAAAATCAATCCAACAGCTTTTGGCTATAAAAAAAAACATCCAATGGAAAACCCAACTATCAGATTAACGCAATTCAGTGAAGGTTCAGGCTGCGGCTGCAAAATCGCACCGGCAGTTTTGGACAGTATCCTCGCTAATAGGAAGTCAGTGGATTTGGTAGACACCCAGCTTTTGGTCGGGAATTCGTCCAAAGACGATGCCGCTGTTTATCAGGTCAGCGAGACATTGGCCATGATCAATACCGTTGATTTCTTCACCCCGATTGTAGATGATGCTTACGATTTTGGAAGGATTGCAGCGGCAAATGCTTTATCGGATGTCTATGCCATGGGGGGAAAACCTCTTTTTGCCAATGCGATATTGAGTTGGCCGGTGGAAAAAATTGACCCTTTATTGGCAAGCGAAGTGTTGGAAGGCGGAAGAGAAATGTGTCATTTGGCAGGAATACCTTTGGCAGGAGGACACAGCATTGCGGCAAAAGATCCGATTTTTGGACTGTCTGTCAATGGCATCATCCACCCAAACAACATCAAAACCAACAAAGGTGCTCAGGAAGGAGATACGATCTATATTACCAAACCTCTCGGAATCGGGGTTTTGGCGACCGCTTTGAAAAGAGATAAAATCAAATCTGAAGATTATGCCAAAATGATCCAATACGCAACCCAAATCAATTCAATAGGGAAAGATTTTGGACTTTTGGAATACGTGCATGCCATGACGGATGTGACAGGTTTTGGAATTTTGGGGCATTTGGTGGAGATGGCTGAAGGTGCAGGATTGACTGCTGTTATCCATGGAAATGAATTGCCGCTCATTGATGGGGTACAGAATTATATTTCCCAATTTATTTTCCCTGACAACACTTACAGAAATTGGAATGCCTACAGTGCCAAATCGGAAGGAATAATCGGTATGGAATTGGTCAAATTCTGCGACCCACAGACGAATGGAGGATTGATGGTGGCAATAAATCCAAAATCCCAAAAAGCTTTTGAATCATTATTAAAACAACATCAACAAAAAGCATGGCTGATCGGGGAGTTTGCCGCCCAATCAGCCATTAAAGTCAAAGTGGTTTAATCGAGCACTTTGACCCTGATATTTCTATAATAAATCACACTCTCGGGGTCATGGGCTTGGAGGGCGAATGTTCCCCGATCTATTTTCTTTTCCCCTGCATTGGCAGGTCGGTTTTTGTCGTCTGACTCTTTGTATTCCATCACGGTTTTGCCGTTGATTTTGACCGTTACCCGGTCACCTTTGACGATGATGTGTTCGGTGTACCATTCACCATCCTTGACATGGACTTCTTTCACATCATTGAAAGAATATAAACTTCCGGTTTTTCTCCAGTCACCATGCGTTTGGTTTACTTGTACTTCATAGCCTTTGTCAGGCCATCCTGTTTCTTGGTATTTGGTATGGAAAAATATCCCTGAATTGGCTTTGGGCATTGTTTTGACTTCAGCGGTGAATTCAAAATCTTTGAATTCACCTTTGTTTACCTCACCCACATAAAAAGCGTGCGCACGGGGTCCGTCTATTTTGATTACCCCATCGACAACAGCAAAGGAAGATGGGTTTTCTGAAATCTTCCAACCATCCAGATTTTTTCCGTTGAACAAGGATATCCATCCGTCTTTTTGTGCAAAAGAATGGGAGGTGAGGGAAAACAAGAACAGTATTACAAGTAGGTTTTTCATGATTGGTTTATGATTGGTTTACAAATGGTTATAGAGAAATATAACAGAAATAAAGTTAGAATCTTCAAAAAATTGACTGATACCCACTATTAGAAATAATCGGCAAATACATGCTACAATCAGTCATGCAAAGGGGAAACTCCGCCTGATACTATCAATTTCATGATATCTGCACTCTTGACATTTTTCAAAATCCGGACATTGTCTCTCGGAACCAAATACAGGTTTCCGGAAAAATTATAACTGTGGGGAAAGTAGACGGCAACCAGATTTTCCTCCTCCAAAATCGTCAAATCATCCTGCGTCATAAACCCCAATCGGGACATTCCTTCAGACAACTTCACAATTACCGGAATATTGAATTTCTTTTTGTCACCCACAAAAGCTGACATCAGGTCCTTGATACTTGTATAAAGGATATTGATCAATGGAATTTTGAAAACCCACTTTTCAAAAATCTCAAAAAGAGGTTTGGTGATGAATATACTCGCCAAAAAACCTATAAAAGTGATGAATGCCAACATGATCAAAATCCCGAGTCCGGGTATCGGAATCGGCAGGATACCATCCAGAAACTGGATGATCAAATAAATCACATAGATGGTAAGCGCAATCGGCACCACAAACAACAAACCACGGAAAAAATAGGTGATAATTCTCTTATAAGTGAAAGACATTATTGGAAATTTTTAGGTATTAAAAATACAAATTTATAATCCGGTTTCAGTATATAATTTGATCTACCCAATCAAATGTTAAAATAAAATAGCCCCGAAATAGTTCGGGGCTCTTTTATTCAAAAAAGTAAAATTGAAATTATAAATCGATTCCCATGAATGACATAAATGCAATGCCCATCAATCCGGTCAAAAGCATGGTAATACCCAATCCTTTCAAACCATTTGGGACATTGGAATATTTAAGTTTTTCTCTGATGGCAGCAAGTGCCACAATAGCAAGCATAAAACCTGTACCAGAACCGAATCCATAAACAGTAGCCTCAGCTAAAGTGTAGTCTCTTTGAGCCATAAAGAGTGAACCGCCCAAGATGGCGCAGTTTACCGCAATCAAAGGAAGGAAGATGCCTAAAGCACCATATAATGCCGGCGCAAATTTCTCGACAACCATTTCAACTAGTTGAACGATGGCAGCAATAATGGCAATGAACATGATGAATCTCAAGAAAGAAAGGTCGATGGTGAGAAAGGTATCTCCGGCCCAAGACAATGCACCTTCTTTCAAAACATATTCATTCAAAAGCCAGTTGGCCGGCGTGGTGACCGTCAAAACGAAAATAACTGCCGCGCCCAGACCGATGGCCGTGCTTACTTTTTTGGAGACTGCCAAGAAGGAGCACATCCCCAGAAAGTAAGCGAAAATCATATTGTCAATAAAAATTGACCGAATCCCTAAGCTAAATAATTCCATGTCTCGTGTCTTTAATTAATGTTCAACATACCCTGTTTTGGTACGCTGTACCCAAATGATGAGTCCCAAGATTATAAAGGCACCTACCGGTGACACCATCAAACCATTGGTAGCCAAACTGAAGTTCTCTCCGAACAAACCGGAAATAAAGGCATATATCTGTACCCCAAATACGCTTCCGGAACCTAATAATTCTCTGAAGAATGCGACAGCAAGAATAATCCATGAATATCCCAATGCGGAACCAAAACCGTCTAATACAGAATCATAAGGCTTATTACCCAAAGCAAAAGCCTCAAGTCGTCCCATAACAATACAATTGGTGATGATCAAACCTACGAAAACTGAAAGTTCTTTGTACATGTCATATGCAAACGCTTTCAGTAATTCACTCACCAAAGTCACCAAGGTCGCCACAACAGCCAACTGAACAATGATCCTTACCCTTGAAGGAATGGTGTTCCTCATAAGTGAAATGACAAAATTGGACAAGACAACAACGAAAATAACCGAAATGGCCATGATCAATGTCGGCTGCATCTGTGTGGTGACGGCCAAAGCTGAACAAATCCCCAAAACCTGAATGGTAACCGGGTTGCTGTCAATAAGTGGATCTGTAACTAATTTTTTTCTTCTTTTCGACAGAAGTGCCTCAGCAGGCTTTTTGACTTCTGTCACTGTTGTTTCTGTACTCATTTATTTATAGTTTGAAACGTTCAAGATTAATTTGCTGCAACGACTTCAGTCTGTCCGCCGGATTTTTGACTGCTCAAAAACGCGCTATAGTATTGAAGGTAATTTTTTAACATGTTGTTTACTCCATAGGCGGTAATAGTAGCTCCAGAAAGCCCATCCACTTTATGAGATTGACCAGAATAATCCCTCCCTTCACCTTTTTGCATGTATACAGATTGAAGATTTCCAGACTCATCATAAATTTCTTTGCCTTGATATCGCTGCTGCACAACAGGTGAAGTGATTCTTGCACCAAGCCCAGGCGTCTCTCCTTTATGCGAGAAAGTTACTCCTTCGATGGTACTCAAGTCTGTCTGCAAGGCAACATAACCCCAAATTTCATCCCAAAGCCCGGCACCGTAAACAGGTAGAACGTAAGATTCTACGTCATCGGGATTACCTTCTGCATGAAACATGAATACCGGAAATAGCCTGTTTTCAGAAGGCATCTTGTAATTCTTAGCCACATTGACTTTCTCGGCAACTATGGGTGACCCGTCAGCAGAGGTTTCTATTACATTACCTTGAATATCTACTACTTTAGAAGATATTCTGCTCTGATAGAAATCAAGTACTTCTTCAGGTTTCATTGCTTTCAATTGGGGCCCATCCAACACAGCTCCTAAAATCTGCTTTTTTGTATCAAGGTCCTCTGCCTTTTTTTGTAATGGTCCCAAAATCTGAGAAGAGCCTGAAAGCAATAATCCAAGAATTACTGTCAGGATTATTGAGAATGTGATAATATACGTATTAGACTGTTGCACGTTGTAACCTCCTGTTTTTATTAGCTTTAACTACATAATAATCAATCAATGGCGCAAACACGTTCATCAATAAAACTGCTAGCATGATTCCCTCCGGATAAGCTGGATTTGTCACGCGGATGACCACTGTCAATATACCTATCAATAATCCATAAATCCATTTACCCGTTTCGGTCTGAGAAGCAGATACCGGATCAGTTGCCATGAATACGATACCAAAGGCCAAACCACCGACAACCCAATGGTATTCAGGGGACATGGCCATGTATTCGTTAACGGCTAAAAGATTCATCACCAAGCCCATGATGTAAGCTCCTGCGAATCCACTTACAATGATTTTCCAGCTCCCTACCCCGGTACCTATCAATATCAATGCGCCGACCAAGGCCATTAAGGTGGAAGTTTCTCCGATCGAACCTGGAATCCAACCCATAAACATATTTGCGAAGCTAAATATACCATCTCCCAAAACCGAATTGTGTTCGGATAGCGCTTGGGTGACCGGCTGACCATCCACACCTGCATTGTAGGCTACAGCCAAGGCTGTAGCACCTGAGAATCCATCTACCGGAGCTTTGTCGCCAAGATAAGTCCAGACAAGATCCCCGGAAATTTGTGCCGGGTAAGCGAAATACAAAAACGCCCTTGCCGTCATGGCAACGTTTAGGATATTCATTCCCGTTCCTCCAAAAACTTCTTTTGCAATGATGATTGCAAAAATTGTAGCCAATGCTACCTGCCATAGCGGAAGGGTTGCAGGTACGATCAATGGGATCAACATTCCCGTGACAAGGAAGCCTTCATTGATGGGGTGTTTTCTTACAACGGCAAATCCTGCTTCGACCAGACCTCCTGCCGTGTAGGATACTATTACTATCGGAAGTACAAGCTGTAATCCCAAAAGGAACTTAGGACCGAAATCCTCCCATAATCCTGCAGTCTGTCCGGTTGCAAGAAAATGCTGATGCCCGGTATTGTATATACCAAAAAGAAGACATGGAATCATGGCAATCACCACAGTGATCATCATCCTCTTTAGGTCAATCGCATCTTTCACCTGAGCACCTTTTATACCATTGGTATGATTTGGCGAAAACAAAAATGTCTCACCTGCCTCATATAGGTAAAATAAGTTCTCCAACTTTCCGCCTTTATGAAAAAGCGGTTTTTGTTTATCTAACAGATCTCTTAGAAACTTCATATTACTTAACTGTATTGAATTAAATCTATTCCTTTTCTGATAATTTCCTGAACGGGATGCTTGGAGACATCCACAAATTCACATAATGCCAAATCTTCCTCCACCACTTCGTAAATACCCAACTCTTCCATTTCGTCATAATCTTCAGCCAATATGGCTTTCAACAAATAAACCGGAAGTATATCCATCGGCGTCACACTTTCGAAAACACCTGTCTGTACAAATGCCCTCTCTTCACCCCTGACATTGGTATCAAGAACGTATTCCTTGTTTGGTTTAAGGAAAGAAAGCAAGCCAAGTGCTCTGTGATAACTTAGCTTCTCGGTAGTAGGCTTCATCCAACCTAAAAATTCATAATAATCTCCTTCAGGAAGTATTGTGATTTGGTTGGCATAATAGCCCATATAACCGTCCTTGTTGATTTTTTCTCCTGTCAAAACATTTCCTGACACAACTCTTATATGGTCTTGCTTGAGGTTACCGGCTACTAAAGTATCTACACATGCACCGATGTAGGTTTTTACATAGGCTGCTTTATTGGCCTCAGAACCAGTTACTGCAATGATTTTGGAAGCATCGTACTTTCCTTCTAAAAAAAGCTTGCCAATCTGTACCACTCCAAAAGGACTGATGGTCCAGACAATTTCACCTTTATTGATTGGGTCAACATGATGGATGTGAACGCCGACATTACCGGCCGGATGTTGACCGGAAAATTTATTGACCTGTACACCTTGTACATTTGCAAAAACCGGTGCAATCTCCGAATCAAGTTCTAGACCCAGATTAACTTTGCCTGAAGTTAGTTTTTGAAGAACAAGTACGCCGGCCTGAAAATATTTTTCTTCGCCTTTTAATGTAAATGCATAATCAGGTGCCAATGGGTGGGTATCAAAACCTGAAATAAAAATAGATTTGGGTGAATCCTGTGGGTTGGCAACGATTCCAAATGGTCTTTGTATCAATTGTGGCCAAACTCCTCCTTTACAAAGATGGGCGGTTGCTGTCTCTTTGGTGAGAGTTTTAATAGCTGATTCTGTGAATTTTTCAAAAGATTCAAAACTGACATCGGTATCTGCAAGGATTTTGATTTCTAACAATTTCCTTTTATCCCCTCTTTTGATTTCGACTATTTCTCCCGAAACAGGAGCAACATATACGACGCTGTCCATTACTTTATCAAATAAAATCGGAGTGCCGGCTTTGACCGAATCCCCTTCAATTACAGTGACTTTTGGTCTTTGCATTCCAATAAAATCAGCAGGTTTGATCGCAAAGGTCTTTGCCCGTCTGAAATCCCCAAGCTGTTTTTCAGCTTTTCCGGCGAGCTTTATATCAAATCCTTTCTTAAGCTTTATTGTTTTTGACATATGATTAGTGAACTGTATGGTCTTTTAAAAACGCCTCAAATCTAATAAAATACATCAGTTATTAGAAGATAATTCAGGTAATATTTGTGAGTTTGCGCACAGATACCAAAGGTTTTATTTGAATGGATGAAGGATCAATTTTCCACTGCCGAGCCTTGTTCCAAAGATTGGATATACTGCATCACCTGCTCCATCAGCCACATAGGCGTGGAAGTAGCACCGCATATTCCCACTTTGTCCTCAGGACTAAACCAAGCCGGATCTATTTCTTTTTCGTTTTCGACGAAATAACTTTTATTGTTTTCAGCAAGGCAGACTTGATACAAAGCCCTTCCGTTGGAGCTTTTCTTCCCTGAGACAAATAAAATGACATCATTCTCCCGCGAAAATCGCTGAAGCTGTGGTTCCCTATTGGAAACTTGTCGGCAAATCGAGTCGTTGGCATTGAAATCAACTTCCGAAAGGTCCCCTTTCTCAGCTTTTATTCTATCTTCAATTTTGGATTTCAGTTCATAAAATCCTTTGGTGCTTTTGGTTGTCTGACTAAATAGCGTAACGGGACGGGAATAATCAACTTTATCCAGGTCTTGGTCCTCCATGACCACGATTGCCTTTTCCAAAGTCTGTCCTGTAAGTCCGATCACTTCTGCATGACCCTTTTTGCCATAGATGACAATCTGACCATTATCCCTTTCCATTTTATCAAAAGCTGTTTTTACTCTGTGCTGCAGTTTCAACACCACCGGACAAGAAGCATCTATCAGCTCTATGTTATTTTCAATGGCTGTCCTGTAGGTCTCCGGCGGTTCACCATGGGCCCTAATCAATACCTTACAATCTGTCAATCCCTGGAGCTGTTCCCTATCGATCACGACCAGTCCTTTTTCACTCAGCCGCTGCACCTCCATGTCATTATGGACAATATCCCCAAGACAATAAAGCTTTTCAGATACTTCCATTTCATCTTCGGCCATTTTGATGGCAAACTCTACCCCAAAACAATAGCCCGAATTTTTGTCAATTTTTACTTCCATGTTCAATATATTAAATGCCGATTTTTTTTTTGGCGAATGCTACAATCTGATTTACCTGGTCTTCAAATTCGAGTAGACTTGTGTCCAATTCCAAAGCATCCTCCGCCCTTTTAAGTGGACTTTCCTGTCTAGTGGTATCTATGTGATCTCTTTCTGCCAGATTTTGAACTATCTTATCCAACGATACCAACTCCCCCCTTTCGAGAAGTTCCTTTTGACGCCTCTCTGAACGGATATTTAAATCCGCCGACATAAAAACCTTTACTTCAGCCGAAGGAAACACCACTGTACCGATATCCCTCCCATCCATGACCACGGCCTTCTTTTTTCCCATCCTTTGCTGTTGGGCAACGAGTTCAGTCCTTACTTCTTTGAGCTTACTGACTTCACTTACGTATTCAGATACCCTCATGGTGCGGATTTCATCTTCTACATTCAGCCCGTTGAGGTAGATTTCCTGCTTTCCGTTATCAGGATTAGCGTGAAATGTAATTTCCAGAAAATCAAGATTTTTCCTGACATCTTTGGGATTGGAAAGGACAACATGGTGGTTCAAAAAATGCAATGTTACCGCCCTGTACATAGCCCCTGAATCGATATAGGTATATCCCAGAACGTTGGCAACCGCTTTGGCGGTAGAACTTTTGCCACATCCCGAATATCCGTCAATCGCAATTACAATTTTTTGCATCAAATAAAAGTAGCCTTAGCTTATTTTAATTTCAGGCGCAAATATAGTAGTTTTAAATTTAATTCCTTTCCAATGTGTATGTATTACACAACTTGGTAAAGCTATTTCTTTCTAATGTATACGTATATTTCCAATATTTAAAAACCACTCCTTCATGGCCTATTTTATTGTCCTCGGACAGCTTGTTGACATTTCCAACCGTGAGATTTTTTCAGCCGAAGTTACAGTTGAAAAAGGCAGGATCGTTTCCCTCAGAAAGGTCATTGAGGATAAAACCTTGCCCTATATCCTACCGGGCTTTATCGATGCCCATGTCCATATAGAGTCCTCTATGTTGGTTCCGTCCGAATTCGCAAGGCTCGCAGTCGTCCACGGCACTGTCGCGACTGTTTCAGATCCACACGAAATCGCCAATGTCTGCGGTATGGAAGGGATCAATTATATGATCGATAACGGAAATCAAGTGCCTTTCAAATTTTACTTCGGGGCACCGTCATGCGTTCCTGCTACTCCTTTTGAAACTGCCGGGGCCGAAATAAGCGTGCAGGACATCCATGATTTATTGGAAAGAAAAGAAATCAGCTACCTCGCCGAGATGATGAATTGGCCCGGAACGGTCAACAGGGACCCGATTGTCATGGAAAAAATCGCCTTAGCCAAAAAATACGGCAAACCAGTTGATGGCCATGCCCCTGGTTTAAAAGGCGAATTGGCCGCCAAATATGCTTCTGCCGGAATCACCACTGATCATGAATGTTTTACTTTGGAGGAAGCCTTGGGTAAATTGAAATTGGGCATGAAAATCATCATCAGGGAAGGAAGTGCAGCCAAAAACTTTGAGGCACTGATCGATATCATTGATGACTATCCTGATCAAATCATGTTTTGCTCGGATGACAAGCATCCTGACAACCTTGCCATTGGCCATATCAATGAGTTGGTCATCAGGGCTGTCGCAAAAGGAAAAGATGTTTATGACGTATTGAAAACAGCTTGCATTACGCCAGTCCTTCATTATCGGATGGATGTTGGGCAACTTCAGATCGGGGATCCTGCGGATTTAATCCTTGTCCAAGACCTTGAAAAATTCAAGGTGCTTCAAACATATATTGATGGGCAATTGGTCGCAGAAAATGGAAAAACCCTGATAAACCGAATCCAAAATCCCAATATCAACAATTTCAACACAGGATTGAAAGCAATAAATGATTTCAGGATTCCGGCCAAAGGAAACATAGTCAGGGTAATCGAGGCAGTGGACGGGCAACTCATCACACCCGAAATCCAAGGAGAAATCAATGTCCATAATGGCTTCGCCGAATCAAACGTAGCGGCTGACATCCTTAAGATCACCGTGGTCAACAGGTACCGGGATGCAATACCTGCCGTGGCATTTATCCAGAATTTCGGTGTAAAATCCGGTGCTATTGCATCATCCGTGGGCCATGATTCGCACAATATCATTGCGGTGGGCGTGGATGATGTATCCATCTGTAAAGCAGTCAATTTATTGATTGCTGCAAAAGGAGGAATTGCAGCTGTGAATGGAAAAACGGAATTGGTGCTTCCACTACCTGTCGGTGGCATCATGTCACCTGATGACGGCTATGAAGTAGCAGAAGCTTACACCAAAATCGACCAAATGGCAAGAGACATGGGTTCCACCCTCCAATCACCTTTTATGACTTTGAGTTTTATGGCGCTTTTGGTGATTCCTGACCTCAAGCTGAGTGACAAGGGATTGTTTGATGGACAGCGATTTGAATTCGTTGATTTGTTTCTATCCTAACTACCAACCAGTTGTATAATTATTTTTCTGAATTCTTGACAAATTTAATTTTGAATTTTTAATAATAATACATGTTTAATTTCGTAAAATCATTGCTTACGGACGAGTTGTTTCTTAGGGTGGAAAGTTGCAAGAAGAAATCCGTAATCCCACATCAAAATCAAACCTTCAACATGAACCTGAAGTTTGTAACTTAGTAGACATAAACCCGGATATTTAAGATCGAATTATGATGAATTTTGAGCTCAATGAAAATCAGGCGATGATCGCCAAGATGATACAGGATTTTGGAGCAAAGGAGATTACACCATTCAGAAAAGAATGGGATGACAAACAGATTTTTCCAATAGCACTTTTCAAAAAACTTGGGGAACTAGGACTGATGGGTGTACTTGTCCCAACAGAATACGGCGGTTCGGGCTTTGGCTACTTCGAATATGTGACTGCGATTGCAGAATTGTCCAAGTTGGATCCATCGGTAGGTTTGTCTATGGCAGCGCACAATTCCCTTTGCACCAACCATATCTTGATGTTTGGCAATGAGGAGCAAAAACAAAAATACATCCCAAAATTGGCCACCTGTGAATTACTCGGAGCTTGGGGATTGACCGAACCGAATACCGGTTCCGATGCAGGCAATATGCAGACAGTCGCTGTCAAAGACGGGGATCATTATGTCCTTAACGGAGCCAAAAACTTCATTACACATGGGGTTTCCGGTGATGTGGCCGTTGTCATCTCCCGGACAGGAGAAGTCGGTGATAGTCACGGGATGACTGCCTTTGTGATAGAAAAAGGAACTCCGGGATTCAAAGGAGGAAGAAAAGAAGACAAACTCGGCATGCGTGCTTCGGAAACAGCCGAGATGATTTTTGAGGATTGCAGGGTACACGAAAGCCAGATTCTCGGAGAAGTTGGCGATGGATTTATCCAATCCATGAAAGTACTCGACGGAGGAAGAATCTCTATTGCGGCACTTTCATTGGGGATTGCGGAAGGGGCTTTGGAAGCGTCTATCCAATATTCCAAAGAGCGCCACCAATTTAACAAGCCGATCAACAGTTTTCAAGGGATTTCTTTCAAATTGGCAGACATGGCCACCCAGGTAGAAGCAGCAAAACTCCTGATCTACAAAGCATGTGCATTGAAAAACAAAGGCCAAAAAGTCACTTTGGAAGGCGCACAGGCTAAGTATTATGCTTCAGAGGTGGCGGTATCTGTGTCCAATGAAGCGGTTCAGATTTTCGGAGGATATGGCTTTACAAAAGATTATCCGGTGGAAAAATACTACAGGGATTCTAAGCTATGCACCATCGGAGAAGGCACTTCAGAGATTCAGAAGATTGTGATTGCTAGGGAGGTATTGAGATAAGGCATTAGAGAAAAACCCTCCAAAGGTTATTTTGATGATTCAGACTTTGGAGTTTTGAGTTTCTTAAATAAAAAAAAACAGCCCTGTCATGTTATAAAAGCTGACAGGGCTGTTTTTGAAATCAGTTGCTTCAAACCAAATTCCCTCCTCGGGTCGTAATCAAACGTCTGATGCTAGGACTTGGTGAAGTTTGCAACTTCACCCTAATATCCTTACCAATTTGCAATTTGATTTTCCCCAAAACCCAACTAACGAAAGGTACTTGTTGAATATTTGAATTACAAATTCAAAATCATAAGAAGGCGTAATTACCTCCCGACAATTGTCGTGGCTACGCCTAGCGCCAACGCCAAAATACTCCGGGATGAGCTTGTTTTGTACAAATTAGGAATTCAATTCATGAAGGGTACAAAATCATGAAAATAAAAAGCTCAATCAAAAATTGTAATCTTTCTGAATTCAACTCCCCATTAAAATTTAAATTCCGGGAATTATTTATTTTCTGAAATCCGACCCCAATAAATAATAAAATCTTCATCTTCTACCTCTATGGATGAAGGTTTCATCCACCATATTTGTCCTTCTATCAATATAAAGCTATGATAACGCATAGGAGGCGAATCAAGAAAGCTGCTATTTTTTGTTTTCATTTCCAAAAGGATTGTTCTCGTTCTAGTTTCCTCTTTCAATTTATCCTTCAATTCTTTGGAGGCTTCATTATTTCTAACTTTTTCTAAATCAGATTCATTGGCGGGGCTGGGATTATAGCTTATCAAAAAATCATTCCCAAATTTTTCAAGATTCCGAATCCGTGAAGGAAAGGGTGATCCTAATTGTCTTGCGTTAAGCAAACCATAATCCACCTCTTTATACTGCCAGCCATCATGACTTGAAAACCCAGGAAGATTTATCTTAAACATTTCTTGAAAAACGGGCTCTTCTCCTTTCCATTCAAATAGGTATAATATGGGTTCATTCTGAAACATCAGGTAAAGGATTTCCTCTTTTTCATCAAAAAAGAAAACCGGCCTAAAGTCTTCAAAGGGGAAAGCCTTCCCTGATAGGAATTTGCTTTTATCGGGAAAAGGTAAAAACGGTTTGGTTTTACCATTAGATAAATCTGTCAAAAGCAGGTTTTTCCTATTTTCATAAAATTCTTGACTGACCTGTTGGACATCATCCATCAAATCGAGATGGTGGATCAGAAATTCTTTGCCTCCTTTATTGATCAATTGATTTTTTCTGAACAAATCCACGATTAGGTGAAAACCTGTCTGTGGTTGAAAGGTCCTGTTTTGGAAAAGTAAATTTCCATCTGGAGAAAATGAACGGACACCGGCTATGTTGTCGCTGAGTATGATGTTTCCGCTTTTGTCAAAAACAAAATTATCAGCAACCATCGAGAAATTACCGGGAACATCCCCAGATTTATCCCAAGAGTATAGAGGCTTACCCTTGGAATCAAAAACAAATACTTTTGGAGAAGCCTTGTCCCTAAATACCAGGTTATCTCCTGCCTTTCCCTGAAAAGCAAAAGATGGTACTAATATATCTTTTACCACAATACTATCAAGCAATTCAATTTTAAAAGCCAAAGTCTCATTAATCGCAGACCCAATCGTTTCTATTTCAGTGTATTCGGGGGTTTTGCAAGCCTGCATGCTCATAAGAGAAACGAAGGCCAGAATTGTCAAATAGTTTCTCATTAAAATGGTTTTTAGAATATTTAAAAATAAAACATTATTTTAGTTTTTCTGTATGTTCCAAAAAAAAACAGCCCTCTCATGATTCAACACCTGACAGGGCTGCTTTTGAAATCAGTCACTTCAAACCAAATTCCCTTCCCCCAATAATAGGAAAATCCCTGCAGCCAGAGCAGCACCCAGAAATGGACCCAAAATCGGCACCCAAGAATAAGCCCAATCACTTCCTCCTTTTCCTTTGATCGGCAATAACTGATGCATCAGTCTCGGCCCGAAATCTCTGGCGGGATTGATGGCGTAGCCTGTGGTGCCACCCAGCGATAATCCGATTACCCAAACCAAAAAAGCCACCGGCAACGCACCTAGCGCCCCGAGTCCTATTGGGATTTCCTCACCATCAGTATATTGTATCACAGGATTGGTGGAATAAAGTATGACAATAATTAAAACAGAGGTTCCTAAAATTTCTGAAAAAAGGTTAGATGGCAAATTCCTGATGGCCGGAGAAGTCCCAAATGGTGCAAATTTACCCGCTGGATCTTCTGTCACATCAAAATGGTCTTTGTACATCAAATAAACCAATCCCGAACCAAACATCGCTCCAAAAATCTGGGCCGCCATATAACCCGGAACCATCGCCCAATCGAAAAGCCCGGCTATGGCCAAACCAAGACTCACCGCAGGATTCAGATGTGCCCCACTATGCGGACCCGCTACCACCACACCAATAAAAACCCCTAATGCCCAAGCTGTGGTGATGACCATCCAGCCTGCGTTATTCCCTTTGGTTTTGTTCAAAACCACATTGGCAACGACTCCTGAGCCCATGGCAATCAGAAGCGAAGTACCTACAAATTCTGCCAGTAGTGCATCCATATTATTCGACCCAATTTTTTGACCGTTCTACTGCTTTATGCCAAAAGTGAAGGAAATAATCCACTTTCTCTGCTTCCATTTTGGGTTCAAAATCCTTGTCAGACTCCCAAAGGGACTGCAACTCTTCCTCTGATTCCCAAAATCCCACTGCCAAGCCTGCCAAAAATGCCGCACCAATTGCAGTGGTCTCGATGATTTTAGGTCTTTTGATTTTGGTTTGAAGGATATCAGACTGGAATTGCATCAGAAAATTGTTTGCTGTCGCTCCTCCATCGACGCGGAGTTCTTTGATGGGTTCACCGCTGTCCTTTTGCATTGCATCCAATACGTCTCTGACCTGATAGGCTATGGCTTCCAATGCTGCCCTTGTCATGTGGGCAATGGTGGTTCCTCGGGTAATTCCAAAAAAAGCACCTCTTGCATTTTGGTCCCAGTGGGGAGCGCCGAGACCGGCCATGGCCGGTACAAAATATACGCCGTCATTGTCTTTGAGACTTGTAGCCAAATCCTCACTTTCCTTGGCATGGCCAAAAAGCGCTATGCCATCTCTGAGCCATTGGATGGCGGCTCCACCGATAAATACCGAACCCTCTAAGGCATAATTGGTTTTTCCCTTCACTTCCCAAGCTATGGTGGTCAAAAGTTTGTTTTTGGATTTGACAGGCTCTTCTCCAGTATTCATCATCAAAAAGCAACCGGTGCCATAGGTAGTCTTCGCCATTCCAGGTTTGGTACAGAGTTGGCCAAACAATGCTGCCTGCTGGTCTCCCGCTATCCCGGCAATGGGGATAGCTACCGGGAACAAATGTTCTGAAGTATGCCCGTAAACCTCCGAACTAGACTTTACTTCGGGAAGTAGTGAAGGCGGAATATCAAATAAGGCCAACAATTCATTATCCCATTTCTTTTCGAATATATTGAACAACATAGTCCTGCTGGCATTGGAAACATCCGTGACATGAACCTGCTTTTGGGTCAGGTTCCAAACCAGCCAGGTATCAACTGTACCAAATGCCAATTCTCCATTTTCTGCCCTTTCCCTCGCACCTTCCACATTATCAAGCAACCATTTGATTTTGCTGGCTGAAAAATAGGCATCCAACACAAGTCCTGTTTTGGAGGAAACCATCTCTTCTTTGCCTTCTGCTTTGAGTGAATCAACATAGGCAGAAGTCCTCCTATCCTGCCATACGATGGCGTTATAGATCGTCTTTCCGGTTTTTCTATCCCATATGATAGTCGTTTCTCTCTGATTGGTGATTCCGATAGCGGCAATGTTTTTTGCCTTGATTCCGCCCTTAGCCATTGACTCTGCCAAAACGGAAGATTGGGTTGACCAAATCTCCAGGGGGTCATGCTCCACCCATCCTGATTTGGGGAAATGTTGTTTGAAGGGCCTTTGGGCTACGCTCACTATCTCGCCCTTTTTGTTAAAAATGATGGACCGGGAACTCGTCGTACCTTGATCCAAAGACATGATGTACTGGGTATTTTGGGTCATTGCTTAGGGTTTTATGATGTATTTATTGGCAGTCTTTGTAAATTCCTTCAATTCATTGTCCATCCAATTCTGATCCATTTCAAGTTCTTTGGCCATAATTTCGGCCACTTTTGAAGCCATTCCAATTGCGGCCCTTGCATCAAGCAAAAGAATTCTGAACCTTCTTGAAAGCACATCTTCCAATTTGACAGCCATCTCGTTTCGGATGATCCAGATCACCTCTGCAACGGTATAGGGATAATTTGGATGAAGCTTTTCCCTCCATTCGGGATGGTCTTTGAGCATCATCCGAATCAGATAAGCATCCGAACCATATATGGCCATGTGACCTTCATCAGGCTGATTGGTGTAACCATGGAGTTTTTGGATAGCGGATTTACTTTCCGACATGGATCTACCGGTCACTTTCGTAAAATAATTAACGGTGTCTTCTCCCATTCTCCTAAAAGTAGTCCATTTCCCTCCCGTCAGTGTTACCAACTTGGATTCAGAAAGAATCACTTTGTGCGTACGGGAAATTTCCTTGGTTTTGGCTCCGACCTCCTTTGGTGCTGCGAGTGGCCTCAATCCTGCAAAAACAGAAAGCACATCGGCTTTGGTGGGTTTTTTGGTGAGGTATGCCTGGGCCGTTTCCAAGATAAAATCGATTTCTTTTTCCAAAGCTTCAGGTTCCAACTGTGGCTTGTCTTTAAGGGTATCTGTCGTTCCGACGACTAGCTTCCCATGCCATGGAACAGCAAACAAAACCCTTCCGTCGGAAGTTTTCGGGATCATCAAAGCATCTTTGCCACCTAAAAAAGACTGGTCAAAAACCAAGTGGATACCTTGACTCGGCTGTATGCTCTTTCTTGCATCTGGATTATCCATCCTTAAGATTTTGTCAGCAAAAACCCCTGTGGCATTGACTACCATCCTGGCTTTGATTTTTAAATGACTGTTATCCAATTGATCAATAAAAGCAAGCCCATTCACTTTCCCATTTTCATCCTTAATAAGAGACTCAACCTTTGAGTAATTAATTACACATCCTCCCAATTCATCACAGGTCTGAGCCAATGCGATGATCATCCGCGCATCATCAAATTGGCCGTCATGGTACACGACACCGCCCATCAGACCATCTTGCTTGATCTGAGGCATGCGGGAGACCGTTTCTTTTTTGCTGATAAATTTTGATTTTCCCAACCGCCATTTTCCGGCCATGAGGTCATAAAACTTCAGTCCAACGGAATATTGAATCCTGTCAAACCAAGTATAAATCGGGATAATAAACGGCTGGTTGTAGGTAAGGTGGGGTGCATTTTCTAGCAACCTACCCCTTTCTTTCAATGCTTCCAATACCAAAAGGATATCACCTTGGGCGAGGTACCGCACTCCGCCATGAAGCAACTTGGTGCTCCTGCTCGAAGTGCCTTTGGCAAAATCTGATTTTTCCAAAAGTGCCACAGTAAGCCCTCTTGAAAGCGCATCCAAGGCTACTCCAAAACCTGAAGAACCTCCTCCAATAATGGCAATGTCCCAAATCTTTTCCTGATTGTCCCTGATTTTGCTGAGGTTAACTGACCTGCGCATAACGAAAAATTTTTCTTTCCAAGTTAGCAGAAAAAAGAGGGAAAGTAAAATATTGGAAAATGTTTAAAAAGACCATTTAAGTCCGTTACAGAAATGCCTCAAAAAAACTATTCTTTGGTAAAAAAAGTTTAAAAGTCCCTAAAAACCTTCCTCATCACTCGCGAACTGCCATCTTCCTTCAATTCCACTTCAAATATGAAATTATACTCGATGTCCTGAAGCTCAGGATATTTTTCACCTGACCCGACAAAATAATTGGCAACCTGGTTGATTGTATTGCTGTGGCCTACGACGAGGATATTTCCTTTCCTTTGACGGAGTTCTTTGAACAGGTCATCTTGATTTTTGGCATCATACATTTCGACCTCAATTCCTTTGGATGCTGCTAAAGGCATGGCGGTGGATTTGGTACGGATGGTATTGGTGCTGAAGATATGTTGGATATTCTTTCTATCAAGGATCTGAGCGAGCTTTTTGGACCTGGCAGTTCCGGCAACACTCAGATCGGGGTCATCCCCTACCAATAACTTTTCGGCATGGCGGACGATGAAAATGGTTTTGAGTTCCTGCTTTGGAGAACAGGATGCCAAGAGAATAACTATTGAAAACAGAAAAAGAATCTTTTTCATCTGTGCAGGTTTTTTTAAGGAGAATTGGCCAAGTCAAAAAGTTACCCGCTAAAACTATTATCCAAATGTTGTTCTTTGCCCCTTACAGGTTCAAATTCAAGGTATTGCTCCCAGAATGCTTCTTCGGGCAAAGCAGCCCTGAGGTATAATTTTTCTTTTTTAATGGGATGGACAAATACCAAATGGAAGGCATGCAGGTTGATGTTTGCATCCGGATTGGGCTTATGGAAACCATACTTCAAATCTCCCCTGATCGGGCAATTCATTGAAGCCAATTGAACCCTGATCTGATGCGGCCTTCCTGATACCGGACGAACTTCAAGCAGCCAATGGTCATTCAACTTGCCCAATGTCTTATAATTGAGTTCAGCTTTCTGTGATCCTTCGACTTCCATTTCGTAGGCGGTCACGACATTTTTGATCTCATCTTTTACCAGATAATGGGTCAATTTTCCGGTTTCTTCCTTGGGTCTGTTTTTGACAATCGCCCAATATACCTTGTGGATATCTCGCTTGCGAAAAAGCTCCATCATACGCTCAAGTCCTTTGGAAGTCCTCGCAAATACCACCAATCCACTCACCGGCCTGTCAAGACGGTGGACAGGATGCAAAAAAACATCGCCCGGTTTGTTGTATTTCTTGGCAATGTACTCCCTACAATAATCTGTCAGGGTCTTGTCCTTGGTCTTGTCTCCTTGCACCAACACACCCGCAGCCTTATTGACTATCAAAAGGTGATTGTCTTCATAGACGACTGAAAATGGTTTCTTCTTCATAACGAAAGGTTTATTAAGATAAAAAATCCCGCAAAGACGCAAAATCGCAAAGGAATTGATTCTTAGCGTCTTTGCATGTTTCAGGGGAATTATATTTTTTTAGAACTCGGAAGTAAAATGGAATTCTATCTCCGGATAGTTGTCTTGTACCATCTGCAGCCATGATTTGGTCTCCGCCATAAAGACAAGTTTTCCATCCTTATCATAGGCAATATGCCTGCTTTTGGATCGTACAAATTCATCCAACTGCTTCTTTTCCTTGCTGCTGATCCAGCAGGCTTTGTATAAATTCATCGGTGAAAATTCAACCGAAGCGTTGTATTCATTTTTTAGCCTAAACTGTATCACCTCAAACTGCAGCTGACCGACTGTGCCTACCACTTTACGGTTTCCCATTTCGTAGGTAAAATACTGGGCAACCCCTTCTTCCATGAGCTGTTTCAGTCCCTTTTCCAATTGCTTGGTCTTCATTGCGTCTTTGTTGATGACTTCTTTGAAGATTTCAGGAGAGAAGCTTGGAATACCTTTGAAGTTCATATTTTCACCTTCAGTCAAGGTATCGCCGATTTTAAGGTTTCCTGTATCAAATAAACCTACAATATCCCCCGGAAAAGCTTCGTCGACGATTTCTCTATCCTGAGCCATAAATTGGGTCACATTAGAAAAACGAAGTGGTTTCAGTCCTCTGACATGCTTGTAAGGCTTGTTTCTTTCAAATTTCCCTGAACATATCCTCAAGAAGGCAATCCTGTTCCTATGGTTTGGATCCATATTGGCATGGATTTTAAATACAAATCCCGAAAATTTGGATTCATCGGGCTTCACTTCCCTCTCCTCAGTAAACCTACTTTTTGGGGAAGGGGCGATGCGGATAAAGGTGTCAAGCATTTCATTGACTCCGAAGTTATTCACTGCAGATCCGAAAAAAACCGGAGCAACTTTCCCTTCCAAATACTCCTTTGGATCAAAATCAGGATAAACACCTTCGATCAGCTCCACATCCTCACGTAGTTGCTTGGCATTGTTTCCTCCAATCAATTCATCCAATTTATCATCGTCAAGATTTTGGATTGTTTCCCTTGAATCAGTCAGTTTCCTCTGGCTTGGGGTAAAAAGGTTGAGCTTTTTGTCATACAAGTTATATACTCCTTTGAAACCTTTACCCATTCCGATAGGCCAAGAAAGCGGTCTTACCTGAATATTTAGCTTTTCTTCAACCTCGTCCAACAATTCATAAGGATCTCTTCCCTCCCGATCAAGTTTATTGATAAAACAGATCACAGGCGTATTTCGCATCCTACAGACTTCCATGAGTTTTTCGGTCTGAATCTCGACACCTTTGACACAGTCAATGACCATGATGACGGAATCGACCGCGGTAAGTGTTCGGTAAGTATCTTCGGCAAAATCCTGGTGACCGGGGGTATCCAGCAAATTTATTTTGATACCCTGGTATTCAAAACCCATCACCGATGTAGCCACAGAGATACCTCTCTGCTTCTCTATTTCCATCCAATCAGATTTGGTAGCAGTATCGATTTTGTTGGATTTGACAGCTCCTGCGGTCTGGATCGCACCACCAAAAAGCAACAGCTTTTCGGTCAAAGTGGTCTTTCCCGCATCAGGGTGAGCGATGATGGCAAATGTCCTTCTCTTCTGTATTTCCTTTGTCAAACTCATGTAAAGTCCTGATTCTGTAATTTTTCAGCCTGCAAAGGTAGGCTTTTAATTCCAAGGTTGGAAGGGAAGAAAGTTTAAAAACTTGAGCTGTGAAAAAAGCGCAGCAGCGACGCCCATATCAAATCAGGCCTTTTGGCCCAAAAAATCTTCCTGTTTGAATCCCTGAATACCCTCTTTGCTGCCATGCAGGATAATCCTAAACGTAGTACCGACGCCCACTTCGGAGTTTTTGACAAACACTTTCCCCTTATGATAGCCTTCGATGATTCTTTTGGCAAGGGTTAGTCCTAATCCCCATCCCCTTTTCCTTGTCGTGAAGCCGGGGTTAAAGACTTTTTTGAACATGCCTTTGTCCATTCCTTTACCGTTGTCAGTGATGTCCACAAATACAAATTTTTCACTTTCCTTGACAATATCAATGGAAATACTTCCCTGTCCTTTCATGGCATCCACCGCATTTTTGACAATGTTTTCAATCACCCATTCAAACAGCGGCTTGTTTATCATGGCTTCAATGTTATTGGCATAGCCGTTGACCTTTATGTCCACCTTGGTTGATATCCTTGGCCTCAGGTAATTGATTGCCTCATCCACTACTGAAAACACGTTTTCAATCTGAATAGATGGCGTACTGCCAATTGAACTGAATCGCTCAGTGACCATTCTTAATTTGACCACGTCCTTGTCCATTTCCTGGATGACTTCTTTGTTTTCTTCCCAGATGGGAGAATTTCTAAGATAATCCATCCAAGCCATCAGGGAGGCTATGGGCGTTCCAAGTTGGTGTGCGGTTTCTTTTGTCAGACCTGCCCAAACACGGTTTTGTTCTGCAACTTTCGACTGGTTGAATACGGCAAAAGCCAAGACACCAAACACCAAAATCACTGAAAGCTGTACATAAGGATAATATTTGAGTGAAGTCAACAGTTCTGAGTTCCGATAATAAATCAGTGAATCTTCTGAGGCTATTGGCTCGTATTCGGCTTTCATTTGCACCAATTCAGTTCTCAACACCTTATCCATTTCCTCTTGATCGGCGTTTAGTTTGAACTTGATGTTTTTATGGTCCACAGGATTACCGTTGGCATCTGCCACTATAACCGGGATCGAATTGTTTTGCTGGATGATTTCCTGGGTGATAAAGCTGAGGTTTTCGCTATCAATGGACGCATTGGAGGCATATTCCAATGCCCTTGCAAGGAGTTCTATCTGGCGCTTTTCCCTTTCCTTCAGTTCCTCTACCAAAATATTGGTATAATAAATAGAACCAAAACTGATCACCACAGAACTGATAAAGATGAGCCATTTGATACGGTTTTTGTTTTGGTAAAAATCCAAAATCCCGATATCCTTAAGTTTATTCCTCATTGGGTATAATTATAATTGGTCAAAGGTGATGTTATAGAAAACACAATTTTGCCATAGATATTATCAATATGACAAAATAACTTATCAATCCTCTGTGGCCTCATTTTTGTTTATCATCGAATATAACTAACCATAAATATAAATATTATGAGCACAAACGATATTGGATTGGAAATAAAAGAAAGTAAGGTCTTGGTGAAAAAACTGAATGTCCTTCTGGCAAATTATCAGGTGTATTATCAAAACCTCAGAAATTTCCACTGGAATGTATCCGGTCCTAATTTTTTTGAATTGCATGCCAAGTTTGAGGAGCTATATAATGTAGCCAATCTTGGAGTCGATGAAACTGCCGAAAGAATATTGACTTTGGGAGCAAGGCCTTTTTCCTCCTACGAAGAGTACATTGAAAACTCAGAAATCAAAGAGGCAAAGAAAATCCATGATTCCAAAAACATGGTAGAGATCGTCAGGGACAACTTGAACACCCTTTTGAACCTTGAAAGAGAAGCTTTGGAAGCGGCAACAGAACAAGGCGATGAAGGAACGGTTTCCTTGATGAGTGACTATATCACGGCAAAGGAAAAAACTGTGTGGATGTTATCTGCTTATCTTAAATAAAATAATATTCCTTTAAATCAAAAGAGGATGGGGCTTTGGCCTCATCCTCTTTTTTGGTTTTATACATTCACATGTCTTTCGGCATGGTAAGAAGATCTTACTAATGGTCCTGATTCGACGTACTTCAGACCTCTTTGTAATCCCTCTTCCTTATAATGGGCAAACAAATCCGGATGGATGAACTCGGCGACTTCAATATGCATTTTGGTAGGCTGGAGGTATTGGCCTAGTGTCAGAATGTCACACCCATGTGCGACAAGGTCATCCATAGCTTTGCAAACTTCATCTCTGGATTCGCCCAGGCCAAGCATGATGCCTGTTTTTGTCCTTTTGCCATATTCTTTGGTCAATTTTATCTGCTCCAAAGACCGGCTGTATTTGGCCTGTGGCCTCACTCTTCTATACAGGCTTTCGACGGTTTCCATGTTATGCGATACCACTTCCTGTCCTCCGCTGATCATTCTATAAAGGGCTTCCCAATTTGACTTGACATCCGGGATAAGCGTTTCAATCGTGGTCTGGGGAGAAAGTCTCTTGGTTTCAACTACCGTCTGATACCATATTTCGGATCCCTTGTCTTTCAATTCGTCCCTGTTTACCGATGTGATCACAGCATGCTTCACTCCCATGAGTCTGATGGCTTCAGCCACCCTTCTTGGCTCGTCGGTATCATATTCAGGAGGCCTTCCTGTGGCTACAGCGCAGAAAGAGCAGGATCTGGTACAGACATTTCCCAATATCATAAAGGTAGCTGTACCCGCTCCCCAGCATTCGCCCATGTTTGGACAGTTGCCGCTTTCGCAGATGGTATGGAGCTTATGTTCATCGACAAGTTTCCTTACTTTGGCATATTCTTTTCCGATAGGAAGCTTTACTCTCAACCAATCAGGTTTTTTCCTTTTGGTAGCCTCTGCGGAAATTATTGGTAATTCGATCATATTCTAAGAATTAGAAGAGGAAAATTAAGCTCTGGGGAATGTTAATACCAACAAATGGTTATTTCCTGAAGCCGTAGAAAAACGTGAAATAAACAGATTGAAATAGCTGACGGTTTTCAACTGTGGGCATCAACTGGATTTCTTTGGTAAAACCTTCCAATTGGTATCCAAGTTCCAATCCTGTCACATTTGATTTGAATACCCCGAATTCAAAAAGTACCGCTGCTTTGGCATTACCCCCAAAAGCAATTTCGGATCCACCAATTCCTTCAAAAACCCTGCCTGGGCCCAGGATATTGAACCTACTTTGGTGCACTACGGGATCATATTGCTCCCTGACTGTTTCCAGTCTATTGGGTGCATATTCAATATAATAAGGGGCGATGATGCCAATCGTCGGGCCAATGGCTCCCAATAAAGATACCTGTACACCTTGCTGTGGCGCTTTTTTGAATACAATAATTTCCCTTCCATAATAGGGTCTGATGGAATAGAGATAGTTTGATTTTCCGAAAATAAAAGAACTGCCCAATACGGTGTTATACCTGATTTCCTTTGGATTTTTGACATTGACAAGATCAAGACCAAAAAACTGGAAATTTGTCTCATCGATCCTGAATCCCATTTTCAAAACAAACCCTCCAATCAACCCCCCGTTGGTATTTTTATTGATTCCAAAAAGGATTTCTCTGTCATATTCATAATTTCCCGCATCCTCTCTTTGGGCCAAAGAAAAAGAAGCTGAAAGAAAGAGAAGGAAAACAGATGTAAAGGTGATTTTTCTCATCATAAAATGGTTGACAATTAAACGGCGACTTTCAAAGTATGTTTTTAACCAAATATAAAAGTAAGAGTTTAAGGCAATGATAAAAAGTCTGCATCAAAGAATTCTTTTCCCCAAAAATAACACCGGGATCCAATCAGAAAGTTGTTGCTTGGTTTTGGTTTGAAATTGGGAAACAATTCCTTTTCTCAACAAACCTGTCCATTTTTCTTTGATTATTAAATTTACATTTGCCTTTCAGGCAAAAAAACAGGATGATCCTGGTTTTCGTATAAAAGAGCATTAAG
>Ga0105044_10001949_pt1 | contig 27986 bp, 28 predicted proteins | sample MAT01_FD_78092 | JGI IMG/M metagenome (GOLD analysis project Ga0105044, IMG submission 78092) | Freshwater microbial communities from Lake Fryxell liftoff mats and glacier meltwater in Antarctica - MAT-01 | ecosystem: Environmental > Aquatic > Freshwater > Ice > Liftoff microbial mat | place... | reverse complement strand
TGGCAAAAAGCTAATCAGTTGGAGACTGATAACGGCAATAAAGTCCCGCACTATCGCCGTTCAGCCATCTCCCCGCTGCTTTTCCAACAACCGCCCCCCCCCCCAAACCGCCAACGCCGCCGTCTCCCCCACCGTCCTTAACGAAAACGAGGTCTGCATCTGCCGCACCCCCGGCAACCATGACAGATACTGCCGGTGGATGCGCGCGAAATCCTTGGTGTCTGCTGAGCGAACGCGGAGGTCGCAAGACCCGCCCCGTTCGCGCGCCGTCCTGCGATAGACACGGTTTTTCGTTGATGGCAGGCAATACCCGCGCCCAACTAAAAAGGGGCAGCGCCCAGCGCCGCCCCCCCATTTCATGCCACCGCCGTCAGCTGGCGACGTCCATCCCGTCCAGACGCTGGATCGCGACCACCGCCGGGCGCGGCACGTTGGTGCCGGTGAAATCGGGCCAGCGGGTCGTCGCGTTGGCCAGCGTGTCGCTGTCCTCGGCGGGGTGCTGCACTGCGACGAACAGGGTCGATCCATCGGGGGTGAAACACGGCCCCGTCGCCTCGGCGCCCATCGGGCAGGTGAACAGCAGTTTCGGCAACCCGCGCGCCGGGCCTTCGGTATCCACCCCGTAGATGCCATCGGGGATGTCGAAAGAATTGGCCCCGTCGGTTGCCACGAACATCCGGCCCTTGGGGTCGAAGGTCAGGTTGTCCGGCGTGACGAACCAGCCGTTATCGGTGGTGGCGGGGTGGAAGGTCGCGCCCGTCGCCGGGTCCTTCGGATTGCCCGCCAGCACGAACAGATCCCAGGTGTAGCTGTCGGCGGTATGGTCGGCCTCGGCCCCAACGCCGCCCGGCGGGATCATCTCGACGATATGCCCCCAGAAGTTTTCCGGCCGGGTGTTGGCTGGGTTCAACTTGTCGGCGGTCATCTTCTTGTTCTTGGTCATGATCGCATAGACCCGGCCGGTCACCGGGTTGGTCTCCATATCCTCGGGGCGGTCCATCGGTGTGGCCCCCAGGGCATCGGCGGCCATACGGGTCTTCAGCAGCACCTCGGCCTGGGTCGCAAAGCCGTTCTCGGCGGTCAGCGGCCCCTGGCCTTGGACCAGCGGCAGCCAGTTCATCGTGCCATCGGCGTTATAGACGGCGACCGACAAGGTGCCTGCATCCAGCAGATCCTTGCCCGACGCCGGGTTCGCCGGGTCATACGTGCCCTCTGAAACAAAGCGATAGACGTATTCGAAATAATCGTCGTCGCCCATGTAGACCACGATCCGGCCATCCTTGTTCAACACCACTGTTGCCGCTTCATGCGCCATCCGGCCCAGGGCGGTGCGCTTGACCGGCACCGATTCGGGCTCGTAGGGGTCGATCTCGACCACCCAGTCGAACCGGTTCGGCTCGTTCGGTTCCTTCTCGACGTTGAAGCGGTCCTCGAACCTGGCGCGGGCGTAATAATCCGACCCGTCATAGCCATAGCGCTCCAGCACCTCCGGGAACGGCGTCTTGGCGATGTCGCCGCCAAAGGTGTCGGACGCGCCTTCCTCGCAGGTCAGCACGGTGCCCCAGGGCGTCACCCCGCCGCCGCAGTTGTAGTTGGTGCCCTTGACCATCTTGCCCTCGGGATCATAGCTGGTCTTCATCCAGTCATGCCCCGCCACCGGGCCGGATATGGCCATCGGCGTGTCCAGCGTGATGCGGCGGTTCATCGGGCTGTCCTGCACAACCGCCCAGACCCCGGCCTCGCGCTTGATTTCCACGATGGAATGGCCGATCGCCATGTTGCACAACGCCACCTGTTCGGCACTCATCCGCTTGGCGCCTTCGTCATCGTCGGGCATGTTGTCGAACATCACGTTGAACGACACGTATTCGTTGTTCACGCACAACAGCCCGTTGTCGGAATTCTGCGAGCCGCGCGGCAGCGGCATGTAGGCGATGAAATCGGCGTTGTAGCCAAAGCGTTCGGCCTGGGCTGCGGCATCGAACGTGGCATGGTCGAACGGCCCCTGCCCGGCCTTCATCGGATCACCCCAGGCGGCCACGACCTCGGCCTTGTAGCCTTCGGCGACACGGTGCTGGTCATCGAACACCCGGACCAGTTCGCTGAACTTCAGGCTGGATGCCGCGTCCTGCGCGTGCGCCGCGCCCGAAAACAGCGAGCCGACAAAGCCCTGCGCGGCAACTGCGCCCAAGGTCGCGCCGGACCCCAGCAGGAAGCCGCGACGCGACACGCGTTCGGCAATGATGTGGCGGATATCGGGGCGGGTGGTCTGGCGGTCGCGCATGCTGGCTCTCCCTGGGTGACGGCAGGCTCACGCTAGCGCCGCTTGGTATCACCTCTGCGACGGGTCTGTGACACTACACCGCCAGCGCCGTGGTCTTGACCACCGTGCGCAGGCTGAACGAGGTCTGCATCTGCCGCACCCCCGGCAACCGCGACAGATACTGCCGATGGATGCGCGCGAAATCCTCGGTGTCCGCCGCCACGATCTTTAAGAGGTAATCCGCCGTCCCCGCCATCAGGTGGCACTCCAGAATGTCCGGCACCCGCGCCACCCCGCGCTCGAAGGCGTCCAGCAGATCATCGGCCTGCCCCTGCAACGTGATCTCGACAAACACCGTCGTCGGTCGCCCCATCCGCCGCGCATCCAAGAGCGCGACGTACCCAGCAATGAACCCCTCTTCCTCCAGCCGCTGCGTGCGCCGGTGACAGGCCGAGGCGGACAGGTTCACCCGTTCCGACAACTCGGTGTTGGTGATCCGCCCCTCGCGTTGCAGCACCGCGAGGATCCGTCGATCCGTCGGGTCAAGATCATCCATGGTGGTGCTTTCTTCGATCGTCGTGGCCCATGACCGCATAATCTACCGCATTCGGGCCGAATCGCCATGGAAATGTGCAGCCATCACCGCCCGATCCGCGCCAGTCTGATTTCAGAAACCAGTCAGGAGGCCCACCATGAAGATCGGTTGCCCGAAAGAGATCAAGCCGCAGGAATTCCGCGTCGGCATGACCCCGAATGCTGCGCGCGAGGCGGTGAACCACGGCCATGCCGTGCTGATCGAAACCACGGCGGGCAACGGCGCGGGCTTCACCGATGCCGACTACACCGCTGCGGGGGCCACGATCCTTGGGACGGCAGAGGAAATCTTTGCCGCCGCCGACATGATCGTCAAGGTCAAGGAACCCCAACCCGCCGAGCGCGCCCGCCTGCGTGCGGGCCAGGTGCTGTTCACCTACCTGCACCTCGCGCCCGACCCTGACCAGACCCGCGACCTGATGGCCTCGGGCGCCACCTGCATCGCCTATGAAACCGTGACGGACGACCGGGGCGGCCTGCCTTTGCTGGCCCCGATGTCCGAGGTCGCTGGCCGCCTTGCCCCGCAAGTGGGCGCATGGACGCTGCAAAAGGCCAACGGCGGGCGCGGCGTGTTGCTGGGTGGCGTGCCGGGCGTGCTTCCGGGCAAGGTTCTGGTGATCGGCGGCGGTGTCGTCGGGACCCATGCGGCCAAGATTGCCGCCGGGATGGGCGCGGATGTGACCGTGCTCGACCGGTCGATCAACCGCTTGCGCTATCTGGACGATGTGTTCGGCGGTACCTTCAAATCCGCCTATTCCGATGCCGCAACCACGATGGACCTTGCGCGCCAGGCCGACCTGATCGTCGGCGCAGTGCTGATCCCCGGTGCGGCTGCCCCCAAACTGATCAGCCGCGCGCAACTGTCAGAGCTGAAACCCGGGGCGGCGCTGGTCGATGTGGCGATCGATCAGGGCGGCTGTTTCGAGACCAGCCACGCCACCACCCATCACGACCCGATTTACGAGGTGGACGGCATCATGCACTACTGCGTCGCCAACATGCCCGGTGCCGTCGCGCGCACCTCGACGCTGGCGCTGGGTAACGCGACGATGCCCTTCATGCTGGCATTGGCCGACAAGGGCTGGAAACTTGCCTGCGCCGAAGACCGCCACCTCGCGGCCGGCCTGAATGTCCACGCAGGCCATCTGACCTATGCCGCAGTCGGGGCCGCCCTTGGCCTTCCCACGATCAGCCCCGCCGAGGCGCTGAACATCTGACAGACAGGAAAAGGACCCCCGGACCGCTCCGGGGGACCGCCATGCCGGGCTTACCTTGCCAGTTGATCGCGGATCTGGATCAGCACGTCCAGCTCGGTCGGGCCCGTGGGCACGACGGGGGCTGCAGGAGCCTTCCTGACCGTTGCGTCTTTCAGCTTGTTGACCAACTTGACCAGCTTGAACACCACGAAGGCGACGATCAGAAAGTTGATGACGGCAGTGATGAACGCGCCATAGGCGAACACCGCAGCCCCGGCATCGCGGGCGGCCTGCAGGCCAACGCCGTCGGCTACAGTGCCCTTCAGCACGACGAACATGTTGGTGAAATCGACCCCGCCCAGGATCAGACCGATGATCGGGTTGATCAGGTCGCTGACCAGACTGCCCACGATGGCGGCAAAGGCCGCACCGATGATGATGCCGACGGCCAGATCCATGACATTGCCCTTGGCAATGAAGTCTTTGAATTCATTAATCATTCAGAAGCCCCCTCAGTTTCCCGGTGCGCCTTTTGCGGGCCGGTTCATCCGCGTTCTGGTCGAGGGCCAAGCTATGTCATGGTTTGTGTCGGTTTCTGATGGGAATTTTGAGGGCCATGCCGATCCGGGTGGCGGTGCTTCCGGCGGCAGATTGCGGCGCAAATCGACTGGCCTTGCGGCGCGGTCGGCCCTAGCTAAAGGCAGGGGCAATCAAGGGCGAACCCGGTGATCCTGTGCGAATTCGGTCCGCTTGGCGGCGTGACATTGTTTGACAACGCGTCGGACCTGCTGGTCGCGCGGCGGGCCGACGAGGTGGCACCGGTGCTGGCCGCCGCCGATGCGGCGCGGGCGCGGGGGGCCTGGGTCGCGGGCTATCTTGGCTATGAGGCGGGCTATGCGATGGAGCCGCGCTTGCAGGCGCTGATGCCCGCGACCCCCGGCCCGCTGGTGGTGCTGGGGATATATGCCGCCCCGCAGGCGGCGGGCGCGGTCCTTGCAGGGGCCGAGGCGGCGCGGGCGCGGATCGATCCGCTGCGCCCGGGCGTCACCCGGGCAGAGTACGGCCAGGCTTTTGACCGGGTGAAGACCTATATCGCGGCGGGAGACTGCTATCAGATCAACCTGACCTTTCCGTTGCACAGCCGGCTGACAGCGGGCAGCCCGCTTGACCTTTATGCGGCGTTGCAGGGGCGGCAGCCCGTCGGCTTCGGGGCATATCTCGACGTCGGGACCGGCCCGGCCCTTGTGTCGCGGTCGCCCGAATTGTTCGTGCGGCTGTCAGCGGGCGGCCGGATCGAAGCGCGCCCGATGAAGGGCACCGCCCCGCGCGACCCCGACCCCGTGACCGACGCCCAGCTTGCGGCCGACCTGCTGGCCTCGGACAAGGCGCGGGCAGAAAACCTGATGATCGTGGACCTTTTGCGCAATGACATCGCCCGGATCGCCCGGGTGGGGTCGGTCCGGGTGCCGGAACTGTTTGCGATCGACAGCTTTGCCACGCTGCACCAGATGTCGAGCCGGATCACCGGGCAGTTGGCCGCGCCGGCCGGCCTTGCCACGCTGATGCCAGCGCTGTTTCCCTGCGGCTCGATCACCGGCGCGCCGAAAATCCGCGCGATGCAGATCATCGCCGAGGTCGAGCCTGCGCCGCGCGGCGCCTATTGTGGCGCGATCGGCTGGATGGCTCCGGATGGGCAGGCGGGGTTTTCGGTGGCGATCCGCACGGCGTCGGTGTTTGCCGGTGGGGCGATCACGCTGAATGTGGGCGGCGGCGTGGTCCATGATTCGACGGCCGAAGGAGAGTGGCAAGAGGCGCTATGGAAAGCACGCTACGCGACGGGGTTGAGCCGGGGCTTCGCCTGATCGAGACGCTGGGGTGGGACGGGACCGGCTTTGCCCACCTGCCCCTGCATCTGGCCCGGCTGCACCGGTCGGCCGGGTGGCTCGGCTGGCCCTGCGCGGGGGCTGCCGCTGCGCTTCATGCTGCGGTGCCATCGTACCCGGCTCGGGTTCGCCTTGTGCTGGATGCCGCGGGCCGGTTCGAGGTTGCGGCCACCCCCCTGGCAACCGCCAGGGCGACCTGGCGGGTCGGTCTGGCGGTGCCACGACTGCGGTCAAACGACCCGTGGCTGACGGTCAAATCGACCCGTCGCCCGGCCTATGACGCCGCCCGGGCGGCTTGTGAACCGACGCTGGACGAGGTGATCTTGCTGAACGAGCGCGACGAGGTGTGCGACGGCAGCATCACGACAGTGTTTTTCGACCGGGGTTACGGTCTGCGCACCCCGCCGCTGAGTTGCGGGCTGTTGCCGGGGGTGCTGCGGGCGGCGCTGAACGCGAAGGACGAGGTGCTGCCGGCGCGCGATCTGCCGCGGGTCCGCCTGTGGGTCGGCAATGCGCTGCGCGGGTTGATCCCGGCGGTATGGACGGGCGCGGCGCCCTGACCGGCGGTTCAAGGCGCGGGCGCGTCCATCCAGCCCAGAAAGTCGATGTCACGCACGGTCAGCCCGCCCCAGATGATGACCGCGGCCATCGCCATGAACAAGACGGCCGCCACAAGCGTCGTCAGCCGCGCCTTGGCCGCGATCTGCGCATCGGCGGGGGCGCTTCTGGGGGTGCCGGGTTCGACCGACCCGGCTTCGGACTGGCTCTGAAACCGCAAAGGCAGCACGCAGAAGAACACCATGAACCAGGTGACCGAAAACAGCACCAGGGCTGCGGTGATCGTCATGCCTGTTCCAGTTCCAGCAGGGTGCCGGTGAAGTCCTTGGGATGCAGAAACAGCACCGGCTTGCCATGCGCCCCGATCCTGGGCTCGCCATTGCCCAGCACCCGGGCGCCCGCCGCGCGCAATCGGTCGCGGGCGGCCAGAATGTCGTCCACCTCATAGCACAGATGGTGGATGCCCCCGGCGGGGTTCTTCTGCAGAAAAGCCGCAATCGGGCTGGCCTCGCCAAGCGGGGTCAACAGTTCGATCTTGGTATTGGGCAGGCTGATGAACACCACGGTGACCCCGTGGTCGGGTTCGTCCTGCACCGGACCCACCGCAGCCCCGAGGGTGCCGCGGTATTGCTCGGCTGCCGCTGCAAGATCGGGCACCGCGATGGCAACATGGTTCAGGCGGCCGATCATGGGCATCTCCGTTGGCAGTCAAGGTCCGGTATGGGCCGCAGCAGCGGCTTCGGCAAGGGGCAGTGGTGCGATTTTTCGCAGCGCACGGTCCGGTGGAACCGAAGCGCTTAACCTCGCGTTAGCGCTCATATGGTGGACTGACTAGGTCCCATGCAGGAGGCCGGCCTGATGCCCCGACACCCGACTGTCGAACTTCCCCCGATGCCGCGCGGCGGCCCGTTTGCCGGCGCAGCGCTTGCGCGCTCCGCGCCGAACTTGCCGCTGCGCGGGATGACCGTGCTTGCGGTCGAGGACAGCCGCTATGCGTGTGAGGCCCTGCGCCTGATGTGCCAGCGCTCGGGCGCTCGCCTGCGACGGGCCGAAACCCTGCTGGCGGCGCGGGCGCATCTGCGGCTGTACCGGCCCGACGTGGTGATCGTCGACCTGGGCCTGCCCGATGGCCGAGGCGAAACTCTCATCCGCGATCTGGTGCTGCAGGCCCCGCGGCCGACCGTGATCCTTGGCACCTCCGGTCTGGCCACCGGCCGCCGGACAGCCTTGGCGGCAGGGGCCGACGGCTATCTGGAAAAGCCGCTGGAAAGTCTGGCGGCATTTCAGCGCGCCCTGATCGGAGAAGCGAGCGGCGAGGCGGCCGAGGGTGTGGACGAGCCGATCAGCGCGCCCGACCCGCTGGCGCTGCGCGACGATTTGCAGCGCGTGGCGGACCGGTTGGCGGGCACGCCCGACGCCGTGACACAACGTTATCTCGCGGGGTTCGTCCAGGGCCTCGCCCGGCTGTCGCGCGACCCTGCACTGTCTGCGGCGGCCGAGGATTGCGTGACCCCCGGAGCCAGTGTCGAAGGACTGCAGAGCCTTATCGCCCAGCGTCTGGCGCTGCCATCGTGGCGGGGGGCCGACTGGGGTTAAGGGCGGCGCGCCCCCGCGCGGCAGGACGACCGATGCGGTTTGCCCCGCTTCCAGCGCCGGAGCGCGCGCTGAGCCTTTGAACCGGTGGACGTACCGGTCAACCCTGACCGGTCGTCGCGGCATACCGGATGAAACGGGCCAGTCTGTGTTCACAGGGCCGGGTCCGATGCGGCGCGCACGAGGCGGGTCAGGTCGGACAGACGCTCGCGTTGCCGGCCCCTGGCGTCGAAGTTGACCGGGGACAGCCAGGCGGCATAGGCCTCGGACAGCGCGGGCCATTCGCGGTCGATCACCGAGAACCACGCGGTGTCGCGGTTGCGCCCCTTGACCACCGACATCTGCCGGAACGTGCCTTCATAACTGAACCCCAGCCGCTGCGCCGCCCGACGCGACGCAAGGTTCAGCGCGTTGCACTTCCATTCACAGCGCCGAAAGCCCGCCACAAAGGCCTGCGCCATCAGCAGATACATCGCTTCCGTCCACGCACGGCCCCGCGAAATTTCGGGAGACAGGCAGATATGGCCCACCTCGATCGAGCCGGCGTCCGGCGAAATCCGCAGGTAACTCGCCACGCCGCCGCAATGCCCCGTCGCGCGGTCGCGCAGCACATAGAACAACGGGTCCGTCCCGCTCGCGGTGTCCTTGGCCCAGCGGTGATACCCCGCAGCCGAGGCAAACGGGCCGTAGGGCATGTAGTCCCACAGCGCCTCGTGCCCCGAAAAGGCGCGGTGCAGGTCGGCGGCGTGCGCGTCCGGGTCCATCCGTTCCAGCCGGACCCAGCGGCCGTCGAGCGGTTGGCCCGCAGGGTGCGCCGGCGGGGTCCAGTCGCGCAGCAGATCGCCGAGTTTGGGGGGATGGTTCATGGCACCTCCGACGCCGCCTTTATGCAAAGCGGCACCGGCCATGGCAACGGCAAAAGCCTAGCGCAGCAGCCGCGCATCCTCGCCAAGACGCATGCCTGGAAAGATTGCGTTTTCAAGCACCTGCCGGTCAAAGCCATAAGCCTCGCGCAAGGCGTGGCCCGCCCATGACCGCACGTCCGACGTGGGCATCAGGTCGCGCCGGGCGTAAAGTGCCGCCTCGGACAGGCCCGGCCAATCGCCCAGAACCCGGCCGCCGCGCAGCGCGCCGCCCGCCATCACCAGCGCCCCTGCGGTGCCATGATCGGTGCCGCCGGTGCCGTTCTCGGCTGCGGTTCGCCCGAATTCGGTCATCGCGAGCAGGGTCGTGTTGCCCCAGATCTGCGGGCCGAGCGCCGATTTCATCCGCAAGATTACCTGCTGCAACCGGGCCAGCGGCCCGGCGATGGTCGCAGACTGGTTGCGGTGGGTATCGAAACCCGACAGCGAGAAAGCCGCGATCCTGGTGTCTTCAGCCAGCCGGGCGGCGGCGAAATCGACCAGCCCGTTCACCTCGGCCAACCGCGCGCCGGGGCCCCCGGTTTTGGGCATCGCGCCCTCGTCCATCCGTGCCGGGCCAAGGGCCGCGGCCAGATCCATCGCCTCGCCCGAGGCCAGTCGGAACAGGTCGTCGTCATGATAGATGTGCTCCATCAGCGCCCGGGTCGCCGCCGACATCTCCAGTTCCTGATCGGGCGCCCAGTTCATCGCCGGGGCCGGGCCGCTCAACAGCGGAATGGCCGCCCGCCCTACGGCAAAGGCGGTTTGCGCCTGCAGGCCCGGCACCGCCTGCAACATGCGGTTGAGCCAGCCGTCGCGCTGCCGTCCTATGGGGACGTCCATCCCGGTGCCCGCCTCCAGCAGATCCTGCCCGTCGAAATGGCTGCGCTTGTCGCGGTAAGGGGTTGATGTGGCGTGCACAAAGCCCAAATCGCCAGCGGTCCACAGCGGCAACAGGTCGGCGAGGGCGGGGTGCAGGGCAAAGCTGCCGTCGAGCGGCAGGCTGCCCACCCCGGTGCCGAGTTCGGGGCGCAGCGCGGCAAAATCGGGGTCGCCCAGCGGCTGCACCACGTCCAGCCCGTCCATCGCCCCGCGCAGGATCACCACGATCAGCCGGTGCTCGCCCAACGGATGCCCGCCGTCCGATCCGGCCAGCGTGACCGTGGTGACCAGAGGATGCGCCGCCAGCGAACAGGCAGCGCCGCGCAGGAACACCCGACGGTTCAGATGCAGGGTGGCCATGATCTATCTCCGGTTGAATTCAGGCGACGCGAGCACGAGGCCCACGCCTTCACGGCGGTTTTCGGCCCGCGCCACCGCCCACAGCAGCCGCTCGCCCGCGCGGTCGCCGAGCGCGCGCTGTGCCAGATCGACCGGGTTCGGCAGCGGGGTGACCAGGCGGCCCGGCACTTCCATCGCCCAGGTGATGCGGGCCGCGAGGCCTTGCGGCGTGATCCAGGCTTCGGCCGCCTCGGGCCAGCCATCGGGCCCGGGGGCGGCGCGCAGCGGCTGGCCCATCGCCCCCATGGGCCGCACGATCATCCGGTCGAACGGGCCGGGGGCCATGCGCATCAGGTCGCCCGCGCCGATGTCGAGCCCGCGCAGGGCAGCGACCATGAAATCATAGGGTTGCCGCGCTTTGCCCGCCTCGGGCGCCCAGGCCGCCGGATGGTTCAGCAGGGTGGCATAAACCGCCCGCAGATCGCCCCCTGTCGCCAGATAGGACACGGTCAGCGCGTCGGTCAGGTCGGGGTCCGCAGTATCGGCCACAAAATGCGCGGCCAGTTTGCGCGCAAGATGCGCTGCGGTTTCCGGGCGGGCAGCAAGATCCGCCAGCACGGAGCGCACCGGCTCCAGACCCTTGCCGTCGTAGTCCTGCCCCAGCACGGTTTCCGAACCCGGCTCGGCTCGGCCTGGGGCAAAGATCATCTCGTAGTCTTTGTTGATCGTGACCCCGGTCAGCAGTTCCGCCATCTGCCGCACATCATCCTGGGTGTATGGCGCGCCGACCCCCAAGGTGTGCAACTCGATGAGTTCCCGCGCGAGATTCTCGTTCAGGCCCCGCCCGCGGTCGAGGCCCAGCCGCGAGGCCGGGCCAAAGGAATACCGCTGATCGAGGTAGATCAGCATCGCGGGGTGCAGGGTGACCGCGGTCAGCATGTCGGCGAAACGGCCGGTCAGGTGGGGGCGGATCGCCTCTTCCATCAGCGCGAACGGCAGGAACCGGCTGACCCCGTCGCGCGCCGCCGTGGTGAAGTGATCGGACCAGAACGCCACCAGCCGTTCGCGCAGCCCGTCGGGGCTGGACAGGGCGCGCGCAATGGTGGCGCGGCCGGCAAAGATCATCGGAAAGGCCAGCGCCCGTTTGGCAGCGTTCAGTTCGGCCTCGGTTCCCGTGTTTTTCGCATAGGCGCGGCGACGCGTCACGAAATCCTGCATCAACGGGGCCACTTCGGAGAGCGGCACGATGGGGTGGTCGCCGGCGGCCCGGTCGGGTTGCGCCAGCGCGTCCAGCATGGCCGGCACGCTGTCCGGCGCGCCGGCCGGCTGCGGCAGGCCGTAGCCATATCGGAACGCTGCGAGGCTGAGGTCGAAGGTCATGGCGGAACCGGTACTGCGCTGCAGCGTCACACTACATCACTCCGCCTGCCCGCTCTGCCGAAATCGCCGCGCGGGCTGCCGGGTGGGCGGTTTGTCGCGCCCTCAACCGTCCCTGGCAATGACCCGCAGGTTCAATTCGCGCAACTGGGTGTTGGTGGGTTCGCTCGGCGCGCCCATCAGCAGGTCGGAGGCCTGCTGGTTCATCGGGAACATGATGACCTCGCGGATGTTGGCCTCATCGGCCAGCAGCATCACGATCCGGTCGATCCCCGCCGCACAGCCGCCATGCGGAGGAGCGCCGTAGCGGAACGCCTTGACCATGCCGCCGAAGCGTTTTTCGACCTCGGCCGCCGGGTAGCCTGCGAGTTCGAACGCCTTGAACATGATCTCGGGTTTGTGGTTGCGGATGCCGCCGGAAATGAGTTCATAGCCGTTGCAGGCGAGGTCGTACTGGTAGGCATGGACCTTGAGCGGATCGCCGTTCAATGCCTCCATCCCGCCTTGCGGCATCGAGAACGGGTTGTGGCTGAAGTCGATCTTGCCGTCGTCGGTCTTTTCGTACATCGGGAAATCGACGATCCAGGCGAAGCGGAAGCAGTTTTCCTCGGTCAGTTTGAGGTCCCGCCCGATCTCGGTGCGGGCACGGCCTGCGACGGCTTCGAAGGCTTCGGGTTTGCCGCCGAGGAAGAACGCGGCGTCGCCGAGGCCGAGGTTCAGTTGCTGGCGGATGGCTTCAACGCGTTCGGGGCCGATGTTTTTGGCCAGCGGCCCGGCGGCCTCCATGCCGCTGCCGTCCTCGGCGTTGCGCCACAGGATATAGCCCATCCCCGGCAGACCCTGCTGTTGAGCAAACGCGTTCATCCGGTCGCAGAACTTGCGCGATCCGCCCCCCGGCGCGGGGATGGCGCGGATTTCCGTGCCGTCTTGCTCCAGCAGTTTGGCGAAGATGGCAAAGCCGGAGCCTGCGAAATGGTCGGACACCACCTGCATCCTGATCGGGTTGCGCAGGTCGGGTTTGTCGGTGCCGTACCACGCGAGGCTGTCGCGGTAGGCGATCAGGGGCCAGTCGGCGTGGACGATTTTGGTCGGCGCGAATTCCTCGAAGATGCCTTGGATCACCGGTTGGACGGCGGCGAAGACGTCTTTCTGTTCGACAAAGCTCATTTCGATGTCGAGCTGGTAGAAATCGGTCGGAGAGCGGTCGGCGCGGGGGTCCTCATCCCTGAAACAGGGGGCGATCTGGAAATAGCGGTCAAAGCCCGCGACCATGATCAGTTGTTTGAACTGCTGGGGGGCCTGGGGCAGGGCATAGAACTTGCCGGGGTGCAGGCGGGAGGGCACGAGGAAATCGCGCGCGCCTTCGGGCGACGAGGCGGTGATGATCGGGGTCTGGAATTCGTTGAAGCCCTGATCCCACATCCGGCCCCGCATCGAGCGCACCACGTTGGAGCGCAGCATCATGTTGCGGTGCAGTTTTTCGCGGCGCAGGTCGAGGAAGCGGTAGGTCAGGCGGGTTTCCTCGGGGTATTCGACGTCACCGAACACCGGCATCGGCAACTCGTCTGCGGGGCCGAGAACGGTGACGGCGGTGGCGTATACCTCGATTTCGCCGGTTGTGATCCTGGGGTTGATCAAGGTCGCGGCGCGGGCTTTTACCCGGCCTTCGATGGACACCACCCATTCGGCGCGCAGTTTTTCGATGTCGGCAAAGGCGGGGCTGTCGCTGTCGGCGATGATCTGGGTCATGCCGTAATGGTCGCGCAGGTCGAGGAACGACACGCCGCCGTGGTCGCGCACCCGGTGGACCCAGCCCGCGAGGCGGATCGTCTGCCCGACATCGCCGAGGGTCAGGGCGGCACAGGTATGGCTGCGATAGGCGTGCATGACGTTCCCCTTGCGCATGGGCGCAAAATTCCATTCGGGCCGAATGAACGCGGGCGGCGATGGATGTCAAGAGACCATGGATCTTGCAATGCAATGCATGAAAACCATAGGCTTCGTCTTGGCGTTTCGCGGCCATGTTTGCGTCCTGGCGGCCAACTTAAACGAGCGGCGAAGAGAATGTGGTCCTACTTGCTGAAAAGGTTCCTGAGATCCCTGGTGCGCCGTGGCGACATGACGGTGCAGTTTCCTGACGGAAGCTCGGCCCGGTTTGGTGACGGGGATGGCAAGCCGGTTCTCGTGACGATCCGCGACCCCCTTCTGCCCGGCTGGATCGTGCGTGCGCCTGACCTCGCGTTGGGGGAGGGCTACATGGATCAGGCGTTTACCATCGCCGAAGACGATCTGCCGGGTTTTCTGGCGCTGATCCTGGGCAACGCGTCGCGGGACGAAGCAATCTGGTGGCGATTTCCGCTCGGAAAGGTTCAACGGGCGCTGCGGATTGTGCAGCAGTTCAATCCTGCGGCCCGCTCTAAGGCCAATGTCGCGCATCACTACGACCTGTCCGGCGCGCTGTATGACCTGTTTCTGGACGTGGACCGACAGTATTCCTGTGCCTACTTCCGGTCGCCGGACGACACGCTGGAACAGGCGCAGGCGCAGAAGAAGGCCCACATCGTGGCCAAGTTGCGGCTGGCATCCGGGATGCGGGTTCTGGACATCGGCTGCGGCTGGGGCGGAATGGCAATCACCCTGGCCCGCGATCACGGCGTTCATGTCACCGGGGTCACCCTTTCGGAGGAACAGCACGCCATAGCCACCGCGCGCGCCGCCGAGGCGGGTCTGGCGGACCGGATCGACATCCGGCTGATGGATTATCGCCCGGTCACCGGACCGTTCGACCGGATCGTTTCGGTGGGGATGTTCGAGCATGTCGGACGCCCGCACTATGGCGAATGCTTTGACAAGGTGCGCGACCTGTTGGCGCCGGACGGCGTGGCGCTGATCCACACCATTGGCCGGTCCAGAGGGCCAGGCATCACAAGCCCTTGGATTACCAAGCATATTTTCCCCGGCGGCTATTGTCCTGCTTTTTCGGAGTTCATTCCCGCGATCCAGAAAACCGGTCTGTGGACCACGGACATCGAGGTCTGGCGGCTGCACTATGCCGAAACCCTGGTGCGGTGGCGCGCCCGGTTCGAGACCAATATCGACGCAGCAACAGACCTTTACGATGCGCGGTTCTGCCGGATGTGGCGGTACTATCTGGTCGCCTCGGAAATGACCTTCCGCCACCTTGGGCAATGCGTGTTTCAAGTGCAACTGGCGACCCGGCAGGATGCCGTGCCGCTGACACGGGATTATCTTGATGTTCGGCCGGACGATCCCGAAATGCTTCTGACAGCAGGGATCGGCCCGCGCCGGGAGGAACCGACCCCAAGGCGGAGGTCCGGCAGACCGGACGCATCAAGCACCTTTTCCGGGCCGGCTGACGCTGCGACTGGAGGCGTTGCGCAAGGATGTCGAGCGGGTTTTGCCGCCTTTGGCGGTGCGGTACCTACGCCGCGATGGTGGCGCGATCCAGCCGGTGCACAAGGTGGGTAAAGGTGGCCACCGCCAGCACCGGGATCAGCAGGTTCACCAGCGGCAGCGACAAGGGCAGCGCCATCAGCACGCCCGACAGCCAGACCAGGCCGCCATGCCGCCGCCGCAGGGCCTGCGCCCGGTCACGGCCCAACCGCCGCTGCGCAACCAGCGTGAAGTATTCCCGCCCCAGAAGATAGCCGTTGATCGCCCAGAACAGCAGCGGGGCCAGCGGGCCGACAAAGCCGTAAACCAGCAATCCCAGCAGGTTGACCGCAACCACCACGCCGGCAAAGTTGATCGCATCCTTCAGCGAATCGAAAAACGACATGGGGATGACGGCCGGGAGCCAGGAATAGTGGCGATCCTCGACCGCATCGACCACCCGTTCCAGAAACAGCCCGGTACAGGCCGCAGCAACTGGCGGCATCAGGACCACCGACCCCACAATCATCGCCGCGCCGAACGCCCAGCTTGCCGCCACGTCCACGCCCGTTACCTCGCCGATCCACGGCAGGGTAAAGCTGTCGGGGATCAGCAGGTTGACGATCCCCAGCACCGCCGCCGTCACCCCGGCCAGCACGGCAAGGGTCAGCGCCGCCCCCATAAGCAGCACCCGCAGAAACCGCGGGTCGCCCAACTGGCCGCAAGCGCGGGCAAAATCGGCGAATATCACGCCGGGGCCCAGGTGATCAGGCGGGCCGGGTCGGGGCGCGGGCGGTCCGGCAGGTCAGCGGCGCAGGTGCCGACATGCACGATGCCGGCGACGGTTTCGCCGCCGGTACAGCCGAACGCCTCGGACGCAAAGCCCGCATCGTGCGACGGCCAGCCCGACAGCCAGTTGGCCGCCCAGCCCGCCGCCTCGGCCGCTGCGAGGATCGCAAAGCACAGCGCCCCCGCCGACAGGATCTGTTCGGTCAGCGGGATCCTGTCGGTCGCCTTGGGCTGCGAGATCACCACGACGGCCAGATGGCCAAGGTCGAACTGCCCGCGTCCCTTGGCGGTTCTTTCGGCGTCATGGCCCAGTGCGACCGCGCGCGCTTCGGCCAGACCGGCAAGCCGAACCATCGCCTCACGCTCGACCACCACCAGCCGCCACGGCTCCAGCTTGCCATGGTCGGGAACCCGAAGCGCCGCGGTCAGGATCGCCAGCAGTTCGGGGCGGGTGGGGACCGGCCCGGTCATCAGCTTGGCCGGGCGCGATCGGCGCTGTGCCAGAAAGTCGAAGGCGGCAGGGTTGGGCTGCAGGGGCATCGGCGTCTCCATGGTCTTTGTGTTGCGGCAAAGCCTGCGAAGCGTCAAGGCGGGCCGGGCACCCGAGCGGGCCAAAAGCTTGACCCATCTGCGCACCACGTCACGACGACTGCCGCGCGATCCGGTAACTGCCTTCGGGCAGGTCGAGCGCGGCGGCGAGATCGGCCAGTTGCGCCATCGACAGGGTGATCCGCAGCGGCACATCGGTGCGCGGATCCAGTTGTTCGAGGACCACGCAGTCCTCATAGGCCTCGACCGTCACGTCCTCTTTCAACGAGGGGCTGCCTTCGTCGACCAGCGTGATCACGGTCGCGTCGAATTGGTGCTCGATCGTAAACATGCGCCCGATGCTAGTTGGTGCGCCGGACCCCGGCAACCGCAAAACCACGACACTGTTGCGTGATCGGCCTTTCCTGTGCCGCGCGTTTTGCTATCTGTCGCGCACCGGCGGGGTGGCCCCGTGCCCGGCCCGAGCGACGGAGAGGCGATGCGATCCCTTGTCCTGATCCTGACCGGCGCGCTCCTGGCCGGCTGTACGGCGGGCACGGCGCCGCCCGGACCGCAGGCCGCCCCGGCGTTGCTGTTGGTCGGTGCCAGCAGTTTTGCCGATGTCGCAGCCAGGGTCGAGCCGGTCGCCGAGGCGCTGTGCCGTGAGCGCGGCCGGACAGCGCGCTGCAATTTCCGGATCGTGATCGACACCCGGCCCGATCAGCCACCCAACGCGTTTCAGACGCTCGACCGGGCCGGGCGGCCGATTCTGGGCTTTACCCTCGCGCTGCTCGCCGACGCCCGCAATCCTGACGAACTGGCTTTCGTGATGGGGCATGAAGCGTCGCACCACATTCTTGGCCATATCCCGCAGCGGGCAGAGCAGGCGATGTCGGGGGCCGTGCTGGCGGCGATTCTCGCCGCAGCCGCCGGGGTGGACGAGGCGGGGATCGCCGAGGCGCAACGGGTCGGGGCCGAGCTTGCGGCGCGGCAATTCTCGAAGGAATTCGAGCTGCAGGCCGATAACCTGGGCACCGAGATCACCCTGCGGGCCGGGTTCGACGCGGTGCGGGGGTCGGCGTTCTTCGACCGCCTGCCCGACCCGGGCGATCAGTTTCTGGGCAGTCATCCGTCGAACGCCGACCGAAAGGCGCTGATCCGCGCCGCGCAGAGCCGGCTGTTGGCCGGAGGATGAGGGTCGGGGATGAGGGTCGGGGGTGAGGGTCGGGGGATGAGGGTCGGGCAGACCTGACCGGACGGGGGTCAGGCGCGCGACGACGCGCCGGGGCCGGCACCCGACGGTGACCGGGAGGGGTCGAGTGCCTTGACCATGGTAATCGAGGTCGCAAAGCCGAAAACGAGGCGCAGCAGCCCCAGCCGCTGGGTGCGAACAGCGACGAACCCCTGCCGTTCATACAGGGCGCGCGCGCGCCAGTTGTCGCCGATGACGTCCAGCCGGACCGATGGATAGCCGCGATGCCGCGCCTCGACGTCGATGGCGGCCAGCAGCGCCGCGCCGATCCCGCGGCCGCGTGCCGCCTGCGTCACGCAGATCCCGTCGAGCAGAAAGCGGTCGTTGTCGATGTCGCGGTTCAACAGTTCCAGCAAACCCGCCCGCCACAGCGCCCCGAGCCAGCCATAGACCGCGACCAGATCGGCCATTCCGCCACCCGCGAAACTGCCGCGCGGGGTCTTGAAGCCGACCAGACCAAGCAAGGTGCCGCCCTCGGCCGCGATGAACACGTGGTCTGCCCGTATCACCCGCTCCAGAAAGACCAGCGCCTTGGGTTCCGGTCCCAGAACCAGACCCAGCTTGCCGCCGAACGCCTGCCAGTACAGCATGGCGGCCTCGGCCCGCAGGCCGCCCGGCAGGCCGAATGTGACAGTCGGATTCACAGCGCCGCCTCCAGCAGGCGGGCCGCGCCGGCCCCGAGGATCCAGCCTTCCTCGCGCCCCGTGGCGTCACCGCCCGCGGCCAGCAGATCGGCCAGCCCGCCGGTCTGCGCCAATCGCCACAGGGCGCGCGCCAGCAGCCGCACCTGCACCTCGTCCTTGATGGCACCGCCGTCGCGCGCCACGGCGGCGGCCAGCAGGCTGGGATAGACTTCGGCCACCACCACGCGGGCTCCGGGCGGATCGAACGGCCAGACGGCCGCGCCCGCCTTGTGCAGGCGGTGGATCAGCGGCAGCCCCATCAGGCTTTGCGATCCGACCGAGCCGGTGGTCCACAGCTTCCAGACCGGCTGTGCCCGTGGCACCGCCCGTTCGACCGCGCGCCGTTCGGACAGATCCAGCGCCGGATAATCCACCGCTTTGCGCGGGCCGAGGCCGGGCAGGGTCACCCCCGCGGGACAGCCCCAGAACGGGCCGGCGCCGCCGAATTGCCGGTTGATCGCGGCGGCCACCGCAAAGCGGTTGTTGGCATTGGCCGGCCCGTCGGTGATGGCCCCGGCCAGCCAGCGCCAGACATCGGGCGTATGGGCGCGACCGGTCAGCCGGGCGGCAAAGCCGGTCGGATAGCCCATCGGAAAATCAAAGCCGATCAGCACCCGGCCGGTTGCACTCAGGCCGGCAATCGCGGCCTCGGCCGCTGCCCGGGTCGGCAGGTAGTGTGTCGCCGCCCCGCCGGACCCCGCCACCCCCAGCCAGATCGCATCGGCCCTCGGCCGGGTGCCGGTGGGCCGGGCCGCCGCCGACCAGTCAACCACCACCACCCGGTCAAACAAGCCCGACCTCCGCCCGGATGAAAGCCGCGATCGCCCCGGTGTCGTTCAGGTCGAGCACCGGCACCGACAATCGCAGCCCCGGCACATCGCTGGCCACGGCGCGCACCGTGGGGTCGCCGGGCTGGATCGGACCTTGCGTCGCCCCGGCGCGGAACACCTCGATCTTGCGATGGGTGTCGCGCTTGTACCCCTCGACCAGCACCAGATCGACCGGGGCCAGCCGCGCCAGCACCGCTGCCAGATCGGGTTCGGTCCCGCGATGTTCGCACAGCAAGGCAAAGCGATGCGCCGAGGCTAGCACCACTTCGCGCGCGCCCGCCGCGCGGTGACGATAGCTGTCCTTGCCGGGCTGGTCGAGATCGACATCGTGATGGATATGCTTGACCGTCGACACCGCAAGGCCCTGCCCGGTAAACCGCGCCACCAGCCGTTCGACCAGACCGGTCTTGCCGGCGTTCTTCCACCCGATGATGCCGTAAAGCCTCATCGTACCCGCACCAGTGCGGCCTTCACCAGCGCCGCCTCGGCCTGCGCAAGATCTGCGGGCGTGTTCAGGTTGCAAAATGCCCCGTCATCGGAAAATTCGGCGAAGGCCGCGCCGTGGGCCTGCGCAAAGTCCAGCACCCGCGCCTTGGCCCCCGAGTCAAGGAACCCCTCCAGCGCCCCGGCCAGACCCACCGGCCACAGAGCACAGGCCGGATGCGGCCGCCCGCCGCTGTGGGCCACGGCCACGCCGATCCCGCCAGCGGCCAGGCACAGCCGCGGCACGAGGTCGGGGGGCAGAAAGGGGGCATCCACCGGCACGCTGACCACGGCGTCACCCCCCTGCGCAGCGGCCCAGTGCAGCGCCGCGAGCACCCCGGCCAGCGGCCCCGACGGGGCGGCATCCGGCAGACAGGGCAAACCGGCATGGCCCCGGTGGCCCGAGACCGCCAGCCGTTCGACCTGCGGCTCCAGCCGGTCGGCCGCGCGCGCGATCAGGCTTTGACCACCCAGCAGCAGCGCCGCCTTGTCAACGCCGCCCATCCGCCGCCCCTGCCCGCCCGCCAGGATCACCCCGAAAATCCGCACGGCACCCCTACCTCTCGTCGTCCTGCCGATCGGTCAGACCGCCGGACCCCGTCCGGCACAGGCGACGCCGAACCCCGGTTGCCCCGGACATCGCGCGCGCCGTCCATCTCGGGCCGGCACAACCCGGCGTCAGGGGTTCGCGGCTTCGGGGAACGGATCGCCATTGGCCTGCACCAGCAGCACCCCGTGATTGTCGTCGGCATCGTCATCGGTGATCGTGCGGATCGTCGCCCCCGGCAGCGCGGCAAAGTCGGCCGACAGCGCCTTGGGGAACATTGTATTTCCGACGCTTTCAAACCCCGGCACCCCGCTGAGGATGCTGGTGACCGAGCGCGCGCATTGGGTCTTGGGCACCGCGCCATAGGCCTCGGCCCGCGCCATCGCGATTTCGGCCTGTTGCGGCGTGACCAGCACGGTCTGCTCGACCACATTGAAGGTCTCACGCGCGTGATAGTCGATGTAGAACAGCACCATCTTGTCGGTCATCCCGAAATGCACGTCGTTGCGTTCGGGCAGGAACGGGTGGTGCCAACTGCCTGCCGGATCGAACATCACCCGCTCGGATGCGTTGATCAGCAGGCCCGAATGCGCCCCGGCCCCGTTGCGCGTGCTGATGACACTGAACAACGTGATCGACGGGGCTGCCTCGGACACAAAGCGCGCCTGCGCCACTTCGGCGTCACTGGCCCATTCGCTTTTCGCCCCGCAGGCCGACAGAAACAGACAGGCCACAAGCAGCATGGCAGAACGGATCATCGGCATCTTCCCTGAATGTGGTGCACGTCAGCCGTTGGCCAGTGCCATGATCACCACCAGCACCAAAATCACCACGATGGCCTTGGTCGCCAGACCGATGAACCCGGCAAAGGTCTTTTCCTGCACGCGGATATCCATTTTTCCGGGGGTCTTTTCGGCCATGATCCTGTTCCTTCGGCTTGCGTCGTACTGGCCCTTACCCGATTATTCCGGGGCTGTCACGCGGTCAGACCCCGCAGCCCACGCCGAGCCGTCGCCCGCTTCGCCGCCCGCCCAGTGAAGCACCGGGGTCAGACGAAATCCGATGCGGTGTGCCGGTCCGTCGGGGGCCGCCTTGGGCGCCGCGCGCAGGACGACCGAAATCTGGGTGACGTGCTGGATGATCTGCATGCGCCGCCCATCCTGGCCGCGGCCGTGAAAGGTCACAAGGTCGGGCGGGTTATAGCCCAGTCCCTCGATCCGCAGGATGCCGGCCTCGCCGCCGGCAAACCCCATTGCCACTTCGTCATCGCGGTCCAACTGCGATTCAAAGTTGCGGATCGCGCTGATCACAACCTCGCAGGCCCGTGCGGCCGGACTTTGCGGCAGCGATTGCGCAGCGGTTTGCGGGATCACGGCTTGCGGGATCACGGCTTGCGGGATCACGGCTTGCGGGATCACGGCTTGCGGGATCACCGTCGCGGGGGTCGACCCCAAACCCTGATCACCCGTTTCGGGATCGGTCAGACCGCCTGCCATAGCCACGCTCCCTCTGCCGACAGCCGTCGGGCCACCGCCCCCCGGACATGCAGGTAGTTCAGATGCGCCACCGCCTCGACCAGCGCCATCCCGAATTCCGCCCCGCCCACGTCGCGCTTGAACAATGGCACAAAGCAGTCGGCGGCGCGCTGCGGCTGCGCCAGATGGCTGAGCAGCCGCGCCAGAGCGGCCTCATGGTTCTCGGCCATCTGGATCAGGCGGAACGGCAGGCCGGTAAACGGCAACTTGTGGCCCGGCAACACCAGATGATCATCGTTTGCATGGGGCGCGAAGCTGCGGGTGCTGTCCAGCCAGTCGCCGAGGGGGTCGGCTGCGGGCTCGGACGGGTAGACCCCGATGTTGGCCGAAATGCCGGGCAAAAACTGATCGCCGCCAAGGATCAGCCCGTCGCTTTCGCTCCACAGCGTGATATGATCCGGCGCATGGCCCTGCCCCAGCCGCACCCGCCAGCGACGGCCCGCCGCGTCAAACACTCCGCCCTCGACCATCCGGGTGAACCCCAGCGGCAACGGGGCCACCACATCGGCAAAGTTGAAGGGCCGCGCCCCGGCCCGTTCGGCCAGCAGCGCCCCGGACACCCCAGCCCGACGGTCGAACATCTGCGCCTCGGGCGAGGGCACAGCCTGCACATCCAGCACCAGCATCCGGGCATAAAGCCAACTGACGCGCGTCGTGATCACTTCGGCACCCTGCGCCTGAAACCAGCCGGCAAGTCCGATGTGGTCGGGGTGGTAATGCGTCACCAGCACCCGCTGCACCGGCTTGCCCGCCAGGGAGCCCGCCAGCACGGCCTGCCAGATCGCCCGGCTGCGGCGGCTGTCGAACCCGGTATCCACGATCGTCCAGCCATCGCCATCATCGAGCGCATAGCAATTCACATGGTCAAGCGCCATCGGCAGCGGCAGGCGCAGCCAAAGCACTCCCTCGGCCACCGCCAGCGCCTCGCCTTCCGCGGGGGGGGCCGCGAACGGATGCCGGATCACGCCGACAACGCCTGCACATCCAGCGCATAAAGCCCGGCCGCGCCCTCGGTCACCTGCGCCAGCAGCGCCGCATGCTCGGGCAGCAACCGCTTGATGTAGAACCGCGCCAAGGCGTCGCGCGCGGGGTCCGCCGCTGCGGCCTTCAGATGGAAATGCCCGCCCAGAACCCGCGCGAAGGCCCGCAGATAGGGCACCGCCCCGGCAAAGCGGTCGTTCATCTCCTGTGCCACAAGTGCCTGCGTCGCGGCGCGCAAGCGGGCCGCCGCCGCCGCCACATCCGCGACCAGATCGGCAGGGCCGCTCGCCGCCGCCACCTCGTCCAGCACCGCAAACGCCGCAGCCCCGCCATCCGCCATCTTGCGGCCTACCAGGTCCATCGCCTGAATGCCGTTGGTGCCCTCGTAAATCGCCGTCACCCGCACATCGCGGGCAAACTGCGCGGCCCCGGTATCCTCGATGAACCCCATGCCGCCGTGCACCTGAATGCCCAACTGCGCCACCTCGCAGCCGACATCGCTGCCGTACGCCTTGGCGATCGGGGTCAGCAACGCGGCGCGCGCGCGCCAGACCGCCTCGCTCGTCGCCCGGGCCATGTCGAGCGCCACTGCACACGACAGCGCAATCGCCCGCGCGGCAAAGGTTTCGGCCCGCATCACTCCCAGCATCCGTCGGACATCGGCGTGGTCAAAGATCGCGCCCGTGCCTGCCCCGACCGGGGTCCTGCCCTGCCTGCGGTCCAACGAATAGGCCAGCGCCGCCTGCGTCGCTGCCTCGGCCACGCCAATTCCCTGCACCCCGACGCCAAGACGGGCGTTGTTCATCATGGTGAACATCGCGGCCATCCCCTTGTGCGCTTCGCCCACCAGCCAGCCTGTGGCCCCGTCGTACTGCATCACGGCCGTGGGCGCGCCGTGCAGGCCCAGCTTGTGCTCCAGACTGACCACGCTCAGGCTGTTGTGCAAGCCGGGTCGGCCTTCGGCATCGGGCAGAAACTTCGGCACCATGAACAGGCTGATGCCGTGGGTGCCCTCGACCGCTCCGGGCAACCGCGCCAGAACCAGATGGCAGACATTGGCCGTGAAATCGTTGTCCGCCCATGTGATGTAGATCTTCTGCCCGGTCACGGCATAGCTGCCGTCGCGGTTGGGCGCAGCCCTGGTGCGCAGCGCCCCGACGTCCGACCCCGCCTGCGGTTCGGTCAGGTTCATCGTACCGCACCAGTCGCCGCTGATCAGCCTGGGCAGATATACCGCCTTGATGGCGTCACTGGCGTGGTGCTCCAGCGTCTCGATCTGGCCCTGCGTCATCAGCGGGTTCAACTGCAGCGCCAGACAGGCCGCGGCCATCATCTCGTTCACGCAAGTGGCCAGCGTGATCGGCAAGCCCATTCCGCCGAACGCCGGGTCCGCCGCGATGCCGACCCAACCGCCTTCGACAATCGCGCGGTAGCCGTCTGCGAACGCCGGCGCGGTCCGTACCACCCCGTTTTCCAGTCGCGCGGGAGCCATGTCGCCGGACCGCTGCAAGGGGGAAAGCACGTCCGAGCACAGCCGTCCCGCCTCGGTCAGGATTGCCTCGACCGTCTCGGGGGTGGCGTCGGCAAACCGGGCGGTCGCCGCGACCTGGGGGAAGCCCACCACGTCGGCCAGCAAGAAGCGGAACTCGGCGACCGGTGCGGCATAGGGCATTTGGGTCCTCCATCGTCTGCGGCTTGGCAATGGCCACTCCGACCGTTATGGCAGCAGCCTAGCCGAGTTCCGGCCCGCCTCAACCCCAACGCTGCGTCAATCCGTGACCGAAACCCTGCTCCCCGATGCCCGCGGCCTTGCCCGTGCCGCCAGCCTGCTGCGGGACGGTCAGCTTGTCGCCTTCCCGACCGAAACCGTCTATGGCCTTGGCGGCGACGCTTGCAGCGATGCCGCGGTCGCCCGGATCTTCGCCGCCAAGAACCGCCCCGGTTTCAACCCCCTGATCGTCCACGTCCCCGACCTCGCCACGGCACAGCGCCATGCCGATTTCCCGGATGCGGCGCTGGCGCTTGCGGCGGCCTTCTGGCCCGGCCCCCTCACCCTCGTGCTGCCGCTGCGCGAGGGCGCGATCTCGCGCCTCGTCACCGCCGGCCTGCCCTCAGTGGCCCTGCGCGTTCCGGCCGACCCGACGGCGCAAGCCCTGCTGCGCGCCGCCGGCATTCCGCTCGCCGCGCCCTCTGCCAACCCCTCGGGCCGGGTTTCGCCAACCACGGCAGCCCACGTCGCCGCAGGCCTTTCGGGCCGCATCGCCGCCATTCTCGACGGCGGCCCCTGCCGCGTCGGCGTTGAATCCACCATCGTGACCCTCACCCCCCACCCCATCCTGCTGCGCCCCGGCGGCCTGCCCGCCGAAGCGATCGAAGCCCTGATCGGCCGCCTCGCGCCCCCCGGCCCGCATATTATCGCGCCCGGCCAACTCGCCTCGCATTATGCCCCGCAAGCAGCCGTCCGGTTGAATGCCACCCGGGCCGAACCGGGCGAAACCCTGATCGGCTTCGGCCCGATCGAGGCCCGCCTGACCCTGTCGCAAACCGGCGATCTGGCCGAGGCCGCCGCCGCCCTCTTTGCCACCCTGCGCACCGCCGACCAGATCGCGGGCCCCGACGGCAAACTCGCCATCGCCCCGATCCCCGACCACGGTCTCGGCCGCGCCATCAACGACCGCCTGCGCCGCGCCGCCGCCCCCCGCTGACGCCCCACTGGCATTTTCCGTCCCTGAGTATCCTACGGGGTCTGGGGGTGTGACCCCCCGCGCGGCCCGGCAAGACAGTCCGGAAAGGCCTTGCGCCGCCCCCCCCCCCCGCTATAACCCGCAAAGTTTTGCGCCGACGACACCACATACCGGGGGCTCCATGCCGAAAAGAACCGACATCACCTCTGTCATGATCATTGGTGCCGGCCCCATCGTGATCGGACAGGCCTGCGAGTTCGACTACTCGGGCGCGCAGGCCTGCAAGGCCCTGCGCGAAGAGGGCTACCGGGTCATCCTCGTGAACTCGAACCCGGCCACCATCATGACCGATCCGGGGCTTGCCGACGCCACTTACATCGAACCGATCACGCCGGAAGTGGTCGCCATGATCATCGAAAAGGAACGCCCCGACGCGCTGTTGCCCACGATGGGGGGTCAGACCGGGTTGAACACCGCGCTGGCACTGGCCGACCTCGGGATATTGGACAAGTTCAACGTCGAGCTGATCGGGGCCAAGCGCGAGGCCATCGAAATGGCAGAAGACCGCAAACTGTTCCGCGAGGCGATGGACCGGATCGGGTTGGAAAACCCCAAGGCCACCATCATCGCAGCCCCCAGACTGCCCAACGGCAAGTACGATATCGCCGCCGGCGTGGCCGAGGCGGTTGCTGCCATCGAATACGTGGGCCTGCCTGCCATCATCCGCCCCGCCTACACCCTTGGCGGAACGGGCGGCGGCGTCGCCTACAACCGCGACGATTTCGAGGCGATCGTGCGCTCGGGGCTGGAGGCCTCCCCGGTGGCGCAGGTGCTGGTGGACGAAAGCCTGCTCGGCTGGAAGGAATTCGAGATGGAGGTGGTCCGCGATACCGCCGACAACGCCATCATCGTCTGCGCCATCGAAAACGTCGACCCGATGGGGGTGCACACCGGCGACAGCATCACCGTCGCCCCCGCCCTGACCCTGACCGACAAGGAATACCAGATCATGCGCAACGGCTCGATTGCTGTGCTGCGCGAGATCGGCGTCGAAACCGGCGGGTCCAACGTGCAATGGGCGATCAACCCCGCCGATGGCCGGATGGTGGTGATCGAGATGAACCCCCGGGTGTCGCGGTCCTCGGCCTTGGCGTCCAAAGCCACCGGCTTTCCGATAGCCAAGATCGCAGCGAAACTCGCGGTTGGCTATACGCTGGACGAACTCGACAACGATATCACGAAAGTGACACCCGCATCTTTCGAGCCGGCCATCGACTATGTGGTGACAAAGATCCCGAGGTTCGCTTTTGAAAAGTTCCCCGGTGCCGAACCCACCCTGACCACGGCCATGAAATCGGTGGGCGAGGTCATGGCGATTGGTCGCACCATCCACGAATCCCTGCAAAAGGCCCTCGCGTCGCTGGAAACCGGTCTTTCCGGTTTTGACGATATCGCCATCCCCGGTGCCCCGGACGCCGCGAGCGTCACCCAGGCCCTCAGCAAGCAAACCCCTGACCGTCTGCGCCTGATCGCTCAGGCAATGCGGCATGGCTTCACCGACGAGGCCATCAACGCCATCACCGCCTTCGACCCGTGGTTCCTCGCCCGGATCCGCGAGATCGTCGACACCGAAGCCAGCATTCGCCGCGAGGGTCTGCCGGTCACCGCCTCCGGGCTGCGCCGCCTGAAGATGCTGGGCTTCACCGACGCCCGCCTCGCCAGGCTGACCGGCCGCGACGAGCCGCAGGTCAGGCGAGCGCGCGTCCGGCTGGGGGTGCAGGCCGTGTTCAAGCGCATCGACACCTGCGCCGCCGAATTCGAGGCGCAAACCCCCTACATGTATTCCACCTACGAGGCCCCCGCGATGGGCGACGTCGAATGCGAAGCCCGGCCTTCAAACGCCAAGAAAGTCGTCATCCTCGGCGGCGGTCCCAACCGCATCGGTCAGGGGATCGAGTTCGACTACTGCTGCTGCCACGCCTGCTATGCCCTGACCGCCGCGGGCTACGAGACCATCATGATCAACTGCAACCCCGAAACCGTCTCCACCGACTACGACACCTCCGACCGCCTCTATTTCGAACCCCTCACCTTGGAGCATGTCCTCGAAATCCTGCGCGTCGAACAGGACAACGGCACCCTGCACGGCGTCATCGTCCAGTTCGGCGGCCAGACCCCGCTGAAACTGGCGCAAGCCTTGGCCAACGAAGGCATCCCGATCCTCGGCACCACCCCCGACGCCATCGACCTTGCCGAAGACCGTGAACGGTTTCAGCAACTCCTGCACACCTTGAACCTCAAGCAACCCACCAACGGCATGGCCCGCTCGCGCGACGAAGCCTTCGCCACCGCCCAAAAAGTCGGCTACCCCCTCGTCATCCGCCCCTCCTACGTCCTCGGCGGCCGCGCAATGGAGATCATCCGCGACGACGCCCAGCTTGACCGCTACATCCGCGAAGCCGTTCAGGTTTCCGGCTCCTCTCCCGTCCTGCTCGACAGCTATCTCTCCAATGCCATCGAAGTTGACGTGGATGCGTTAAGCGACGGTAAATCCGTCCACGTCGCAGGCATCATGGAACATATCGAAGAGGCCGGCGTGCATTCGGGCGATTCTGCCTGCTGCCTCCCCCCCCACTCCCTCACCGCCGAAACCATCGCCGAACTCACCGAACAAACCGTCCGGATGGCCCGCGC